>Ga0307439_1000006_pt1 | contig 131385 bp, 115 predicted proteins | sample SalMarWE160490MG_FD_202142 | JGI IMG/M metagenome (GOLD analysis project Ga0307439, IMG submission 202142) | Salt marsh sediment microbial communities from the Plum Island Ecosystem LTER, Massachusetts, United States - WE1604-90 | ecosystem: Environmental > Aquatic > Marine > Intertidal zone >... | reverse complement strand
CGGAGGCCCGTATGAGGGAACGGCCGGTCAGGAGATAACCTTTGACGGTTCTGCCTCATCTGACTCTGATGGTCAGATAACCGAATATATATGGGATTTTGGTGACGGAGAAATCGGCAGCGGTGTAAGTCCGGTTCATACTTACAGCGAAGCAGGAACCTATACTTTATCTCTTGAGGTAAAAGATAATTCAGGGGCTACTTCGATACCCGAATATACTGAAGTTGTTATAGCAGAGGAACCTGAGCAGTCAGATGAGAGTGATGACAGCGGGGAGAGCGAAGATGGTAATGATGAAGATAGCGATGATGAAAATAGCGGCGGAACCACCGAAAACGAATTGCCCACAGCCAGTGCCGGAGGCCCGTATGAGGGAACGGCCGGTCAGGAGATAACCTTTGACGGTTCTGCCTCATCTGACTCTGATGGTCAGATAACCGAATATATATGGGATTTTGGTGACGGAGAAATCGGCAGCGGTGTAGGTCCGGTTCATACCTACAGCGAAGCAGGAACCTATACTGTAAAGCTTACTGTAAAAGATGATAAGGATGCCCAGTCTGCTTCCGTACAGGTAAGTGTGGTTATTTCTGAAGCACAAACCGAAGAAGAGGAAGAGGAAAAACAGCAGGAAATAATATCCAGGGCGGTGGGGAAGCACTCAAGTACATTTACCATGGTTGTTGATTATCCAAAATATAACACGAACATTACCGGAGATTTTCTAATAAGCGGCTGGGCTGCAGATTTAAATAATATTCCTCCCAGGAAACTGGCAAGAGTTGAGATTTATAATGGTCCGGGAAGATACGAGCATAATTTCCTGGGTACGGCGAGAATATTTGAGCGCCCCGACCTTGGAAGGAAAGATATTCTTAACAGCGGTTACATACTGAGAATTTCAGTTGATTCCCTTTCAGAGGGAGAAAATATACTCTGGATATATGCTTATGATGCAAATAATTATTACAGGTCTACATCTGTTAAAATAAATGTAATAACCGAAGAATCGGTGAAATCAAGTAGCGATGAAGAAGATAATGAAAACAGTGATGAAGATACCGGTGATGGGACTACTGAAAACAAAGCACCCACAGCCAGTGCCGGCGGTCCTTATGAAGGAACAGCCGGTCAGGAGATAACCTTTGACGGTTCTGCCTCATCTGACTCTGATGGAAGTATAACCGAATATATATGGGATTTTGGTGATGGAAGTAGTGGCAGCGGAGTAAAACCGGCCCATAGCTATGTTAAAGCCGGAACTTATACAGCTAGTCTTAAAGTAAAGGATAACAATGGGCAGGTATCAGATGCTGTTACCGCAGGTGTTACAGTTAAAGAAGCAGAGAAGGTGTATCCTGCAAATACTTCCCCCATAACTAACAGCACCAGTATGATTGGTTATACAGAAGTAACGGTTGACCAGCTGGTAAAAATATTTGTTGACAGGGGTTCAAACAAAGTAGAGTGGGCAAGAAGGATTGCCTCCATATATATAAAATATGGAAAGCTGTTTAATATAAGGGCAGACATAGCCTGGGCTATGATGTGCCACGAAACTGGATTTCTGGAATACACGGGAGATGTAAAGCCGGAGCAGAATAATTTCTGTGGCATGGGCGCAGTCGGTGGAGGAGTTCCCGGAAATAGTTTTGCCACTGAAGAGCTGGGAGTGATAGCTCACTATGCGCACCTTGCATGGTACTATTATCCTGACCATGTAAATGTTTATTGCAGCGTGACTTACGACCCGAGGCACAGCAGTAAACATTATAAATATACCGGTGATACTACTCTGGGCTTTTTAAATGGAAGATGGGCCCCGGGAGCTACATATACTGGCAAGATAATCCTTTTTGCCAATAAGATTTATGGGTTTTAGAATTTAAATCTTTATTTTTAAGGCTAAAAAACTACTGGATATTCCAAAAAAATTTTACAGGAATTTATTTTAACCCTGTCCTTTGTTTATTGCTATTTTTTTTGATTTAATCTATCTTAAGTTGAGTACCCCGGTTAGATTTTTGGCTGGAATAACTTTATTTATAATTATAAGAAGCTTATAAATAGGCAGGCAATGCGGAAAGAAAATTTTCTAGTTGAATATAGTTTCAATTTCAGGATTGTCAGGTTCCTGGTATTTTTGAGTTTTTTCATTGTATTTTTCTTATATCACAGGGAAGTAATCTATGACAGGCCGGGGCTTATGTATGCAGCCACTACATTTATGCTCGCCCTGTTTATTATTTCCATCTACAGGATTAAGGTTGGTCTGTATATTTTTATTTTTTTTATTCCCCTTCTAACTTTTATCACCACTGTTCTTGGTATAAGGAATATAAACTTTATACTTTTTTTATTCTTTTCTCTTTTTCTGGGTTTCCTGGTAAACAGGGGGATAAATGAAGAAAATGTTCTGCTCCCACGAAAATTTAACGTATATTATGAAAGCGAAATTGCCATTGCTGTATTTGTGTTTATATTAATCGTCCTTGTGTCCAGTACAATTACCATATACCGTTATGCAAATTTCCTGCCATTTCTGTCCACGCAATACCATAATCTCGCAGTAAATATAGACGGAACCGGGTCCACAGGTTCAATATTATGGACCATAAAGTTTTTTTTCAATTATGTAATAGGATTTGGCCTACTATTTATTGTTTTTAATACTTTTGAAAGATTGGAAGAAGTTATAAGGGCAGTTATGGTAATAATTGCTTCTAACGTAGTTTTTTTTGCAGTCGGGTTTTACCAGCATTTTTTTAACCCGACTTTTGGGAGTTTCACCCAGTGGGCGGAAGCGGATAGAATTAACGCTACTTTTACCGACCCCAACGCGCTGGGAAATTACATAATTCTTGCTTTTCCCCTGTATATCATATTGCTTATTTATTTTAAAAAATGGTACCAGAGGTTGTTATCTATACTTATGCTTGGTGCTCTCCTGTTAATAACATTATTTTCAGGTTCAAGAAATGCCATGGCAGGAATAATGGTGGCAATTATTGCATTTATAATTATTGGTATTGTGAGGATAGTTAAATTCCTTATTTTAAAAAGCAGAGAATCAAGGAAGATAAGAAATACTTCAATAACCCTGGCTGTACTGACGCTGACGATAATAGTTGTTTTTATCAGTCTTTTTGCAGCAGTTATGATAAGCAAGGTAGAGTTGAAAGACAAATACCGGCCGCCGGAAACAGGATTTGCACTGTTTGACAGGTCTGTGGATACTATATGGATGGGTTACAATGTATACAGGCAGGCTGGCTTTATGGAAGGTTTCAAGTCAGTTTCATCTGAAAGGCACTTTATCTGGGCTCAGGCTTTAAATATCTTCAGGGATTATAAAATTTCAGGTGTAGGCCTGGGTGGTTTTATGATTGAGCTTCCTAATTATTACCAGGTAAATAACTCGGCCGTAAGGATAGTTGATTATACCGGAAACTATTATCTTCAGATGTTATCAGAGCTGGGGATTGTTGGACTCATTATGGTACTGTTTATTTTCTTCCTGATAATAAAGAAGGTATCCTGTTATTATCGGAGACAGAGGCCTGCCGGTAAAGAGGATAGGAGAGATTGGTTTTTAACCGGTTTTTTTATTTCCTTTATCTCAATGGTAATACTGCTGTTTTTTGGTCCGCATACTAATTTTAATGAAATTCAATTTACATTCTGGCTCGTAATAGGCCTGGCGTTTGCATTTATAAAGATAAGAGAGTCTGATTTATATAATCAGGGAAATTATGTTGTTAGCCAAAAACCTCAGAGCGGTAATGTTTCCTTAAATATTGTAAGGAAAATTAATCTTGATATTAAGCAAAAAATAAGCCTTATAGTTATAATGTTAATCTTTTCCGGGACTTTCTTTTACAGTTCGTGTTCAGAACTTTCCCTGAATATAAGACAAAAGGAAGTAGGCTGGGAAAATTATTACGGGTATTATCACCAGGAAGTTATTGAAGATAGAAAAATAATGTGGATATCAATAGATGCGGGCAGGGTTATGGAAAAAGAAGGAGAAAAACTTATTGTTCCGGTAAAAGATTCAGACCCGGCAGGACATCTTCTCCCCTTATTTATAAGATTTTTTGTAGATAACAGGATGGTAAAAGTAGTAAAAATTGATGATAGGCAGTGGCACGATGTAGAAATAGACCTATCAGATTTCAAAGAAGAGAAATTTACTTTTACCATAGCATGTAGTAGAAGCTGGGTTCCGGAGGAACGCGGGCTTTCCAATGACACAAGAGAACTGGGAGTAATGACCGGTGAATTCAGGTTTGTAAAGTGATATGCTTTTACCAAAAATAAGGTTTTTTATCCCGGGATAGTTTTAAATATATAAGTGAAAGCCTTTATTTTTTTTGGTTTATTAATGTTATAATAATCGCTAAATTTCAATAGAAGCTTTTAACCGGTGTAATTTAAGAAATAAGATTAACCGGGATAAAATATTATAAAATATGGGATAATACGATATTATTAAAAAAATACGATACAGATAAACGGGTTATAACAGGTAATGTTTTCAGGAATTAAAACACTTTTTTCTTACAGGGAGCTTCTTTTCAGCCTTACAAAAAAGGAGCTCAAGGTTAAATACCGGGGTTCGGCGCTGGGGTTTTTCTGGTCGCTTCTTAACCCCATCTTAACCATGCTGGTTTATTCTTTTGTATTTTCCATTGTCCTCAGGGCGGGGATTGAGCAGTTTGCTATTTTTCTAATCTGCGCCCTTCTACCTTTTAATTTCCTTTCAAATTCGGTTAACTACGGCGCCGGAAGTATTATTGGTAACAGCAACCTGGTAAATAAAATATATTTTCCGAGGGAAATTCTGCCTCTCTCTATTGTACTGGCAAATCTTATTAATTTCTTTTTTGAGATAGCGGCCCTTTTTATAGTGATTGGAATTATGGGCTATAAATTTTATATTTACCTGTACCTCCTTCCCGTGGTAATATTCTTTCAGTTTTTCCTGGTGGTGGGCATGACTCTACTGGTATCGGCTTTAAATGTTTTCTTCAGGGACCTGCAGCACCTGATAACCATTGTTATGATGGTATGGTTTTTTGGAACTCCCATAATATATCCTTTAAGTATGGTTCCCCCGGAGTACCAGTTTTTTATAAAGCTAAATCCGATGACAGTGTATTCTGCTTACTATCGTAATATTTTCTATTATGTTAAATATCCCGAGGGTGCGGGGTTCCCTTCGCTGGTGGAGACTTTAATTACTCTTGGTATTACTTTTATAATATTTTTTGTGGGTTATTTTGTGTTTAAAAAACTGGAGTACAGATTTGCAGAGGAGATTTAAGCGGGTTTTAACAGGTGATTACCTATGAAAGAAAAGAATTTAAGTTACAGAGAAAAAAGAATGAAGGGCTCCGATAATGATACAGCGGTAGAAGTTAAGTCTGTATCAAAAAGGTACAGGATTTACCATGAAAAAGTTCCCAGCCTGAAACAGACTATCCTTACACTGAGGCGTACCACATATGAAGAATTTTCCGCGCTCAGGGATATCTCATTTTCGGTAAAACACGGGGAGACCTGTGGTATTATTGGCCCCAATGGTTCGGGAAAAAGCACTCTTCTTAAGCTTATGGCAAGAATTATCCGTCCCACTTCGGGAAAAATAATTATAAACGGGCCGCTTTCCGCGCTTCTGGAGCTTGGTGCAGGGTTTCATCCTGACCTTACCGGAAGGGAAAATATTTATATTAATGCGGCTATACTGGGAATGAGAAAAAAGGATGTGGATAGAAAGTTAGACGACATTATAGAGTTTTCTGAGCTTGAACGTTTCATAGATACGCCGGTCAAAAATTACTCCTCAGGTATGTATATGAGGCTCGGGTTTTCAGTTGCGGTAAATGTTAATCCCGATATTCTACTTATAGATGAGGTTCTGGCTGTGGGTGACCAGTCTTTTCAGTCAAAATGCTATAAAGTGATATATGATTTTATGAAGAATGGCAAGACAATTATAATAGTCTCCCATGACCTTGATACTATTTCGGACCTGTGCAGCAAAGTTATATTCTTAAAAGATGGAGAGATAATAGATATGGGGAAACCCCTGGATATGGTTTCAAAATACAGGGCTTACGTTGAAGAACTGGAGAAAAAAAGAATTATCCAGCAGCAGAGAGCCGAGAGGAAAAAGATTTTTAAGACGGTAATTGATAGTAACAGGAAAGTTGTTGACGGTGAAGAAATATCAAGATTATCAAATTTGAGTATTGATGGTGAGACAATAAGCCGCTTTGGCTCCGGAGATGCAGAAATTGTAAGCATGGGTCTATTTGAGAAAAGCGGCAGGAAAATAGATTACTGCAGATATGGGGATGAAGTAAAACTTACCTATAATGTTCTCTTTAAAAATAAAGTTGAAGAGCCGGTATTTGGCATCAGGATAACAGATTACCGGGGTAATATTATCTATGGTACAAATACCAGACTAAAAAAAATTGGAACCGGGACCTTTAATAAAGGTGATGAGACAGCAGTTATTTTTTCCTTTAAGATAAATCTGGTAGGCGGAGAATATTCAGTATCTCCCGCTGTTGGCTACAATGACAATAAAACCTATTGCGACTGGGTAAATGACATGTTTACCATAAATGTAATTCACAGAAATATTGCTGAAGGCCTGGCGGACCTTGACCCGGAGATAAGCATAGAAAGATAATTTTTTTTAGTTAAAAAGTAACATAGCAAAGTAAATTATTAAGTAAAAATCATGAGTTCATAATTTTTATAATATCATTTTTAATACCGATTAAATTACCATTACTCAGGTTTCTGTCAAATTGGTTTTTTCCAATCTTAAAATTATTTACAATCTTTGCTGGAAGACCTTTTAAAACAAAAATGTCATTACCAAGCATAACGGCTTCTTCAATATCATGGGTTACAAATATTACAGTTCTTTTATCTGTCTGCCATAGATTGAGAAATGAGGCAAGAATATCTTTTTTTAATTTAAAATCTAATTGTTTGAACGGTTCGTCCATTAAGAGAATATCTGATGGAAATGCAAATGCTCTTGCGACTGCGACTCTTTGCGACATACCACCACTTAACTGAAGAGGGTAATAGTCTGAAAATCTTTCAAGACCGACTAATGTAATAAATTTTTCAGTAATTTTTCTTCTTTTGTTTTTTGAATAAATATCTGTTAAAACAAATTCAATATTACCTTTAACAGTTTTCCATTCAAGCAATCTGGGCTCCTGGAAAATATATGATATTGATCTGTGCTTTAAATTTTTGAATATGCCATTATCGGCAGGATATATGCCACTTAGAAGGTTCAATAATGTGGTTTTACCGCATCCTGATTCTCCGATGATCACGGTTATTTTATTTTCAGGTACCCTGATGGCAAAATCTTTAAAGACTGTCAGGTTTTTAAAATTTTTACTTAGATTTTTTATTTCAATATACAATTTAATATTTCCACTTTACTATTTTTTTGCCAATAATTTTTATCAATAATTCAGAAAGATAACTTATCAGTATGGCGACTATAGTCCATGCGAGTACTTTATCGGTTTCCAGGTATATTTTTGATAATTGCATGTCCGTACCGATTGCTTTTAAAGGATTACTTAAAACTTCAGCTGCGATTACAGCTTTCCATCCGATACCGACTGAGGAAACTGCTGATGCGATTATGAAAGGCAGTATTGCAGGAATATATATTTCTATTAAAACCCTTGTTTTTGTTATTTTATATGACTTTGCCATTTCCAGAATTTTTTTATCAATATTTTTTACTCCTTCGGTAATATTTGTATAAACGATGGGAAATGACACTAAGAAACTTGCAAATATAGGGACATTTTCAGAATTAAACCATATCAATGAAATCAATATTATTGATATTAAAGGAATGGACTTAATAATTACCAGAACTGGTTCCATCAATTTGTAAAGTATGTTGCTAAATCCTGACACTATCCCTAAAACAATTCCTGATAGGAATGAAATAACGAATCCTATGAGTCCTCTGGTTATTGAATGAAATACAGCACTTAAAAAATCATCCTGCCTGGCAATCTCTATTATACCGATGAAGGTACTTTCTGGAGAAGGTAAAATAATCTCTGAATCTATCATTAGAGAGACTATTTTCCATATTATGAGGAGAATAGAGATCGCAGCCAATAAGATAAGATAATCTTTTTTTTTATTTATTTTATCCATCATAATAGAATTGACTTTCGGGTATTTTCCCGCCTATATCTTCGGGCGAAAATTGATATAATACCTTCATATATTCATCTAAGATTTCTTTTGCGCTCTTTCTGTCTTCGTACATAAGGTTGCATCCCGGTATAGCTGTTTCTGCAATTTCTTCTTTTATACCTATTTCAAGTTTTTCGGCTTTACTGCCTGCATCCCCGGGATTATTATTTGCCCAGTTGATAGAATCTTTATAGTCCTTTAAAAATATTTCTAAAATATTTTTGTTATGATCTATTATATATGAAGAAACAATCAGGCATGTCTGGGGCAGAATATTTGATGAGTTTATTTTTCCCCATTCTTCCTGGATATCCATAACGATTTCAAGGTTATTATTTGCTTTAATGCTGCCTGTTACAAAAGGTTCGGGAAGTATTCCTATGTCCTGCTTGCCTGCAATAAGCAGCTGACTTAGTTCTACCTGATCAAATGAGTAGTCACATACCAGATCTCTTTCGGTATCAATTCCATTTTTATCTGCGAGATATCTGAAAATTACATCCGGGGTAGAGCCTTTAGCGATAATATTTATCTTTTTCCCTTTTAAGTCTTCCCACTTGCCCTTTTTGATGTTCTGGTTTTTATCTGAAACAAGGTAAAGAACACCGCCTCCAACAACAGCCACCAGTTTTATATCAACTCCTTTGTTGTATAATTTTGCAGCGACATTTGTCGGAAGTACCGCTATAGCAATTTCGTTTGACATAATTCTTGATATCATAATATCAGGAGATCCAATTATTTCATAAGTAAAATTACTGTTTTCATTATTGGCTGCAGCTTCATCAATTAATTTTATCATACCGATTGCGCTGGGACCTCTTAGAACACCTATATTGATCTTACTTTCATTTTTGACTTCTTCTGTACCGGAGTTTGTTCCGCTATCTGATTTTTGAGTTGTTTTACAGCCAGAGAAAATAAAGCTGGAAGTAAATATTATTGATATTAATAAAAGGATTATAATATTTTTTTTTATTTTTTTGCCCTCCTCTAAATAGTTCTTATAGTGGAAAAAATTTGTTCTGCCTCTGGCAGTGTCTCCTTATTTTAAAAATTAAATAATAAAGTAGAAAAATAGGTGGATTTTAAGATCCCCTTTATACAGAATAATTCCTGTCAGGGCTAGACAGGCATTTTTAATATTTTTTCCTTTTTGTATAAACTGTATGGAGCAACTCATGAGATTTGTGACTTAAGGGTTCCTTAAGAAAATCTTTATAAATTCTTTTTATTTCAGGGTTGTCATGAGATTTCCTGAATTCTAAAGATTCATCTTCTGCATAAATTGCTTCAGTCCTCTTTTTCCTTATTTCATCATTTATTGGTATGGGCTGGCCGCCACCTGAAAGACACCCGCCCGGACAGGCCATTATCTCAATAAAGTGATAGAGAGATTTTCCGGCACTTACCTGTTCGGCCAGCTTTCTTGCATTGGAAAGCCCGTGGGCAACAGCAACTTTTAATTCAAAATTTTCAAGAAATTTCCACTCGGCCCTGCAATTTTCAATTTTAATTGTTGCTTCTTTTACTCCATCCAGGCCTCTTACAGGCATAATATTAAGATTTGAAAACGGGACCTCTCTTCCTGTAACTATTTCATAGGCTGTTCTAAGGGCAGCTTCCATAACACCGCCTGTTACACCAAAAATAACCCCTGCTCCCGTATGTTTACCAAGGATGCTGTCACACTCAGAGTCTTCCAGTGATTCAAAATTTATTCCAGCCTGTTGAATCATCGTTCCGAATTCTCTGGTAGTTAAAACATAATCAACATCTTTATATCCGCTGGAATACATTTCTGGACGGTTAGCTTCAAATTTTTTTGCAGTACAGGGCATTATTGAAACAACCACTATGTCTTCCGGATTAATTTTCATTTTCTGTGCATAATATGTTTTTGCAAGAGGCCCGAGCATCTGTTGTGGGGATTTACAGGTTGAGAGATGTTCAAGAATATCGGGAAATTCATGCTCAATGTATTTTACCCATCCCGGGGAACATGATGTAAATTGTGGAAGTGCTACGTTTTCGTTATCTTTAATTTTTTTCTTCAGTCTTGTTAAAAGTTCCGTTCCTTCTTCCATTATAGTAAGGTCTGCAGAGAAATTGGTATCAAATACTGCATCAAATCCAAGCATTTTGAGAGCTGTAACCATTTTACCTGTAAGACTTTGACCTGGCTCGAGACCTACTGCTTCTCCCAGGCCCACTCTTACCGCTGGTGCGGTCTGTACCACAACATGCCTGGAAGGATTATTTAAAACCTCCCACACTTCATCAATATAGCTTCTTTCTATCAGTGCTCCGGTTGGGCAGTGAATAACACATTGGCCACAATTTGTACAGACAATGGAATCCATGGGTTTTTCAAAAAAAGAAGTGATTTTTATCTCAGAACCTTTTCCTGAAACGCATAATGCATTTACATCCTGGAGTTCAGCACATGTTCTAACGCACCTCTGGCATTTTATGCACTTACTATCGTCTTTAATAATTGAAGGGGAAGACCTGTCAATTGTATAATCTTTTAATATATTGATGTATTTATCAGAGTCGACCAGATATTCTCTGGCAAGGGTCTGAAGCTCGCAATTACCATTTTTATAACAATGAAGGCAATCATTATTATGTTCAGATAATAAAAGGCCAATTATTGTTTTTCTTGCTTCTCTAACCCTGTTGCTACTGGTATATATTTCCATGTTTTCTTCAACAGGTGTTGCACATGCCGGTTTTAAGTTATTTACTCCTTTTTGTTCCACAACACAAACTCTACAATTGCCGGCGATACAGAGGTCTTCATGGTAGCATAGCGTGGGGATTTCTATATTAATCTTCTTTGCTGCATCAAGAATAGTTGAACCTTCTTTAATACTGACTTCAGTATTGTTTATTTTTAAATTAATCATTTTTTAGATGCATCCTCCTCATAAAGTTAATATATTATTTCTTCTCTAAAATTTTCAACAATAGAAACAAATGGGTTACAAACAGATTGTCCCAGGCCACATTTAGCAGTTATTTTCATGGTTTTTGCAAGATCTAAAAGATCTTCAATATAATTTTTGGGCTTAATTCCTTTTTTTATACTTTCTATGCCTTTTAGAAGCTGCTGGCAACCTACCCTGCATGGGGTGCATTGTCCACAGGATTCTTCAACAAAGAATTCAAGATAATTGTGAAGAATATTATACATAGATCTTTTGCCGGAGAATAATATCATGGAACCGCCGGTCGGGATACCCTCAAATCCTATTATTGTTTCTTCAAATTTACTTCTGGGGATGCAAAATCCGGAAGCTCCCCCGACCTGTATAGCCTTTGTGTTTCTGTCTCCAAAAAGGTCAGAAAATTCTTTTAGTGTCATTCCCATCTCAATCTCATAAATTCCGGGAACTTCGGTATCGCCGGAAATACTAAAAACCTTTGCACCTCTGGAATCCATTGTTCCAAGCTTTTTGAAACTTTCGGCACCATCGGAAAGAATTATTTCTACGTAAACAAGAGTTTCAACATTATTTATCACAGTTGGTTTCCTGAGATAACCTGATTGTGAGGGGAAGGGTGGCTTATTTCTTGCCTCTCCTCTTTTACCTTCCATTGATTCAAGCAGGGAAGTTTCTTCACCACAGACATAAGCACCGCTTCCTGATTTGATTTCCACAGTAAAATCAAATCCACGCCTGCCAAGCCTATCATTGAATAATTCTACTTTTTTCTGAAGGTCTTCAAGTAGATAATTATATTCTGCTCTTAAATAGATGATTCCTTTATCTGACCCGATCGCTTTTGCGACTGCCGTCATTCCGGCTAAAATCTTTTCAGGGTTTTTTTCAATGATTTCTCTGTCTTTAAAAGTTCCCGGTTCACCTTCATCAGCATTGCATACTACATATCTGGAGTCGCTTTCTATCTCTTTTGCACCTTTTAATTTAATCCAGGTTGGAAAGCCTGCTCCTCCTCTACCCCGGAGGCCGGAATCCTTTATTTCATTGATTATATTATCCGGACTTATTTCTAATATCCTGTCTATTACCTTATTGATGTCCTGGTCCCTGAATATCAGGTCAACTTTTTTTTTACAGGAATTTATTTTATCTTTCTTTTCTTTTGTATCAATTGTCATAGAAATACCTCCCTGACTAATAACTTTTATGATTGGTATTCATCAATGATTTTAATAACATTTTCATATGTCAGATTTACATAAGGCATATCATTTATAAGCATGGCAGGTGCGTTATCGCACTGACCTATGCAATTGACTGTTAATAAACTAAATTTGCTGTCTTTACTTGTCTGGCCCGGTAGAATATTTAATTTATCTTTTATAGCCTTTAGAACTATATCCCTGCCCTTCATGTCACAAACTATTGTACGGCAGACTTTTATGATATTTTCACCAGCCGGTTTTACTGGCAAAAATGAATAAAATGTTGCTACTCCATAGACTTCAGCAGGGGACAAATTAAATTCTCTGGCAACCTCAACAAGTCTTTCTTCGGAAAGGAATTTTTCGTGCTTTACAATTTTTTGTAAAGTGACAATTAAGTCTGCTCTTTTCTTTGTTTTCTTTTTTTCTTTATCTTTTAAGGTATTATTTCCTGCCATATTTATATCTCCTTTCGTCCGGAAGATTCTAATAAATTAAGGATTAGGACAATAAATATTTTAAGTAATTATAATTATTTTTAGTTTTTGTCAGTAATAGTTTGTAATTAATTTGTAACAAATTAGCATTATTTATAGTGTTTGTCAATAGAGTTTGTAATTAGATTGTAACATTTTTTTCTAATTAATTTCCAGTGACTCTCATAAATCCTTCATTTGTACCGCTGCTTCTTGTTCTACCGGTCATTACGCCACTTTTTATCTTTTAAGAATCTATATCTTAAAAGATAGATGGCACCTGCTATAAAGCCAGGAGTATCTTTAATGTAGTATCAATAATATGATAGTTTCCTGTATTAATTGTGTCACTGATTATAGGAGTAGTGCCACTATTAAAATGATAGAAAACAAAGAGATGATATAGTATTAAAAAGTTTTTCAAGCGATGCTGTCTGTGTAATACTTATTCCAGAAGTTTGCCAGTTTTAGGAGAGATTCTGATTTTATGTTGGATTAGTTAAGGCTGCTATTTAAGCAGGGTAGTCTTATGATAAAGCTCAATGGTTTTTTTTGCAGTATTGGCCCAGCTGAATTTTCTGGCCCGGGTAAGTGATTTTTCCCCCAGAGTTTCTTTTAGGTTTTTATTTTTCAGGACATTTAAAATCATGTTTGCCAGTTCATGCTCATCTCCAGCTTTTACGAGTATTCCGCCATCCCCGACTACTTCTCTGAGCGATGAGGTATCCGAAGCTATTACCGGGAGTCCACAGCTCATTGCCTCAAGCGGCGGAAGTCCAAAACCTTCAAAAAGTGAGGGATATACAAAAAGTTCTGCCTGATTGTAAATCTGGACGAGGTCTTCATCCGGGACCCTTCCAGCAAATATAATGTCTTCCCTGTAATGGCTGTTTTCTCTTTCAGCGTAGGTAGCCTCGCTTTTCCAGCCGGTTCTTCCAACTATTACAAGCTTATAATTAAAATCGGGATTTTCCTTTCTTATACTGTTAAAAGCTCTGATAAGGGTTATGAAATTCTTCCTGGGCTCTATGGTGCCCACGGAAAGGATATATTTTTTATCTATTCCGTATTTTTTAAGAAAATTTTTATCTTTTTTATTTCCGGGCAGTCTGTTAAATATTCTATCCGCGGCAAGGTAGACAACCCCGACCTTTTCAGGTTTTATTTTAAAGAAACGGGTTATGTCGTTTTTTGTACTTATAGAATCGGCAATCACAATTTTTGCCCTGCGGGCGTTTTTTGAGACCTCGCGAGTGTACTTTTTTACAAACCAGTTGAAATTAAATTCGGGGAATCTAACAAAAGCAAGGTCATGAATGGTAAGGATTATATTTTTGTTTAAAGTGGGAGGAACAAGATAGTCAGGGCAGTGCAGTATATCAACCCTGAGGCCTGATAACTCAAGCGGCGGAAACCCGAACCTGTTCTGCAGGTCAAGCTTCTTCTGTGTGGTATTAAAAATCTTTAATTCAACTCTTCTGCCTGCAGATTCTTTTTTAAGTTTATTCACCGTATCAAAGCAATCGGCCAAGATGCATCTTCCGGTAAGTATATAGGTATTTTTTTTATCCGTTTCAAGAAGGCTTTTAACCAGGTTAAATATATACCTGCCGGCACCAATGTCAGAGCCATGGTTCAGAAGGGTGGATATATCTATTCCAATTCTTAAAATACTTTTCATGACTGTAGATTATTGAATCTTATCTATAAATTTATGAACCGTTGCAGGTTCATATTCCAGCTTGTTATGAAGTATATTTTTAAAAAGGGCCGGCTCCATCCTGAACTTGGTGTCCCTTAGATTTGTGAGGTAATTGACAATTCCTTCATACTTTTCATTCCCCATAAGTGAAAATAACCTGCGATATGAATGGTGAAGATTTTCGATTGAATGAACCGGTTCATTTCTTACCACATCAAAATAAGTATTTTCACCCCAGCTATATTTTATTATATCTGCATCCGATAATTGTCTTGAGAATTCCATATAATTTCTATCTTTTTTTAAATATTTTGTGCTTCCCCTGAAATCTTTTATTATTTTTCTGGCTGTATTTTTCAGGTTAACATCCTTTAAGTTTTGTTTCTGTATGTTTAATTCGTTGGACATGATTCTTTTAAGATTGGCAGGTTCGGCATTTTTGTAGGCTGTCTTTAAAAGATTTAACTTCTGGTAATAATATTTTTTCTGGAAAGCAGTTGCGTCATCCCTGAAACTGTATGCATATCTGTGATAACAGATAGCAGAGGCGCAGGACCTGAATTTATATCCGTGAAGGTTCGCCCGGTAGCAGAAATCCACATCTTCATAAAATAAGAAAAAGCCGGGGTCTATGGGGCCAACTTTATTTTCGTAAAATGCATCTCGTTTAATCATGCATGAGACAAATGATACCCCGAATATATCTTCAGCCCTGTTATACTGGCTTAAATCCAGCTGTCCCAGCCCGTAATGGCCCGTATAAAAGTTATTATCCAGATAAATTCCCACACTCTCCAGGAAATCTTTTTGATAATAAAACTTGATCTTCGGGGCTACGCCGAGGTAAATACTTTCAAGGTTGTTAATAGAATCAACCATTTGTTCAAAGGCATCAAAATTATAAACTACGTCAAAGTTTGATATTAAAATTAGATCAGAGTCCGCATACTGCAAAGCCTGATTGATACCTTCGCCAGGGCCCAGATTCTGGTCAGACTGAATTATCTTTATATCAGTAAACTCTTTTTTTATGTCACCGGAAATATTGTATGTAGAATTATTGTCAAAAATAATGATTTCCGTGTCTCTGTATGTCTGGTTCTTTATTGAATCCAGGCATTCCTTTAAAACAGGATAGGTTGAGTTGTAGTTAACTATAATTACCGACACTTTTCTGGAAGGGGCAACTTTTGTTTTAGAAGAGGACTTTACTGCAGCCTTAAAATCTGAATCTTTTAGATTGAGTATTCTTTTAATGAGCGCGTGGTATTTTTTTACGCTGTTTTCCCAGGTAAAATTAGCTGCATTTTTTTCGGCAGTTTCACCCATTTTTTCCCGGAGTTCCGGTTCAGTGACAAGAATTTCCAGTTTCTCTAAAAACTCTTTTTTGTTTTTTACCACAAAGCCGGTCTTCCCGTTTAAAGATATTTCCGGATGGGCGCCAATATCATAACAGATGGTTGGTTTTTTAAAACTATGCGCTTCTGCTACCGGGAGGTCAAATCCTTCCCACTTTGAGCAGGTGGCATAAATATCGCAGGACCTGTAAATTAAGGGCATGAGCTCTTCAGGGGCATTGCTTATGGATAAAACCCCCTTATTCTTGAGCAGTTCTTCATCATTTCTTGAACCATAACCCACTGCAAGGAGTTTTATATTTTTATATTTTTTAAGAGTTTCCCGGTATATATTTATAAGCTCGGCCAGCCCTTTATATGGCTGGTTGGTGAGGTTCAGCCTTCCTACAAATAGCAATAATATATCTTCGGAGCTTACGTCCAGGCTGTTTTTAAAATCTGTAATTTCTTCCTCTGTTATTATTTTCTTTTTATAGTGGTCACATCCATTATATATGCAGGTGGCTTTTTCCCTTAGATTTCCGGGAAGGGAGTTAAGAAGATACCTGGATACGGAAACAATTTTATTTGCCCTTCTGAAATAAGAAAGGTTCTGGCTTATCTGCATATATTTATACCTGAGCCTTCTCTTGAGAGAAAAGCTGCCCGAATATGGTATTCCATGGTCAACAATAAGTACCGGTTTATCTAGCTTTGGTATAAGACTGTAAAAAGGAAATGATTGGATTATAAAAAGGTCAATATCTTTACTATTAAGATAAGGAATTAATTTTCTAATTCTTCTTTCATAAATAAGGGGATTGGCGTGAGGCTTAAAGTAATGAAGCTTTTCTATGTTATATGACTTGCGGTTGGTAAAAGTCTCGTCAAAATAATTACAGTATATCCTGCAGATATACCCCATTTGAGCGAGGCCATCGGCAATTCTGTCTACCACCAGGTCCACACCATGACCCCTTATCATTCTGTCAGTTATAAAGGCTATGTTTATTTGTCTCAATTTTTAGAAAATTTTTATATTAATCTTTTATCTAATAAATAATAAGTCAGTTACAGGTTAAAATTATAATTTAAATTTTATCATTATGCTAATTATAAAGGAAAATATTTACAAGCTTAAAGAAAATTTAGTTTCATTATCCCCCTGGTTCAGGTAGCAGTTAGAGATAGATATTGTGTAAAAAAATAGATTGTCTGTTATAATTTACAATAATTTATCTAATATAATCTAATAATTTTTAGGAGAGTAGTTTTATGAGAGATATTCTTACTTTCCCGGAAGTTACGGTATCAATTGTCAATCTAAATGGTGAACAGTATCTAAAAGAGTGTCTCGATAGCTTAATGGAGCTTAATTATCAGCATGATAAGCTGGAAATTATAATAGTAGATAATGGTTCAGGCGATAAATCTCTTAATTTAATAAGAAAGAATTATCCACTGGTTAAAATAATTGAAAACAGCAGCAATATGGGGTTTGCTCATGCCAATAACCAGGCGGCAGAAGCTGCCAGGGGTGAGTATATAGCTTTTTTAAATAACGACACAAGGGTTGATAAAAACTGGCTGATTGAGCTGCTAAGGCCCATATATAAAGATAAAGAGATCGTGGCCTCTGGCTCCAGGGTTCTTTCAATTGACGGAAAAACAATTGATTTTGTGGGGGGTATGATTAATTTTGAGGGCAAGGGCTTCCAGATTGATTATGGAACACCGGTAGAGAAAGATGAATACAGAGGGTACAAATTTCTTCCTTTTGTAAATGGCGGGGCGATGATGATAGATAGAAAAGTTTTTCTTGGTGCCGGTGGCTTTGATAATGATTTTTTTGCCTACTATGAAGATGTTGACCTGGGATGGAGGCTCTGGGTACTGGGATATAAAGTTATATTTGCTCCCGGGTCTATTGTATATCACCATCATCACGGGACATCCAGGAATATAAGCGAAGATAAACTGAGGTTCCTCAGAGAGAGAAATTCTCTTTATTCGGTATTTAAAAATTATGATGACAGCAATCTTTCCCGGGTGCTTTCCGGCACCCTCGCAAGTATTTTTAACCGTATCTTTATGGATTTTAAATTTGATTATAAAAATTATTATGATTTGACCAATTTAGTTTCAAAGGAGTCAGTATCAGGAGATGTAGCCATATCAAGTGAACCATTGAGCTCGCTTATGGCGGTAAAAAACTTCATGGATAAGCTGCCGGAGCTAATGAGAAAAAGAAAGATGATACAGGAAAATAGAAAAAGAGACGATAAAGCAATTTTTTCTTATTTTAAAGGCCAGTTTCTTGCAGTGTCATCTGATGCGGATTACCAGAAGAAACAGATTGATATTTTGAGGTCTCTGGGTATTTACAGGGTATTTGAAAAGGAGATAAAGAGGAAACTTCTTATAGTTACAGCCGAAGTGGTTTCTGAAGAAATGGCCGGGCCGGCAATAAGGGTATGGAATTTCGCCCTGGTGCTTTCTCAATATATGGAGGTCATACTGGCGGTGCCCAATAAAGTAAATGTGCCCGGACAGAATTTTCAAATAGTTCAGTTTACAGATGATAGCCAGCTTAAGGAAATTATAAAGAAGGTTGATATCATATTAAGCGGAGGGATGGCTTTTGCCAAATTCAGAAGTATAAAAGACTCGGGAAAGTATTTAATTATGGATATTTATGACCCTTATAATCTGGCCACTCTGGCAGAATACGAAAAAGAGCCAATGGAAAACAGGTTAAAAGTCCATAAGTCGATACATGAAATATTTAATGAACAATTTTATTATGGAGATTTCTTTTTATGTGCCTCTGAGAGGCAGAGAGATTTCTGGCTGGGTATGCTGGCGGCTTTAAACAGGGTAAATCCTTATTCATACAATCAGGACCCCACGCTGAAGAAAATGATAGATATTGTTCCATTCGGTCTTCCCGGTGCAGGACCCATCCATACCAGAAATGTCCTTAAAAACAAAATTAAGGGCATAGAAGAAAATGATTTTGTTGTTATCTGGGGAGGCGGAATTTATAACTGGTTTGACCCGTTGACCCTGATTAGAGCCATGGCGGAGATAGCAAAAACCAGGGATGATATAAAATTATTCTTCATGGGTATCAGGCATCCCAATCCTGAAGTAAGGGAGCTCCAGCTGGTGAATGACACTATTAATCTTTCCAAAAAATTAAACCTGTATGGTAAAAATGTATTTTTTAATTACGGGTGGATAAATTATGGTGACAGGCAAAATTATCTTCTGGAAGCTGATGCGGGAATAATTACCCATCCTGACCACATTGAAACCAGATTCTCATACAGGACAAGAATACTTGATTATCTCTGGGTGGGCCTGCCGGTTATTTCAACGAAAGGCGATTACCTGAGCGATATGGTGGAGAAAAACGGGCTCGGAATAACTACAGATAACGGGGACGTGAAGGGGATTGTTAATGCTATTATAAAACTTGCCGAAGATAAAGATTTTTACAATCAGTGCGTGAGAAATATAAAAAAAGTAGCAAATGATTACACCTGGGAAAAAGTTTGCAGACCCATAGTAGATTTCTGCCGTGACCCGGTATCAAGTGCGCTAAAAGATAGAAAAGCTGATAATTTTGTTGAAAGCAATGAAGAACCCGGCCTATCCTTTAAAAATAATAGAAAACCCGGTAAAGGCAGGGCATACCTGATAAAAAGATTTTTTTATCACCTGTTTCGGAGCGGCCCCGGAAGGACCTCAAAGTTTATGTCCAATTATTTGAAAGGCAGATAAAAAAAAGGATAATGAAAATAAAACTTTTTTTTAATAGGCTCGGGAATTGGCTGTTGACGGAAGATATTTTTAAAAGAAAAGACCTGACAAAGCGCTTTTATAAATACTTTCTGGCCGGTCTTCTTGTAAGGCTATTATTCATCCCCTTTTTTTTCCAGCGAGATTTATTATCAACTTATCAGAGGGCAGCGGAAACAGTATTTGCAGGGGATTTTGGTTCAAGTTTTGAACAGATACTGACTCACATTATTCACTCCGCTTATTTATTCATAATAAAGTTTATATTCCCCGCAATAAATGAATTTTCTCCAATTCTACTTGAAGAGGACACCTGGATATCATGGCTTGCATTTAACAGCAGCTATAATGTTTTTACTGTCCTGACACTGTTTAAGATTCTGTACCTTTTATTTGATATAGCCTGCATGTTTTTAATATTAAGGCTTTCATTTGAAAATGAGCCCGAAAGCAGACTCCGGGTTTTTAAATTCTGGGTGTTCAATCCGGTGGTGATATTTGTACTGTATATATTTGCCAGGCACGATATCATTGGAGTATTTGCCACTCTCCTGGCGCTGCTGCTGGCAAAAAAAGAAAGGAAATACTGGGCCATTTTTGTGCTTGCACTCGCCATAGCTTTAAGGTTTTTCCCGGTGATGATTCTTCCTCTGATGGTATTTTATCTGGCAAGAACAAAAAAAGACTATATAATCTTATCTATTATAGGAATTTCCGGCCTGGCTGCTCTGGAGCTGTTTTCTTATTTTTATTTTGAAAGAAGTTTAATATTTACGCTGCTTAATGCACAGCACTTTAATTATATCCTGTCATCCAGCCTGGAACTAATTATCCATGACCGTATTTTTATTTTTGTAGCGGCGTATGTGGTTATAATTTTGAGTTTTTTTCATATAAAAAAGAAAAACTTTGACATACTCTTAAATTACGGAGCTATAGTATATCTTGCCTATGTCAGCCTCTGTTATTTTCATCCTCAATATGTGTTATGGATAGTCCCTTTTCTGGTAATGACATTTATACGAAGAAAGTCACTTATATATTATCACTGGCTCCAGTTTGCCCTTCTTATGGTGATACTTATATACTGGGGGGACCTGGTGACCAAGTTTGTATTTGCACCGGTAGACCATAAATTTTTTGTATATTTAACCGGTGTCATCCCGATTATTGAAAGATTTTATGATTCCGCAAAATTTGTAAATATATTCAGGAGTATTTTTACCGGTGTATCGCTGTGGATGATATATCTTATTTACAGGGATAATAAGAAGTTAATAGAAAATGAACCATACAACAGTACACTTTAAATAAATTAAAAAGAAAATGCTAACAGGCAAAAAGACTTTTAAATTAAAAAAAATTTTAGCCGGTCTTTTGAGCGGATTGATATTGCTGGCTCTAACGGGTTGCAGCGGGGTATTTTATATACCCGGCGCCAGTTATGGTTATTATGTATGGGAAGAAGAGGGCAATATATTTATAGAATGGAGCGCAGACCGAAAAGATTCAGAGTTTGAAGGCGAAATTTCAACCGACGGCAGGATAACCTCGCATGAACTGAAAGAGTGGGAAGATGAAGATACTATCATGACATCAGAAGAAGAAATTAAATTTATGGCCGTTCTGGGTAGCGAGGATTATTCAGATGGGTTTAGTTTTTCTTTAGAAGATTATTCTTATGTGGAGTTTGATTTAAAGATTAATGATGGGTATGACCTGTCCCGGATAAATCTCGGTGGCTTTCTTGAAACACCGGGGGATAATATTTTCAGGATAGAAAAAGATTATTTTGAGAAGCTTCAGAAAAAACTCTGGTACCAGAAGCGCCCATTTTCTGAATTTTTTTATAAGTTGTTTTCCAATAAATATTTTACATTCTTATATCTTTTTATACTGGGAATAATTATTATAGAGATTTTGAGAATAACTGTTTTTGACAGGAGAAAAAGAAAACTTTTATGGATAGTGGTTTCATATACAGTACTGGTTGCGGTTGAAATCTCTGTTTATTTTATTTTAAAATTTTTGGTAAGTTAAGAAATAGGTATAAATATAAGGAGATTTAATAATGAAAGTCGCACTTATTGGAGTTGAGGGTCAGCTTGGAACGGATATAAACAGTTATTTTAAAAAGGAAGGAGTGGAAGTTACCGGACTTGTAGGTTTAAAGGATATTGATGTATGCGATTATAAGTTAAGTGATAGAATTTTAAACAGTATTGAGCCGGATATAGTAATAAATACAGCTGCCTTTCATGATGTGGACAGGTGCGAGGACGAAGCTCTATCTGCTTTCAGGGTAAATGTTCTTGGAGTTAAAAATCTCTCGGTAATATGCAGGGATTTAGATATTCCCCTGGTGCATTTCAGTACGGATTATATATTTGACGGGAAAAAGAATTCACCTTACATAGAGAGTGACTGTGCGGGTCCGCTCAGCCTGTACGGTATCTCAAAACTTGCCGGTGAACAGGTAATGAAGTATATGCTTGGAAAATATTATATTGCAAGATTAAGCGGCCTTTATGGTCATGCAGGTGCTGTGGGTAAAGGCAGCACTAATTTTGTAGAGCTGATACTAAAGATGGGAAAAGAGAAAAAAGAAATAAAGGTGGTAAATGACCAGGTTATTACCCCGACCAGCACGGTTGATGTTTCAAAAAAGCTTCTGGAGCTAATAGGGACCGGAAAATATGGTATTTACCACATGACCAACGCCGGCAACTGTTCCTGGTATGAATTTGCCTGTGAAATATCACGCCTGGCAGGACTGGACGCAAAAATAATTCCCATAAGTTCAGAGAAGTTCGGAGCAAAGGCAAAAAGGCCGTCTTATTCAGTTCTGGATAACTATAATTTGAGAAAAATCGGCCTTGCCGATTTAAGGGAATGGAAAGAAGCTTTAAGAAACTATATTGAAACCAGAAAAGGATAGCCCCTGGTTCTGGGCTTTTCTATTTAATTTTTTAAATTAAAATTTTTCTAAGAGAAAAACTTCTTATACCACAGGCTTAAATTAATAAGAGCCCACAGGATATGGTTATGGTTATGCTTTAGATGGAGGTGCTCGTTTATAAGAGTTGATAGATAGGAGCCGTTAATATTCTCTTTAATAACAGGTGAATTTTCTAACAGGTCTATCATGTAATCTTTTAGCTCTTCTCTCAGCCAGTTTTTAATTGGAATACTGTAGCCCTGTTTTCCTCTGTAAATAATATTTTCCGGGAGGAAGTGGTGTTTTTTAAGGGTTTTTCTGAGTATATATTTTGTGGTTAATTTTTTTAGCTTTAAATTTGCAGGGATTGAAGCACAGAGCTCCGCAATTTCATGGTCAAGAAAGGGCACCCTTACTTCAAGTGAAGTGGCCATGCTCATCTTATCAACTTTCATTAAAACACTATCGGCCATGGTGAGTTTTATGTCCACAAAAATATCTTTATCTATTTGAAGGTCTGAATTGCAGGTTCTGGAAAAATAATATATGGGCTCAAAAGGGGTAAAAGATATATCATCCCTGATAGTTTTATTAAAGATATTCTGTTCTATTGTCGGGTTAAGGAAATACTGCCATCGCATTGCTCCTGCTTCCTCCGGATAAAGCGTACCTTCTATGAAGCGCTTTAGCATATTAATTGCGCCCTTTTTTTGTGGCCGGTCGGGCAGTTTCATGATAAGCGGTGATATCATTTTTCTCCGTACAGAGGATGGGAGAATATTGTAATAGTGGTTTAACCTGGCTGCTTTGAGCCTGTCATAGCCCAGGAACATCTCATCTCCTCCTTCGCCGCTCAGGCACACGGTTACCTTCTCTCTGGCTTTACGGCTGATAAGGTAGAAGGGGATAGTGGACAGGTCGGTCATTGGCTCGTCCAGGTGGTAGAGACTTTTCTCTATATCTTCGGGAGAAATGGGGTCAATCATGAGTATATTATTTTCGGTACCAAAAAAATCAGAAACTATCTTAGCGTAGGGAAGTTCGGAGAATGTCCTGTCCCTGTATCCTATGGAGAAAGTCTGGAATTTTTTTGGATATAGCCTTGAGACAAACCCTACAATTGTACTGGAGTCAAGCCCTCCTGAAAGAAAAACTCCCAGAGGAACATCACTGATAAGCCGCCTTTTAATGGATTTTTCAAGGGCCGCAAAAACTCTATCTGCTGCCTCGTCTTCATCAGAGATTTCCGGCCTGAATTTCAGGTCCCAGTATTTTTCTATTCTTAGATTGCCATTTTTGAAGATTGCATAGTGCCCCTGGCGGAGTTTGTGGATATTCTTAAACATGGTATCGGTAGCCGGGACAAATTCATAACCCAGATAGTAATACAATGACTGCAGGTTAATTTCTTTTTTAATGCAATCTGCTTCAAGGATACTTTTTATTTCCGAACCAAAGATTAGCTTCCCGTCCTTTAAGTAATAATAAAGAGGTTTAATTCCAATTCTGTCCCTGGCAAGAAATAGCTCTTTTTTTTCTTCATCCCAGATGGCAAGTGCAAACATTCCATTAAATTTATTCAGGCACCGGGGCCCGTATTCTTCAAAACTTTTTAGAACTACCTCGGTATCGGTATGGCTTTTAAACTTATGCCCCCTGGCAATAAGTTCCTCTTTTATTTCCCTGAAGTTGTATACTTCACCATTGTAAACAATCCATAATTTTCCGTCACGGCACGACATCGGCTGGTTGCCCAGGGTAGAAAGGTCAAGAATGCTCAGGCGGGAGTTTCCGAGAGAAAATGAGGGGAAAGTTTTTATTCCGCTGGTATCAGGTCCCCTGTGATGGATTTTTTGGGTCATTTTTCTAATAAGTTTTTCATCATTCCAGTTAAAACCACAAATTCCGCACATCATATCAATCCCTCAATATTTTTTTATAAATATTTTTTAATTTAATAAATAAAGCCGGGAAACACAGGAATTTTATAGCTCTGGTTATTTATTATCCGGCTTAATCAATATTAGGTTATTTTACAGATAATTATTATCTTTATACCACTTTGCTGTTCTTTTCAGCCCTTCTTCAATTCCTATCAGAGGATTATAATTTAGTTCTCTTCTGGCCTTATCAATCTTAAAAGCCCTGTTCTGTCTGTACCAGTCCACGCGCCTCCTGAATAGCGGAGGAGATATTTTAAGGGGCATGCATATAAATTCGCACACGCAGGCTGCTGCATATAATGGCCAGAAAGGCAGCTGTATAAATTTAACTTTTACTCCCATTGATTGGCCTATTTTTTTTACCAGTTCTTTAATGGTAAAGTATTCTTTATCTGCGATTAGATAAACTTCGGCGCTGATTTTGTCGCTTTCAAAAGCATTATAGAATCCGTCGTTAAGATTATCTATATATACGGGATGGTAGAAAGCTTTACCGTTGCCAAACATGTAGAATTTACCCTTTTTTGCAAAACGGAACAGATAAAAGAACCTCTCGGGGTCACCGGGGCCATAAATAGCAGTGGGCCTTATAATAACGCTCTTAAGTCCTTTCCCGGCAAACTCTTTTATAACTTTTTCCGCTTCATATTTGGTAAACTGGTAGTAATCAGCCGGTTCTATTGGAGATTCTTCATTGCCGGGAGGATTTTTGACATCCCCGTGGACGCCCTGAGTTGAACAGTAGACAAATTTCTTTAAGGGTTTTTTGATTGCTTCTTCGCAGATTATGCGCGTTCCATCAATATTAACATCCCGGTAAGTTTTTTTTGTTGCATTTATCTGTCTGAAAGAAGCAGCCAGGTGGAAAACACCTTCTACCCCGTCTAAGGATTTTTTTACAGTTTCCCTGTCAGTCACCGAGCCCAGAATAATATTTGCACCTTTTTCTAAAAGGTAGTCATATAAAATGCCTTTCTGATTGTCAAGAATTGTAACCCCGTGACCTTTATTTAGAAGGTATTCTGCCAGACGACTGCCGGTAAAACCGGTTCCACCGGTTACTAATAATTTCAATTTTTTCTCCCTTCATTAAAGGTTAAAAATAATAAAGTAATAAAAAAAATTTCAGAGAAAATTATTTTGATATTTTATACCATTTGGGGTTAATAGAAAAGGTTTTGCTTTATAATTATACCGTGTGAATATTTTTTAAAGACTTTTATGCCGGTTTTTTATACTGTTAAAATTATTTTTTTGACTTTTAGCCGGCATTTAATTGAGAGCGGGCAGAAAATACTTTTTTATAATTAATAAAAGAAATTTTTTTGTTATAATTAATTAGAAATTTTTTTAGTTAGTTTCAGTTCAATAGAATAAAAAGGGTTGCAGGTAATGAATATTGCAGTAACGGGGGGTGCAGGGTTTATTGGCTCTCATCTCTGTGAAAAATTAATAAAGCTGGGGTTCAGAGTAATTTGCATTGATAATTTTGATAATTTTTATGAGCCGGGGATTAAAGAAGACAATATCTCAAAAATTTCCGGAAATAAAAACTTTAAACTTTATCGCCTGGATATATGTGAATTTAACAGGCTGGAAAAAGTATTTCTGGAAAATGAAATAGAGACAGTGATTCACCTGGCAGCAAGAGCGGGGGTAAGGCCATCAATAAGAAATCCCTTTTTATATGAGAAAATAAATGTTCTGGGGACCGTGAATCTACTTGAATGCTGCAGGAAATATGATATCAAAAAGTTTATTTTTGCTTCTTCGTCTTCTGTTTACGGGGGTAACAGGAAAATACCTTTTTCAGAGAATGATAATGTTGACCTTCCGGTATCTCCCTATGCCGCTACCAAGAGGGCAGGGGAGCTAATCTCATATACCTATCATAGCCTGTATGATATATCAATTTTTTGTTTAAGGTTCTTTACCGTTTATGGGCCGCGTCAGAGACCGGAGATGGCAATACATAAATTCACCAGGCAGATATTAAACGGGGAAAGTGTAAAAATCTATGGTGACGGTTCTTCCTCCCGGGATTACACTTACATAGATGATATAATTTCCGGTGTGATTAAAAGCCTGGATAAGTTAGGGGGTTTTGAGATTATAAATTTAGGGAACTCAAGAACGGTCAAATTAATGAATCTGATAAAGTTAATTGAAGCCGCTACCGGGAAGAAAGCAGGACTGAAATTTTTAAGCAGCCAGCCGGGTGATGTTTTTATGACCTATGCAGATATAAGTAAAGCAAGAAAAATGTTAAAATATTCTCCTGAAACAGATATTTCCCGCGGTCTGGATAAATTTGTAGAATGGTATAAAGAAAAAAGTAAAAAAGGGGTTTTAAATGGGTAATGTTAAAAAAAAGGCTAATGATATTTATTTATCTATTGTAATCCCCATTTACAATGAGAAAGAAAATGTTCTCATGCTCTGCAGAGAGCTTGAGAAAACCCTTAACGGTATGTCTGAGAAATATGAAGTGTTGCTTATAGATGACGGGAGCACGGACGGCACTTTTGAGGAATTAAAGAAAATACACCAAAAAAATAAGCTATTTAAAATAATAAGCTTTAGAAGAAATTTTGGGCAGACATCTGCCATCAGCGCTGGTTTTGATTTTGCAGAGGGAGAGGTAATAATAACCCTGGATGCAGACCTGCAGAATGACACCCGCGATATCCCGCTGTTACTGGGTAAAATACATGAAGGCTATGATATTGTAAGTGGCTGGCGCATTAATAGAAAAGATAAGGCTGTTACCAGGAAGTTTCCTTCAATGGTTGCAAATAAAATAATATCAAAGCTTACCGGCGTTTATCTTCATGATTACGGCTGTACATTAAAAGCCTACAGAAAGTTAGTTATAAAAAACATTGATTTGTACGGCGAGATGCACCGTTATATACCGGCTATAGCAAGCTGGATGGGAGTAAGGGTAGCCGAGGTACCGGTAAGGCACCACAGCAGGAAATACGGCAAATCAAAGTACGGGGTTTCCAGAACCATAAAAGTAATTCTTGACATAATAACTTTAAAATTTCTTTTGAGTTATTCTCAGAGGCCTATTCAGGTATTTGGTGTGCTGGGCTTATTTTCATCCACTGCAGGTCTTATTATAACAGCTTATCTTATTATAATGAGGGTATTTTTCAGCCAGCCACTCGGGGACAGGCCATTATTTATCCTGTCAATATTTATGATTTTTATAGGGGTGCAGCTTATCACCATGGGACTCCTTGCAGAAGTACTTATGCGTGTACATCATGAAGTTAGAAATAGGACTACCTATGTTATAAAAGAGACGGTTCTTAAATAAATTTCGGAATTATCCCCTAACGTACTGTTAGGTTTACTTATATAATAATAATGCTATAATCTTTATTGCAGAGTAGGGAATTAACCACAATTTAGGGTTGCTCCAAAATCTATTATAGAAAGGAGGTGGTTGCCTATGAAACTAATATTGGTCAGTTCCGGAATGAGAGTCGGTGAATCTGGTTTATACCAGACCACTGATGAAACATTCAAAATCTTCCTCAACAAGGGAGATAAAGTTCCTGAAATAGACAATGAGCTTCGTTGCTTGAAGCTCATTAAATAGTTACTTAGGTTATTTCTCTACTCTGTATTTAACAATTTTAAAATGTAATTGTCAAGTTAACAATAATAAACTAAAGAAAGGAAAACAAAATGGCATCCGAAGAAGAAATAATAAAAAACCTAGAAGAAGAAATTCCAGCAATCGATAAAATCATAGAAGAACAAAATTATACAGAAGCCAATATTGGTAAATTGGAGTATTTTGTCTCAAGAATCATATTGCTTGCTGAAATTAATACTACACTAAAAGAATCGACTATAATAACCAGAATAAGAGAAGAACAAAATAAACCAGGATATCCTAGACATAATATGCATATTATAATTTCAAATGCTAAGGGTTTATTAGATACTATAAAACTTTATCAACGTTAATTCGTTGAAGTTTTATATAAATTTACATTATATCGACCTTTTATTCTTGCATACTCTTCAATGTCTCTTAAGATTTCTTCTTTGCTTTCAGAAGAAGATATGGTTTCACCATTTTCGTCAGTGGCAATATATTTATATATTTTTTCCATTTTGTTTTAACCTCCCAAATAAAAAAGACCCAAGTGGGTCTTTTGTTTCATTAAACTTTATTCTATTTAAAACGTTTTATATTCTTGTGGCATAGAAATTTGTCTATTATATTTATTGTAAAATTTATCCGAGAAACTGTGACCACTTAAATCTCCAAAACTTAATCTTATCATTACATTTTTATTTAACTCATTATTAAAGCATTCTCCCTTTAGCTCTTCAATCTTATCCGTAATGATTATTTTTCCATCGCTTGGTGGAACAATTAACCCGGGCATTTTACCACAATTTTTTACTACTTGAAATATTGGAACAAAATCACTATCTGCCGACACTAAAAAACATTTATCATATTTATTTAAATAGGCATCTCTTACCATATAAACTGCTATATTTACATCTGTTTTTTTCTCCTCAAGTTTATAGAATACTTTTCTGCCATTATAATTACATCTACTAACCCTACACTCTATTGGTTTTTCAGCAAAATTACCCTCAATTACTATAATATCTGCATGCTTTAATGCCCTGATATATGTTTTATGCCTAACTCTTGAATCTTCGGGGTGATAATTTGATATTGCTGTAAAAAAATATATATCGGATATTTTCTCATTCTTTACTAAAAGTGATTCGAATAAACTTCTATAATTTAACCACTTATAACAAATACCAGTTTTTTGATAATATTTATCTATATTATGATATACGTTAAAACCATCAATATAAAAGCTTACTCTTATTGGTTGTTCTTCACTCATGTATATCTGCTATAGAAAAAATCCCCCTGGCGACCAGGGGGAGCCATGATTTAAAATCATGGCGGTTGAAATCTAAACTATTATTGAAATACTAACTAAAATCAATAACATTATATCAAATATTTTATTAAAGTAAAGTTTACACATTTTAATAAATGGCATTTTTCAATAACAAATCAAAACTATCGTTTATATCCCTGTGGTTGTATCTATATGAACACTCATTAATATAATCCTGTAAATATTTAACTGATATCCTATGATATGTGCCATAAAAAGCCCTTTTAACTATAGCCCAGAAACTTTCGATTGTATTGGTATGAATATCACCATCAACAAACATCTTAGTATGGTCTATCCTAAAATGAATGTAATTTGTTCCCTTTAATTTATCATATCCAGTAAATTCATCAGATATTACTTTTACATTCTTACCCTTGCAAACCTGGTTTATTACATCTATTAACTGCCTTCCTGTAAGTTTTTGTCCTCTTTTATTTGGATTTGCCACTCTTGCAAATACTTTTCTTTCTTCCCTGTCTATTACTGCAATTATCGGGGTTTTAGTTGTTCCTCTGCCTCTTTTTATACCACCACCTTTCTTATCATTATCTCTTTTATTAGATTTTCTTGGTTTACCACCCACATAGGTTTCATCAATTTCTACTATGGTATCAAAAAAATCATCGTTATTTTTATCTTCCATAGCTTGTCTTATCTGATGTAATATTCTCCAAGCGGTTTTATATGTTACTCCTATTTCTCTTTGTAGTTGCTTAGCTGATATTCCCTTTTTAGCATTAAGTACCAGATGAATTGCAAAGAACCATTTTTGCAGGTCGGTAGTAGTCTTTTCAAATATGGTATCTTTAAATATTGAAAAAGACCTTCCACAAAAATTACAATCAAATACCTTTAGTCTATCCTTCTTCTGGTATACCTTCTCGTTCTTACAGTAAGGACATCTTATGCCTTCCGGGTATCTAATCTTTATAAAATAGTCTATTATTGTCTTTTTGTCTGGAAACTTTTTCATAAAATCTTTATAATTCATTTTATACTCCTATAATATTGTTTATTATAAGAGTAATATACTATAAATTTAACAGTATGTCAAGGGATAATTCCGATAAATTTTAATTTATAATGAATAAATTAATCCACCTTTTTAAACTGTTTAAAGTCTATATAAACTATTGCTTAAAAAAAACATACTGCAATTATTATCCTGTAAGAATCTGGATTGAGCTATCAAGCAGATGCAATCTTAAATGCCGTTTTTGTGTAAATAAGGACCTTCCGTCTTCTCAAAAAGGGGACATGGATTTTAACCTTTATAAAAAAATAATTGATGAGATTGCCGGCAATGTTTATGATGTTAATCTGTTTCACAGGGGCGAGCCACTTCTTAATAAAAATTTAGTATCTGCGATTGCTTACGCGAATAGGAAAGGAGTCAGGACCAGAATTCATACCAATGCTACTCTGTTAAATAAGGAGCTTGACAGGAAAATAATACTGGCCGGCCTGGATTTGATTTCTTTTTCATTTGATGGGTATACTAGGAAAGTTTATGAAAAAAACAGGTCCGGGGCAAAATTTGAAAAGACCCTTTCCAATATAGTTGATTTTTTGAAAGTAAAGGCGCGGTTAAAATCAAAAAAACCATATGCCATTGTCCAGGTTATGCAGGATGATAAAGCTTTACCACGTGATGAGGCATCAGGACAGAAAAGAGATTTTTTAAAATACTTTAAAAATCTCCCTCTGGATAGATTGGTAATAAGGACTCCCCATAACTGGGGCGGACTGATTAAAATAAATGAGGAACCCCGGGGTAAATTTCGTAACCGCAGAACAGCCTGCACTTTTCCTTGGTATTCACTGACTGTATTCTATGATGGCAGGGTCTTCTTATGTCCACAGGATTTTAAAGGTAAAATCTGCCTGGGTGATGCTTGCAGTGAACGGATAGGGGAAATTTTTAATGGTGAGATTATAAAAAATATAAGGGAAAGATTCAGGTCAGGGGCAATTGATGGTCTTATTCCGTGCAATGATTGTGACAGAATCAGGAGGAAAACATTTCTCGGGGTACCTCTTGAGTATCTGGGGGCATTTATAAGGGAGCATCTGGGCGGTTAGGTAAGAAATATTAATGTTAAATTAAATAAAAATAATTAATTGCAGGGCAAATAAAATATTTTTGCTATAATAAATAAATTAAAGCTTCAGGTATCTTGAATTGAAGCATTTAAGGATTTTAGAAATATACGCTGAAAAAAGTTTATATTAGAAAAAGGTATTTTTATTTTTAAAAAATCGGGATATTATGCCCGATATTTTCATGGTGTTTGACTTAAAGTCAAATTCAGGCATAAAGGGGGTTGATTGTAATAGAAAGATATGAAGACAGGATACAAAAAGAACTTTTTTCCAGAAAAAAGTCAAAAATTGCCAAGTATGTGGACCTGTTTGTGGGAAAGAAAGGCTTTTTTAACTTATTAAAATACGAAATAATAACCATTCTTTTCCAGGATATGCCCGGAGCCATCGGCATCTTTTTTAGGAACTTATTTTATCCGGCGTTATTTAAAAAGGTGGGAAAGGGAGTAAGTTTTGGAAAATCAATAACTGTAAGGCACCCCCATAAAATAACTATTGATGATAATGTTGTGATAGACGACTACTGCGTTCTGGATGCCAAGGGGCTGGATAATAATGGTATTAATCTGGGCAAAAATATATTTATCGGTAGAAATAGTATACTGAGCTGTAAAAATGGAGATATAAGCATCGGAGATAATGTGGTTATAGGGTTTAATAGTGAAATATTTTCGGGAAGCAGGGTGGCTATAGGGGAAAATACCTTAATTGCAGCCTATGTTTATATCACTGGAGGAGGGCATGACTATTCCAGGGTGGATATCCCGGTATCGGAGCAGAAAAAAACATTCTATGGTATAAAAGTAGATGAGAATTGCTGGATAGGAGCAGGGGCTATAGTTTTTGATGGGGTTTCTATAGGTAATGATACTATAATCGGAGCAGGAGCTGTAGTCTCAAAAGATATCCCGCCTTACTGTATTGCCTCGGGGGTGCCAGCGAAGGTTACAAAGTCCAGAAAATAATTAAATTTTACCTGCATAATAAAATGAAGAACAAGTTTATTTCTTTCTATAAGAAGAATAGAAAATCAATACTTCTGACATTAAGAATTGTAATCAGTATTTTACTGATTTTTTATCTGGTTAAGACACAGTTTAAAAATTTTTCCAGTATAGTTGAGATTTTAAAATCATCCAGTAAAATTCTGCTTCTTCTTTCGTTATCCACTCATATTTTTGGCACCTGGATAACAGCATTAAGGTGGAAAGCACTTTTAGATACCCAGAATGTGAAACTAAGCACAGCCAGTTTAAGTGTTACGGTGCTTATAGGTTTATTTTTTAATAATTTTTTGCCCACCAGTATAGGGGGCGATGTGTTCAGAACTATTGATGCTTCAAAGAAGGCAAAAATTCCCTTAAGCTCATCGGCTTCTGTAATTCTGGTAGAAAGATTTTCCGGTGTGGTAAGCGCGTCTGTCTATGCTGTAGCAGCCTTATTTTTAGGTTTTACCGCTATTGGGAATCAGCCTGTGATAATTCCTATAGTTATCTTTTTTGTAATTGTTGTAATTATAGCTTTAATAATTATTAAACCGTCAATTTTTGGCATAGGCAAATTCTTAAAAAGGTTCGGATTTATAAATAAAATAAAGGAAAAGTTATCCAGCGCTTATAACACGCTTATGAGTTTTAAAAACCATAAAATAGTGCTTTTAAAAGTTTTAGTCTATAGCTTCCTTCTCCAGTTTGCTGTTATATTGAACTGGTATCTGGCTGCCCGGGCTCTTGGAATTGAGCTCAGCCTTGCTGCATTTATTTTCATTGTTCCGGTGGTGTCAACTATAGCTATGATTCCCATCTCTGTCGGCGGTATAGGCCTGAGGGAAAATTCACTGGTTTTTATTATGGTTGCCATGGGTGTGGTAAATGAGAAAGCTGCCCTTTGCTCTCTATTAATATTATTTATGCTAATTCTGATCGGACTGGTGGGTGGGATTGTGTATATAGTAAGGCCTTATTTTGAAAGAAAATTTAAGGAAGAAGACGACAGGGATGCTTAAAAATTTAGGATATTTAAAATTTTATGGAAAAAATCTTTTAAGTGGTAATTATAAAAGCTGACGTTTGTTATCTCAAAAAAAATAATCAGTGAAAAGATAAAAACCAGTGCAAAGAATAAATAGAATAAAATTTTTATTATTAAAACGCTTTTCATTTTACAGGTTAGCTCTGTTTTATTAGTATTCTTTAATATTATACTACTTTTAGCACTATAATTATCTTTCTTAAATTATCAAAAAAAATGGCCCGGAGCCGGTTATCAGTTTATTTTCTTTGAGAATTTTTCTTTAAAAGGTATAGAATTTCTTCCTGATTAACTCTGATTCTTTTAATTATATCTGCCGATATGCCTATAATAAAAAAAGTTACCGAAATGAACAGGAAAGTTCCTCCTACAAATCCCGACCAGACATTCGGGTGAAATGAGCCAATTGAAATATAAGTGTACAGCAAAATAGAACCGAAGAAGATGCTTACTATAAAAAAGAACAGGGCAATATATGAAAAAAAGGTAAATGGCCTGTGGTCCCTGTAAGTTTCAAGAATTATTTTGAGTGAATTTATACCGTATGTGAAAAGGTTGGAAGATATTTTTGAGACACGTGAAGGAAAATATTTTACCTTCACGGGGACCTCCATAATTTTGATTCCTTTAAAAGATAAGTCAATAAATGTTTCCTGGGAAAAAGTAAATTTCCCATGCAGGTTCAGTGAAAGAAGGGTTTTTTGTGAATATGCCCTGAAGCCGCATGATACATCATAAAATTTTTTCCCGATTAGTTTGCTGATTAAAATAGACATCATTTTATTTCCCCAGAATTTAGACAGGGGCATAACGGGATAGTATTTTTTGTCAATAAAACGGGAGGCGGTCACCATATCAGCTTCGTTTTTAATGATAGGGTAAATGAGCAGGGGTATGTCTTCTGGATTGAATTGTGAATCTCCGTCAATACTGACCATTAAATCAAAGTTATTTTCAACAGCGTACTGAAGAGCTCTGCCGAATGCCACTCCGTACCCCATATTATAGTGGTTCTTTATTACTTCGGCACCCGAGCCGGCAGCAATTTTTGCCGTTTTATCTGTGGAACCGTCATCAATAACAAGGACATGGATTTTTGATATCCCCTTAATTTTTTTGGGAATGTTCAGTATTACTTCGCCTATTTTTTCTTCCTCGTTATATGCGGGAATCGCAACCAGCAGTTTTTTAGCCATATTTCCTTTTTTAAAATTACCTGATATTTTGACAGACTTTAACTTAACTAAAATAATTTTATTACTATAACATAAAAAATAGTAGGCTTTAAGATGTTTTTATATTTTTCCTTTAATTTGAAAAAAATTATAAAAACTTATAATTTCATTAGTTTTAGTATAAAATGTGTTTCAAAATATTAGTTTGGCCCTTTTCGCAGGGGAAAAATCAAAAATGAAATTTAGGGATACCGATAAAAAAATTTTTTATATTCTTATAGTTATTCTTGCCATCAGCATTAATCTACTGAGTATAATTGCGGGAAAATATATAGGCATGAATCTTGAACTCTCAAGGGTTTTTGCCTTCTGGCTGTCTGTGATGTCTCTGACTTACGGCCTTAAATTTGTGTTATGGTTTATCCTGCACAGGAAGTTTAAGCTCTCTTTTATATATCCGCTCCTGAGCTTAAATTACTTTTTTTCTTTGTTCCTGGGCAAAATTTTATTTGGCGAGCCCGTTACTTTAAAAAAAATTATCGGTTCGGCTGTTATAGTAGCAGGAGTTTTTATTATAACTATGTCCAGTAAGAAGCTGGAAGGGGTATAAATTATGCTTTATATTTTTTTGGCGGTTGTAACTCAATTTCTGGTTGCCCTGGCCCAGGTTATACTCAAGATAGGAGCAAAAAAGGTAGATTTCAGGAAGCCCTTTACCTGCAATTTTAAGAATAAATATCTTTTAATAAGTATATTTTTATTTTTGCTTGTTCCGGTTCTTTCCATAATCACTATGAGAGTGATTGATTTTTCAAATTTTTATTCCTTTACGGCGCTGAGCTACTTTTTTATAATGTTATTTTCATGGTGTATTCTCAGAGAAGATATTGACAGGTTAAGAATTGCGGGCAATATCCTGGTTATTGCCGGAGTTATAATATTTAATCTGTAAATGTCGGTTTTTAAATTTTTAAATAAAAAAATAAAAGGAAGCATATATTGGAGAAGGTTAAAGCATTCATAACAGGAAAACAGGCAGTTATATTATCAATTCTTTCTTTTGCTGTTCCCCTGGTTATTTATCTTATGACTCTGGAACGTAAACTAATAGGCGGGGATACTGCATGGTACGCTCTTCAGGTTACCGAAATGAGTCTTATGGTTCCTACCGGATATCCGGTTTTTTCCATGCTGGAAAAGCTTTTTACCTTACTGCCGGTTGGAGATATAGCTTACAGGCTCAATCTTTTTTCAGCAATCTTCGGCGCACTTACCATTTTATTTTTATTCCTATCAATTAATAAACTGGTAAAAAATGTGTTCGTAAGCTTTATAAGTTCAATGATATTTGCTTTTGCCGTGCCTTTCTGGGAAGTGGCAAACAGGCTGGAATTTGATACATTACAGACTTTTTTTATGACTTTATTGTTTTTTTCGGCTATTACCTATAATGAAAATAAAACCAGAAAGTATCTTTATTTTTTTGCTTTCTGCCTGGGGTTAAGTTTAACCAACCACCCTCTTGTTTTTTTCCTGGTCCCGGTCATTATTTTATATGTTATTATTGTGAATCCGGGGATTTTTAAAAGCGCAAAGGCAATTATAATCAGCATATTATATTTTATTCTGCCTCTTTTATCATATCTGTATCTTCCCATAAGGTCGCTCCAGGGTTACGGGGAAGTAACCGGCCCTTTAAAATTTTTCTATTATATAACCGGAAGGGGTGTAACAGGGGAAGTCCATGGAGGAAGTTTTGGGGACAAGAGCATTTCATTAATATTAAAGGTAATTAAAGATTACCTTGGTATGTTTTATGAAAGTTATGGTATCCTGCTTCTTATCATAGCGCTTATAGGATTTATCATTCTGGTCAAAAAAAATGTAAAGTTTGCCCTGTGCACATTTTTGCTGGTGATTGTAAACTTTGTTTTTCCTCCATTATATGCAGGGCATGCACTCAGAAATTATTTACTGTATTCAATGATTGTATTTTCTTTTTATATTGCTTTCGGGTTGCTGTTTATACTGGATGGGGTGATTCTGCTGTTTATTAAGTCATTAATGGGAAGAAAGGTTCTGGGGATTGATAAATTCTTAAAATATTTTCTGGTCACTATCATATTATTGTTTTTTCTTTTTATACCGGCCGGCCTGATAATAGAAAATTATCCTTCGCTTGACCATTCGGAGGTTTCTTACGTTTATAAATTCTGGGATGAAGCGTTTAAGAATATGGAAAGTAATTCCAGGGTGTATGCCCTGGCTAAATCAACAAATATCGGGATGTTTGTGGACAAATATGAGTATGGAGACAAAAACATAAAATATATATCTCATAAGGTGCCGGAATATACGGCAAGCAATATGATGGAAGCTCTTGAAGATGGTATTACAGTATATTATGTGGGCAATGAAGAGGTAATAAAAAAATTATTTAATGCCGAACAGGTGGGGAAAAGTTATTTATGGAGCAGGTATGACGAATGGTTAAGACTGTTCAGGGTTACTGAACCTGCAGCGTCTATTCCTGAAATTAGCTACTTTAGCGATAGTTATACCAGAAGGTTCGGGGAGGAATTCACCATTGAATATATTGTCAGGAATAAGAATAAAGAAAGAATTAAGATTACATCATTTGAGCTTGAGCTTCCTGAAAATATTGAATTCATAGAAACTTCCCCCGGAGGGTATATCAGCCAGGACCCCGGCCTGAGCCAGGGTATATATATGTGGGTAAGTGATTCATATGTCATAGAGGGCGGGGAAGAGATAAACTTGATTGTAAAACTAAAAGGAATGGCGCCCGGTGAGTCATTTATAAAATTTAGACTGACAACCGGCGGGTTTTACGTTGACTGTGACAGTTTAGGAATAGAGATAAAAGATTAAATTAAAAAGAATTAACCTGGATTTATTAGTTTATTAGATTTATTCTGCTATATTGATAAAAAATAAGGCGGGTAAATAGATAAAGTAAAAAGATGGAAGCATGTAATGTTTGCAGTGAGAAAACTCATTAAAAAGAATAATATAAAAGTTTTATTTGCTTTTATAATAATTTTTCCGGTAATTTTTACCGGCTGTTCTGGGTTTGAACAGGTTATAAGCAGCGGTGATAGTGACGCCAGTTCGTCCGGAGAGGGGCCATTGCCATCATTTTCCGGTTCTTATATAGAACTAATTGATGCAAATGGCGGAAATACATATGGAGGTGAAGATATAAAGGTAAATATAAGTGTGGTAAATAGCGGCGGTGCGGAAGCAAAAAATGTGGAAGTTAATCTTATAACTCACGACCTGTTTGAACCAGGCATCGGGCGGACATCATGGAATATAGATGTTCTTGGAGCGGGGGAAGAAAGTAATTTTGTAACCGGTCTGACTTTAATAGATGATATAAATGAGGACACCCGGGCTGAGGTCGGGCTGGAGATATCTTCAGATGAAGTAGACTCTTTTATAGGTCCTGATTGTAAAATGCTGGTTTACGGTGAAAGACAATTTGATGGAGTTTTTATTCCCATAATAGGCATGCATGCCATAGAGGATCATATTGAAGAGCCGATAGAGCTTTATACCGGCCACTTTGACAAACTGTGCGGCGTATTAAAAGAGTATGGTTACGAGACTATTACGTTGAAGGAGCTTTTAGATTACATAGATTTCGGCAGGTCGCTGCCTGAAAAACCGGTAATTATAACATCCGATGACGGGTTTCAGGATGTTTATACCAATGGGTTCCCCATTCTTAAAAAGTACGGGTACAGGATGACTGTATTTCTGGTAACCGGCGCAATAGGGGATACTGAAGCTGATAGAAAAACAAATGCATATTTTGAGAAAGAAGCCAGTGCGGACAGGCCCATACGCCCGATACTTATATGGCCCGAGATTAAAGAAATGTATGAATATGGTTGCGAGTTTCAATCCCATACAGTAAATCATGTCAGGCTGGGAATTGCTTACGATGAGACAATTTTATATGAACTTACCCGATCAAAAGAGGATATTGAATCCCATCTGGGAAATGAAGTTTTATTTGTTGCGCTACCAAAGGGAAATTATAATCCTGATAAAACGCCTTTATTTGTGGAAGCCGGCTACAGAGGTGCGTTAAGGCATGCCGGCGGGGCAGAGGATACAGAGACAATTGACCTCTTTAATATGAAGAGAGTGGAGTTTAACAGCCTGATTTCTCCCGAACAGTATGTTAATTATTTAAATCTGGATAGAAGTATTGAAATTAGCTATGAAGCTGGTGATAAGATAAAAAAAGAGGGAGAAGAATTTATCATAGAATTTATTATAGGCAATACCGGTGAAGATGGGGCCGGGATCACTTCACTGGAACTTGAGCTTCCGGATAACGTTGAGCTGACCGGAGTCAGCCCTGAAGGATACGTAAAACAATATCCGGGTTTAAGTGAGGGTGTATATATGTGGGTAAGCGATTCATATATTATAGATAGTAATGGTCAGATTAATTTAATGGTTAAAGTCAGGGGCACCGATTCCGGACGGTCTGTTGTAAAATTCAGGGCGACTTACAAAAATAATTATATTAATTGTGATGATATTGAAATAGAGATAAGGTAAAAGCCCGCTCAAATAATACTTTATCTAGAGGTTGTCTTTTTGCTATAATATTGGAATTGTTTTTAACGAATTTAATGGTGGTAAAAATAATTGTGTATTAATAATGAAGATAATTAAAAAAATACTGGATTATATAAAAAGTAATAAAAAGTGGATTTTTATTGTGGCCGGTTCTCTGGGCATAGCTGCAGCTGCTTTTTTAATTTATTATTTTAAATTCTATCTGACAGAACCCAATTTTGATGATGAAAATTTTAATTATGTATACAGTGATACAGGGGATAATATAAAACCGGGGGACAGGATTACTTATGCAGTAAATTACAAAAATACGGGTAACAGGAATGTAAGCAAACTGGTTATAGAAGTTGGTTTACCGGAACATACTTCCTTTGTGTCATCGGACCGCAGTGACGTTTTAAACATTGCCGGGGACGGCAAAAAACTGGGTTTTAACATTGGAGAGGTTAAGAAGAACGAGAGAGGTACTCTGTGTTTTGTGGTGGAAGTAATTAGCCCGCTGGATGATGGTACTGTAATCATGTTGGATAAGGTGAATTTTAATTACCTTATAGGGATAGAGACGTTTAATAATACCATAAGCCCCGTTCTGACCGCCGAAGTTGAAAGCAGCCCTGATTTGAGTAGCTTCAGTGTAAAAGCTGTAGATGAGAATGGCGGGGTCATCATGCTGGGTGATGTTCTGAGGTATGATTTAACAGTGAAAAATGATGGCGATATGAGTGCATCCAGTGTTGAAATAAAAAGTGCTATATCAGAATACACGGACATAATCAAAGATTCTATTACCGGCCAGGGGGAATACAACAATAACAGCGTATTATGGGAAATTGACAACCTTAAAGTGAATACAAAAAGGGTTCTTTCCTTTAAGGTCAGGGTGAAAGAAGACTTAATGGGCGAAGAAGTTATAACCGGTGAAAGTATTTTAAAATACGGGTCAATTGTAATAGAAAAAAAAGTGGAAGAAAAACTGAGCCTGTTTTCTGATTTAACTACATCGGAAAACTATATATACGATACAAATGGAGGCAATCTATACCCGGGAGAGACTATAAGTGTAAAAATTATTGTCAGAAACACCGGTATGAAGAAAGAAGAAAATTATAGTGTTATCTGCCCCACGCCGGAAGGGGCTACTTACGTCAGCCGGTCCGGTACCGCGGAGGGTATAAGGTGGAGCGATGATATAAGGGGGCTTATCTGGGACCTTGAGAACCTGGGCGTAGAAGAGGAAAAAGAGATTACTTTTAGGATAATGGTGAATGAAAATCTGGCTAATTCAGGCGGTACAATAACCACTCATTTTAAAATTGAAAGCAGCAATGCGGTTGTTGGGCTGCCGCCTAAAAGCCTGAATGTAAGGGGGAATGCCAGTGTGACTATTGTAGCCATGGGCGATTCACTGATAGCTAAATCAAACTGGGTGCAGACATTTGACCAGCTTCTGGAGGCTAATTATCCCTATGCAGAGTATAATACCATTGCCAGTGCGAAGAGTGGCGAGTTAACCCGTGAGGGGAATGCGAGATTTGAAAGCACCGTTGCTGTGCATAATCCGGATATAGTTATAATTGCCTATGGAACCAATGATGTGGGTCCCCGTTATTCCGGATTCTCGGTTAGCATGGAGGGCCTGATTGTAAAAGCAAAAAGTCTTGGCGCAAGGGTATTTGTTAACCTTATCGGGCCACTGAACTGGCCGGAAAAAGAAAATTATGCTAAATATAATGACACAATAAGGCAGATTGCTGCAAAGCACGGTGCAGTGGTTATAGATGTTACAACTCCGCTTTCTCAGAATCCCGGTGGCTATCTAAATGATGGCATGCACTACAGTTCAGCAGGTGCTTCGGTTGTGGCGCATACAGTCTATAGTTATGTTTCCCAGTATCTCGGCAGCATCGGACAGAGACTTTGATTTATAGGACAGGAGATAGTCTGGCTGTAGAAGATATGCGACCTTATTAAAATAATCGGAGTATAATTAATATATTGGAAGAACAAGACCAGGTAGGAAGGTGATAGATTTTGAGAGTTTTTTTAATAGTTTTTTCTTTTATTAATGCTGTTTTTTATGTTTTTATTTATTCTTATTTTGATAAGATTCTGGAGATTCTTGAAGGATTAGATATATCAGCAATAGCAGCAAATTATATTAAGCTGGCGGTCCTGTTAATTGTCGGGTTCTGTATAGGTGTAATAGTGATGCTTGTATTAAAATTAAAAATAAAAAGAAGCCTTTTTAGTTTTAAGAACCTGGTGATAGTCGGTTTTTTCCCTTTTATCTGTATGGTGCTATCTGAAGGTACAATTACCAGCTTTATTATTAATAAATTTTTTAACTCCAGTGAACGATTGAGTGAGCTTGTATTTTATCTTTTCTCAAGGCAGACTATATGGTCCATATGGCTGGGCTTTTCTATAGGTTCATCAATCCGATTCAGTTTTCCCGGAAGAAAATACAAACATGTTTCAATTGAAGGAAAAGAAAAAGTAGAGCTTCCATCACTTGCTAGGGAGCCTGATACAGAAAAACAGGGTCATAATCACTTCCAGTAATACTGGTAAGTCTCTTTAGGTTTGAACCATCGGCATTGACTATAAATATTTCAAGCTGGCCGTCAACATTGCCCTCGAAGGTTATATATTTATTATCCGGAGATATGTCAGGGTGTCTGCTGTTTGAGAGGTTCCCGCTGATTTTTTGTAAATTTTCTCCATTGATATTTATAGTATAAACGGATTCATTGTCACTAAAAACGATAGTTTCTCCATCAATAGAAATTGCAGGGACCCTCTGCCGCATGTCTGCGTCTGATAGCTGTTTAATATTAGTACCGTCATAATCCATCATATATATTTTTTCGTTCCTTGACGTCCCTGATTCATAAATGACTCTGTACTGGAAAGGATGACCGTAAGGATGCCAGTCCGGGATATTTGGATTGAATGTAATTCTCTTCATATTGCTTCCATCACTGTTCATCCTGTATATTTCATAGTCGCCCTCTATGTATGCTTCAAAGAAAATATATCTTCCATCAAAGGACCAGGCAGGATACCCGCTTCTCCACGGATTGTAGGTAATCTGCTCCTTTTCGGTTCCATCCCAGTTCATAACTACTATCTGCCAGACACCATTGATATCTGAAGTGTAGGCAATTTTTTTACCATCGGGTGAAACAGCAGGGTAATTGTCTTTTCCGGAATAATCTGTCAGCTGCGTAAGTTCGGTACCATCTATGTTCATGCTGAATATATCCTCGTTTCCATTTTTGCTGGAAGCAAATACTATCTTTCTGGTTGAGTATTCTGTATCGGGGTCTCTCGGTCTGCCTCCGGTAATGTGGTCTTTATTTATTGCCCAGCCGCTTATCTCTATGGATTCATTGCTCAGGTTAGCCTGTGCTGAAATTAGGGCTATTGATTCCTTCTTTTCACCTTCTATTACAATATTTCTTAAGCCCAGGTTATATGTTCCTGAAGTAGAGAAAGAGTAGATATACAGGGTGTTTTCGCTGTCGGCTTCAAGATTACTACCGTCAAAATTTAATAAATATCCGGAACTGGTATAACCGGCGTTTCCAAGAGCGCCGGCTACATCCTGTCTTTCAATTCCATAGTCCACTTCACCGGCAGGCTTCCCGAATTCTTTAGGCCCGTTTAGATATATTTCAATACGGTCAATACCGGGGTCACTTTGCTGGCTGACATCAACTGACCAGCCTGAAATTTTAATATTTGATTTATCAGCTTCTTTTATTGTTTCATTGTGGGAAGGGTCATCTATAGATAACCTGATATTTTCGTCTGTCTCTTCGCTGCCCGGGATGCTAACCTTCTGGCGGGTATAATTCCATCCATATTCCGGTATAAGAACATAGATATAAAGGTAGTGGGTAGAGCCGGGCTCAAAGGTGTATGCTCTGTTTTTTTCGGCCAGGAGAAAACCGCTTTCTGAGAATTCCCCGCCATAGATATTATAAGCTTCCGGGGAGGCCATACCATATTCTGCTTCTCCCAGCAGTATGCCATTATTCCTGTCACCATCAAGATATATTTCGATTACTGCGATTTCATCCTCTTTCACTTCCTGAACCGGTTCTTCTTCAACTACAGGCTCTGGCTCCTCTTCTTCAACTATGGGTTCGCCTGTTTCAGGCCCGGCAGTTTCTTCTTCGGCAGGAGTTCCTGTTCCGGAATATTTTAAGACTATAAACCCGAGGAATATAACAGCTACCAGGAGCAAAACTATAATAATTGTAGTTACTGTTCTCATTTTTTTTTATACCTTTTTATCTATATTACAGATTATAGGATTTGGACATTAAGATTAAGTTAAATAAACTGATAATAATTATAAACTATAAATGCATTTAATATTTTTTCAAGTTTTAAAGTATAACAGAATACAATATTAATTGAAATTAGTATTTTTTTAAGTTAACATCTGCTTATCAGTCATTTTAAAAAAAATGATATAAATAGAAAGAAGACAGCGGATAAAAAAATGAGAATTTTTCTTATCATATTCAGTTTTATAAATATAATTCTCTATTATACCGCTTTTGCATATTTTGATAATATTACCGCCGCACTGGCAGCTTACAGCCTGCCGGCCGGTTTTTTAAGTTTTTTGAGGCTCATTATTGTTCTTATTCTTGGGTTTATGATTGGATTACTGATAATTCTCAGTATGAAGCCGATAGTAAATAGGAACTATTTTGACATAAAAACATTTTTGATTTCAGGCTGTATACCTGCTATTGCGCTATTGCTATATAAAACCGGTCTGGTAAATACAGTAGTAACTGAACTGTTTAACTCCAGTCTTACTATTTCAGAGCTTGCTTTTTATTTCTTTTCCAGGGAAACTGTCTGGGGCCTGTGGCTCGGTATTTCCATGGGTACATCGGTTAGATTAAAACTCAGAGCTTCAAGCAAAAGGTTCAGGCATCAGGTTACCGATTAAATGCAGTACAGTGGACCCGGAAAATATATTAAACTGCAAAAGGTAGTTATTATCGGTAAAGGAAACTGCCATCTTTATCAATATATGAAGAATTAGTCAGATTGGTTTTTTCTCCAGTGACAAGATCTATTAAAATTAAATCTTCGCGGGAGCCTTTTCTTTCTTCATAAATTATATATTTCCCATCAGGTGAAAAAGATGGGTGGCCGTCCTCTTCAGGGTTGCTGTTTAACCTGGTTTCATTCTGGCCGGTATAATCCATAATCCAGATATCAGCGTATCTATCAGAATATCTCATATAAGTTATTTTACTTCCGTCCGGTGATACATCCGGGACCCTTCTTCTTGGCCCATCAGTACATATTTTTCTTTTTCCGGAGCCGTCGTGATTCATTACATAAATATTTTCATGTCCGGTAGTTCCTGATTCGTAGATAACCATATATTCAGAAGGATGCCCGGTTGGGTGCCAGTCATGGGAGTCGCGGTTAAAGGTAAGCCTTTTTTGCTCTGTTCCGTCGCTTTTAATTCTATATATTTCCCAGTCTCCATCACTATATATCTCAAAATATATATATTTTCCGTCATAAGACCAGGAAGGATAGGCACATCTATGGTTGCCCGTGGTAATTTGCTTTTTATTATCACCATTCCAGTCCATAACCATAATCTGCCAGACCCCGCCTATATCAGCAGTATAGGCAATTTTTTCTCCATCAGGCGATACTTCCGGATACAGGTCGCTGCCAGTGCTGCCGGTCAGGCGGGTGAGTCCTGTACCGTCAATATTTATACTGTATATATTTTCATTACCATCTCTATTGGAATTAAATATTATTTTTTTGGTATTGTACCGGCCGGTATCTGTTGAAGACTCTTCCACGGCCTTTCGTTTTTCTTCAAGGTACTGTTCAAGGACATTTTTATCAATTGCCAGTCCGGTTATTTCAATAATGTTCTCATCATTGAACTTTTGTGTGTCAATCCTGGCATTAATTATTGCTTTTTCTTCTCTTATCCCGGATAAGTAAATATCTCTTGTTTCATAATTAAACGAATTGTCCACGGAGCTAAAGGCATAAATGAATATAGTGTGGGTGGAACCGGGCTCAAGGTCAATCAGATTTTCAAATGTATAACCGCTATTTAAGTAGTTTGAATTTTCAAGATAGCCGGCAACGTCCTCTCTAGGGGTTCCATATTCAGCGTTCCCGATAAATTTTCCATAACTCTCCGGTCCATCAAGGTAGATTTCAATGTTTGATATTCCGGGGTTTTCTTTGTTTCTAAGGTCAACAGCCCATCCTTTAATTATCTTTAGGCTGGAGGTTATAATCTTATCTTCCGGTTTTTCTACAAATATGGTAATTTTTTTCTCACATTTTTCTTCTCCGGATAAACTTACCTGTTGTCTTGTGTAGCCCCATTCTGACTGCCGGGTGTAAAAGTAAATATAAATATAGTGGTTAGAGCCGGCTTCAAGATTAAGATTACTGTCATTTTTAATGTTAAATTTAAAACCTGTATTTATAAAATCCTCACCGTACAGCTGTAATGCTTCCGCAGATTCAAGGTTTGAAGTTGTTTCCCCGAGGTATATGCCGTTTTCCATATCTCCATCCAGAAAAAATTTTATGGTACCGGCTTTTATCTCTTCTCTGTTTTCTTCCTCTTCTTCCGTAGTTTCTTCTTCATCCGTATTTTCTCTATCTTCGTTTTGTTTATTATCAGCTACTTCTGCATCCTGGTTTGCAGAATCTAAAGAACTGTCATCCTTATCATCCGGAGTTTCAGGGCCATCAGCAGTATCCCCGGCCGGGGTGTCACTGATATCTTTACTTATGTATTCGCGATTAGTAATAAAAAATTTTTGTATATCATTTATTGTTTCTACCCTTGAGACAGGTAATTTATTTTTATCTTTTGGTTTTGCTGATAGCGGCCCTTCTGCAGTGGTTTCCCGGCTTTCGGCGTCTTTTGTTGTACTGATTACGGCGATGCTTAAAAGGGTGCTTATTGATAAAAAAATAATTAGAAGTATTATTATTATAAATCTCATATAGGATTCAGGCTGTTTACAATAATTTTATTGTTTTTGTTATGGTAGTATAAATTTTTAATTAGTACAATTATAATTAAGAAATCTTTAAAAAATAAAAACAGTAAAGTGATAAGTCCGGGATAAATTATTATAATTAAAGCAAAAATAAACCAAAAAGTAATATATTCTTAATTTTTTAATATGAGCAGAATATTTATAGCAGGCATGAGCCCCCTTCCATTTGAAAATGACAGGAAGGTATATGGAACCGGTATAAGAACATGGCAGTTTTTGCTGCCACTGTTAGAGGAGGGCCATAAAATTTGTGTATGTAATTATGCTGTTCCTTCAGCATATCCTGATGGTTACAAGTCAGAGCATAAGAAAAATTTTGTTTATAGTGAAGGTGGCCCGGTAAATAAAAAGAATTCCGGTTATTTTAAAAGCAGCAACTCCGGAGGCATGGGGGACAGGAAAGCGTATGCCGGTAATTCTGTCAGTGTTGATAGTGGGATAAAGGGCAGTCCTGAATATAGCTTTGAGTACAACATATTGAGAAAAGAGGATTTTGAGAATGTTGAAATTATGTCCCGGATATTTAATGAATTCGAACCTGACTGTGCTATTGGATGTACTTTTTATCCTTCATATATTCTGTCCAAACTAATCAGTTATTCTAATAAAGATATACCGTTTCGGGCTGATTTGTTTGGCCATGTAATGGCCGAAGCACAGGCGCGCGCCTGTATGGACGGCAGTGATGAGTGTCTTTTCCATTACTGGAACAGTGAGTATAATATTATATCCGCGGCGGATGGTTTTTCCTGTGTATCTTCAAGACAGAAGTATGCTTTAATAGGAGAGCTGGGAGCCGCGGGCAGGCTTAACCGCTATACCGCCGGTTATGATTTTACAGATGTGATTCCATGTGGTATCCCTGAAACGGGGTATAAACATACCAGAAAAGTAATCAGGGGAAAATATGGCATAAAAGAAGGGGATTTCGTGGTTCTCTGGACCGGTGGATATAACACCTGGACAGATGTTGATACCCTGTTTAAAGGACTGATAATTGCCATGAAAAGAAATCCTGATATTAAATTTGTATCAACTGGAGGCGAGATTCCCGAACAGGACCTGAAAACTTATCCTCATTTTCTTTCCATGATAAATGAAAGCTCTTATAAAGATAGATTTATAATGAAAGGATGGGTACCCGGAGAAGATGTCCCGAATTACTACCTTGAAGCTGATGCCGGTATAAACATTGATAAAGATATTTATGAAGTCAGGCTGGGCAGTAAAAACCGTATTATGGATTGGTTCAGAGCCGGTCTGTGCGTGCTGTCTTCAAATGTGTGTGAATTGACAGATATTATAGAAAAAGAAGAAATTGGTTATACATTTAAACCTTATGATTATAATGAATTAAGCGATAAATTAATTTACATGGCAGCACATCGCAGTGAGGTGGAAAAAACTGCAGCTGCGGGAAAAATTTATGCATTGAAAAATTTTAATTTCACTAGGACTACCTTAAGATTGAGAGAATGGGTTAGAAACCCTGTATTTTCCCCGGATAAAGGGAAGGAAAGGAAATTATTTCTAAACAGAGAAGAAGCCCTGAGGAATATTGATGAGATAGTTCTCCGGCAGAAGCAAATGATAGAAGAAAGGGACAGGAGAATATCCGAGCTTGAAGGAATCGTCAGCAAGAATCTGATTTATAAAATATATGGTTATTTTAAAGTTGCTAAAAGGAGAATATTTCACTGAATATTTAAGCAAGCACGGATGCTATATTTAAAAAGATGCAAGTATTCAAAATATTTCTGTTATTAATTTTTTCGTTATGAATTATAAAAGCCTGATAATAATTGTTACTTATAACAGTGAGAATTTTATTGAAAAATGCCTTCATTCAATAATTGCCCAGGATTATACAGAGTGGTTTCTGATTGTAGCCGACAATGCTTCTAAAGATGAAACAGTTACAAAAATAAGAGAATTCAGGAATATGTATCCCGGGTTAGATGCCGGTAATTTCAAACTAATTGCACTCAGGAAAAATATCGGATTTGCAGGTGCGGTTAATCATGCGTTTTTTAATTTCATAAAAGCAAAAAAGGAAAATACCGGCAGAGGGCCGGAGTTTTTAATTTTATTAAATCCGGATATCTATATTAACAGGGGCTCTTTAAAGAAAATGGTTTCTTTTTATAAAGCGGTAAATGAAAAAATAAACAGGGGACAATCCCGGTCAGTCAGGATAGGAGCTGCAGGAGGACTCATTCTTGATTATAACAGTGTCACCATCCAGCATTATGGAGGGAGAATACGAGATAATTTCATTACCTATCATATAAATTCCGGAAAAGATTATTCTGTTATTAAGAATGAAACAGGGAAGACTGAAAATGGGAAAGGCGAGCTGTACCGTGAAGATAGAATAAAAGATGTAGATTATGTTACCGGAGCTTTTTTTGTTACGGATTTCAGGTTATTCAGTAATCTGGGCGGGTTTGATGCCGGGTATCGCCCTGCTTATTTTGAGGAACTTGATTATTGTCTTAAACTTAAAAAAATTAAAAGGCGAGTTGTAGTAAACCCCGATTCTGTTGCCCGGCATTTTGAAGGAGCTTCAGTAAAAAAATTCAGCAGAAATTTCTACAGGTTTTACCATAAAAACAGAATCAGATGTGCAATAATCAATATGGATTTTTTGACATTTTTAAAAGTTTTTTTTAGAGCCGAGCTGAGATGGTTAAAGAAAGAGTCAACAGTTGACCAGTTTCTGCCTTTATTTTATGCTTATTTTATAAATTTTCTGTTTCTACCCTGTAATTTGATAATTAAATTAAAAAATCATTTAATCTTAAATAAATTAGAGTTAAAATGATTGCAATCTTGAAATAAAGAAATAACCTGGAGTTTTTAACGTAAAAAGGCTTTTGGATAATTTTTAAAGCGGCAGAGGAGAAATAATGGAGAAAGAAGTTGTTGAACCTGGCAAGAAAAATCGATCAAGAATATGTATCATAAGCTATGATGTAATTGGTAAAAAAATGGCCGGGCCCGGCATACGTTTCTATGAATTTGCAAAGATTCTATCCAATTATCTTGATGTTACTTTACTTACTCCCAACAGAGTAGATATTGATATCGAAGGATTTAGAACCAGGCAGTATAAATTAAATAGCTATAAGAGCCTGCAGAGAAGCATTGAGAATTCTGAAATTATATTAATACAGGGGCATATCCTTTATTATTTTCCTTTCCTGAAAAACTTTAAGGGAAAGATTATTGTAGACCTTTATAATCCCTTTAATCTTGAGAGCCTGGAGATGTTCAGGGAAAGTGATATGGTAGAAAGACTCAGGATTGATAAGAATAATTTAAATATATTAAAGCTCCAGCTTACCATTGGAGATTTTTTTATCTGTGCAAGTGAAAAACAGAGGGATTACTGGGTAGGAATGTTGAATGCTATGGGCAGGATCAATCCATACAATTATGACTCCGACAATACTTTAAGAAATTTGATAGATATAGTACCTTCCGGCATACCTTCCGAACCGCCCCGGCGCAATAATTTTTCCATAAGGGATATTGTACCTGACGTTAGTGAAGAAGATAAGTTAGTTTTATGGGGAGGTGGAATATGGAACTGGCTTGACCCTACCACAGCGATAAAAGCAATATGGGAAATTACAAGAAACAGGAAAGATATAAAGCTGGTGTTTATGGGGGTAAATCACCCTGACCCCAAGCTTCCCCGGATGAAAAAGTGTGTGGAAGCTATAAATCTGGCAAAAGAGCTGGATTTATATGATAAAAATATATTTTTTAATGAATGGACCCCGTATGACCTGAGGCAGGCTGTTCTGCTGGATTCGGATGCGGGATTATCCATTCATAGTGACAGGATTGAAACGGAATTTTCCTACAGGACCAGGGTCATTGATTACATATGGGCGAGGCTTCCTGTAATAACCACCGAGGGTGATTCTATTGCACGAATTGTAAAGAGCGAGAATATTGGTGAGGTGGTAAGTTATGAGGATACGCACCAGCTTGCCAGAGTAATAGAAAGTGTGGTTACCAATAAAAGCTTAAAAGAAATTTATAGTAAAAATTTAAATAGGATTGCTCCCCGGTTTTACTGGGAAAATGTAACTGAACCACTGGTTAAATATTGTGTTAATTCTTATTATTCACTGGATAAGAAAAAAATAGTTGAGATGATAGATTTACAGAATAGTAAGATTTCGCGAATTATAAAGAAGAATTTTGAGGGTTGCGCGAATGTTTTAAAAATAACTTCTAATAAATACAGGGACGAAGATATTATAAATAAAAAAGATGTGGGTAAAATTTTTAATCTTGAAGTGGACGGTGACTTTGTTTTATCTGATGATGAAGATGAATATTCGGGCCTGGATAAAGTCGGGATTTTGAAATCTAAAATAACCCAGAGAACAAAGTTTGATGGAATTATTTTAAATAACGCTTTTCTAAAAATTACTCCAAAATTTTTCTATGACCTGACAAATGTGCTGGCTTCAAAATTAAAAAAAGAAGGCCTGTTATTTTTTTCCATGCCAGAAAAGAGAGGAATTTATAAACTTCTGGGTGAGGGAAGCAGGGAAGATAGAACAGGTTCAAGGATTGATGATTTTACCATTGAATTTATATTTAAAAATGCAGGATTTGAAATCATGGAAAAAGGAATATGGGATAAGTTTGAAAAGAATCCGGTATTTGTCGGTGGTAATAAGACGGACGAGGTATATGGAGAAAATGAATTATTTGAACTTTTTGAAATAAAATTAAATAAGGAAAACTTTGATGAATTGAAACTTTTGAGCCGGCTGGATATTCTGGGTTCAGAGGAGCTTACGGAAGATAAAACCATAAAAGGAAAGCTAAGAAGATATATGTATCTTCTTACCAGTATGTATTTTGAGAATTTAAGAAAGAGCTACAATGAATCAATTAAAGCCATTAATAATAATATCCAGCTACAGATAAACAGGGAAATTAATGAACTAAATCGTAAAAACCGTGAGAGGCTCTTACTTATATACTTTAATATTTTCAGGACTCTTTATGAAGAAGTTAAAAATCTGGGTTATAATATCAGCAGCCTGAGAGAAATTCTGGGGGGATTTAAACCCAGAAATAAATCGGGAACGGTTATAGACATTGACCAGAAACTGGAAGTCCTGTTGCGGGATTTTGAGAATATTGACAGGATAATCGGGCTTTCAGTTTCCAATAGATATTATCTTGTAAAGAAAATATAATTTTAACTGGTGATTTTTCTAAAAGCGGGTTTAATAAGAATAAATACTTAAAATTATGATTAAAAGGAGCGGGCATTTGAGTTTAACAGGTTCTATACTTCTAATACTGCTGAGTATTTCCATAGCCGTCGGGGGACAATTACTATTAAAAATAGGGATAAATCGTATCGGAATAGTCAATATTGAAGGGTTTGATTTTTTAAAGCAATTATTTCTGGGGGTGATAAAAAGCCCCCTGATTTTAACCGGCCTGTTTTTATATGTAATTTCTGCTGCTATATGGCTTATAGTAATATCTGTAGTGGATTTGAGCTTTGCTTATCCATTTATTGGTTTTACATATGTAATGGTGCTTGTTCTTTCAAAATTTATATTGAAAGAGGATGTTAATCCTGTGCGCTGGATAGGAGCAATTGTAATAACGATCGGGGTAATTGTAATTTCCAGAAGCTAGTATCCTGATTAAAGGTAAGGTGAGGTTTTAATTGAGCGAGGATGATGACCCTTTAATATCAATCATAACAGTAAATTTTAATGGCAAATTATTTTTAAAAAATCTTTTTAATTCTATTATTAGTCTTAATTACTCTGCTGATAAAATTCAGATAATAATGGTCGATAACGGCTCTACCGATGGTTCAGTAGAATTTGTAAAAAAAGAATTTCCGTGGGTGGAAGTAATCGCACTCGGGGAGAACAGGGGCTATGCCGGCGGGAATAATGAAGGATTCAGACATTCAAAAGGCAGATATATAGCTTTAATAAATAATGACTGTATCGTAGAAAAAGATTGGTTGTCTGAAATGCTGTCTATTTTCAAACAATCAACCGGTGATTCAAAAATAGGAGCTGTGGGCTCCAAAGTGGTTTTTTATTACAGTTATCTTCCTTTTCAGATTATTACCCGCTGTACCGGCCAGAGTGAAAATAAAAACAGCAAAAAATCAAGAAGACTGGGGGTTAAAATATGTGACTTAACCATAATAAATGATGGTAATGGTGCCGTAGATTATAATAACCCTTTAGAAAATAATATTAAGTACCTGGACGGGTTCTATCCTGCTGAGTCTGACAGTAACGGGAGAAGTTATCACTGGACACAGGACAATGCGATACTTGCCATACCGGTGGCAAACACTGAAAGAGATATGGAGTTGCAGTTCAAAGCGGCAACTTATATCTCACCGAATAACTTACAGGTAGTAGTAGGTGAAGAAATAGTAAAGGATGTAAAACTCTCAAAAAGATTAAAGACAATAAAAATAAAAATCCCTAAAAAGTATTTTATTAACTGTAAGGATATAATCAATAGTTGTGGCGTTAAGATAAATAAATCTTTTTACAGCAGAGACAGGGGTATGGAAAGTATTGATGAAGGCCAGTATAATCGCGTTGAGGAAGTTTTTGGCCTTTCCGGAAGCAGTATTATGCTTGACAGGGAAATGCTGGAGGAAACAGGTTATTTCGACGAAAGTTTTTTTACCTATTATGAGGATATTGATTTGTTCTGGAGGGCAAGACTGGCAGGCTGGAAAAATTTCTTTGCTCCCGGTTCTGTTGCCAGGCATTTTCATTGTGGCACGGGCAGGGAATGGTCTTATGATTTTACCTATTATGTAATAAGAAATAGGCTTCTAATGATTTTCAAGTGTGGCTGGCCGCTCCTGTTTATCAGGTGTTATCTGACGTTTGTTGTTTCAGGTTTGATTCATATTTTATATTATCTATCAGGTCTGTTAAAGGGTATGAGGCAAAAAAGGGTTGACATACCTGCAAGAATTAGAGTATTTTTTGAACTTTTCTATTTATTGCCCAAAAATCTGACAGGAAGGATTAAAATAAGAACTGACCACAGGATTCAGGATAAAATTATAAAAAGCTGGATTAGAAATTTTTAGCGGGTATTTTTATGAAAAGGATTGCTATTTACGATAGGTACCTTTCAACGGCCGGAGGCGGGGAACGATACAGTTGCAAAATTGCAGAAGTCTTATCTAAAAAAAAAGAATACAGTGTAGATATAATAACCGATATATTTGCCGACCTTAAAGAGGTGTCAAGAAGGCTGAATCTTGATTTAAATAAAGTTAATTTAAAAATATTTCCCTTTATATCGGAAGATTATGCTGCAAAAATAACTAAAAAATATGACCTCTTTATAAATGCCACTTATTTAAGCTCGCTTCCTGCGTATAGCTCCGGGAATTTATATTTGTGTTATTTCCCGACTCCTTTTGATGTAGATTTCAAATTTATTCACCGGTTTTTACTATTTTTTTTCAGAAAACCGGCAATATGGCTGTTTAAGGTTGCAGGCAGGTTGATAGAGGGTTTTGATAAGATAGAGGTGGAAGAGGGTATATATGAGCCCAAAAGATTTTTACTCAGGAGGGGCAGCTGGAGCAGCGGAAAGATTAAATTAAAGGTAATGAAATCCGAACAGTATATGGAGCTGGGTTTAAAGAATCCGGAAGCGAGCGCGCTGGACCTGATGAAAGTAAACATTAAGGTTTTTGAAGGGAAGGCAAAAGAGAACAGACCTATTTATGATAAGGATATCAGTTTAGTAAAGGGTTCCATGGAAATTGTCAGGGTTCCACTGGATACCAGAAATGAATTTACAATTATACAGGTTTCATCCAGCACCTTTAAACCCTCTGAAGAATACAGTGATTCAGAAGATTCCAGGAGTCTGGGAGTGGTTATATATGATGAGAGGAAAATAAACCTTTTAAAAAAATTTATTTTAAAAGTTCTGGGATATATCCCTTTATTCCTGATAACTTTTCCCGACAATTTAAGGTTTCTTGAAACTTATCATAAAATTATTACTATATCCGAGTACTCAAAAAAATGGATAAAGAAATTATGGAAAAGGGATAGTGTGATTCTTTATCCCCCTGTAGATACGGACAGTTTCAGGGTAGAAAAGAAAGAAAAGATTATTTTAAGCGTCGGCAGGTTTTTCCCCGAGCATCATAATAAGAAGCAGCTTGAGATGGTAGAGATTTTCAAGCAGCTGCTGGAACAATATCCCGGGCAAATGAAGGGATATACCCTGTACCTGGCGGGGGGAGCGAGCAAAAGGCCGGACCACCTGAAATATGTAGAAAAGGTAATTGCTGCAGCCAGAGGCTATCCTGTAAAAGTGATTACCAATATTGAATGGAAAGAACTGGTTAAAGTTTTTGCCGGGTCATTTATTTTCTGGCATGCTTCGGGAATGGGGGAGGACGAAGAAGCCCATCCCGAGAAATTTGAGCATTTTGGGATTACTACCGTAGAAGCAATGGCCGCAGGCTGTATCCCTGTGGTCATAAATAAAGGCGGGCAGAAAGAAATTATTGAACACGGATATAATGGATTTTTATTCAGTAGCCGGAAGGAGCTTAAGGATATAACTCTGGATATAATAAAAGGGAAGGTAGATGTAAAGAGAATAATAAATAATGCAATTTTAAGCTGCAGGAGGTTTTCAGATATTAAATTTGAGGAGAATTTGATTTCAATAATCAATAAAATCATGGAAGAGCATCAGGCAGGAAATTAATTTAAATAATAAAAATGAGTTAATACGGGGATAATAATTGGATATTAGTATTGTAATTGTAAATTATAACAGTCTTGATTTTATAAAGAGATGTCTTAAAAGTATTGATTGTGATGCAAAAGAAAAGGGACCTGACTGTGAAATACTGGTTGTTGATAATAACTCAGATGATGGAAGTGTTGAATATCTAAAAAGACTGAGCAAAGGAAAGGACAGACTACATTTAATAGAAAATAAAAGTAATCCCGGTTTTTCAAAAGCTTCAAACACAGGCGTATTGAAAGCGAAAGGGAAATACCTTTTATTCTTAAATCCTGATACGGAGCTTATAAGCGGGAATCTTAATGATTTGATTAATTTTTATAATGAAAAGGAAAAAAGTGAAAAGGTGGGTGTGGTTGGAGCAAAAACATTAAACCCGAACGGAACCCTGCAATATAGCCCGAGGTCTTTTCCTACACTGGCCCGCCAGTTTTATGAAAGCTATTTCCTTTACAGAATATTTAAAAAAAGCCGCATTTTTGGTGCATATTTTTTAAGCCGGTGGGACCATGGCAGGATAAGAGAAGTAGACTGGCTGACAGGTTCGTTTATGTTTATAAAAAAAGATTATTTTTTTCAGGCTGGCATGTTTGATGAAGATTATTTTATGTTCAGTGAGGATACCGACCTCTGTCTGAAATTACACCGGAAAAATTTTAAAAATTATTTTTTTCCCGGTGTGGTGATAAAACATTCCGATAGTGGTATTGCTTCCAGAAACCAGGCTGCAAGGGAAGCCGGGATATGGAAAAGCAGGAGGTTATATTTTAAAAAGAATTACTCCAGGATGCATGCTGTGTTGTTAAGCCTGATTTATCAGGCAGGAATTTTAAACCGGATACTGCTTTTTTCAATATTAACCGTATTCAGGCCGGGCGGGGAAAACAGGCCCAGGCTTTTTTCTTATTTTAAAGGGTTTAAATTATATTACAGAAAATTAATATGAACGGGAAAGAAAATAAAAGAGAAATTCTTGGCAATGTCAGCTTTGTAACTACAGTTTACAATGAAAAGGAAAGCATTGTTAAATTTATGGAAAGCCTGGTTGAACAGAGCCATATCCCGGGAGAAATAGTTATAGTTGACGGGGGCTCGGAAGATGGTACCCGTGAGAGTATATTAACCTTTTTTAAAGACAGGGCAGCAAGGGATAAAAATAAAGTATTTTCGGTAGCACTGCCGGACCGAAAAATGAAAGAAGAAAAAAAGAAAGAGCTTAAAAACATTAAGAATGATTCCGGGCCGGTAAAGGTGAAGATAATAAAGAAAGACGGGGCAAATATTTCCAGGGGAAGAAATGAAGCAATAAAAAATGCATCAGGCAAGATTATCTGCGTGAGCGATGCCGGATGTATCCTTGACAGGAACTGGCTAGTGGAAATTACGAAGTTTTATGATGATCCTTCATGCGATGTAATAGGAGGATTGAGTATACCATACTGCAGTAATTTTGTGCAGAAGTGCCTGGCCGCGTGTATTATGCCTTTTAAAGAAGAAATAAAAAGTGGTAATTATATGCCTTCATCCAGAAATGCAAGTTTTAAAAAGAAAGTATGGGCTGATGCAGGTGGTTACCCCGAGGATATGGATTATGGCGAGGATATGAAATTTAATTTTAAAATAAAAAAAGCAGGCTACCGGATAAAGTTTAATTCTGATGCCGTAGTCTACTGGATAATGAGGAAGAATCCTGTACAGATATTTAAACAGTTTTTCAGGTATGCAGGAGGAGATGCGGCGGGCAGGATGTATGCATACCGGCACATTATAAGATTTGCTGCACTTCTGGTATTTGTATTAATTATATTGATGGCGATTTATATAAGCGGCTGGATTCTGTTTGTATATATTCCTCTTTTTGCTCTTTATATATATAAATCGTACCGGAGGCTCTTTAAATTATTTAAAAATAAAGATGGCTGTAGTTTTAACCTGAAAGAAAAGTTGTTATCGGTTCTTTTTGTTCCTCTTTTACTTATCCATATTGATATCTCAAAAATGCTGGGGTATATATATGTACTGCTCAGACATCCCGGTTAAAAATATTTTTAATTTATAATTATTATAAATTAAAAATATAATTTTCAAAAAAGTATTTAAATAATTTTGAATTTGTTTTATAATATAATCTAAAATATAAAATTTAATAAATTTATTATAGATATTATTATTTAAATATGAGATAATGATAAAAATTTATATTTTTAAAATATTGTAAAGGGTAATTTCTGTATATGTTAAAGATTTTAAGGGGTGAAAAATGACTTACGAAGAAGAAGTAAAAAAGATTGATACCAATGAATTAAGGGTCAATCTTACGAAGTATTTAACAGAAAATTTAGGGGATACTATATATATTACCAGATACAATCGGCTGGTAGCCGAGCTCAGAGTTTATACCGAAGAAACCAGGAGAAAAACTGAGCTCAGAATAGCAAAAAAAATGCTGGAAGCTGCAGAAAAAGAAAAGAATCAGAAGAAATAAAAAATATAAAATATTGCAGGCAGCCTGGATTACCGGTAAAAATAATGAAAATAATGGCACATATTTTGTTCATAAAATATGTGCCATTATTTTTTTAGATAAAAGTTTTAGTTTTAATATTTTTTTGAGTTGACTTGCACAGTAGTTATGCTATTATATCTAAACTTTTTAAAAGTAGCATTAATAAGCGTGTTTCACTAATAGGTCATGGGAATTTGTAAAATAAAATTTAGTCGAACAAAAAAGCTAATAAGTACGTTTTTATGGCTAAAAGATAATTCCTGCTGGCGAAGTCTCTAAGCCTGGCCGGCTGGAATTTTTATTTTATATATATATTTCCATTAAACTGCATCTACAAATTTATTTACATATAAATAAAAATTCTAAAAAATTCCTGTGTTAACCAGGTAAAAACACCCCCGGGGGGAATACTATCTTCTTTTAAGGAATAAATAATGAATATTAGATTTAATTAAATTATGTGAATACTTAAAAGGTAAATACTTAAAGAAATAAATGAAAATACAGAGAAGGCATAAAAAGAATGTTTTATCCGAATAAAAGTGAATATATTTTAGAAGCAGAAAATTATAATTTAATTCCGGTATATAAAGAGTATATTGTTGACACCGAAACTCCGGCTTCCTTATTTATAAAAACTGTGGGACCGGGGAAGAAAGGATTTTTACTGGAAAGCATTGAGGGTATAAAGAATCTGGCAAGATATTCCTTTATAGGAATTGGATGCAGTAATTTAATTAAGTTTAATGACGGAGTTTTTTCTTTAATAAACAATGGGGAAGAGCTATATCAGATAAAAACAGAAAACCCCCTCGGGGAGCTGGGAAAAGTGTTGGGAAGTTACCATCTTTATAAAAATCCCCGGCTCAACCATTTTGTGGGCGGAGCCGCAGGTTATCTGGGTTATGATCTGGTAAAGAATTTTGAAAATATTCCCCTGCCCGAGAATAATCTGTCTATTCCTGAAATCATGCTCTATCTTACAGACCTCGTAGTTGTTTTTGACCACCTGCTTAACAGGGTAAAAATAATCTCAACAGTTAAGAGCGGAGGTAAAATTAGTGCCGGGAAGGCTTATGATATTTCAGCCGGTAATATTGAGAGTGTTGAAGATAAAATTAATAAAAATGTTAAAAATGATTTTAAAGAAAGCTTTAACCCTGCGGGTATTGACCATACCGGAATGGATTTAAAATTAAATTCAAATTTTGGTAAGAATGAATTCCTCAAAGGAGTGGAGAAAGCAAAAAGATATATCGCTGGAGGGTATGCTTTCCAGATAGTCCTGTCACAGAGGTTTCACACCAGAATATTTTCAGATTCTTTTAGTGTCTACCGAGGCCTCAGAGCGGTAAATCCCTCTCCATACATGTATTATTTTGATTTTGGCGGGTTTAAAATTGCAGGCGCTTCACCGGAGCCTCTTATTAAAATTAAAGGCAGAAAAATATTAACCTGCCCCATTGCAGGTACAAGAAAAAGAGGCAGGGACCCCGGGGAAGACAGGATTCTGGTAAAAAGTTTATTAAATGATGAAAAGGAAAAAGCGGAGCATAATATGCTGGTTGACCTTGCCAGAAATGACCTGGGGAGGGTATGTAAATATAACAGTGTAAAAGTAAAGAAATATATGGGTGTGGAAAAATATTCCCATGTAATACACCTGGTATCCAGGGTGGAAGGGGTTCTGGAAAAAAAACGTTCAATATACGACGCGCTGAAAAGTGTTTTTCCTGCAGGGACACTGTCGGGAGCCCCAAAAATAAGGGCGATGCAGATTATAAGTGAACTGGAACCTGACAGGCGCGGGCCATATGGAGGAGCAGTGGGATATTTTGGATATGATGGAAGTCTTGACAGCTGTATAACCATAAGAACAGCAGTGATTAAAGACGGGGTGGCCTATATCCAGGCTGGTGCGGGTATTGTTTATGATTCAAGACCTGAGAATGAATATGATGAGACCTTAAATAAGGCAGCTGCTATTTTCAGGGCTATCAGTTTATTTAAATAAACTAAAAAATAACAATATATATAAATAACAATATAAAAAATAGCGGGGAGATTAAGAATGAAAGATTTCCTGGATATAATTTTAAATGGAAAAGACCTTGGCGAAGAGCAGTCATACAGAGCAATGGAGCTTATAATGGAAGGCGGGGCAAATGACTGTCAGATTGCTTCTTTTCTTACCGCATTGAAGATGAAGGGAGAAACAGCTACTGAAATAAGCGGGTTTTCGAGAGCAATGCTGGATAAGGCGGTAAAGGTAAAAAGCAGATATCCCGACCTTGTGGACACCTGCGGAACAGGCGGAGATGGGCTGTATACTTTTAACATTTCAACCACCGCAGCATTTATAGCTGCAGGTGCGGGGGTTAAAATTGCAAAGCATGGCAACAGGAGTGTTTCAAGCAGGAGCGGAAGTGCCGATGTTCTTGAGGAGTTAGGAGTAAATATAAACCTTGAATGTGAAGACGTTGCAGAGTGTCTTGATAGTATTGGTATTGGTTTTATTTTTGCTCCCAGGGCGCATAAGGCTATGAAATATGTGGCCAGGGCAAGAAAAGATATGGGAATAAGAACTGTTTTTAATATTCTTGGCCCCATAACAAATCCGGCTCTGGCAAGGGGGAGGGTTCTCGGAGTATTTGATGAAGGGTTAATTGACATTATGATAAATACATTAAAAAATCTGGGCGTTGAAAGGGCCTATGTAGTTAACAGTGACGAAGGGCTTGATGAGTTCTCTGTTTCGGGTAAAAGCATGGTAGCGGAGCTAAAAGACGGGAAAATTATGAAGTATGTTTTTGATCCCGGGGAGTTTGGTTTTAAAAAATCAACTATTTCGGACCTTGCCGGTGGAGATGCCAGAGAAAATGCAAAAATACTTACCGATATTCTTACCGGAAAAGAAAAGGGACCCAAAAGAGATTCCGCCCTGGTCAATGCTGCAGCGGCAATTGTCTCGGGAAAAAGGGCCGGCGACCTTAAAGAAGCTCTAAAGCTGGCCAGCTATTCAATTGAGAGCGGCAGGGCATATGATAAGTTAATAAGTTTAATAAGGTTTACAAATAAAAAAGCCGGCCAGGACTGAAGTAAAAACAATAGCCGGATAAGATTGGTCAGGGAGAGGTCAATTTGAAATATCTAAAAGAAATTTTGCTCGTGAAAAAGAAAGAGATTAAAGAAATTAAAAAAATAAAGCAGGGTTATCGTCTACCAGCGGCAGGTACAACAGAGGCAGGAAAAGATGTTAAAGAATGTGGAGGGCATTTTATTAAAAATATTAAAAAGGGGAAGGTTAATATTATTGCCGAGATTAAGAAGGCTTCACCCTCCAGAGGAATTATAAATGATGAAATTGATATTGAAAGAGTAGCCTTACTCTATGAAAAATTTAAAAGTTTTATCTGTGGTGTCTCTATTCTTACAGAACCTTTATATTTTAAAGGTGATCCAGGCAATATAAAAATAGTTAAAGAAAGGATAACACTTCCTGTCCTGAGAAAGGATTTTATTTTTAATGAAGTTCAGGTTTACCGGAGCGCGGAGCTGGGAGCAGATTGCATCCTGCTCATAGGCTCGCTTCTGGGATTTAAAAAGCTGGAAAAATTATATAACCTTGCAGTCAGCCTGGGCCTGGATGTGCTGGTTGAGTTGCATACTTTAAAGGAGCTGAGTAAAGTTCTGGATACAGGAGCAAAATTTATAGGCATAAATAACCGTAACCTTAAAGATATGAAGGTTAATGAAAGGCTGATTTATGATTTTATAGAACATAGTAAAAAAATCAGCATTACTGATAGAATTATTGTCTGTGAAAGCGGGGTAAAAAATGTCAATTATATAAAAGACCTGTTCTCAGAGGGCATAAACACTTTTTTAATTGGAGAGTTTTTTATGAGTGCCGGTAATCTGGAAGAAACTTTAAATGATATGGAGATGGATTTTAAGAGGGCCAGTCTAATTTAAGTTTAAAAATATAACTTCAGGATTAAATTCAAGGGTGAATTAAGATATGGTATGGATTAAGATATGTGGAGTCACAAATTTAGAAGATGCAATGCTGGTATCGCGATTAAAAGCTGATGCATTGGGCTTTATATTCTCCACGGACAGTCCGAGGAGAATAGGATTGAGCGAAGCAGAAAAAATAAATAATGGGCTGCGTGATGAGGAAAACAGGATTTCAAAAGTCGGTGTGTTCGTAAATGAAAGAGTGGAATTGATTCGTGAGTACTGTGAGAAATTGGAGCTAAATTATATTCAGCTTTCAGGAGACGAAGATATAGATTTCCTGAGAACACTAAGAAAAGAGGCACGCAGGCTAAAAATTATAAAAGCTTTAAGAATCCGGGATATAAATAAAATTTATTCTGGTAACGGGCTGGATGAACCAGTCATAATTAAACAAACGGAGAGATTGCGAAAATATGCAGATTTTATTCTGCTGGATAGTTATAAGAAAAATGTTTACGGGGGTACGGGGCAAATTTTTAACTGGGGAGTTGTAAAGAATTTCAGAGGTATTCTGCCGGTTATATTATCAGGGGGCCTTGAGCCTGGAAATGTCGGGGAGGCAGTAAGTATAGCAAAACCATTCGGGGTGGATGCGTCTTCCCTGCTGGAAGAATATCCCGGGAAAAAAGATGCAGAGAAAGTGAGAAGGTTTGTTAATATTGTGAAAAAAATGCAGTAGCCTGCTTTATCGGAGGAAGTTATAAATGGTTAATTATTATACAGAATAAAATACAGGTTGCTGTAAAATATAATGGGGTTTTAATTAACATGGGAGAAGAAAAAAAACGGTACAGTTTTAAAAATGGCTATTTCGGGATGTTTGGAGGTATGTATGTACCCGAGATACTGGTCAATGCCTTAAAGGAGCTTGAAAAAAATTATTTCAGGTACAAAAAGGATAAAAATTTTAAGAAAGAGCTGGGATATTATTTAAAAAATTATGCCGGAAGGCCGACTCCTCTCTATTATGCAGAAAGGCTTTCCAGGAAACTTGGTGGAGCAAAAATATATTTAAAACGCGAGGACCTGTGCCATCTTGGAGCTCATAAGATTAATAATACTATCGGTCAGGTGCTTCTGGCTAAAAAAATGGGGAAGAAATTTATCATTGCAGAAACCGGTGCCGGTCAGCACGGGGTGGCGACTGCAGCGGCAGCTGCATTATTTAATATGAAGTGTAAAATTTTTATGGGCAGTAAGGATATAAAGAGGCAGTCTTCAAATGTATACAGGATGAAACTTATGGGAGCAGAAGTAGTAGAAGTTTCATCAGGGAGCAGGACATTAAAAGATGCAGTTAATGAGACTCTTCGTTACTGGGCATCAAGAGTGGAAGATACTTTCTATGTCCTTGGTTCGGTAGTGGGTCCCCATCCGTATCCTACGATGGTGAGAGATTTCCAGATAGTTATTGGCAGAGAAACCAGAATGCAGATACTTAAAGAAGAGAGAAGACTTCCTGATTGCATTGTAGCCTGCGTGGGCGGTGGCAGTAATTCTATAGGGATATTTTATCCGTTTTTAAAAAATTGTGATAGGGTCAAGCTTATAGGAGTGGAAGCGGGGGGTAAAGGCATCAGGAGCGGGAAACATGGAGCAACACTGGCAAACGGGAATAAAGGAATATTCCACGGTGCTTTTAGTTATGTGCTTCAGGATAATTACGGGCAGATAGAAGAAGCTTATTCGGTATCGGCTGGCCTTGATTATCCCGGTGTGGGACCCGAACATGCTTATTTTAAGGAGAACGGAATAGTTAAATATGAGTATGCTCTTGATAGCGAGGCCCTGGAAGCGTTCAGGACGCTTTCGCTTTACGAAGGGATTATTCCCGCCTACGAAAGTGCGCATGCGCTGGCTTATGTGGCGAAACTGGCACCGAGACTGGGCAGGGATAAAATAATAGTGGTAAATCTATCCGGCCGCGGGGATAAGGATATTGATAATAAATAATTTTTTAAAAATACCAAAAAAAAGAAAACTATTAATCCGGGATATTCTCTGGATATTCCGGCTTATGTCTGGAGTGTGTTATGCATAAAAATGGCACCAGCATTATAGAAGCAGTCTTTGAAGATTTATGGAAAAATAATCAAAAGGCTTTCATCCCATTTATAACCTGCGGGTTTCCGGACCGCAAAAACTTTTTTGAATTATTTGAGGCCCTTGACAGAAGTGGGGCAGATATAATAGAGATAGGTATTCCCTTCTCCGACCCTCTGGCAGATGGTCCGGTTATCCAGGCTACTTCAAAGATTGCACTGGATAATGGGATAAATACAGATACTGTTTTTAAATCTGTAACCAGAATAAGAAAGAAAAGCAATACCCCGATAGCAATTATGACCTACTTTAATACCATATACCGGTATGGGGTAGAAAAGTTTTTAAAAAAGGCAGGAGATTCGGGGGTAAATGGTATTATAGTGCCCGATCTTTCCCTGGAGGAATTTAATAATTACAAGAGTTATTTTGGAAAAGCAGATATTGATAATATTATGTTTGCTTCCCTGACCTCGGGCAAAGAAAGGCTTAAAGTGGTTACGGAAAAAGCAAGAGGTTTTATTTACTGTGTATCAGTTAAGGGAGTAACCGGTGTTAGAAGTAATGTAAATCCGGAAGTTATAAAATTTTTAAAGGATTTAAGAAAGATAACAGAACTTCCACTTGCACTGGGTTTTGGGCTCTCAAACAGTCAGCAAATTAACCGGGTAAAAGATTACTGTGACGGGATTATTATAGGAAGCAAAATCTTATCCCTTATCCTGGAGGCAGATAGGTTTAAAGAAGGCATAAATGCAGTGGAAAGTTTTGCTTTAGATGTAAACAAAACACTAAAATTATTATAGGGCGTTCCACTATCTCAAAAAAAATATGTTGTAAAATGGAATTAACAATTCCAAATATATATAAAAAATGGAGTTATGTGTTCCAGAACTATAAAATATACATGAGATAAAAGTTTTTTATTATCTGGCTCCATGGAACCGGTATACTATATTGGTTTCAATATTAACTATAAGATGAATAAATTACTATGAAGCAGAGAATTTCTGTTTATTCTTTTTGGATATGATATTAAAATAATATAATTTGTAGTAGATTTATGTTATCAGTTACTGCTTAAACCAGAGATTTTATTAATAAACAAGAGAAAAAATGCTGCAATTTAATAAAGACAAAAAAACTAAAGATTTAACTATAAGCATTGTAAGCTATAATAGCTTTGATTTCCTGAAAGAGTGTCTCGAATCGATTCTTAAAAACCCTCCTTCAGTAGATTATGAGGTTATAGTGGTGGACAATGCTTCCATAGATGGAACTTCTGAATATATAAAAAAGAATTATTCCGGGATAAAACTTATATCAAACACCAGAAATACCGGGTTTGCTGCCGCAAATAATATAGCCGTAAAAAAAACAAACTCAAAACATATCCTTCTTATGAACAGCGACTGCAGGGTTTATGAAAAATCACTGGACAACCTGGTAGGATTTATGGAAAAAAATCCCACAGTTGGAATTGCCGGACCGAAAATAATAAATAGTGACGGAACCATTCAATTATCATGCAGGAAGTTTCCCTCTATATTTAATGCGGCTCTTCACACTATACTGGGAGATGTTTTTCCGCAGAATCCCTTTTCAAAAAGTTACAAGCTTGCCGGAGTATCCAGAGACAGGCCCTTTAAAGTAGACTGGGTTTCAGGGTCATGCATGATTATAAGAAGAGAAGCTTTAAATGAAACCGGTCTCCTTGATGAAAGATATTTTATGTATGTGGAGGACCTGGATATCTGTTACAGGATGTGGCAGAAGAACTGGGAGGTCTACTACTGCCCCGATGCTAAAATAATGCATCATATTGCAGGGAGCAGTGGCAGCGGGAAAATAAAATCAAGTTTCAGGATGCAGAGAAGCGTATTTCATTTTTTCTGGAAAAATTATAGAAGAAACTGGCGGGTTATTTTAATGCCCCTGCTTATATTGATTCTCGGGTTCAGGTTATTTCTTTCCATTTTGAAAAGTTTCTTTTCAAAGATAAAAAAAATACGCTTTTAAAGGTGGGGCTTCATTTGTTTTTATGGAATTTGACAGGTTCGGGTTTTTTAAATTTGGGATTTTATATTAAAATAATCACTAAACCTAAATTAATACAGGAGAAAAACTTTTGAAAATTCTAATAACCGGTGTTGCAGGATTTGTTGGGAGGCATCTCTGCTCATATCTGGCCGGTGATGATAATAATAAGATTATAGGTGTCGATCATGATTTTAAGGATTTCAATCCAGATAATTATGGTCAAAAAGTAGAGCTTGAAAAGGTGGGCCTGACAGACAGACAGAAAGTTTTCAATGTCATTAAAAAATTTAAGCCGGACCAGGTGTATCACCTGGCGGCCCAGAGTTCCGTGAGCCATTCCTGGGAAAACCCGGTGGAAACTTTCCGGATTAATGTTTTTGGGAGTATAAATATTTTAGAGGGTATGAGGAATTTTTGTCACAACTGCAGAATTCTTGTGGTGTGTACCGCTGAAGAATATGGTGAAACTGAAGGAGAGGACAGAGCAATTGACGAGAATTACATGATTTATCCCCAGAATCCCTATGCCATAAGTAAATCGGCGCTGGATTTTTTTTCCTCTGTGTATTTTAAAGCATACGGGCTTCCGGTATTTATAAGCAGGTCATTTAACCATATCGGGCCCGGGCAATCTGAGAAATTTGTTGCTTCGGATTTTGCAAGGCAGATAGCCTTGATTGAAAAAGGAGATAGACCTCCGGTAATAAAAGTGGGCAACATTGATGTTTACAGGGACTTCCTGGATGTGAGGGATGCTGTTAAAGCGTATTATTACATTGTAAATAAAGGTACCTGCGGGCAGGTTTACAATGTCTGTTCGGGAGAAAAGAGAAAAATATCTGATATACTGGATATACTTATATCTATGAGTAAAATAAAGGAAATAAGAGTTGAAATTGACAGAATAAAATTCAGGGCGATTGATGTTAAAATAATATATGGTAATAATAATAAATTAAAAACCCATACGGGATGGACCCGGGATTATTCTATTAAAGAATCACTTGAGGATACGCTTTACTATTGGAGACAAAAACTTAATCTGTAAATTAAAATAAAACTGGAAAGGGGCTAAATTGAAAGCAGTGATACTGGTAGGGGGTGAAGGGACGAGATTGCGCCCGATTACTTTTCTGAACCCAAAACCCATGCTTCCGCTTGTCAACAGACCTTTTATGGAAAATTTTGTTCTATGGATTAAATCCCATGGTATAAAAGATATAATTTTCTCTGCCGGTTACATGTCAGAGGTTTTTAAAAATTACTTTGGAAATGGGGAGAGATTTGGAGTAAGAATTACATTTGTTGAGGAAAAAGAGCCACTTGATACCTGTGGAGGGGTTAAAAATGTAGAGAAATATTTAGATAATGATAGTTTTATGGTATTTAACGGTGATATACTTTCGTCTGTTAATCTGACTGATATGGTAGCCTTTCATAGAGAGAAAGAAGCAGATATAACCATATCTCTGACACCTGTTGAAGACCCTTCGGCATACGGCCTTGTGCCTGTTGATGGTGAAGGGAAGGTATCGAAATTTCTGGAAAAACCGGGGCAGGATGAAATTATAACTGATTTAATTAATGCAGGGATATATATTATAGAGCCCCATGTAATGAAACTTGTACCGGAATGCGAAAGATATTCCTTTGAAAGGCAGCTATTCCCTGAAGTTCTGAAAAAGGGTTATAAAATCTTCGGCTATATTTTTAATTCTTACTGGATTGACGTTGGGACACCCATGAAATATTTAACGGCCAACCTGGACGTTCTGCTTAAAAAAATAGATTTTAAGTTCCCCGGTGAAGAAGTAATGGAGAATATATATATAGGTAAGAATACGGAGTATTCAAAAAGTAATTTTATCTCCGGGCCGATAGTTATCGGTGAGAACACAAAAATAGATAAAAATGCCAGAATATTACCCCTTGGCGTAATTGGGGATAGCTGCTTGATATCAGGAGGGACAGAGATATCTGAAAGTGTGATATTCAATAATTGTAAGATAGGCAGGGGGAATCACATAAAGAAAGCTATAATTTCTAATAATGTGAGCGTAAGAGATAACGTAATTATTGAAGACTATTCGGTTATTGGAGATAATAGCATTATAAGGGGAAATAACATATTAAAGAATGGTATCAGGATTGGTATAAATTCTGATATTATGGAAGGCCAGATTACTTTCTAAATCAGAATCCGGCTATTTAATTAGCGTAAAATTTTTTTAAATTGAGTGGAGGCAGGGGAGAAATAATGGTAAAAACACTTATAACAGGAATTACAGGTCAGGATGGCTCTTATCTGGCAGAGTTCCTGCTTGACAGGGGTTATGAAATTTATGGCATGATAAGGCGTTCCTCGGTGGAAAATTTTGAGAGGATAAATCATATAAAGGACAGGATAAAATTTGTACAGGCTGACCTCCTTGACCAGCTGTCCATAATAGATGCTATAAAAGAATCGCAGCCTGATGAAATTTATAATCTTGCTGCGATGTCATTTGTGCCGACATCATGGAAGCAGCCGGTGCTGACCGGAGAATTTACGGGACTGGGGGTAACAAGAATGCTGGAAGCGGTGAGGCACATGAACAGGAAGATAAAATTTTATCAGGCTTCCAGCTCAGAAATGTTTGGAAAGGTGCGCGAAGTGCCCCAGAACGAAAAAACTCCTTTTTATCCCCGCAGTCCTTACGGGGTAGCCAAGGTTTACGGTCATTACATGACTGTTAATTACAGGGAAAGTTATGATATGTTCGCCTGTAGTGGTATACTTTTTAATCATGAATCACCCAGGCGCGGGCTTGAATTTGTTACCAAAAAAGTAACCAGTGGAGCGGCCAGAATAAAGCTGGGGCTGGCCGATGAACTGCTGCTCGGGAATCTGGATGCTAAGAGGGACTGGGGTTATGCAGAGGACTATATTGAAGCAATGTGGCTCATGCTCCAGCAGGATGAGCCCGGAGATTATGTTATAAGTACCGGAGAGACGCATTCGGTGAAAGAGTGGGTAAAGCTTTCTTTTCAGTACCTTGACCTTGAATGGGAGAAGTATGTAAAGGTTGATAAAAGATTTATGCGGCCGGCTGATGTAGAACTTCTGGTGGGAGATTCCACGAAAGCAAGAGAAAAACTGGGATGGAAACAAAAAACGAAGTTTGAGCAGCTGGTAAAGATTATGGTGGAATATGATTATAATAATTTAAAAAAGCTAATTTAATAATAAATTGATAAATAATTAATAAGTAAGTTTTGGGTTATGAATGAAATAAATATACAGTTTGGAACAGATGGCTGGCGGGGGATAATAGCTGAAAGGTTCACTTTCCGGGGAGTAAAAATTGTATCCCGGGCTGTAAGCAATTATCTTAATAAAAAGTCTGGCGGCAGAAGGAAGCCGCGCGTGGTGCTGGGATATGATACCAGGTTTCTTTCGGATCAATTTGCACGGACGGCGGCAGGTGTTTTTACCATGAATAACATAGAAACATATCTTTCAGAGAGAATCATACCCACTCCGGTTTTATCTTATGCAGTAGTTAATAAAAAAGCTGACCTGGGAGTTATGATTACTGCCAGCCACAATCCTTATTATTATAATGGCTATAAAATAAAAGGTTCTTTTGGCAGCTCGGCTACCATGGATATAATAAAGGGAATAGAAGTGGAATTAGACGAAGTTATGGGGAACATTGCAAGATATGAGAAATCTTTAAACTTTGAGGGTGAAGATGATGTTGATATAAAGGGATTTGATTTTTTGTCCGCCTACAGGGAAAATATTTTAAGCCAGATAGACAGAGATATTATAAAAGATTTGAATTTTAGTTTGCTGCTGGAGCCGATGTATGGCGCTTCCCGGGGCATATTCATTGATATCCTCAAGTCAATTAGCCGGGCAAATATTTATGAAATGCATTCAATTCTTAACCCGGGTTTTGGAGGCATAAACCCGGAGCCTATCGGGGATAATCTGAATGAGGCCAGGGAGGTTCTAAAAAATAAAGATTATAAATTAGCAATATGCCTGGATGGTGATGGCGACAGGATAGCGGCTCTCGGGGAAGACGGCAATTATATTAGTTCCCATCACCTGTATTCTATAATTTTATGGTATCTGGCACATGTAAAGAAAATAAAGGGTAAGGTAGTAAAGTCTGTGAACCTTTCATCAACAATTGATAAGATATGCGCCCGTTATAACCTGGAACTCGTCACCACTCCTGTGGGCTTCAAGTATATAGTAGAGGAAATAATGAAAGGCGGAGTTATCATGGGCGGTGAAGAAAGCGGTGGCCTGTGGGCAGGAGGGAGTATACCTGAAAGAGATGGAATGCTGATGGGATTAAAACTTCTGGAGATATTATCCACACTGGGTATGACCGTAAATCAGGTTCTGGAGAAGATTTATAATGAATTTGGTTATTTTGTATTTACCAGAATTGATTATGAGACCGATTTAAAGCAGAAGAAGAACCTCCAGGCTATTACCCTAAAGGGTATTCCCGGTGTACTAAAGGAAGCCGGAGTAAAGAATGTTGTTACCCTGGACGGGTATAAATATATTATGGAAGACGGCAGCTGGCTGATGATAAGACCCTCGGGAACGGAAGCAGTGGTAAGAGTATATGCAGAGGGTGACAGTGAAGAGAAAACAAATTATCTCCATAAACTGGGCAAAGCAATAATTGATAGCGCAATTTAATTAGAAAGAATTTCAGGAAAATAATTTAAGAAAGTTTATAGAGAGGCAGGTATTATGAATGTTCTTGATAATCTAAAAAAAATCAGAGAAATTGATACAGAAGGGATGCTTGAGGCTGAAGAAAATTTTTACCGGCAGCTGGTTGAAGCAAAAAAAATTGCGGACAGTGCAGATTTGAAAAAGGTAAAAGATAAAAAATTTGCCGGTATCGCTTTCCTGGGAATGGGAGGTTCTGGATTCGCCGGGGATATTATCAAAGCCTTAATAAGGGATGATATTTACATACCGGTAGAAATTGTTAAAGGATATAGCCTGCCTTTATTTATAAAAAAAGGATGGCTGGTCGTTTCCATAAGTTACTCCGGAAATACTGAAGAAACAATATCTGCAACCAATCAGGCACTTGAGCGTGGATGTGAGATTGTTATTATATGTTCGGGCGGCAGGCTGGAAAAAATTGGCAGAGTCAACGATAAAACTATAATAAAGATACCATCAGGGATGCAGCCCAGAGGTGCGATCGGTTATTTATTCTTTCCTACCTATCTTGCAATGGCTTATTTAGATTTGGTTAACATACCTTCCGGCGATATTGATGAAGCGCTAAATTTGATAAGGGAAAAGGCAGGCCTGTATAACAGGGAAGTGGAATCCGGTAAAAACCCTGCGAAGAAAATAGCCCTGGAGATTTCAGATTATCTTCCTATAGTATACGGAGCAGAAGGCATATTGAGCACCATTGCATACAGGTTAAAATGTGAGCTAAATGAAAATTCAAAAACCCCTTCCTGGTGCAATGAATTTTCGGAATTAAACCATAATGAAACTGTGGGCTGGGAGAGGTTAAAAGAGACTACAAAAAAATTTGTAATCCTGGTTTTTAGAGACAGGCCGGAATGGGTAAGAATGAAAACACGCATAGAAGTAACTTTAAGCCTGGTGAGTAAAAATGCAGGTAAGATAATAGAAATACCAGTAGAAGGAAAGTCAAAATTAGCAAAGGCATTGTCGGCCATGTATCTCGGGGATATAGCCAGTGTATATCTGGCACTTCTTAACGGGATTAACCCCGGTCCGGTAGAAAAAATAGAATCACTCAAAGCTGAACTTAAAAAGCTGGATAAAAGATAAATTAAGAAAAAGTAACAGGGCAAAAAGCCTGGAGAGGAAAGTTTAATGGAATTTGATGTAAAGGATATTAATCTGGCCGGAGATGGTAAAAGTAAGATAGAATGGGCGGCAATAGAGATGCCGGTGCTAAGGGGAATAAGAGAAGATTTTTCAAAAAAAAAGCCTCTTAAGAATTTAATCGTGGGAGCGTGTCTGCATGTTACTTCTGAAACGGCGAATCTTATGATTACTTTGAAAGCAGGGGGTGCCAGAGTTGCTTTATGCGCTTCCAATCCTCTGAGCACACAGGACGATGTTGCTGCTTCACTGGTAAAGGATTTTGGCATAAAAGTTTTTGCAGTGAAGGGTGAGGATAATAAGAGATATTACAGTCATATAAACAGTGTTCTTGATACAAAACCACGGGTTACCATGGATGACGGGGCAGACTTAATCTCTACCATTCACAGCAAGAGGAAAGAACTTCTGGAAGATGTATACGGGGGAACAGAAGAAACCACCACCGGAGTTATAAGACTTAAGAGCATGGAGAAAAAGGGGGTTCTTTATTACCCGATAATTGCTGTAAATGACGCAAGGACAAAACATTTTTTTGACAATCGTTACGGGACCGGGCAGAGTACGATTGATGGGATTTTGAGGGCAACGAATATATTGCTGGCAGGTAGAAAGTTCGTAGTGGCTGGCTATGGCTGGTGCGGCAGGGGTGTGGCTGCAAGAGCAAAGGGTATGGGTGCGTCGGTGATTGTACTTGAAGTGGACCCTTTGAAGGCTCTGGAAGCCAGGCTGGATGGATTTGATGTTATGAGCTCTACAGAAGCAGCAAAGATTGGAGACATTTTTCTTTCGGTAACCGGGGATAAAAATGCCATAGGAAAGGAAATTATAAAGAACTGCAGGGACAATACGATTCTGGCAAATGCGGGACATTTTGATGTCGAGATTGATTTAAAGTATTTGAATGCGAACAGTAAGTCAAAAAGAAAAGTAAGACCTTTTGTTGAAGAATATTTAATGAATGACGGCAGGAGGATATATGTGCTTGCGGAGGGAAGGCTGGTAAATCTCAGTGCTGCCGAGGGCCATCCGGCGAGTGTTATGGATATGAGTTTTGCAAATCAGTCTTTAAGCGCAAGGTACATATTTGAAAATAGCGAAAAACTTTCAAAAAAGGTTTACCCGGTTCCTGAGGAAATTGATAAAAAAATAGCTGAGCTAAAACTTAAAAGCATGGGAGTTAAAATAGACAGATTAACCAGTGAACAGGAGGAATATCTTAACTCATGGGAGATCGGGACTTAATTTCTAACAGTGAAGCACAGAGCAGGGTAAAAACCCTCATATGGGAAAATAATGTTTTAAAACTGGTGGACCAGAGAAAACTTCCTTTTAGAGAAACATACATAAACTGCCGCTCGGCTGAGAATGTTGCCAGAGCTATAAAGGATATGGTTGTAAGGGGAGCTCCGGCAATAGGTGTTGCCGCTGCTTATGGCGTTGCGCTGGCAGCGTTAAGGTATGGGGGTAAGAGTAAGAAAGAATTTAAAAGTTATATAAATAAAAGTCTAAAAATACTTGAGGAAACCAGGCCTACAGCCGCAAATCTATTCTGGGCACTGGATAGGATGAGAGGCGCGCTGTCCAGACATGTTGGCCTCGGAATTGATGAGACCAGAGAAAAAGTGATTGAAGAAGCCAGAGAAATTGAAAGGGAGGATTTAGAAATAAATTTTAAGCTGAGCAGGAACGGTATAAAAATTTTTAAAGAAACGGGTAAAAAAATTAAGATTCTTACTCATTGCAATGCGGGAGCGCTTGCTACTTCGGGATATGGCACTGCCATTGGAGTGATAAAAAGTTTAAACAAAGAGGGCAGGCTGGCCAGTGTAATAGTGGACGAGACCAGGCCATTTCTCCAGGGAGCAAGACTGACTTCATGGGAACTTTATCAGGAAGAAATCCCCTTTTTTATCATATCTGACAGCATGGCAGGATATTTTATGTCAAAAAAAGAGGTTGATGCTGTGATAGTTGGTGCGGATAGAATAGCATTGAATGGAGATACCGCAAATAAAATAGGTACCCTGAGTTTATCCATCCTTGCCCGTTTTTACCACATACCCTTTTATGTAGCCGCTCCAATTTCAACGATTGATATAAAAATAAAGACCGGAGATGATATTCCTATAGAGCAGAGGGACGAAAGAGAAGTAAGAGAAATTTCAGGAAAAACTATAATTCCGGAATTTATGCCGGTAAAGAATCCGGCTTTTGATGTTACACCGGCTGATAACGTAACTGCTATAATTACAGAGAGAGGCTTGATATATCCGCCTTATAAGGATAAGTTTATTAAAATTTTTGGAAATAAAAATTTAAACATAGAAAGTGGTGTTTGATAAAAGTGAAAAAAAACAAGGCTATGATACTTGCTGCCGGTCTCGGGACAAGATTGAGACCGCTTACTGACCTGATATCAAAGCCAATGGCTCCAATAGTAAATAGACCGGTTATGGAACATATTGTTAGACTTCTGGCGCGGCATGGTTTTACGGATATTGTCTGCAATCTTCACTGGTATCCGGATGAGATACGGAACTATTTTGGTGATGGTTCAAGGTGGGGCGTGAACATAGTGTATTCCTATGAAAAAGAACTTCTGGGTACTGCAGGGGGAGTAAAAAATGTGCAGGATTTTTTTGAGAATAATACGTTTCTGGTTATAAGCGGAGATGCTCTGACTGATATAGATTTAAAAGATGCACTGAAATTTCACAAAAAAAATGAAGGTATTGCTACCATGGTGCTAACTGAAGTTGGTGACACCTCTCAATATGGAGTAGTGATAATTGACGAAAATAATCAAATAAAGGGGTTTCAGGAAAAACCGTTGAGTGGCGAAGCTGAATCAAATCTGGCAAATAGTGGAATATATTTTTTTGAGCCGGATATATTTAATTATATGCCTCCGGGGGGTAAGTTCTGTGATTTTGGTAAAAATGTTTTTCCCTATCTTCTGGATAAGGATGTTACATATTATGGGTATCAGCACAGGCAATACTGGAACGATGTAGGAAGTCTGGACGAATACCAGCAGGGGAATTTTGATGCTCTTGAAGGCAAAGTGAATGTGAGCATTCCCGGGAAAAGAATAAAGGAAGGTGTCTGGATAGGAAAAAATTGTAAGATTCAGGAAGGGGTAATAATAATCCCGCCGGTGTGTATTGGAGATAACTGCACCATAAAAAAAGATGCAAAGCTTTTTGGCCCCATAATTCTTGGCAATAATACGATGGTAGATGAAAGGGCAGTGCTGTACAGAGGTATAAAATGGGGTAGCGGTTACATAGGAAAAGACGCGTCTCTGATTGGTGCTATTATAGGATATAATGCGAAGATAAAAGATAAAGCATCAATTCTGGAAAAGGCTGTTATAGGTTCAAAAAGTGTTATAAAGGATGGAATAAAAATTCATCCAAGTGTAAAAATTATGTCCAATGAGATAATTGATATTGATAAGAAAAATTCCGAAGAAGATTAATAAAAATTTATTGGATATCTTTAAAGATATTATTGCACCGCCATTGTGCGCAGTATGCGGAAGGGTCAGTCCTGAATTCCTGTGCTGCGAATGCTTATCCAGAATTAAAGAAATCAAAGACAACATATGCATTTATTGCGGCAGACCACTACCAGGAAATAAATTAAATGGAAACGCACCGGGTAGTTTGAAATGTAATTTAAGTAAAAATGAGGGCTTTAATTTTTTCATGCACAGGAGCTTTACCATATACAGAGGGGAAATAAAAAAGATAATAAAAAAATATAAGTACAATAAAATATATGCCCTGAAGGGGATTATTGGAATGTTACTCAAGCGTGCTTATGAAAGAAATTATAAATATGAGAAAATTGACTATATAGAGTCGGTTCCCGGGGAGCATATGGAAGTTCTCTGTGAATCGTTTTCAAAGTTAATTAAAATCCCATTTGCTGGTAATATAATAAGAATAAAAAAAGTTTTAAAACAGCAGGGCTTAAATTTGATACAGAGAAAAAATAATATAAAACAGGCTTTTAAAATTAAAAATTGTCTTCTTTATTACGGGAAAAATATTCTTGTGGTGGATGATGTCTGGACAACAGGAAGTACGTTGATGGAGATTGCCGATATATTAAAAAAAGCCGGTGCTGATAAGATTTATTTATTGACTCTGGCAAGGGGTGCATAGTGAAGCGTTCAGTGTTAAAAGGAACGGTAAAATGGTTCAGCCCGGAAAATGGTTTTGGATTTATAGAGCCGGAGCTGAAGGAACCGGGGGATGTTTTTGTTGAATACCCTGCCATACGAATGAAAGGTTTTAAGGTTTTAGAAAGAGGCCAGAAAGTAAAGTTTGAACTGGACAGGGACGACAGGGGTAATATTGCCAGAAAGGTAGTTATAGTAAAGTGATTTATTTATTACTGGATAAGGTATGCTATTATATGTTTTTTAAATTGTTTGTTTAATCTATAAAAGAGGAGGTAGATATTGTGGATTTTATAATTAGAAGTAGAAATATAGAGCTGGATGATAAGATAAAAAGCTATACAGAAAAAAAGATAAAAAATAAAATAGATAAGATTCTGGATAAGGTAATAAAACTTGAAGTAAAATTTATATTTGAGAAAAATCCGAGGATTAATTTAAATAATGTGGCAGAAGTTACTGTATTTACTTCAGGTTCGGTTATAAGAGCCACTGACTCCGGAGGAGATGTTTTTGAGGCGGTAGATAAAGTTAATAATAAGCTGGAGAGGTTAATAAAGAAGTATAAAGACAAGCTGGTAGATAAAGCCAGGAAAAGTAACGCCAGGAAAGAAGCCGGTGAGGTAGAAAAAATTGATCGAAAAATCGGAGACACCGAGGATAAAATTAGAAAATCAATAGTAAAGACAAAAACTTTTGCTTTGAAACCGATACCTCCTGAAGAGGCGGTACTGCAGATGGAGATGCTGGGGCATGATTTTTTTGTTTTTATTAATTCTGAAACCGAACGAACGGCGGTTGTGTACCGCAGGAAAGATAAGAATTATGGTTTAATAGAACCTTCTATATAATTTTTATATAATTGATTAACCCGGTTAAATAAATAAAGGGTGACAGCATATGTTTGAAAAAATGGCTAATATACTTAAATTTGGTGAGGGCAAGAGAGTAAAAAAATATAGTGAAATAATAAATGCTGTAAATAATCTTGAAAAAGATATTAGTTCTCTGCCGGATAGCAGGCTGGCAGAAAAGACATCAGAATTTAAGCAGAGATATGAAAATGGCGGAACATGCGAAGAATTAATGCCCGAAGCATTTGCGGTGGTCAGAGAGGTGGCAAAAAGGACTCTCAATATGAGGCATTTTGATGTGCAGGTAATGGGTGGGATAGTTCTCTTTGAAGGTAAAATTGCTGAAATGAGAACGGGCGAAGGAAAGACTCTGGTAGCAACCCTGCCCGTGTATTTAAATTCCTTTACAGGTAAAAGTACCCATCTGGTTACCGTAAATGATTACCTGGCAAGGAGAGATAGTGAATGGATGGGTGGAATTTATAAATTTCTGGGTCTAAAGGTGGGGCTTATTCAGCATGGCATGCAGGCTTTTGAAAAAAAGCAGCAGTACCGATCTGATGTGGTATATGGGACTAACAATGAGTTCGGTTTTGATTACCTGAGGGATAATATGGTAATGAGTAAAGAGGATATGGTGCAGAACGGCCACTGGTACGCAATTATTGATGAAGTAGACAGTATCTTAATAGACGAGGCGAGAACCCCCCTTATAATTTCCGGAGTTGCCCAGGGGACCACGGATATTTTTAAAAAATTTGCGTATATAGTTCCTCAACTGAAGATAAACGAAGATTTTGAAATTGATGAAAAAGCAAAAACGGCGGCTGTTACCGAAAATGGAGTGGAAAGGGTAGAGAGAATACTTAATATTGAAAATTTATACAGCCCGTCTAATTATTTATATATACATGCCTTAAACCAATCTCTTAAAGCTTATTACCTTTTTAAAAGAGATGTAGATTACATGATAAAGGATAACCAGGTTGTCATTGTTGATGAATTTACGGGCAGGCTCATGCCCGGAAGGAGATACAGCGAGGGACTGCACCAGGCGATAGAAGCAAAAGAAAGGGTGAAGATAAGAGATGAAAATCAAACCCTTGCCACAATTACAATTCAAAATTATTTTAGAATGTACGAGAAGCTGGCAGGAATGACAGGCACCGCGCTGACAGAAGCTGAGGAGTTCAGGCACATCTATAATCTTGAGACCGTGGTTATACCTACCAACAGGCCAATGATAAGAAAGGACCTTCCCGATTTGATTTATAAGACCGAAGAAATTAAATTTAATAAAGTAGTTGAAGATATAGTTTCCAGATATGAAAAGGGCCAGCCTGTTCTGGTGGGGACCATATCAATTGAGAAATCGGAGAGATTAAGCAGTATGTTAAAAAGAAGGGGTGTGCCCCACGAGGTTTTAAATGCCAGATATCACGAGAAAGAAGCAGAGATTATTGCCAGGGCAGGACAAAATAAAGCAGTGACCATTGCTACAAATATGGCCGGGAGAGGAACTGATATAGTGCTCGGGGGAGGAGTGGTTGAGCTCGGGGGTCTGCATGTGCTTGGAACTGAAAGGCACGAGAGCAGAAGGATTGATAATCAGCTCAGGGGTAGAAGCGGCCGTCAGGGGGATAATGGTTCAAGCCAGTTTTATTTAAGCACCGGGGATGATTTACTGAGGCTTTTCGGCTCCGAAAGAATCTATAAAGTAATGGAAGCTTTTAATTTTCCTGATGATTTACCTATCCAGAACGCTATGATTACGAGGTCTATTGAAAATGCCCAGAGGCAGGTAGAATCAAGGAACTTTGAGATAAGGAAGCATGTGCTTGAGTATGATGATGTTATGAATAAGCAGAGGGAAATAATTTATACTAAGAGAAAAAATATTCTTGAGAGGGATGACCTGAAAGAAATTATTCTTGATACAATTAAAGATGTAATAGAAAAAAGTGTTGATACCACTATAAATCCTTCAGATTATCCTGAAAAATGGGACCTGGACACTCTTTCCAGTCAAATGAGCCCTTTGTTTTCAGGAGATATTATAAGTGATGTCATAAACCGGGATAAAATAAGTGGCTGTAAATGGAATCCCGGAACTCTAAAAGAAAAGCTGGTAGAAAAAGCTTATAAAATTTACGATGAGAGAGAAATGAAATATACACCTGATGTTATGAGAAGACTGGAAAAAATAATCAGCCTGAATGTTATTGATAGTATGTGGAGAGGGCACCTTCTGGAGATGGACTATTTAAAAGAGGGTATCGGGCTCAGGGCCATCGGGCAGAGGGACCCCCTGGTTGAATACAGGAGGGAAGCATTTAATTTATTCAGGGAGCTTATAGATGAGATAAAGTTTGATACTGTAAGGTTATTATATAATGTCAGGGTGGTTAAAAAAGAGGAGCAGGAGAAAATGGGGGTTGAAAAACCTGTCGGGGTGGCTAATTTAACTGCAAGCGGGCCGTCAAAAACCGGTGCCAGCACCAGGCAGGCTGGCACGGTAACCAGGAAAAAGAAAATAGGCCGCAATGACCCCTGCCCCTGCGGGAGCGGTAAAAAATATAAAAATTGTTGCGGAAGGTATGTAACGTAATATAAATAAAATATACAGTTTAAAAAACAAATAAGTTTAAATTAATATGTAAATATATATAAAAAAGTACAAAATTATGTAAAGGTAAACGGAGGTTTTAATGATAGAGGATAGCAGACTTAGATTAGATAAAATACTTAAAAAGCTGGTTTTTTTAAAGAACTGTCTTTGAACTGGATAAAAAAAATGTCAGGTTAAAAGAACTTCAGAAGGCAGCCCTATCGGAGAATTTCTGGGATGACAATACAAAAGCACAGGCTATAACCAGGGAAATTTCTGAAATCAAGGAAGTAGTAGCTAAAATTGAGGACCTGGAAGAAAAAATAGGAAATGCAGAACTGGCACTGGAAATTCTTGTAAGCGAAGAAGATAGCAGCCTGGAGAAAGAATTAGAAGAAACTCTGGATGATATTGAGAAACTGCTGGCTGACCTGGAAGAGAGCCTGGTTTTAAATGATAAATACGATTCATACCCTGCGGTGGTAACCATTCATCCCGGCGCAGGGGGGACGGAATCACAGGACTGGGCAGAGATGTTACTTCGTATGTACAGGCGCTGGATTGATAAAAAGGGATTCTCGCACAGTATTAATGATTACCAGAGCGGTGAGGAAGCAGGAATAAAAAATGTAACTTTTACTGTTACCGGTAAGAATGCTTATGGTTTGCTAAAGTCGGAGAAAGGAATTCACAGGCTGGTTAGAATCTCACCCTTTGATTCATCCCGGCGAAGGCATACTTCTTTTGCTTCCGTGGATGTAGTGCCGTTAGTGAATAAGGATATTGACGTAAAATTAAATAAGGAGGATTTAAAAGTAGAAACCTTTAAATCAAGCAGTGCGGGCGGCCAGCATGTCAATGTAACAGATTCAGCGGTAAGGATTACTCACCTGTCAACAAACATAGTTGTTCAGTGCCAGAATGAGAGGTCGCAGATACTTAACAGGCAGACTGCCGTCCAGATTTTAAGGTCAAAATTATTCGAGCTTGAGAGAGAGAAAAAAATTGAAGAAATTAATAATCTAAGGGGAGAAAAGAAAGATATTGGATGGGGTAACCAGATAAGGAGTTACACCCTCCAGCCCTATCAGTTAATCAAGGACCACCGAACCGGAATTGAAATTGGCGACGTCCAGTCGGTGCTGGATGGAGATATAGATTTATTAATCAGGGGTTTTCTTGAAAAAAAATTATACAAAGCGTAAACTCTCTATTAAAAATCAGGATGACTGGGAGAGGTAGCTACAGTTGAATATGATTGAATTTAAAAATGTTAGTAAAATATATGAGGATAATACAGTTGCCCTAAAAAATATTAATCTGGTTATGAAGAAAGGTGAATTCCTCTTTCTGGTGGGACCGAGCGGTTCCGGTAAATCCACCTTTATAAAATTGATTATAAAAGAAATTAACGAAAGCAGCGGAAGCATATTTATTGCAGGGAGAAATATATGCAACCTGAAACCCGGGAGAATTCCTCAGCTGAGAAGAAATGTAGGATGTGTTTTTCAGGATTTTAAACTTCTGCCGAACAGAACTATTTTTGAAAATGTGGCATTCGCTCTTGAAGTAATAGGAAAACCGGGTTATGAAATAAAAATTCAGGTACCGCAGGTTCTAAAGCTGGTGGGCCTGCATAACAAATTAAATTCATATCCCCATCAGCTGTCAGGCGGCGAGCAGCAGAGGGTCTCAATTGCGAGAGCATTTGTTAACAGACCGCCCATACTTCTTGCTGATGAACCAACCGGGAATCTTGACCCCACGACATCCGAGGGAATTATGAAGATACTTTCCCGGATAAATCTTATTGGCACTACCGTGCTCATGGCTACGCATGATAGGAATATTGTAAATTCAATGAGGAGAAGAGTTGTGGAGCTGGAAGAAGGAGAGATAATAAGGGACCAGAAGAGAGGGGTATACGGAGACTGATGGTAAAACCAAAATATTTTTTTAGTGAAACTTTTATCAGCCTCAGACGCAACTTTTTTATGGGATTCACAGCTATTACTACCGTAGCTATTACTTTATTTATAGTGGGGCTTTTTTCACTGATAGTTTATGACGTACAGGGCATCATAAAGTCAGTTGAAAGCGATGTTGAGCTGGCTGTATATCTTGAAGATGATATTTCCGAAGAATTAAAAGATTTTATCCAGCAGGAGATATTAAGCTGGGAAGAGACTGGTTCTGTAAATTATGTATCCAAGGACCAGGCACTTGAAAGATTCAGACAGCAGAACGAGGGAAGTGATATCCTTAAAGAAATAGAAGGCAATCCTCTTCCGGCATCTTTTGAGATAGCATTGAAAAGCCCTGAAAAAATTGACCGGGTGGCACTCCGTTTTTATGATAAAGATGGAAATTTCATAGATGGAATTAATGACGTAATATATGGAAAAGAATATGTTAATAAGCTTTTTTCTATTACTGCAATTATTGGCACCATAGCATTGCTTATAATATTGGTGCTGCTGCTGGCAGCTATCGTTTTAATATTTAATACCATAAGACTCTCTATTTATGCACGCCGGAAGGAAATAGAAGTTATGAAGCTTGTGGGCGCCACTAACTGGTTTGTAAGAATACCTTTCCTGTTTGAAGGATTTTTTGAAGGATTTACCGGAAGTATTATCTCAATTATACTTATGTATTTTATCAGCAATTTCCTGTTAATTAAGGCCGAGAGAATAATTGCTGATACCATGCACATCAAAGAACTGTCAATAATTGGCAGCGGTAATGTTATATTTTATGTTTATATCGGGATAGCGATACTGGGCGGACTCATCGGTATTGTAAGCAGCGGCATTGCCTTAAGAAGATATGTTAAAACTTAGTACCTTAAAAATTAGAAGTTTTAAATTTTTAACAATTAGTATTAAAATAATTGCAATAAAAAATGAAATAGAACGATGGTTAAAAGTAAAAATATTATAGCAATATTCATAGTAATAATTATAACACTCACCAGTTTCACTTTTTTATCTTTTTCCATGCCCGAACCTGTTTATGCCCAGACCCTTGAGGAAGAACTGGAGCAAATACAGGAAGAAAGAAAACAAACCCAGGAAAAAATTGAAGAGGTAAAAAAGACAGAGGCACAGTATAGAAATGAAGTGCAACAGGTGGAAGAGAATCTGCTCGGGGCGCTTTCGGAACTTGAAGACCTTAACAGTGAATTATCCCATGCAAAAAGTGAAGTTGACAAAACCACTATAGAAATGATTCTAAAAGAGGAAGAATTAAACCGGATAGAAGATGAACTTGAAGAGAAAGTAAAGGTGCTAAATGAAAGGGTTGCAGCTATTTACAAGAACGGGAAGGGCAATGTACTTGAGATTATACTTAATGCAGAAGATTTTCTTGACTTTATATCAAAATTAAAAATCATGAACCTTTTTGCCGAGCAGGATGCCAGAACTGTTATTTCAATAAAGGAGAAAAGGGATGCAACTATAGGGATAAAAAAATCCATAATTGATTTGAGGGAGAAGCAGAAAGAATACCAGGAAAAAGTTGAAAAGCTGGTAGCAGAAGCCGAACAGAAAACCAGCGAAATTGAGGACCTGTACGGCGAAAAAAAGAGCCTGCTCTCAAAGACCACTGCCAATAAAAATGCTCTGATACGGATGGAGAAAGAACTTGAGATTAAGGAAGCAGAGGTTAAAAGAATTCTTGAGAGCTATAAATATGGTTCCGCACCCTCCGGTAAATTTATGTGGCCCGTGGCAGGCAGGATAACATCGGGTTTTGGCAACAGGATCCATCCTATATTCGGAGTATGGAGGTTTCATTCAGGTATTGATATAGCGGCTCCCTACGGAACGCTGATAAAGGCGGCAGATGGTGGCCAGGTTGTCCAGGCCGGTTATTTCGGTGGGTATGGTTATTCTATTATGGTTTATCACGGGGGAGGTTTTGCCACCTGGTATGCTCATCTCTCCAGCATCCGTGTTTCAGTAGGTCAGTTTGTTGAAAGAGGGCAGGTAATAGGGCTGGTTGGCTCCACCGGCTGGAGCACAGGACCGCACCTTCATTTTGAGGTCAGGATAAACGGGGCTGCGCAGAACCCGCTTGCTTATTTACAATGATAGCCTGAATATTTAAGATAATTTACAGGGTGATATTTAAATGAAGAAAAATGTTTTGAGGGTGATAGTTTCAATAGTCGTAATTATATTTGTATTTTCTGCCGGGGTATGGACGGGAGTTAGTTTTGATTTTTTGAAGGATTACCTTAAGAAATGGCAGAGTAATATTAGCGGAGAGGATTACGATAGCGACGTTCCAGACAGCAATCTGGATGAAGCAGACAGTCAGTATCGCAGGGATACTATTGAGGAAGTCATGGGACTGATTCTGGGTAATTCTATGAAAGAAGAAAGCGAGGAAGCCCTGCTCCAGGCGGCTATTGAAGGTATGCTTTTGTCTCTCGGCGACGATTATGCAGAATATTTTACAGATGAAGAATATGAAAAAATTATGGAATCATATAGCGGGACTATGAGTGGAATAGGCGTTGTAGTCACCCTTGATGATGAAGAAAGAGTGGTGGTTGTAAGAGTGATTGAAGGTACCCCGGCTTATGCGTCAGATATAAGGGAAGGAGATATCATAACCAGAGTTGAAGGTGTGGATATAAAAGATATGGACCTTGAAAAAATAGTGGCTATGATTAAAGGTAAAGAGGGTACCGATGTCAATCTTACTATTTACAGGCCTTCTGATGACAGTACTTTTTTAGTAACTGTTACCAGAGCAAAGTTTGATATTCCGAATTTAATAACTGATATTTATGAACAGGAAATAGGCTATGTCTGGTATTATGATTTTCAGATAAGCGGGGTAGAACAGCTTGATAAAGAGATACAGAGATTAATTGACAGTGGTGCCAGGGGCCTGATACTGGATTTAAGAAATAATCCGGGTGGCGCATGGGATGACGCTGTTAGCGTTTGTGATTTATTTTTAAATGAAGGTAAGATTGTTACAGTTAAGGGAAGATTGGATAATGAAGAAAGGTCAGAAGAATTCTTTGCGCGTGAAGGAAAATATACTGAAATACCCATGGTGGTATTAATCAATGGTTACTCGGCAAGTGCTTCAGAGCTCGTTGCAGGAGCGTTAAAGGATAACGACAGGGCTGTTCTGGTAGGGGAGAGGAGCTTTGGTAAAGGTCTGGTACAGGCGCTTTATGAGCTTTCGGATGGTTCGGGGGTTAAATTTACCACCGCTGAATATTTTTTACCATCCGGAGTTTCAGTTGAAGGGGTGGGAATAAGGCCCGATATAGTGATAGAGCTTGAACTGGATGCCGGGGAAGATATCCAGTTAAATAGAGCCATAGAAGAGATGGAACTTATATTAAGTGATAATAAATGAGTAAACCAAAAAAGAAAAAAGATTCTGAAGAAGATAAGAAAATAATTGCTCAAAATAAAAAAGCCTTAAGGGATTTTTTTATTTTAGATACTTACGAAGCCGGGATAGAACTGCAGGGATGTGAGGTAAAATCCATTCGTAATCATAGGATAAATCTAAAGGATAGTTATAGCCGGATAAAAAAAAACCAGTTATTTCTTTATAATATGCATATATCACCTTATGATAAAAGCAGGGTATCGGAAATAGACCCCACCCGTACGAGAAGACTTCTCATGCACAGAAAAGAAATTGACAGAATAGAAGGAAAGTTAACTGACAGAAGCCTGACACTGGTTCCGTTAAAAGTATATTTTAAGAAAAACAGGGTCAAAGTTGAGCTTGCTCTGGTCAAAGGAAAGTTAAAAAGAGATAAGCGCAGGGATATACAGAAAAAAGAGCAGGAGATTGAAATAAAAAGGGCTTTGAAAAATTATTAATTTTAGTATAATATACAACCGGTGTTTAGAAGGATGCCTTCCCTGAGTTTATGGGGGCGATCCGGGTTCGACGGTGATAGGTTGAGCTTAAATTGCAAGTCGAGTATCAGAACTCGTAAATAACTGAAATAAACATAAACGCTAATGATAATGAATTAGCCTTAGCAGCTTAATATAAAGTTGCTACGTCTACGGAAAGTTTCCTGTGCTTTTCGATAGGCGCCGTTTAGCAGGATACTCTGATATAGTTCGCCTGCGGTAGTATCAGGGGAAACATTACGCGGGCTGGCTTGTTTAATCGTGTTCACACGAGTAAAAAAGTGAGATTTAAAATATGGACTAAACTTGTAGATATTTAAGTGGCGATATCTCCGGACGCGGGTTCGATTCCCGCCGCCTCCACCATATTAGCACCCGGCAATCCCATGGGTTCCATATGTTTTAGAATTAACCTTTGTGGGCTGAAAATCCCAACTTTCATTCTGCTTGTGATTTACTTCGCCTGCAGGGGAAAACAAAGGCGTAAAAAGGCCCTTGACAAAATGAACGTGCAGGATTTATAAACTTTTTTGCGAAAAAAGAAATGTTCAAATATGTCTGTTATCTCAGAGCAGGTGCTGTTTATACTGCTTCAAAACATGCAATAGTAGGTTTAACTAAAAATGTTGGGTTCCAGTACGCTAAAAAGGGTATTAGGTGTAATGCTATAGTTCCGGGCGCAGTAGAGAACAGTATAGGGGATACAATAACTGAACCGAGCCAATTCGGAATGGAAAGAGCCACCCCGGGTATGAAGCTTAACCCCGGGGCTGGAAAATCTAAAGAAATTGCTTCCATAGCCTTATTTTTAGCAAGTCAGGACTCCAGCTTTGTAAATGGAGCAGTAGTTATTGCGGATGGCGGTTGGAGCGCTTATTAGAAAAGGCAGGTTAAGGAGCTTTGAAGCTCCAGGAGAATAATTAACCTGGATAGGAACAGGCTTGTTTTTAAACCTATCCAGACTAATTATTATGGTGCAGTAATTAATATGGGTAGAATACATATTAAGTCTGTAGTTTTTTTATCGCAGGGTGGGCAGCCCTAATAAATTATTATGATGTGATTGTAGTAGGTGCCGGTCTGACTGATTTAACCTGTGCAGCCTACATGAATAAAAATGGTGTCCGTGCTCTAATCTATGAAAAAACTCCCAATACAGGAGGGCTGGTAAGTTTTTTTAGCCTCCATGGTATCTTTTTGATTAAGGCATCAGGGCTTTTGAAAATTCAGGAATACTGTTTTCAATGTTAAAAAATAGGGCATTTAAGATATAATAATTTTCTGCAGGGTATCTGCATTTTCTACTGCATAGCCGTGAACGTCATTATTAAAAAATACAAATAATTCATACCCTTTTTTATGGTATTTAAGCACTATCTCTGCAAAATTTTTTAGTTCTTTATCTGTATATCTGGATGAATACAGGGTTTTACTGCCGTGCATTCTTATATAACATATCTTTCCTGTAGCAATGTCATAAAAAGGAAAGTCAGGTGAAGAATTAATTACTATTCCGCAGTTATTATTGTCCAGGAGTTCAAATATATCATTATCAAACCAGGAGTCATGCCTGAACTCAAAGACATATCTGTATTTATCCGGCAGCAGAGATAAAAATTTTTTTAATTTTTTTTTATCTCTGTGCTGATTACCCGGCAGCTGGAATAAAAAAATTCCAAGCTTTTTACCGAGCCCTGTGGAATGGTCAATTAGCCTGCTAACAGCGTCATCACAATCATTTAATTTTTTAAGGTGAGTTATATACCTCGAGGCTTTAACCGAAAAGGTAAAGCTTTCAGGTGTACTGGAGGACCAGTTACGGAAGGTGTTTTTACCGGGGAGCTGGTAAAAAGTATTGTTTATCTCAACTGAATTAAATTTTTTTGAATAATAGCTAAGCCATTCTTTCTGAGACAATTCTTCAGGATAAAACTTTTTTTTCCAGCTTTTATAGTTCCAGCCTGATGTTCCTATAAATATTTTATGTTTATGAGCCATTATTAAATTATTTTTCTTCCAGTTCTTCGATGGTTTTATTGCTTATAACCGAATTGGGCTCGGTCTTTACCGGATTTCTTCTGGCATCTGCATAGCTATCTTTCATTTTTATCAGGAGCCACCGGCGGTCGGTTTCCTGATTTTTCCCGGTTCTGATTAAGGCATAGCCACCCTTTAATTTTTCTCCATCAATAAAAATTTCTAACCTACCTTTCCGGTAGGCCTCTTTAAGAGAAATGTTATCTTTTAGATTTTTATAGGTTCCTTTATCCCAGACAATAACAGTTCCTGCCCCATACTGTCCGGCGGGGATTACCCCCTCAAAGTAAGCATAATCAATAGGGTGGTCTTCAGTGGGTACTGCGAGTTTCTTCTGCGAAGGGTCAGCAGAAGGCCCTTTTGGGATTGCCCAGGATTTAAGAACCCCGTTTAATTCCAGCCTTAAATCATAATGCAGATTGCTTGCCTTATGTTTCTGGATAACGTAAATAAGATTATTGCTTTTGCCTTTCTTTATTTTAGCTCCAGGCTCGCCGGTTTTTCCAAAATCTCTTTTTTTCTTATACTGGTCCAGGTCATTCATAGAATTAAGAAATATAATTTATTTTCTTTATCTTTTAATTTTAGAAGCAATTGGGAATTTTAACAAGAATACAGATTTATTATAGGTACCCTTATTTTTCATTACCGGGCAATAAATCGCGGGCCGTAAAATTATAAAAGAATAATAGTATTAACCATTAATAAGGAAAGAGAAAAGAAAATATAATAATAATGATAATATTAATATTAATGAAAGCAGTCCCTAAAACTTATTTTTGCAATTTCTGACATACAGGACAGTAATAGGTAGACCTGTTGTTAATTTTTATCCTTTTAATTTTCCCGCCACATTCATACGGACAGTCTGCCTCTATTTTTCTTTTAAGTATGAGCCAGTTATCAGGGAATTTGTCTATATCAACTTTTCTATCTATTGCAGTCCTTAATATTTTAAGAGTATTCCGGTGTAATTTCTTAATGGATTCATCACTGAGGCTATCGGCTCTGGTTTCAGGATGAATACCGGACTGGAACAATATCTCATCAGCATACATATTTCCCACTCCTGCAATAACTGACTGGTCAAGGAATGCTGATTTTATCTTTTTTTTGTTTTTAATTTTTTTGCTGAATGTCTTAAGATTTATGTCCAGTGCATCTGGCCCTAATTTTTTTTGTTCTATAAAAGATTGTTTTGAATCAACCAGAAAAATTTTTCCCAGTTTTCTCACGGATATATATGAAATTGCTGAATCCCTAAATTCAAAATGGGCCCTGGTATGTTCGGGGATATTATTTTTATTCTTCTGATAAATAAAATTTCCAGTCATGCCAAAATGAAAGACAACCCATTTTTCCTTGCTGGTCTTTGCAAAAAGATATTTTCCCTGCCTTTCCGTGGTGATGAATTTTGAGCCCGTAAGGCATTCTTTAAAAGATTGTATGCCGGTATTCTTTATTATTTTAGAATCCAGTCTTTTAACATTTATAATCTCCTTATTTAAAGAAGTATGATAGAAAATGCGCCTGAAGTGTTCTACATCAGGTAACTCCGGCATATTTAACCTCCAATGACCGCCGTATTTAATTTTACTATAGTTTTTAATTGATCCTGCCAGGCCCTGCTGCTCTAATGGTAGTTATTATATTTATAATAGCAGAACAGCTTATTTTTGTTACAGAGTTCTATCGGAAACTGTTTTAGATTACCGGTATGGTTTCAGATAGTAAAGAATATCCCGGTCTTTCTCTCTATAACAGGTCTCTGGCTATTTTCTACTGCAAAGGCAAAGAGTTTAATTATTATACAGTAAAAATTTTGTTAAAAGTAAAACTTAAAAAAAGAGGGTTTATATGATATTTTAAATATAAAGATTTTTATAAAACTTTTTATTTAATTAATTAATTAATTTCTACCGGTCTTCTTATAGATAATTAGAAGCAGAAAGGCGCACTAGCCTGATGAGAGTTGAGCTAATTAAAAGGATTAAGGAAACCAGGGATACATTTTCTTTTATTTTTAAACCAGAAAAGGAAATATACTGGAAAGCCGGTCAGTTTGTTTTTTATCGCATACCCCACAGGAATCCTGATAGCAGAGGGATAGAAAGGCATTTTACCATATCTTCTGCTCCCCATGAGAAAAATATTATGCTTACCACCAGGTTTGATTTTAAAAAAGGGAGTTCTTTCAAAAGGGCTCTTTATAATCTGGAGCCGGGTAGCATTGTTGAAGCATCTGATATCCAGGGTGATTTTACAATTAAAAGTGAGGATAAAAAATTTGTTTTCATAGCCGGGGGCATAGGTGTTACTCCCTACCGTTCTATTATGCTTGATCTTGCCCATAGGGGCAGGGGTCCTGATATAACTGTGCTTTACGGGAACAAAAACATGGATATTGTTTTTAAGGATGTTCTGGACGGGCTGGCAGCCAGTAATGACTGGCTGGATTTAAATTACATAATTGAGCCACGATTAATAGACAGTGATGTAATAAAAAGAAGTGTCAGTGATATCTTTAACAGTGTTTATTACACCTCAGGACCTCGAAAGATGGTAGAGATAATAGTAAAAACCCTGCTGGAAATGAATTTAAAAGAAGAGAATATGATAGTAGATTATTTCCCCGGTTACGGAGATTAAATTAACTTAATTTGAAGTAGATGAATGCAGGATATGAAATTTATATGAACGGAATAGTAATACAGTAATTTTCCCCGGTTATGGGAGCTCAGCGATACAATGAAACAAAAAATTAAAATTCCACTTCCGGTAGGCGGAATCCCACTTCTTTTAAATGGTAACCTCATTTCTTTTTTTGGCTGGTAATGGCGGAGCAGGATTTTTATACCTGCATTTAAATAAAGATTGTCGCCGGGGAAGGAGAATATTAAGGAGGAAAAATATTATATGTATGACGTAATAACAATAGGGTCAAATACCACTGACGTATTTGTTTATACCGATAAGACCAGATCATTTTATATAAGGACGCTTAACGAAGAAGAGCACTATATATCCTATCCTGTAGGGTCAAAATTATTGATAGATAAACTTGATTTTTATATCGGGGGCGGTGGAACCAATACCGCAGTTTGCCTTTCGAGACTGGGATTAAAGACGGGATACATCGGTAAACTTGCAAAAAATATAAGGTCAATGGATATTCTGGAGAACCTGAAAAAGGAAAAAATAGATTTTCTGGGGGTTGAGGATAATTATAAAAATTACAGAACAGGCTATTCTGTTATTCTTGATAGTCTGGAGAAAAGGAGAACCGTGCTCGTCTACAAGGGAATAAATGATTTTCTTTTCTATGATGAAATTGACCTGAAAAAAATAAAAACCCGGTGGCTCTGTATGACCAGCATGATGGGAGAATCTTTTAAAACCATGGAAAAACTTTCCCGTTATGCCGTGAAAAATAATATAAAAATATTGTTTAACCCGAGCAATTATCTGTGTGAAAAAGGCGTGGACTTTTTAAATGAAATCATTAAAAACACCACTATTCTTGTACTTAATGAAGAGGAAGCGGATATTCTGGTAGGTAAGAAGAGAAAATCAAACAAGCTGAGGTCCTTAAAAGAGCTTGGCCCGGGGATAGTGATAATAACTGACGGAGCCGGACCTGTCCACTGCATGGATGATAAAAACAGGCGTTTCATATTATATCCCCCAAATGTTAGGGTGGTGGAGACTACCGGCGCCGGGGACTCTTTTGCAGCCTCGTTTCTGGCCGGCATTATTAAAAATAAAGGTGTTGGATATGCCCTTAAACTTGCTGCGGTAAATTCAAAATCTGTATTGCAGTACAGGGGCGCGAAGGAAAAATTACTTACATACGAGCAGGCAGAAAAAGAAGTTCTAAAAACAGAAGTAAAAATAGAGAGAACAGATTGACCCCTTTAATTTATTAATATTACACGGAACTGCTGTATGAATATAGATTTAATATCCCCGGAGTAGCAGGAAATAATGCCGGTAGCTAATAGTATGTTAGGCGCTATCGTTGTTACACAGGTATTTAATTTAATATAATAACTGGTTGCTGTGGCTGATAAAGCTAGCGAATGAAGGAGTATTTTTATGTACAGGGTGGTATTTATAAGGCATGGGCAGAGCATCTGGAACAAAAAGAAAATTTTTACCGGATGGTCTGATGTGGACCTGACCCCCGGGGGTATAAGAGAGGCCAGAAAGGCGGCTTTTATTTTAAAAAAAGAAGGATTATATTTTGATATTGCTTTCACCTCCTATCTTAAGAAAGCAATAAGGACACTGTGGACAATCCTTTACCGGATGGACCTGATGTGGATACCGGTAAGGAAGAGCTGGAGGTTGAATGAGCGGCATTACGGGGCACTTCAGGGCCTCAGCAAGCCCGGAACTGCCAGGAAATATGGAAAAAATAAAGTCATGATGTGGCGGAGAAGCTACGATGTAAAACCCCCTGCCCTGGATGTTAGAGATAAAAGGTACCCGGGTAACGATATTAAATACAGAAATGTGGATAAAAGTTTACTTCCTGTTACCGAGAGCCTGAGAGATGTTCAGGAAAGATTAATTCCTTACTGGGCAGATGATATTATTTCCGAAGTAAAAAAGGGTAAAAAGGTGCTGGTAGCGGCTCATGGAAACAGCCTGAGGGCTCTGGTTAAATATCTGGATAATATATCTGACGAGGATGTCATAGAGCTTAATATCCCTACAGGAATACCTTTTGCTTATGAATTTGATTCTGATCTCAAGGTTACCGGACATTATTACTATGGTGACCCGGAAGGAGCAGAAAAGAAAATTAAAAGTGTCGCGGGAGAACTGAACTGATTGCGCAGGATGAGAAAATTGTAGATAGATATTGTTATTTCCGGGCTGACAGATAGCACATATATTTTATAAATCCTTCTCTTATTAATTATCAAAGAGTGATAGTAAATAAACGCGGGAAACGGTTAAAAAATAAAAAAAGAAGTATTAAATCTTAACTTAAAACTATGGATTATAAAAAAGATTCAAATTATAATTGGATGGGGATTTGAAAGGTGCGGGGACATCTTTTTTAAATATTAAAGGCATTATTTAGTTATTAACATGAAGTTTTTTTAATTTTTTTTAATTGGTCTTAAAAAGGAGTAAAAATAATGAAAGGAAGAACAGTAAACGCAGGTATTTTAAACGTCAGAAAAAAAGGAAGCGGCGTTTTTAGAGAAGGAATTCACATGCTACCGGGGGTATCCCTTATGATGGCCTCAGGGGTTATTAAATCCTTAAAAGATTTAGACAGGCCCTTTGTGACCATAGTAAATTCTTACACCAATCAGATTCCCGGCCATGCTCATCTTGATAGACTGGGGGCTATTTTAAAGGAGGAGTTAGAAAAGAAGGGCGTGAATGTCTGGTATGCAAATATTGGTGGAGCAGTCGGAGATGGAATAGCTATGGGGCATTTTGGAATGAAATATTCTCTGCCCTCAAGGGAGCTGATTACCGACCAGATAGAAACTATTATTGGCGCCCATCCGCCGGATGCCTGGATCGGCCTGGGCAACTGTGACAAGATTGTTCCTGCCATGTACAATGCTATGGTAAGGATTAACATACCCTCACTGTATGTTAGCGGCGGCCCGATGTTAAGTGGATTGGGCAATACAGACTTAATTTCAGTTTCCGAAGCTGTCGGCCGTTGCAGCAGTGGAAAAATGAAAAAAAGAGAACTGGAAGAGCTGGCCGAGGCTGCATGTCCCGGTTACGGGAGCTGTGCGGGTATGTTTACTGCAAATTCAATGAATTCACTGGGAGAAGTACTGGGGTTCGCCTTACCGGGCAATGGTACCATACCTGCTACCGAAAGAGTAAAGGGAGAAAAGAGGCAGTTTCAATTGAATCCTGAAAGAATAAAACTGGTCAGGGAAGCAGCAAAAAAACTTATCTTTCTTATGGAAAACAAAATCAGGCCCCTGGATATTTTAAATAAGAAATCTATTGATAATGCCTTTATTTTAGACATGGCCATGGGGGGTTCGACAAATACGGTCCTGCATCTTCTGGCTCTGGCACACGAAGCAGGTATAGATTATGACCTGGGGTATCTTAATAAGCTGTCAAAAACGACTGCTAACGTGGTCAGGGTTTCACCCTCCAGGCCGGAGATTCACATGGAAGATATTAACAGAGCAGGGGGCGTGGGCGCTATTTTAAGAACCGTTTATGAAAGCGGAAGCTCCAGGCTTGACCTTGAGGCTAAAACTGTTTATGGAAAGTTAGGAGATTATGTATTAAAAACCCCGGGACCCGATGGAGAAGTAATCCGTCCTCAAGAGAATGCTTTTTCTCCAGAAGGAGGGCTGTCGGTTCTTTTTGGGAACATAGCAAAAGATGGCTCTGTTTTAAAGACAAGCGGGGTAGACAAAGATATGCTCTGTTTTGAGGGAAAAGCTCTGGTTTATAATTCTCAGGAGGAAGCTTTAGAAGCTATCTTAAAAAATAAGGTTAAAGACGGCGATGTGGTGGTCATACGTTACGAGGGGCCCAGGGGAGGTCCGGGGATGCAGGAAATGCTTGCACCTACCGCAGCAATAAGAGGAGCAGATATAAAAGCGGCTTTAATTACCGATGGTCGTTTTTCGGGAGGTACAAGGGGGCTCTGTATCGGTCACATATCTCCGGAGGCTGCCAGCGGTGGCGAAATAGGGCTGATTGAGAATGGTGATATAATTGAAATAGACGTCAATAATCATAAAATAAATGTTAAACTTTCAGAAAAAGAATTAATGAAAAGAAAAAAGAAGATTGCTCCCTTTAAATCAAAAGTTACAGGCGGGTGGCTGGCAAGATATTCAAAATTTGTAGAGAGTGCTGATAAAGGAGCTGTTATGTCCCTTTGATAATGAAAAGTAAGTTTTAAAGGAGAATTGGATGATTAAGGTAGAAAAAGAAAATGATGGAAGATTCCTGGTAACAGTAGAAGAGAAAGGTATCAGGTCAGAGCATGCAGTTAATCTTGATAATGATTATTACCGGAAATTAACCGGTGGAAAAATAACTGCGAAAGAACTTATAAAAAAATCTTTTGAGTTCCTACTTAAGAGGGAGCCCAAGGAATCCATACTTTCGGAATTTAATTTAAGCATAATTAAAAATTACTTTCCGGAATATGAAAGAGAAATAAAAGTATAAAAAAGAAGCACTGCAGGATTTATGCCGGTGCTTATACAGGGAGGGGAAATAAGTGCCTTCTATTAAAGAAAATGTTCGAGAAATATTGGAAGAGTTGCCGGACGGGGTTCAATTAGTCACAGCCGCAAAAGGAAGAAGACCGGAGGAAATTTTAGAAGCGATTGATGCTGGAATAAAAATTATCGGTGAAAATTATATTAAAGAAGCAAAGAAAGCCTATGAGGCCATAGGGAGAAAAGTAAAATGGCATTTTATCGGTATTCCGCAGGTTGAGAAACACGACCTTTTAAGGAGGAAGAATCTTCAAATATTCGATATGATTGAAACTATTGATTGTATGGAGATTGCAGAAGAGGTCAATGCAAAATGTGCCGGATTGAATAAAATAATGCCAGTTTTAATTGAAGTAAATAGCGGCACAGAACCCCAGAAATTCGGAGTTTTACCGGAAGACGCGGTCGGTTTAATAAAAGAAATTTCATCTCTTTCCAGCATCAGGGTAATGGGGCTAATGACAATGGGGCCCCGCTTCGGGAATCCGGAAGACTCCAGGCTCTATTTTACAAAAACCAGGGCACTATTTGACCGGATTAAAAAAATGAACTTACCCGGTGTGGGAATGAAATACCTGTCTATGGGGATGACCAATTCTTATAGAGTTGCCCTTGAGGAAGGAGCAAATATAGTAAGAGTGGGAACCAAAATATTCGGAGAAAGAAAAGATTGAGATTAAATTAGAAGGAAGTTGGACATTTATGCGTAAATTTGGATAATTTCTGTTATTATTAAAATTAGATAGTGTTTTTGTAGGTTAAATTTTTAAGTAATTATAAATGATTTGAAAGAGTAAATTTGGATAACAGAGCAATAGGAGTATTTGATTCCGGAGTTGGCGGTCTTACTGTATTAAGAGAAATAATAAAAACTGTTCCCGGCGAGGATACAATTTATTTTGGTGACACTGAAAGAGTTCCCTACGGACCCCGTAACTTAAACGAAGTTAAAAGATTTGTTTTTAAAATAACCGGGTTTCTTTACGATAAAAATGTCAAGCTAATTGTAATTGCCTGCAACACTTCCACAGCAGCGGCTCTAAAGGATTTAAAAAAACATTATAGCATACCAATAATAGGAGTAATAGAGCCGGGAGCGAGGACTGCTGTCTGTAACACTAAAAATAAAAGGGTTGGCGTTATTGCCACAGAAGGCACCGTTAAGAGCAATGAATACCGGAAAGAGATTGCAAGACTTGACAGGGATATAAAAACATTCTCGGTTCCTGCGCCTTTACTGGTTGATTTTATAGAAAATGGAGTTCTTGAAGGAGAAAATCTTGACCGGGCTATCAGTAATTACCTCAAGCCTTTGCTCGACGAGGGGATTGATGTACTGATACTGGGCTGTACCCACTTCCCGTTGATAGAAAATAGTATTTTATCCCACAGCGGTGATGGAATTAAGGTGATAAGCTCAGCAGTGGAAACCGCAGGGGATGTGGCGAAAGTGCTTGCGGAAAAGTGCTTAGCTGCAGATTCCAATAGAAAACCGGAAAGGATTTTCTATGAAACTGGCGTGACCAGTAAATTTTTTGAGGTAGGGAAAATATTTCTCGGAGAAGAGATAAAGGAAGTAACAAGGATAAGACTTGATATGTAAATAAAAAAAGTATCGGCAACATGCCAATAAGGAAGGTTGCTTGCGATGGTTAAAAGAACAGACAACAGGGATAAAGAACAGTTGAGGGAGATAAAAATAACCCGTAATTATATCTCCAATGCCGGCGGTTCGGTATTTATTGAAATGGGAAAGACAAGAATTATCTGTACCGCTATTGCTGAAGATAAAGTCCCCAGGTTTTTAGCAGGAAAGGGCTCGGGCTGGATTACTGCTGAGTATGATATGATACCGGGCTCTGCTCCTCAGAGGATAGTAAGGGCTCAGACCACGGGAAGAATTAATGGCAGGACCCATGAAATTCAGAGGTTGATCGGGAGGTCCCTGAGAGCGGTAGTGGATTTAAATAAAATTGGTGAAAGAACTATATGGATAGATTGTGATGTAATTGAGGCTGACGGAGGAACCAGGACTGCTTCAATAACCGGTAGTTTTATCGCCTTATTTGATTGCATGCGTTCAATGATTGATAAGAAAGTTATTGATTCAATGCCCATAGAAAGCTTCCTGGCTGCGGTAAGTGTGGGCATTGTGGATAATGATATACTGGTTGATTTATGTTTTGAAGAAGATTCAAGGGCGCAGGTGGACATGAATGTAGTTATGAGCTCAAAGGGTGAATTAATAGAAGTACAGTCCACTGCTGAAGGTGCTCCATTTACCAGAGACGACTTTAAAGCGATGCTTGATAAGGCAACAGATGCAATAAGCGAAATTATAGAGGTTCAGAAAAAAATACTGAGTCAGGACCTGTAGGACCTGTAAAGGTATTGTAATAGTTCTAATATTTAATTTATTAAAGGTGCGCCTGTTTTGGATATAGTTATTGCCTCAAAGAATTCAGGAAAAATAGAAGAAATAAAATCATTTTATAATGATATAAAAAAAGTCAGGTGGCTGACTTTCAGGGATTTTAAAGAATTTCCGGATATTGTGGAGAGCGGAAGTAGTTTTACAGAAAATGCAGAGCTTAAAGCCAGGGGTATTGCCGCCTGTACCAGTAAAATCACTCTTGCTGATGACTCGGGTCTGGAAGTGGATTTTCTGGGAGGCAGGCCCGGAATAAAATCTTCAAGATATAGCGGGGAAGATGCTACGGATAAAAAGAACAGGGATAAGCTGCTTGAAAAATTAAGGAGCGTAAAGGAAATTTCTGACAGGGCTGCAAGGTTTGTATGCAGCATGTTGCTGTGGGATCCAGAAAAAGGTGCTATTTTTAGGACCAGGGGTGTGTGTGAAGGGTTTATAGGGTTTGAAGAAAGAGGAAGCGGAGGATTCGGCTACGATTGCATTTTTATACCATATGGGTACAATAAGACGATGGCAGAGTTGGGCCTGTCGGAAAAAAATAAAATCAGTCACAGAGGTAAAGCCCTTAAGGCTCTGAATGATTTTATTGTAAATTTTTAGATTTATGTTATTATTTTCCGTGCTAAATTGTTGACTTATGTATACGGGGTGTAGCGCAGTTTGGTTTAGCGCACCTGCTTTGGGAGCAGGGGGTCGGAGGTTCAAATCCTCTCACCCCGACCAGTACGGGCGGGAATAGCTCAGTTGGCTAGAGCGTCAGCCTTCCAAGCTGAAGGTCGCGGGTTCGAGGCCCGTTTCCCGCTCCATTTTATCATATATGCTGTGTTTTAAATCAATAGCTGCTATTGACTTATGGTGTTATATTAACTAAAGTATTACTCTGTTTTTTAGTTTATCTAAGTAAGTACCGGCATTTTTAATAAAAATTTTTTATTTGTTATAATATTTATGCAGTTCTGCGCCAGTAGCTCAGCTGGATAGAGCAACGGACTTCTAATCCGTGGGTCGGGGGTTCGAATCCCTCCTGGCGTACCAGAAATAAAAGCAACCGGTAAAGGCAATGACATGACGGGAGAAAGAGGACCGATGTGCCTTTATTATGTAACATAAGTTTGAAATTGTTGTATAATCTGTTTGAAATTATATGGTGAGAATAGCTCAGCTGGCAGAGCACAGGATTGTGGATCCTGGGGTCGCGGGTTCGATCCCCGTTTCTCACCCCATATTTAAACCCTGCGCCTGTAGCTCAGCTGGATAGAGCGTCGGACTTCGAATCCGTGCGTCGGGGGTTCGAATCCCTCCAGGCGCGCCAGGTAAAGTTACTGTAGTTTGTGTGGAAATATTTTTGCAAAGGTTGATATAAGTGGGCCGTTAGCTCAGCTGGTAGAGCACCTGACTCTTAATCAGGGTGTCACAGGTTCGATCCCTGTACGGCTCACCATTTTTGCGAGAGTGGCGGAATTGGCAGACGCGCTAGACTTAGGATCTAGTGGGGTAACACCTGTAGGGGTTCAAGTCCCCTCTCTCGCACCAGAAAAGATACAAATTTTGGAGTTGAATTTAAAGCTTCCGGCAGGAAAACATGCTGGATGCATGTTTTCGGGACTTGAAAAGACGGACTGAGTCTGAGACGAGGGAGTCTGCGGCTCTGCAGCGAGCAAAGCGAGACGAAAGACCAAGACCCCTCTCTCGCACCAGATTTTTTGTGTATCCCCACAGGTTTGTATTTTATTTATTTTCCATTATAATATGTGTCTTAATGCGGCAACAGAAAAATCTACTAAATTTTTAGGAGGGAGTTTTTTTGAGTTATAAGATAAAAAGCAAGAAAAAAATTGACTTAAACAGGATTAAATTAGATATAGAGATATCAAATAGTTATTTAAAAAAACATATTGGAAAAGCATATAAAAATGTGTCCGAAAAGGCAAATATCCCCGGTTTTAGAAAAGGAAAGATACCCTATCAGGTGATAGATGCAAATTTTGGCAGGCAATATGTGCTAAATGAAGCGGCCAGTCTTTCTATCTCCGAATTATATCCGGATATAATTACTGAATCCAATTTAAATCCACTGGATTATCCAAAGATAAGAATCACCCGACTTGAGGAAAATTTACCCCTGGAGTTTGAAGTGGAGCTTGAGCTGGAACCTGAAATAGAGCTTCCCGCATACAGGGGTATAAAAGTTACCGGCTATTCTACTGACGTGTCCGATGAGGAGGTGGAACGGCAGATAGATAATATAAGGAATAATTATGCCTCACTGGAACCGGTTGAAGAAGGTAAACCGGTGGAAAAAGGAGATTATGTCACCATAGATTTCAGCGGAACAATTGAAGGTAAAGAATTTGAAGGCGGAGACGCCGAAGATTACCTTATAGAGGTGGGCTCAAATACTTTATTTGCAGACTTTGAAAACGCACTTGTTGGAATGAAAAAAGGTGAGAGTAAGAAGGTAACCCTTACATTATCCGAAGATATAAAGAATAGAGAGCTTGTGGGAAAGAAGGCAGATTTTAATATTTCAGTAAAAGAGATAAAGAGTAAAGTATTGCCCGAGCTGAATGAGGATTTTCTAAAAGAACTCGGAGATTACAGCGGAGCAGATGATTTTAAAGGCAAGGTGAGGGAAAGATTAATTGAACAGAAGAAAAATTTTAGAAAAGAAAGAATAATAGGAGAAGTCCTGAAATATTTAACAGAAAACATAAAAACAAAAATTCCTGATAAAATGATTTCGAGAAGAGAAAAACAGATTGACGACGAAATAAATGAAAAATTAAAAGAGCAGAATATAACCACGGAGGTTTATCTCAAAGCGGCTAATATTACGGAAGATAAGTTAAAACAGGAAATAAAGCAGAGGGCAGTTCTGGAGATAAAAGAATATTTAATCTTTAAGGCACTGGAAAAGGCAGAAAAGAAGAGTATAGAGCCAACCGGGGATGAGATAAATAAAGAGGAAGATAATATAATAAAAAGTTATAATAAAAAAGAGGATATTGATAAGATAAAAGAATTTCTGGGGAGTGATGAAGGAAAAGATACTCTTATAAGAACTTTAAGGAGAAGGAAGATAATAGATTTGCTTGTAAACAGTGCCCGGGTAGTAGAAAATGAAAATGTAAAAGATAAAAGAAAAATATGGACACCTGATAAAAATAAAAAACAGGATGAGGAGAAAGATGAGAAAATCTGGACTCCGGATTCAAAATAAATAAAAGTGAGATGATTAACATGTATAATGAATATTTAGTTCCAATGGTAATAGAGCAGACCAGCAGGGGTGAGCGTTCCTTTGATATTTACTCCCGACTGCTCAAAGAGAGAATAATTTTTCTGGGTGTTGCCATTGATGATAATGTTGCTAATCTGGTTATGGCCCAGATGCTTCATCTGGAAGCGGAAGACCCGGAAAAGGATATCCAGCTTTATATAAATAGTCCGGGCGGAGTGGTAACTTCCGCTCTTGCTGTATATGATACAATGCAGTTTATAAAGTCTCCGGTATCAACAATTTGTATCGGACAGGCCGCGAGTGCGGCAGCAGTTTTGCTTCTTGCAGGAGAGAAGGGTAAGAGATTCTCGCTTCCCAACTCAAGGGTTATGCTTCACCAGCCGTCAGGAGGAGTTTCGGGTACCACAATTGATGTTGAAATTCATGCCAAAGAAATGGTAAGAATACGTGCTCTATTAAATGAAATAATTGCAAAACACACCGGCCAGGATGTAAAGAGAGTGGAAAAAGACACTGAAAGGGATTTTATACTGGATTCAGGAGAAGCTAAGAAATATGGAATAATAGATGAAGTTATTTTCAAAAAATAATAATTTTTTGGCCATTTTTTAGATTGCGGATAATAATATATTAGAGTAAATTAATTTTAAAAAAAGATAAAAATATTTTTAATAAGGAGTGTGCATAAATTTGTCATCGGAAAATAACAAGAAAGGTAATTTTTTGAAATGCTCTTTTTGTGGCAAAACGCAAAATCAGGTAAAAAAATTAATTGCCGGTCCGGGAGTTTATATCTGTAATGAATGCGTGGACCTGTGTAATGAGATTATTGAAGAGGAATTAAAAGAGCAAAAGCAGATTGATTTTAAAAATCTTCCCAGACCGGGTGAAATTTATTCAATTTTAAATGATTATGTTGTCGGGCAGGAAAGAGCAAAAAAGGTTCTGTCTGTGGCGGTGTATAACCATTACAAGAGGGTTAGATATGAGAATAAGCTGGATAAGGATGATACAGAGATCCAGAAGAGCAATATTATGCTGATAGGGCCTACGGGATGCGGGAAAACACTTCTTGCCCAGACCCTGGCAAGAATATTAAATGTTCCGTTTTGCATTGCTGATGCTACATCGCTTACAGAAGCAGGTTATGTTGGAGAAGATGTTGAAAATATATTGCTCCGGTTGATACAGGCTGCGGATTTTGACATTAAGAGAGCCGAGACAGGTATTATTTATCTGGATGAGATAGATAAAATAAGCCGAAAGTCTGAAAATCCTTCAATTACCAGAGACGTATCGGGAGAAGGGGTGCAGCAGGCGCTGCTTAAGATTCTGGAAGGGACCGAAGCCAACGTACCCCCGCAGGGCGGCAGAAAACATCCTCACCAGGATTTTATACAGATTAACACCAGCAATATCCTTTTTATCTGTGGCGGTTCATTCAGCGGTCTGGAAAAGATAATTGAAAAAAGAATAAACGAAAGCAGCGTGGGCTTTATCTCAAAAAAAGTTCCCGGCAGGGAGGAAAAAATTGATAAGCTTCTTCCCGGGGTAATGCCTGAGGATTTATTAAAGTATGGTTTAATTCCGGAACTAATCGGGAGGCTGCCTGTGATAAGCACCCTGTCCAATCTTACCGAAGAAGACCTGATAAGAATATTAACCGAGCCAAAAAACTCTCTGGTGAAACAGTATAAAAAAATGTTCAAAATGGATAATGTTGACCTGGAGTTTACCGGAGGTGCTCTGAAGGAAATTTCAAAGCTTGCTTCCCGTAGAGGGACAGGAGCAAGAGGCCTGAGGGCTATAATGGAAGAGATTATGTTAAATGTAATGTTTGAAATACCCGAGCGGAGTGATGTTAATAAATGTATAATATCAAGAGAAGTTGTGAGGGACAAAATTGAGCCCCAGATATTAGGTAGTTCCAACAATAAAGTTTTTTTGAAAGATGAGGAAAAATCAGCTTAATATGTTTGAGGGAATTGAAGGCAAATATAGCCCTGAATCATTTGAAAAGGAAATTTATAATTACTGGCTTGAAAATAAGTGCTTTTCGGCAAAAATAGACAAATCAAAAACTTCATTCAGCATGGTGATACCCCCCCCCAATGTGACCGGCTATCTTCATATCGGTCATGCCCTGAATAATACTCTGCAGGATATAATTGTAAGATACAGGAGGATGAAGGGATATAATACTACATGGGTTCCCGGGACCGACCATGCGGGAATAGCAACCCAGAATGTGGTGGAAAAAGGTTTAGAAAAGGAAAATTTAAATAGATATATGCTGGGTAGAAAAAAGTTTGTAGAACGGGTATGGGAATGGAAAGAGGAATACGGCAGCCGTATCATAAATCAGTTAAAATCACTGGGGTGCTCGTTAGACTGGGACAGAGAAAGGTTTACCTTTGATAAAGGATATGTCAGAGCGGTAACCAGGGAATTCGTAACTCTGTATAATGATGGGCTGATTTACAGGGGGAATTACATGATTAACTGGTGCCCGAGGTGCCGGACCGCGCTTTCTGACATTGAAGTTGAACATGTAGAAAAGAAAGGTAGCCTCTGGGATATTAAATATCCCCTGATAGACCCGGTTACGGATAAACCCGGCACCGACGAATACATAATTGTTTCAACCACCAGACCCGAAACCATGCTGGGTGATACAGCAGTGGCTGTGAATCCTAAGGATAGGAGATATAAAGAACACAGGGGCAGGTATGCTTATTTACCCCTGGTGGGACGAAAAATCCCTATTATAGAAGACCTGTTTGTAGATATGGAATTTGGTACCGGTGCAGTAAAAGTGACACCGGCCCATGACCCCAATGACTTTGAAATCGGTAAGAGACATAATTTAGAAGAGATAAATATATTTAATGAAGATGCCAGCCTTAATTCTAACGCCGGTAAATACAGCGGCCTGGACCGTTACAGGGCGAGACAGGAAGTATTAAATGACCTTGAAGCACAGGGCTTTCTAACCGGTCAGAAAAGTCACGTATCATCAATTGGAATTTGTTCCAGATGCAACACAGTAGTGGAGCCAGGGATTTCAATGCAGTGGTTTGTATCCATGAAGAAACTTGCCGGCCCTGCTATTGAAGCGGTAAAAGAGGGAAAGGTAAAAATAATACCAGAGAAATGGGAAAAGATATATTTTAACTGGATGGAAAATATAAGAGACTGGTGCATATCTCGCCAGTTATGGTGGGGACACAGGATTCCGGTATGGTATTGCAGGAACTGCGGTAAGATGATAGTTAGTGAAGATAAGCCTCTCAGCTGTCCTGATTGCGGGGGCAGCAGTTTTGAGCAGGACAGCGATGTTCTGGATACATGGTTTAGTTCATGCCTGTGGCCTTTTGCAGTTTTTGGATGGCCCGAAGAAACCGCGGATTTAAAGTATTTCTTTCCGACCGATGTTCTGGTGACCGCGCATGATATTATCTTCTTCTGGGTGGCGCGGATGATTATGATGAGCCTGTATTTCAGAAAGGACATTCCTTTTAAAGAAGTTTTTATAAACCCGCTGGTAAATGATTCCAGGGGGCAAAAAATGAGTAAATCAAAAGGGAATGTAATTGACCCCATGAATATAATTGAAGAAAAAGGGGCGGATGTTTTAAGGTTCACTCTGGCGTCTTTAACAACTCCCGGAAGAAATTTAATTCTCGGTGATGAAAAGATTGAGGGCGTAAGAAATTTTGCCAATAAGCTATGGAATGGGTCTAAATTTGTATTATCAAATCTGGATAAAAGCATGAATTTTGAAGATATCAGTATGGATAAGATGGATTTAGACCTGTGGGACAGGTGGATAATCTCGGGGTTAAACAGGGTAATAAAGGAAGTTGAAAAATATCTTGCCAGATACAACTTTTCTTTTGCATCCAGGCTCCTTTTAAGCTTTTTCTGGGATGATTACTGTGACTGGTATATTGAATCAGCAAAGGTGAAAATATATCATGGAAAAGATGGTGGCGAAAGAGAAAGTACGATGTTTGTTTTATGGCATGTCCTGGAAAGATATCTCAGGATTCTTCATCCCTTTATGCCTTTTATTACAGAGAGAATATGGCAGAGTATTCCACACAGCGGGGAAAGTCTTGCACTGAAGAACTTTCCTGAGTATGAACCGGAAAGGCTGGATAAGGAAGCAGAAGAAGAGATAAAAGTACTCTTTAAGATTATAAGCGAGATAAGGAAAATAAGGTCGGAGCTAAAGATAAACCCGGCAAAAAAATTAAACGTAAGCCTGGTTACCGATAAAAAAGCCGGGGCATTTTTAAAGAATAATGAAAGATATATTTGCAGCCTGGCAGGGACAGATAATCTGGAGTTTGATGACCGCACCGGCAAAAAAGGCTATATTAAAGCTTCTGCAGCCGATGTAGATATTTTTATTTATATTCTTGATGTATTTGATATAGAATTGGAGATAAAAAGGATAAAAGACAGAATTGAGAAAGTTAAGCTGGGAGCTGAAAAGAGCAGGAAAAAAATATCAAATATTGATTTTATAAAAAAAGCGCCGGCCGGGATTATAAAAAAAGAAAAAGATAAACTCAAGCAGGCAGACAGAGACCTGAAGGTACTGAGAGAACAGCTGGAGAAAATAAAAGATATTAACCAATAAGTAAAGAGTGGCACAGTGGAATACACTCAGATATGCAAATATTTAGATGACTGCCTTGTTTTTGGAATAAAACCCGGTTTAGAAAGAATAAAAAAATTACTTGAACTTTCAGGCAATCCTCAAAAAAAGGTTGAATTCATTCATATAGTGGGGACAAACGGCAAGACATCTACCACTAAAATTACTTCTGAGTTATTAAGATACAGCGGTATTAAAACAGGTTTTTATATTTCCCCTCATATAAACTGTTATACGGAAAGAATAGGAATAAATGGCAGGGATATCCCGGAGAAAAAGTTCTCCATAGCATTTAACAGAATATATCCTTATATAAAGGCAGTAAATAAGATGAATCTTGATGGGCCCCTTACCCAGTTTGAGATAATTACTGCAATGGCATTAAAACTTGCCGGAGATGAGAGCCTTGAAGCCATGGTGCTGGAAGCAGGAATGGGCGGGAGATGGGATGCTACCAATGTGGCAGACGCCAGAGTAGTCGGACTTACCGGGGTAAGCCTGGAGCATACAGAAATGCTGGGCAATACAGTAAAAAAAATATCATCAGAGAAGGTAGAAGTTATAAAGAGCGGGGCAATGGTTGCAACAACAAGTCGCAATAAGAATGTAATTGAAGTATTAAATAAAAAAGTAAATAATACCTGTTCCACTCTTTATTTATATGGAGAAGATTTTTGTATATTAAAAGAGAAAAATATGGGGCTCGGGGGATGGCTTCTTGATATTAAGGGAATCAGAGGTATCTACAGAGACTTAATGCTCCCACTTCCGGGCAGGTATCAGCCCCTGAATCTATCTCTTGCTGTGGCACTGGCTGAACTTTACATGAAAACCAGGAGGGAGAAACTGGATATCAAAAAAATAAAGGGAAGTATCGGCTGCCTGAAAGTAATGGGAAGGTTCGAAGTTATTAAAAAGGAACCCCTGGTAATAGCCGATGCCAGCCATAATCCTGAAGGAATAGATAATCTGGTTAAGAATATGAAGACTTATTTCAGGAACCGTAAGAAAATAATTATTTTTGCCGTGTTAAAGGATAAAAACTATAACAGCATGGTTAAAAAGATAATTAATATAAGCGATGTCTTAATTCTAACCTCCAGCATGAGTGAGAGGAGTCTTGATATATTAAAACTTGAAAGAGTGGCAAAGGAAAAAATAAAAGAATCCAGTGCCGTAAAAAGATATCCCGTGAAATTATACACCATGGACAATATAGAAAATTCTCTGAAATTTGCTTTAAAAATTTCTGATATAAATGATATTATATGCATTACCGGTTCAATAACAAATTTGGAGAATATCGTAGGTTAAGATAATTTATTTATAGAGCCTGTATAAATAAAAATATATAAATTTAATCTGGAGGATTAATGGATTTATTTGAATATGTAAACGGAATCATGGATTTTTTTACCCACCCTGTATGGAAATACCTGGGTTATAGTTTAACTTTTTTATTGATTATTATCTGGCTCGCTTTTGTCTACTGGACTTACAGGGATGCGAGGCTCAGAAGTGAACATGTTCCTACCGCTATTTTCTGGACACTGGTTGTATTAATATTAAATTATCCGGGATTAATTATTTATTTAATATTGAGGCCGCCGGAATTTATAGATGATATCATTGAGAGAGACCTTGAAATTGAAAGAATGGAGATGTTGCTTGAAAACAGGCAGCTAACCTGTCCTGCCTGCGGGAACCCTGTAAAAGATGATTTTCTAATATGTCCTTACTGCAGGAGAAAATTAAAGAACTCCTGTATTAACTGCGGGAAGCCTTTAAATTTAGACTGGAAAGTTTGCCCGTATTGCAAAACTCCACAGTAAGAGAGCAGAGCCCGGGTTATTTCTAATTTTGTAGAAATAATTTAAGCCGGTGGTATGTTATATTTAAAATGTTAAAGATAGGATGAATAATATATATGGATAAAAAAGAAAAAAGCCTGGTTATAATAAAACCTGACGGGGTAAAGAAAAAAGTTATTGGAGAGATTATATCCCGGATAGAAAAAGAAGACTTTGATATTGAAAAATTAAAAATGATAAAGATCAGCAGAAATATTGCGCGAAGGCATTACCGGGAACACGAAAATAAGAGTTTTTTTGATATATTGGTTGAATATATAACTTCCGGGCCTTCGGTGGTTATGGTTGTAAGCGGCACAGACGCTATTGTCAGGATCAGGAAACTTATGGGCCCCACGGATTCTAAAAAGGCAGAAAAAGGGACAATCAGGGGCGACTTTGGCGTTGATATTACTACAAATGTAATTCATGGCTCGGATTCAATAGAGAGCGCCGGGAGAGAAATTGAATTGTTTTTTTAAGTAAAAGCCTGAAATTATTAAATTAGTGATAAATAAGAGATTATTTTAAAGGTGGCTGATGAATAAAAGAAGAGGGAAGATAGTATTTTTTATAGTACTTCTTGGAGGTATTATAGGAGCTATTCTGGGCCATGTTCTGGCTGATGTGATACCTTTATTAGATAAAGGTCTCAAGGTAGGCACAGATTCTCTCAGTCTTAATTTATACTTAATTGATATAAATTTTGGGATCCATGTAAATATTACGCTGGGGGCCATAATAGGGATACTAATTGCTTTTTTATTAGCCGATGTTGGAAGAAGAAAGTCGTAAAAAAATAATTCTGGCTTCTGCTTCTCCAAGAAGAAGAAAAATACTTAAATTAGTGAAACTGGATTTTGAGGTAGTCAAACTTAAGGGCTCTGGAGAGAAGCGGTTTAAAAATCCCTATACTATGGTGGTCCATAATAGTATCATTAAAGCCAGAAATGTTTATAATTATTTTAAAGAAAAGGATTCCAAAAAGCAGGTTACAGATTATACCGGGAGTTTTTTAATTGCCGGTTTTGATACCGTGGTGTACATAGATAAGGATATTCTCGGTAAGCCGGCTGATAGAAAGCAGGCAGAGGGGTTTTTGAATACCCTTTCTGGCAGGGTTCATAAAGTGATAAGCGGGATTTGCATCTTTGAAAGTGATTCCGGTAAATATAATTGCGGAACTGAATCTACAGAGGTTAAGTTCAGAAAGTTAACTGCTGATGATATTGGGGGTTATCTGGACAGGGAAGATGTTCTGGACAAAGCAGGTGCCTATAATGTGTTTGGATACGGAAGTCTACTGGTAGAGAAAATAAATGGTTGTTTTTATAATGTAGCCGGGCTACCTGTTGCTAAATTTGTAAGTATGCTAAAAGAATTTGGCTATAATGTTATCAGTTAATTAAGGAGTTTATAAATGCAGATGTTTGATTTTTTCCTGGATGTGATTGGCAGGGATATGGGGATAGACCTTGGAACGGCAAATACGGTGGTTTATGTCAAGGGCAAAGGAATAATTCTGGATGAGCCCTCCATAGTGGCGATAGATAAAGATAGAGGTAGAGTACTGGCAGTAGGGAAAGAAGCCAAGATGATGGTGGGAAGAACTCCTGACAATATATCGGCAATCAGGCCTCTAAAAGATGGTGTAATTGCCGACTTTGAAACTACAGAAAAAATGCTGAGGTATTTTATCCACAGAGTCCATAAGAATGTTGGTTTTGCAAGGCCAAGAATAGTTATCTGCGTACCGTCAGGAATTACTCCGGTGGAAAAGAAAGCAGTGGTTGAAACCACTGAACAGGCGGGTGCAAGGTCAGCCTATATAATTGAGGAACCGCTGGCAGCCGCAATTGGCTCCGGTCTTCCCATTGATGAACCGAAGGGCAGTATGATTATAGATATAGGTGGCGGAACTTCTGAGGTAGCCGTTATATCACTGGGGGGTATAGTAGTGAGTCAGTCCCTTAGAATTGGCGGAGATGAAATGGATGAAGCTATTACTTATTATTTAAAGAAAGAACATAATTTATTTTTAGGTGAGAGAACTGCAGAACAGGTAAAAATGGAAATAGGCTCCGCGTTCCCGCTTGAAAATGAGGAGAAAATGGAGATAAATGGAAGGGACCTGGTAACCGGGCTCCCCAAGACAATTATTATAACCAGCCAGCAGATAAGAAAAGCACTGGAAAAGGTGCTCGCTGATATTGTGAATTCAATTGTTGAAGTGCTTGATATTACTCCCCCGGAACTTTCTTCTGATATCATGAAAAGAGGAATTGTTATGTCAGGGGGAGGGTCACTTCTTAAAGGATTGGCTGAAAGGATCAGCAGGGAAACTCATTGCCCGGTTTATCTTGCCGAAGACCCACTGGCAGCAGTGGCCATAGGAGCGGGGAAATGTGTTGAGGACTTTAATACTTTAAAAAAATATCTTAAATATTCAAAATAACCTGTATTATATTCAACCAGTTATATTTTTTTGATGGTCGCATTGAATAGAAGGTTCAGAATTTATATTATCCTTACTGTAATAATTATTTTATGCCTGATAGTCATTACGGTTAGTTTCAGGCAATACGAATTACTGGGCACAATCAAATCTAAAACCATTGATTTTTTCAAGCCAATTCAGGAAAAGTTTTTTTCGCTGTTCAGGCCGGTTAAAAATTTCATTAATATAATAAAAGATTACGTAAACTTAAGGAAAGAATATCTAATTCTTAAGGAAGAAAATTCCGGGTTAAGAAAAGAATATAGTGATTATGTAAACCTGAGGATCGAAAATGATTCTTTGAGAAAGTTGCTGGGAATAAAACTCAGGGAAGATTACCAGACTATAGCAGCGAAAGTGATAGGATTTTATAAGAATGGATGGCAGTCAGAAGTTATTTTAAATGCTGGCAGCGGTCAGGGGGTTCGTGAGGGGATGGGAGTTATTAATGAAGACGGGCTGATAGGGGTAGTTGACCTGGTAGGCAATGACTCCTGTAATGTCAGGCTCATAGACGACCCGGTGAGCAGCATTGGAGCAAAAATCCTGTCCTCCAGGAAACTGGGAGTTCTAAAGGGAAATCAGGATGGGAAAGTTACACTTGAATATATCTCCAGTGGAGAAGATGTTTTTAAGGGAGATATAGTAATTACGTCAGAATATGGAAACTTACCCGGTGAGATTCTAATAGGACGGATAAGAAGAGTAACTGAAAGCGCTGATAATCTTTATAAGATAATCGAAATAGAACCATTTGCTGATTTTACGGAGTTAGAGTATGTATTGATACTGGATGAATAAAGTAAATAAAATGTTTGGCCGGTGATGCTGGCCGATATAAATTAAAATTATGAAAATTTTTTCAAGATTTCTGCATTTTTTTGTACTTATAATCTGCTTGCTAATTCAGATAGTTTTTTTTGAATATCTGAAAATGTTCTATATAAACTTTGATTTAATTATGGTAGTTATAATAGCAGTTACCATTTTTGATGGAACATTATGGGGAATCTTATTCGGATTTATAGCAGGTATGACGCTGGACCTTATGGTGGGTGATATTGTGGGCATAAGTGCGTTTATTTATGCTATAGATGCTTTTATAGCAGGCAGGCTAATTACGGTAGGATTTAAGTCAGGAAAGCAGGCTTACCTGCTCCTGGTTTTCCTGGTTACAGAAATTAATATTTTATTAATCAATTTGATTTATTATTTATTTAATTTTAACCCTGACTGGCCCGGCACCGGCATTGAACTGATAACAAAACCGTTCTTTAATATTATTCTGATGTTTGCAGTCTTTCCCGTTATGAGGATAATTTCTGGCAGGAGGGAGGAAATTGGGTTTGAACATAAAAGTAAGATATAAGATTATAATCTATCTGCTGGTTCTAATTTTAATAATGCTTATTTTAAGGCTTTATTTTCTGCAGGTAATGAGCGGAGAGCTTTATGCTGAATTAGCATCTGAGAGTATCACCAGGGAGAAGACCGTGGCGGCTCCCCGGGGAAATATCTATGACCGTAATGGTAAACTACTGGTTAAGAGTGTTCCAGCCAGGGCTGTGGCGGTGCAGCCCGGTATTGTTTTAGAAAACGATAAGGTTATGGAGATTTTAAGTGATTGTCTTGATATGCCTTACAGGGAAATAAAAGAAAAGGTTGAAAAGAGCAATGTTTCTTACATGGACAGGATTATTCTAAAACAGGATATTGATTATGCCAGTATGATTTATATTGAAGAAAATAGTGATGAGTTACCCGGAGTGGAAGTAATTGATGTGTACCTGAGGGAGTATAAATATGACTCGCTGGCGTCACACCTGCTGGGTTATATAGGAGAAATTAGCGAGGAAAAGTTAAAAGCGGAAGAATACGATTATAATTACGAAGGTGGAGACCAGATAGGATGGAGTGGACTGGAAGAAACTTATGAAAGTGTATTGCGCGGCAAGAAGGGCAAAATAGTATATGAGGTCGACCCTTTAGAAAGACCTGTTGGCGTGGTAAACGAAATTGAGCCCATTGGTGGAAATAATCTGTATCTTACCATTGATATTGACCTGCAGAAGGTTGTAGAGGAAGCACTTTACCGGGCTATTCTGGAGGTGAGGCAAAAAAAAATTAAAGACACCGATGAATATTATAATGTACGGGGAGGAGCAGTGGTAGTTCTCAGCCCCGGAGACGGTCAGATAATGGCAATGGCAGGCTATCCTAGTTATGACCCGGAATTGTTTGCAGGAGGGATATCGGAAGATGATTGGAATAATTTAAACGACCCCGAAAATAATTATCCTTTTTTAAACAGAGCCATTACATCTTTTCCGGCCGGCTCGGTGTTTAAAATAGTCACAGCTTACGCGGGTCTTAATGAGGAAATTATAAGTGATAGTAGCAGATTCAGCTGTGCGGGGGTGTGGTATGGCCTTGGTAAAGATTTTCCAAAGTACTGCTGGTTAAAATCAGGTCATGGCAGTCTCAATATTGTGGGGGCCATTAAAAATTCCTGTGATATATATTTTTACCAGGTGGGTTATGGGCTTTTTAAAAAGCTGGATAATACAGGGGAACTTTTACAGAAATATGCAAGAATTTTTGGTTTTGGTTCCAGAACCGGCGTGGACCTTACCGGCGAAGAGGAAGGACTGGTACCGGATACAGAATGGAAAGAAGAATATTTTGCGGGTCAGCCGGAGAATTCAGTATGGTTCCCGGGTGATACTGTTAACATGGCAATAGGGCAGGGTGATTTAATGGTAACCCCGCTTCAGATGGCACAGGCTTATTCAATTATAGCCGAACATGGTATAAAATACACGCCTCATCTGGTCAAAGAAATAAGAGACAGCGAGGAAACTTTGTTTACAGATAATACAGTAGAGGAATATCAGGATTTACAGCTAAACGGGAATTATATTGGAAAAATAGAAGAAGGGTTGCTTCAGGTGGTTGAACCAGGCGGGACAGCTTATGGAGTTTTTATGGATTTTCCCCTGGATGAAATCCCGGTTGCTGCAAAGACCGGTACCGCAGAATTTTATGGAAGGCAGGATTATGCATGGTTTGCGAGTTATGCGCCTGCGGGTAATCCGGAATATGTAATAGTAGCAATGCTTGAAGAGGCGGGCTCAGGCGGGAGCAATGTTGCCCCCATTGCAGAAGATATATACAGATATTTATTTAATGTTGATTAACGGTAGTTAAGGTTTTATAAAATTAGGATACTTTAGGAATTTGTATAATTTTAATGATAAGAGGAAAAAAAAGTTTAATTGGTTCTAAAACTTACAGAAGAGAGAAGAAAGCGGTAAAATTTGATTTTTTATTATTCCTGCTGGTGGTTGCAATTTCTTCTTTTGGGCTGCTTATAATTTATAGTGCGACAAAAGAAACTCTTCCGGGAGGAGCAAGCGACCCGCAGTACTACATTAAGAGACAGGCAATTTATCTGGCGGTGGGAATTGTTTTATTTACTGTGATTCAATTTATAAATTACAGGAAAATTAAAAGGTACTGGTGGCTGGCTCTTGTTACCGGTATTGCCCTGCTTGCAAGTGTGCATTTTTTTGGTTATGAAGTACATGGCTCAAAAAGCTGGATAGATTTAAAATTTACTACCTTACAGCCCTCGGAGTTTTCAAAAATTTTTATGGTGGTGTGCCTTGCTGCTATTATGTCAAAATGGAGAACAGAAAAAGAATGCAGGATGACATTTAAAAAGGTTATTTTATCATTTGTTATAGCATTTTCTTTTATAACGCTGGTTTTACTGCAGCCGGATTACGGAACCGCTCTGATATATTTTATTGTTTATATGGGCCTGCTATTTTTATCCGGGGCCAATTTTTTATACTTTCTGTCAATACTGGGGCTGACCATAGGTGGGATTTTTACTGCTCTCAATGCCGGGTTTATCAGGCAATATCAGCTGGATAGAATACTTGTTCTGTTAAAACCGGAATCATATACAAGTGAGGGTGCCGGTTATAATTTGTACCGATCCAAGATGGCGATAGGCTCCGGAGGAATCCTTGGGAAAGGTCTTTTTTTGGGAAAACAGACCAATCTCAGTTATGTCCCCGAGCACCATACCGATTTTATATTTTCTGTTGTCGGGGAAGAACTGGGCTTTATTGGTGCGGTTTGCATAATAATAGTACTTGGTATTATTGTATGGAGATGTTTTTATATAGCATCCAATTCTTCTGATAGATTTGCCATGTTACTTGCTTACGGTGTGGGTCTTATAATTTTATCCCAGGTAACAATAAATATAGGCATGACTATAGGCATCATGCCTATAATTGGAATCCCCCTGCCATTCCTGAGCGCCGGAGGTTCCAACCTCATAAGCATGCTGATGGGCGTTGGGCTGGTGGAGAATGTCTACCTGTGGAGGGAAGTCAGGAGAGAATATGATATAGCTTTTCAGCGATATAAATAGCACAGGCGGTCTTTAGGTTAGATAGTATTTAAGTAAAAATAAACATGGATAAAATAAAAAAATTGAACTTCAATCTTCTCGAGGAACTTCTGGAAGATATAGAAAAACCGGGCAGATATATAAATAACGAAACAGGCACAAAGAGCAAAAGCCCCGGCTCTCCGGCCGGCCAGTCCGACATGGTTTTTATGGCACTGGTATTTCCTGATATCTATGATGTTGGAATGTCAAACACCGGCCTCCAGATTTTATACCATATTATTAACGAGCACCCTGATTTCTCGGTAGAAAGGGTTTTTTCACCATGGGTAGATTTTGAAAAAAGACTAAGGAGTAAAAAAGTAAAATTATTTTCACTGGAAAATAGGATATTCCTTGATTGCTTTGACATAGTCGGCTTTACTGTTCAGCATGAGCTTTTGTATACCAATATATTAAATGCCCTTGACCTCGGGGGAATAAATATAAATTCAAAAAAAAGGTCGGAGGATTCTCCTCTGGTTTGCGCAGGAGGGCCTGCAGTGGTGAATCCCGGGCCCCTTTCCGGCTTTATGGATTTCTTTGTTATAGGAGATGGCGAAGAGATAGTTATTTCTATACTGATGAAAGTAAAGGAATATAAGAAAAATAATAAAGGGAAAAGCTGGGTTTTAAAGGAAATAAGCAGGCTGGATGGAGTATATGTTCCTGAATTTTATAAGTTTTATTACTATAGTGACGGCAGGGTAAAAAAAATAGAGCCCGGGAAAATGGTAAAAAAAGCAGTGGTCAGGGACATTAATAAATACGGAATAGTCAAGGACCCGGTAATACCAAACATAAAGACGGTGCATGACAGGTTCACAGTGGAGATTATGAGGGGGTGCGGCAGGGGCTGCAGGTTTTGCCAGGCAGGTATTATTTACCGGCCGGTGCGCAAAAGGAAAGTTGAATCCCTTATTAAAGATAGCGTCAGGGGAATTAAAAATACAGGTTATGACGAAATTTCCTTTCTGTCCCTGTCCTCATCTGATTACGGGAAAATAGAGCAGTTAATCGAAGGTGTCATCAATCCTTTAAAATCAAGAAGGCTGTCAATCTCAATGCCTTCCCTGAGGTTAAACAGCTTTAATTTAAAGTTACTGGAGATTATTCAGAGCGGCAGGAAAACGGGGCTGACCTTTGCTCCCGAAGCCGGCAGCCAGAGGATGCGGGATATAATTAATAAGAATATAAAAGAGGACGAAATGCTCGACTGCATAAAAATGGCTTTTGGCAAAGGATGGGAAAGAGTAAAACTTTATTTTATGATAGGGCTGCCTTTTGAAAATAAACAGGATATTGTTCAGATAGTTGGGCTCATAGGGAAAATAATACAGGCGGCAAAGGGAGAAATGGATAGAAAGAAGTTATCAAGGCTAAAAATTAATATTAGCATAAATGCATTTTGCCCCAAACCGTTTACCCCTTTCCAGTGGGTGGGACTGGGTAACCCCGGGATGCTTTATGATAAATTTAATTATATCCTGAGCAATGTCCCGAAAAGATATGTGAACATAAGGTGGGCGGACCCATACATGAGTATGGTAGAATGTGCCCTTTCCACCGGCAGCCAGCTAATTGGAGATGTTATAGAAAATTCCTGGAGAAACGGTGCAAAATTTGATAACTGGTCAGATTTTTTTAATTTTGATATCTGGAAAGAATCATTTAAAAAAAAGGGTCTGGATATTAATTTTTTTACCACCAGAGGATTTTCTGTTGATGAAGTCCTGCCCTGGGATTTTATTGATATCGGGGTCAGAAAAAAAACTTTGCTGAGAGAATATGAAAAATCAAAAAAGTTTATATGATAACAGGATAAGATTTAAATTTTTTAAGAAAGGTGAATTCAGATACCTGTCCCACCTGGATATTTCCAGGATAATAATTCGTGCCCTGAACAGGGCGGGATTTAAACTGGAATACAGTCAGGGATATAATCCAAGGCCGCTGATTAATTTTAGTAACCCGACTCCACTGGGAATAGAAAGCATGGCAGAGTATGCAGATGTTATTATTGGTGGCAGCGTCGGAGAGGATGAATTAAAAAAAAGAATTAACAGAGAGTTGAACCAGAATGTGCAGATTACAGAAGTAAAAAAAATATTAATAAAGGCAGGTAAGCTGATGAATGAAATAGGGTTAAACTTTTATATCTTTAGCCTGGATATTGGTGAGTCCGGCAGTGAATCTGTGGAAGAGTTTTGTAAAGTTATAGATAATAACCTGATTAAAGGATATCATTCTTACTCTGCAATATTTGATTATGAAATTGTGCCTGAAAGGAAAGGTTATAATATTATTCTACTAAAACTATCTGGATATGCTAAAATTTTTAAAGAAAAGAATAACCAGATTTTTAAATTTAATGATTTTTATTCGTTTTTAAAGGAACGATTAAAGGAATACAAAATTAAAATAAGGAACGCAAAGAAAGAAGAAATGTTTGTGATACAGGGGGATAATCTTAGGACCCCCATGGAAGTAATTTAGATGATTATAAAAGGAGAATGAGAAAAAATTGATGATTAAGGAATTGTTAATAAGTTCAGACAAAAATGAAACAAGAGCTGCTATTCTGGAGTCAGGGCAGGTCACCCAGCTTTATTTTGAACGCAGGGGCAAGAAATCGCTTGTGGGAAATATTTATCTTGGAAAGGTTAAGAATGTTCTTCCCGGGCTGGATGCAGCTTTTGTGGATATCGGTGAAGATAAGAATGCCTTTCTGTATGTAAACGAAGTGAGTTTTAACGATGACATTGAAAGTGATGTGGAAATCTCGAAGAAGATACAGCATATTCTTAAACCCAACCAGATGGTGCTGGTACAGGTTACAAAGGACCCCATGAAAACAAAGGGAGCAAGGCTTACTACTTTTATATCTATTCCGGGCAGATATCTGGTGCTGGCACCCTTTAACAGGGGTACAGGGGTTTCAAAAAAAATTGGCGGTGAGGAAAAGGAAAACTTAAGAAAGATGGTGGGAACCATAAGCAATGGGGAAGAGTACGGGTTAATTGTAAGGACAGCAGCTAAAGAAGCTGATACAGCCAGGTTAAAAAAAGATTTAAAGCAGCTTGTAAAAAAGTGGAGCTATATAAGAAAGAAGGCATCTACCCTGAATAGACCGGAATTAATTTCGAGTGAATATTCATTGATAATTAAATTAGTACGGGATATATTCTCGGAAGAGCTTAACGCTATATATGTGAATAAGAAAATAATAAAAAGGGAGATTGAACGATACCTGAGGTCTATCGGAGTTAGATTTAATAATATAATCGTGCACCATGGAAACGAAGAACTGTTTGATAGTTTTAATGTTAATGAAGTAATAGAAAGTGCACTGGAGAGAAAAGTTTGGTTAAAATCAGGTGGTTTCATAGTAATAGACTATGGAGAAGCCATGACCACAATTGATGTTAATTCGGGTAAATATACTTCAAGCAGAAGCCCGGCCCATACTATACTGCGAACCAATCTTGAAGCTGCCGAAACTATCGCCAGCCAGATAAAGCTGAGAGATATTGGCGGGATAATAGTGATTGATTTTATTGACATGGCAGGTGAAAAAGACAGGAAAAAGGTTTACAACAGATTCATGCAGTGTCTTGCAAATGACCGGACTAAGACCGAGGTAATGCAGTTCTCAAGGTTGGGGCTTATTGAAATGACCAGAAAAAACGTCTCAGATGGAATTCTGGGCACGCTCTGCAAAGTCTGCCCCGAGTGTTCGGGTTCGGGATTTGTAAAATCTGAAGATACCATAAGGCTGGAGATAGAAAGAAAAATCAGGAAACTTTCAAGGGAGAGCAAGTCCAGAGGTTTTTTAATAAAATTAAATTCTTCCATAGCGGCACAGATTATTGGTTCGGACGGTAGAAATTTAAAGCATATTGAAAATATAACTAAAAAATATATTAATATCCAGGGAGATTCAAAGTTACCCCTGGATACATTTTTATTAGTTGCCGAGGGCTCCGTTGGCGAGATAAAGGAAGCGTCACAGCCATTTAAGGTCGGTGACATCCTGAATCTGGTTGTGGAAGAGCCCTATTTGCATAATAGAAATGATGCTATATCAAGGATTAATGGATATGTGGTCCAGATTATTGACGGCAGCAAATATATAGGGCAGAGGTTAAAAGTGGAAGTTAAATCTGTAGCAAAGACCAGTGCTGTTGCAGAAATCCAAAATTAAAAAAAATGTCTAAATACTGGTAAATATTTGGAGCGGCATGCTTAATGAATTAAAAGTTGCAATTATAGGTATGAATTTAAACATTAAACCTGAAATCTATAATGTCGCCGTCATTTACAACATACTGCTTTCCCTCAGATCTTAAGAGCCCTTTTTCTTTAGCTTTTGCAAAAGAGCCCGCTTCCATAAATTTATCAAATGATATTGTCCCGGCTCTTATGAATCCTCTCTGGATATCAGAATGTATCACCGAGGCTGCAGCAGGGGCCCGGTCGCCTTTTTTTATGGTCCATGCCCTGACCTCGTCGGAACCGACGGTTAAAAAACTTATAAGTCCAAGAATCTTATATGAGGATTTTACTAATTTATCCAGAGCAGATTCTTTAATTCCCATATCCTGCATAAAGGCTTCTCTATAATCCGGTTCAAGATGGGAGATTTCTTCTTCAATTCTGGCGCAAACGGTCACCAGTTCAGATTTTTCCCTGCGGGCATATTGACTTATGTCTCTTATAAAAGACAATTCTTCCCGGTCTTTACCGGTATCGCTTTCCGGTATGTTAGCACAATATATAACGGGTTTTAATGTTAATAGCCCCATGGATTTAATAATTTTTATTTCATCGGGCAGGAGCCCTGCGTTTCTTGCCAGCCGGCCATCTTCCATGGCTTTTCTTACCTTTTTTAAGATTTCTGCTTCTTTACTTATCCGGGGGTCTGTGTTTCTCGTCTGCTTTTCAATTGATTTTATCCTTTTTTTTATGCTTTCAAGGTCCGAGACTATAAGCTCAAGGTCTATTACTTCTATATCCTCCAGTGTAGTATTTGATGGGCTTTCATAGCACTTTACAACATGTACCAGCGCATCTACCACGCGTATGTTTGACAGAAACTTATTGCCTGTTCCCCTGCGACCTTTTTCAAGTCCCGGTATATCGACAAATTCTATACAGGCCGGTGTCTTCTTTTTGGGCTTAAATATTTGTTCAAGTTTTTCAAGCCTTTCGTCAGGCACCGGCACTATTTTAATATTGAGGTTTTTCCCGGCAGCAATGTTTTTATCACCACTTCCCTTTGCTTTTGAAAGGGAGCTAAAAAGAGTTGTCTTTCCAGAGCCTGTGAGCCCTATTATCCCGAGTTTCATAAATCACGATTATTGTTTTTGATAAAGTAAGAAATTATAGCTGTTTTTGTAAAATTAGCAATATAAAAAATCATGTAACTAAAATTAAAAAATTTTTATTAAATCTTCAAATTGACAGAATAATAATATGTGTGTTAATATTTCACTCTGTGATTGGAAGTTACAATGGAGGATTAAAATTTACGCAATAATTACCAGTGGTGGCAAACAATATAAGGCAGAAGAAAATAAGGATATAGTAGTGGACAGGATAGAAGGCAGTGAAGGAGATAAGGTTACCCTTTCAGAGGTAAACCTTATAAGCGATGACGGCAAGATAAAAGTTGGCAGGCCTTTTATTTCCAGAGCCGGGGTGGATGCTACTATAAAAAAACAGATAAAGGGCGATAAAGTGATTGCCTTTAAATATAAGCCAAAAAAAAGATACAGGAGAAAAGTGGGGCACAGACAGTTGCTTACTGTGTTACATCTGGATAAGATAAGTATAAAGCAACAGAAAAAAGAGGTGTAGGAAATGTCCAGTAAAAAAGGCGTTGGAAGCAGCAGAAACGGAAGGGACAGCAATCCAAAATATCTGGGTATAAAAAAATTCGGCGGCCAGACGGTGATTGCCGGAAATATTATAATCAGACAGAGAGGGACAAAGTATAAACCGGGAGTTAATGTAGGCATGGGAAGAGACCACACTCTCTTTGCCCTGACCGATGGAAAAGTTGAGTTTGTAAAAGGCGGTAAAACAGGTAAATCGGTAAATATTATTTCTGGCTGATGGCCCCTGCCGGTAATCCGGCAAATCTTCAAAAAAATTTATATCATGCCCGTTACAGGAAGTCTTATTAAGTTCTATAGCAGTCCCGCATAGTGCAAAATAACCCCTGCAGCACCTGCTCCCAGGATAACTATAATTGGGTGTATTCTGGATAAGAGCAGCGCGGCAAGGCTCAGAGCGGAAATTATTATGGTAACCGGGTTAAAGATTTCCAGGAAATAGCCAGCCGGGCTTACATCTAATAAATCTTTTATTGCTCTCCCTTCTCTTAAAAAAGTGTTACCGGCTACGAATAAGGTAGCCTGTATAATCAGTGCCAGCACCACAGGTTTTATTGTACAGATAATTTGTTGTACGATTGTATGGTTCCGGAACTTTGTAAAATAATGGTAAACAATCAGAATTATAATAAGTGATGGCATAACCACTCCCGTGGTTGCCGCAAGCCCGCCGGGAATGCCCCCTATTTTATAGCCAATGAAGGTAGCGGTATTTATGGCAATTGGGCCAGGGGTCATTTCCGAAATTGATATTATGTCTACAAATTCCCGGCCTGTGAGCCATCCGTTTGAGATTATCTCCCTTTCAATCAGGGGTATCATACCGTATCCTCCGCCAAAGGAGAACAGCCCTATTTTTAAAAAAGTAACGAATAGATTTAAATAAATCATTTTTGTTTTGTTTTAATATCCCTTAATAGATAAATTGTCAGGCCCGTTAGGATTCCGATAATAATAACATAAATGGGGTGCAGGTCTGTTATCAGAAGCAGAGAAAGAGCCAGAATAGCTATAAGGGCACTTATCCTGTCCCTGATACAGGTTTTACCTATCCTGACTGCTGTAAAGATTAACAGGGCCACTACCGCAGAACTTATGGCGCTGAAGGCTGCCTGTACCGCACCAATAGTTCTAAAATATAGGAATAGTTTTGCCACCATAATAATGATGAAAAAAGATGGAATTGTTACGCCGAGCAGGGAAAATAAAGCTCCGGAGTAGCCTCCAATCTTCCGGCCAATAAATATTGCTGAATTTATGGCGACGGCACCGGGGAAGGACTGTGAAATGGTTAAAATATCAATCATCTCATCCTGTGAAATCCAGCCTTTTCTATTTACTATTTCCCGTTCAATTAAGGGAATCATTGCAAACCCCCCTCCGAACGTAAAGCTTCCTATTTTAAAAAAAGTCCAGAATAGCAGTAATCTCTTTTTCATAATTCGTTAATTTTATCATATATTTCATCATTATCTATAAAACTGTAAATTATTTTGTACCTGTATGGCCGGATGCACTTATTTTTTTACATCCGGCAATTTATTATAAGTATAAAGATTTGCCCGGGATGGATTAATTACTTTTTGAACCCCGGTGCTTTATGTGCTTGACTGTACAAATTCTTTCTGTAATATTTAAGTAAAATATTTGATTGATAATTTTTTTAATTATTTAATGGAGATTAATTATGAAAGGCAAAATGAAGGCACAGGTATTTTATGGGCCCGGAGATGTCAGATATGAGAATATAAACATACCCGAAATAAGGAGCGATGAAGTACTGGCAAGAATAAAAAGCGCCCTTACATGTGGTTCCGACCTCAAGACCTATAGAAGAGGTCATCCCACCATGATAGAAAAGGCTTCAGTTTTCGGGCACGAATGGGCGGGTGATATTGTAGAAACAGGGAGCGAAGTGAAAGATTTCGGCACAGGAGACAGAATAGTATCGGTAAATAGTGCCCCCTGCTATAATTGTTATTATTGCAGGCTGGGAAGATACTCGCTCTGTGAAAATCTTATTTATAACAATGGCGCCTATGCGGAATACATAAAAGTACCCGGAGATATACTGAGAAAGAATACCTATAAAATACCTGAAGGGATAAAGTACAGGGAAGCTGCTTTACTGGAACCGCTTTCCTGTGTAGTTCACGGTATAGAAGAGTCTAACATCAATATAGGTGATACCGTGGTAATTAATGGAGCCGGGCCAATAGGATTAATGTTCGTTGCACTGGCAAGATTAAAAGGGGCGGTGGTAATATCGGTGGACTTATCGGAGGAAAGGCTGGAATATGCAGAAAAATTTGGCGCAGACTATACTGTCAATGCCAGAGATGTTAATGACCAGGTCGGGGAAGTTAAAAAACTAACCGAGATGGGAAGAGGAGCTGATATCGCAATTGATGCTACTGGAGTTCCTGAAGTGTGGGAGATGACTATCCGTATGGGAAGAAAAGGAGCTCTCATAAACCTTTTTGGAGGCTGCAGGCCGGGAACATCTATCAGTATTGATACATCACTAATTCATTACTCCGAGCTTACCATAAAAGGAGTGTATCATCATACTCCGGAGTATGTAAAAAGGGCTTTTGATTTAATAACTTCGCACCGCATAAATGCAGAAAGGTTTATAACTGCTGATATGCCCCTGGAGAAGCTGGCTGAGGTCCTGGAGCTGATGGGTCACCAGAAAGGAATAAAATATAATATTTTACCTGATTAATTATTATGAAAGCTTTATTTTGCTATGACCGGGATGACTTCCGGCTGGAGGAAATAGATAAACCTTCAATTAAAAAAGATGAGATGCTGATAGAAATGGTATATACTGGTTTGTGCGGCTCGGATATTATAAAAATCTTTGACCCGGGGGTAAAAAAGCCCGCTGTTTTCGGGCATGAAGTTGTGGGCAGAGTGGTGGAGACAGGAAGCAGAGTAACCGGGTTTAAACCGGGCGATATGGTGGTTGCCGCACATCATATACCCTGCAATCAATGTCATTACTGCCTGCATGGAAGTTATACAATGTGCAGGCATTTTAAACAAACAAATATATACCCGGGCTCGTTCAGCCAGTACATAAGGCTATCAGCAGAGCATATAAATTATACCACCTTCAGGATACCCGCGGGCGCCGGTCTGCTGGAGGCAGTATTTACCGAGCCTCTTGCATGCTGCATAAGGGCCATTGATAAAGTCAATTTACTGGAGGATGATTATTTCGCTGTGGCTGGAACAGGGGTTATGGGAATGCTGTTCATACAGCTTATTAAACTTATGGGCGGCAGGATTATAGCTATTGACCCGGATAATAACAGACTATCCATGGCAGCTAAAATCGGGGCAGAGTATACTATAGATCCATTAAAAGGTGATACAGGGGCGAGGATTAAAGATATTACCGGTATTGGTGCCGATGTAGCTGTGATTACCGTAACAAACTCCGATACTCTGAGTGGAGCGCTCGGATATTTGAGGGATGGCGGTACGGCCATTATATTTGGAGCAACGGAGAAATCAACCGGAATAGAGGTTGATTTTGAAAATTTTTACAAGAGGGAACTTACTATAGCAGGTGCTTATTCGGCTACTCCCGGGACCCTGAAAAGAGCTCACGAAATAATAACTAAAAAAGAAATCAACCTGTCCCCGCTGATATCTGAAGTGATACCGCTTGCCGATTTTAAAAAAGGGCTGGATTTAATGTTGCAAAAAAAAATATTTAAGACAATTTTTAAAATTTAGATTGCAGGTAATGTATATATTACAGGTATAAAATTGCCGGAGTATGGTTCATAAAATAATATAAGTGATAGAGTTAAAACCTTCGGGATAAATATGTTTTTAGATGAAGCAAAAATTAATGTTAAAGCAGGAAACGGCGGAAACGGAATGGTATCTTTTTTTAAATTAAGGGGCGGCAAAAAGAAAAGAGCCAGCGGAGGAAGTGGCGGAAGGGGCGGCAATGTGGTGATAAGAGCTTACGGAAATCTCAGTACCCTCTACGGTTTCAAAAAAAAGATACACCATAAAGCGCAAGATGGCAGAAGTGGCCAGTCAAATAATAGAAAAGGAGAAGATGGAAGGGATTTAATAATAAAAGTTCCCCCGGGGACTATTATTAGAAATAATGAAGGGGAAATAATTGCAGACCTCGACAGTTCCGGAAAGGAGATAGTCATTGCTGAAGGCGGTATAGGCGGAAGGGGAAATGCAAGCTTTATCTCTTCTAAGAGGAGATTTCCTGGATTTGCCGAGAAAGGGGAAAGAACAGAAGATTTCTGGATTAATCTGGAGCTGAGACTTATTGCCGATGTATCACTGGTAGGCTATCCCAATTGCGGAAAATCCACCATAATAAGTCGTATATCAGCGGCAAGGCCGAAGATAGCGGATTATCCATTCACAACTTTAACCCCAAATTTAGGGGTGGTATCTGTCAGTGACGGGGATTTTGTAGTAGCGGATATACCGGGCCTTATTAGGGGGGCTCACAGAGGAGAGGGCCTGGGGGATAAGTTTTTAAGGCATATAACGCGTTCTTCACTGCTTGCCATAGTTCTTGACGGTGGGAAAATATTAAACGAAGGGGAAGATATCACAGAGGATTTTGATATTTTAAGAGAAGAAATAAGGCTCTATAATATGGATCTGTATAAAAAAGACTACCTGGTTCTGGTAAATAAGATTGACTTAATCGGTGATAATGATAAGTTAAATAAAATAAAAAAGAAACTGGAGAAAAAGAGCGGAAGAAGTGTTTTCCTGATATCGGCAATTACCGGCCAGGGACTTGATGAACTGGTCTGGCACCTGTATGAAAGGGTAAGAAATTACAGAGAGAAAATTTCCCTTTACCAGGATGAGAATTATCCGGGAGGTGGCGGTGTAAAGGTCTACAGGCTGGATAAAAGACAGAGGGGAAAGAGTGAAACGGAAGTTTTGCTGAGTAATGGTGATTACGTAGTCAAAAATAAGGAGCTGGAAAAAATAGTGGCTATGACAGATGTAGAAAATGAAGAAGCCCTTGAATATTTAATAAATAAGCTAAAGAATAAAGGGATTGCAGATATTCTTAAAAAAAGGGGCGTAAAAGAAGGGGACACTGTAATTATCGGAAATCTCGTTTTTTTATTTAAGGATTAATTTTTACGGGTGATGAATGAAAAGTAGAATGAAATATTTAAAAAGTGCCAGGAGACTGGTGGTAAAGATAGGGTCAAGCAGCCTTACTTCTGGAAATGGCGGTCTTGATAGGGAGGGAATTAAGAAATTCGTAGATGGAGTAAGCTCCCTTATTAAAGCAGAGAAAGAAGTAATTATTGTGACCAGCGGTGCTATTGCTGCTGGTCTTGAAAGCCTTAAAATCAGAGAAAAACCGGAAGATTTAGCTTCGCTTCAGGCCGCTGCTTCAGTGGGGCAGGTTAACCTGATGAACCTGTACGGCAGCTTCTTTATAAAAAATAATATAAAAATAGGACAGATACTTCTGACCCATGAAGATACAACCAGGAGAAAACAATATCTTAATATAAGAAATACCATAAAAAACCTTATTGACCTGAACATCATTCCCATAATTAATGAAAATGATAGTGTGGCGGTAGATGAAATAAAGTTTGGAGACAATGACCGGCTGGCTGCTATGGTAGCTGTCCTGGCAGAGGCGAATGCTCTTATAATTTTGACTGATATTGAAGGAATGTATGATAAAGACCCCAGGATTTACAGTAATGCAAAACTGCTCTCGTTTATAGATAAGATAGATAAAGATATAGAAGATGCAGCAGGAGATATAGGTTCAACTTATGGTATAGGGGGGATGAAATCCAAAGTAAAAGCAGCAAGAATCTGCTCTTTTTCGGGTATAAGTACGGTTATTGCAAACAGCAAAACTGAAAATGTTTTAAAACGGGTTATTTCCGGAGATGATGTAGGAACTTTTTTTGCTCCGGGAGCTACCAGGAAAGTAAAAAGCGTAAAAAAATGGATAGCATTCGGAAAAAGAACAAAAGGCGCCATAATAATTGATAGGGGTGCGGAGGAAGCTATATTGCACAGGGGAAAAAGTGTCCTGGCGGCAGGGATAGTCAGGGTGGAAGGGAGATTCAACAAGGGCGATACTTTAAAGGTTTATTCAGCTGACGGGGCATTAATAGCAAAAGGAATAAGTAGTTTCTCAAGCGAGGATATAGAAAAAATAAAAGGTAAAAACAGGGAGAAAATTTTATCCGGGTTTGGGGATTCTATGTGCGGGGAAGTGATTCACAGGGATTGCCTGGTAGTTTTTAATGAATAATTTCATTATCTGTTTTATGTTATAATAAATTTAAAAAACTGGAGGAATAAATGGACAGGGTCGCTGAAATAGCCAAAAGAGCCAGAGAAAGTACCGGATTTATCTCTAATGCGGGAACAGATATTAAAAATAAAATACTTTATGATATTTCAGAATATATTATTGCAGGCGTGGATGAGATCGTAGAAGAAAATAAAAAAGACCTGGAAATATCCAGAAAGATGGGAATTTCGGAAAGCCTGATGGATAGGTTAAAGTTTGACAGGGAAAGAATAGAAAAAAAGGCCGAAAGCATAGATAAAGTCATTAAGTTCAATGACCCTGTGGGAGAAGTAATTTTTGGATATAATCTTGCCAATGGTTTGATTTTGAAGAATATAAGGGTACCTCTGGGCGTTGTTGGAATAATATATGAGGCAAGACCCGAGGTAACCATTGATGCGGCAGTCCTGTGTCTGAAGGCAGGTAACTGTATAATCCTCAGGGGTAGTTCCCATGCTCTTAACACCAATAAAAAAATAGTGGAAATAATAGGTAAAGCCCTTAAAAAAAATAATTTTCCGGAAAGTGTCGTTCAGATTATACCATCTGCCGAAAGGGAGGATGTAGCACGGTTAATGCAGTTGAGACAATATATAGATGTCCTTATCCCGAGGGGCGGCAGGAGTCTGATAGAAAGTGTGGTTAAAAATTCAAGTATACCTGTTATTGAAACCGGAATAGGAAACTGCCATATTTATATTGATGAAATACTGCGCGGTTTGAGCAAAGATAAAATCACAAATATAGTTTTAAATTCAAAAACTCAGAGACCCAGTGTATGTAATGCAGCCGAGAAGTTGCTGGTTCATAAAAGCGTTGCCGGGAAAATGTTGCCTTTTATACTTAAGAAGCTTGAAGATAACAATGTAAAACTTCTGGGGTGTTCTGCAACAAAGGAAATTTATCCTTCTGTTGACCTGGCTTCTGAGGAAGACTGGTATGAGGAGTACCTGGACTATAAAATGGCTGTCAGGGTAGTTGATGATATCAAGCAGGCGGTGTCCCATATAAATAAATATGGTTCGCACCACACTGAATCAATAATAACATCAAGTTATGAAAGTTCCATTTATTTTACCCGTGCGGTGGACTCATCTACGGTTTTTGTTAATGCTTCAACCCGTTTTACAGATGGCGGGCAGTTTGGGCTTGGCACGGAGATGGGCATAAGCACCCAGAAACTCCACTGTCGTGGTCCCATGGGGTTAAGGGAGCTGACCACTAATAAATTTATAGTGTTTGGCAATGGCCAGGTAAGGGATTAAGGTGGGAAAAAGTATTAAGAATTACAAAAAAATTGGAATTATGGGAGGAACATTTAATCCGATACACCACGGGCATCTGGTTACTGCCCAGGAAGCGTTAAGTCAGTTCGGACTTGATAGAGTAATTTTTATACCTACCGGAGATCCACCTCATAAAGTGGAAGACAGGTTAGCCAGTGCCGAGGACAGGTATATTATGGCGGTCATCGCTACTTCTTCAAACAGTAGCTTTTTTGTATCAAGGATAGAAATAGAGAGGGAAGGTAAATCTTATACCATTGATACGGTGCGGCTGCTAAAAAAAATATACGGGCATGACTCACAGCTCTTTTTTATAACCGGTGCGGATGCTATACTGGAAATACTTACATGGAAAGATACAGATGAGATTGTTTCACTGTGTAAATTTATAGCAGCGACCCGGCCTGGATATAACCTTGCCCGTCTCGATGAGCTAAGAAAAAGATTATTCAGAAGTAAAATAGTTACAGACAAAAGAATATTTGTAATGGAAATACCGGCTCTTTCTATTTCCTCAACTGATATAAGGAATAGGTTAAGAGATAATAGGCCAATAGATTATTTAGTGCCCGAGGGGGTAAGTAATTATATATTAAAACATGGACTTTATAGATAACCTTGAATTAACCGGTGAGCAGAAGAAGTATCTCAAAGTAATTGATAATGAAATTAAAAAATTGATGCCGGACGATTTATATAAGCATTCAATAAACACTCTAAGGTATGCAAATGAGATTGGTAAAAAATTTCTGCCCGGTATTGATTTATATAGCCTGAGTGTAGCATGTATTTTACATGATTATGGTAAAATTTTTAGTTATGAGGAACTGGTCAGGATAGCCAGGGAAAATGAGCTTGAAATCAGTGATTTTGAATTAAATACCCCGCCAATTCTGCATAGTTTTGCAGGCGATTATCTGGTTTCAAGAGATTTTGGGATTCATGATAGTAAAATACTGAAGGCAATAAAGTTCCACACCACAGGGTATTGCAATATGAGCCTGGAGGATAAAATTTTATTTATTTCTGATAAAATTGAAAGAAGCAGAAATTATGATGGTGTAGAAGGTCTGAGGGCTATTGCTTTTGAAAATATAAATTTATGTTTATTAGAAGTCTATAAAAATACTATAATATATATTATGAACGGCAATAAACTCTTGCATCCTGATACTGTTAAGATTTGGAATAATATTTGTGGAGGTATTTAATATGTCTTTTGATGACAGAGATAAAGAGTTTGGGAACAAAAAATCTGATGAAGAAGATTTTTATGAGCTCAAGCACAGGAGTAAAGATGATAATGATGATTCTATGAATGATTTCCTGAAAGACGAAGATTTTGAACTTGAAGGATATCAAGAAGAAGAAGAAAGAAGCGTGGAAAGTGAGGGGTTAAGGAGCAAGAGGATAAAGCAGAGAAAAAAAAGAAGAAAAACCATTTTTAAAATTGCTGCTATATTATTTGTTCTGGTCGTGGTTGCTGTAGCCATAGTTTTCTGGCTTGTCCCCTGGGTTAAGAACAGATTTTTTTCCGAAACAGAGGTACCTGAAGGTGAAAGAATAACAATACCGGAGTCCCTGGTGCTTGGTGATGATATTAATATAGTTTTCTCCTGCGCCGGAGAGAATCTTCTTGAGCCTGAAATAAGTTCCATTATCTTCTCCAGTTATTACAGAGGTGATAATAAATTAATCTCATTATGCATACCGCCGCGAACACTCATGGAAATACCGGGTTTTGGCACAGAGGTAATAGGCAGGTCGGTAAATATAGGGGGGATGGATCTCATGGACCTTACCCTGGAGGATGACCTTGGTATGGATATAAAAATAGATTATCATATACTTTTTGACGTTTATAATACAGTCAACGAACTGGGCGGCATAGATATTCAAATGGATGAAGAAGTATCCATAAAAAATTACGATGATGGTTCAACTTTTAAGCTGGAAAAAGGCAGTAATCTTATTGATGGGGCAGAAGCATTAAATTTCCTGAAATATTTCAGCGGGGTAGAAGAGGGTATATCTGTAGAGGATATTACAAAACAGAAGTTAATCGTAGACGCGATTATTAAAAAAATGGTTGGTGGGAGCGAGGAAGAATTTGCCGGCAATCTAAACCTGGTTAAAGACTTTATGGAAACCAATTCAAGTATGGAGGAGAGATTAAGGATATTTGCCGTTTTCTCCAGCCTGGAGCCGGAAAATAATTATGTTTATAGTCTTGATGTATCATCAAAAGAACTTGAAGGTGAAGACGTTGTGTATGTTCCAGAGAATATATCAAAACTTGCTGAAATATTTAGCAGGGAGAGCACCCCGGAAGTAGAAGAAACCGGTGATTTCACGGAAGTGGTAAAGATTACCGTACTAAATGGAGCCTATGATTCTCCTGGAGCCTTTGGTCTTGCAGGCAACACTTCAGAAACTTTTAAAGGTTTAAAATTTGAAGACGGCGGGAATAAATACGAGGTAATTGAAATAGGTAATTCTGATAATGTTTATGAGTATACACAGATTCTGGTTTATTCTCCGGATGAAAATAAGCTGGCTGCAGCCAGTGATATCAAGCAGGTTCTGGGAACAGGCAGTATTAATGTAAGAGAAGATGAAGTAACAGGGCCGGATATTATTGTGATTCTGGGGAAAGACTATCTGACTCTGGTAACTGAAGCCGGAGCAGATGAAGAAGCGGCAGACCAGCTGGTAAAAATAATTGTTTTGAACGGGGAAGGCACGGGTAAACTGGCAAGGACAGTTACCGATATAATTGAAAGTCATTTTAATTCCGGGGAAGAAACAGTGGTAATGCTGGAGCCAGAAGATGCAGATAATTATAATTATACCCAGACAGAGATAACTATTTTCTCATCCCGTGAAAGTGTAAATGAACTGGCGCAGAGTATCCGGGAAAGGCTTGGCACAGGCGTGATAAAATATTCAGAAGATAATGTACATAATGTGGATATCAGTGTAACAGTGGGGAGTGATTATACAAATCAGTGATAAGAAAAATAGAAGAGAAATTGCCAGAGGGCCAGAATTGAGAGATATGGTTAAAACCGTTAAGGAAGTTGCAAGAATAGCCGATGAAAAAAAGGCCGATTATATAAAGGTTCTGGATGTGAGTTCAAGGCTTATTATCACTGATTACTTCATAATAATAAGCGCCAAAAACAACAGATTGACCAGAAGGATAGAAGAGGAGATTTGTACTTATCTAAAGAAGAAGAGCCTGCTTCCCATAAATATCAGCGGATTGTCCGAAGGCAGATGGATTTTAGTTGATTTCAACTACTTTGTGATTCATATTTTTACCAATGAACTGAGGGAATACTATGAACTTGAAAGGCTCTGGAGGGATTCCAGGGAAATAAAATGGGACACAGGTTAATTTATTATTCATGAAAGGATTTATAATTGGGAAAAGCGAGTTTAAATAAAGCTTATGATCCCCGGGAAATAGAAAAAAAGTTAATCGAGAAATGGGAAAAAGAAAAAATATATTCCCTTAAATCCTCAGAGGATGACCCGAAATACTATTTGCTGGAAATGTTTCCGTATCCTTCCGGGGAGCCTCACATGGGTCATGCAAGAAATTATACAATCGGGGATGTTGTGGCAAGGGTGCTTCACAGAAAAGGGTACAATATCCTTCATCCCATTGGTTTTGATGCCTTCGGGCTACCTGCAGAAAATGCAGCCATAAAAAATGGCCTTCATCCAAAAAAGAGCACCATGTCTAATATTGATAAAATGAGGAAAGCTCTGAGAAGAATGGGGATAAGTTATGATTTTAACGATGAGATTATAACTTCTGAGCCCGATTATTATAAATGGACACAGTGGTTTTTTTTGTTGTTTTATAAAATGGGGCTGGCAGAAAAAAAGGAGGCACCGGTTAACTGGTGCAATTCCTGTCAGACTGTTCTGGC
>Ga0307439_1000001_pt1 | contig 183449 bp, 197 predicted proteins | sample SalMarWE160490MG_FD_202142 | JGI IMG/M metagenome (GOLD analysis project Ga0307439, IMG submission 202142) | Salt marsh sediment microbial communities from the Plum Island Ecosystem LTER, Massachusetts, United States - WE1604-90 | ecosystem: Environmental > Aquatic > Marine > Intertidal zone >... | reverse complement strand
ACCATGAGCGCTTCGATGGCAAGGGCTACCCCGACGGCCTGGCCGGCGAAGACATACCCCCGGAGGCGCGCATCCTGAGCGTGGTGGATGTGTTCGACGCCCTGACCCATCAGCGCTCCTACCGGAAGGCCCTGAGCAGGGCGGAGGCCATAGCTGAGTTGGAGCGCGGTGCTGGCACTCAGTTTGATCCCGTGGTGGTAAAGGCATTCCTAGCATTGGTGAATGGACGAGGCGGGAGGCTGGCAGCACCCGCACAGGCAGCGAGCAAAGACAGGCAGTTGGCGCCTGCGAGAGCACCGGGGCGGGGGAAACGATAGTCCAGGCTGGCAAGAAGCGGGTCTACCTGGCCCACGACATCCGCCTCGACCGCGACGTGGCCTTCTCCCTGACCAAGGGCAGCGGGAGGGCAGGCGCTACGCTCTGTCTTGCCGAACAGCCCCTTCTAGCTCTGCGAGCCTTCCTTACTGTGGCGAATCCTGCTCCACGACAGGAGACCGCCTATCCCTGCTACCGCGACAGCCCCAACGGCGATGAGAGCCGCCACAAGCGCCCAGTTGGTGCCGCCGTCACCGTCGACGGGCGCAGGCAGCAGACGGTCTGAGTTTGGCCCCAGAGGGTCGGGAGCGTCCGGCTTGGAGGGGAGGACCTCCACCGGCGCGTAATCGCCCTCAGCGACCTCGTAGGCCTGGCCGTCGACCACGAAGATCACGTGCTCGCCCAGGGCAAAGTAGGGGCCCCAATCGGATCGCTGCCCCAGGAGTTGGTAGTAGTTGTCGCTGGCGAAGCCGATCTTGGTGATGTCCATGCCTTCCTGATAGCGGCTGTCGATCCAGGCGTCGTCGCGCTGGACGAAGGTCTTGTCGCCCACCGCCTTGGCCCTGGCCGACCCGCTGTCCGCCACCGCCTGAGCCTGGCGGTACTCCTCGATGGTTTCAGCGCCCTCCACAGCAGAAGCGCCGGATACGGGCGCCATAATCCCTGGTATGTCCTGCCCCAGGTCCGAAGCGGCCTTCTCTCGCCCCTCTTGGGAGAAGATCTCGAATTCCTCCTCCTCCACCAGGAAGGATGTGTAGGGGGTCATCACCCCATAGCGCAGGCTCAAGTCGACGATCTCATCCACAAGCTCCTGCTCCGTCCCGTACAGGCGTATCTGGTTCAGCAGGTAGCCGATCTTGCGGGTGGCCCACAGGCGGGGCAGGAAGTCCATCTCCCTGGACTGGGCCGGAAAGACCTGGCCGGCGTAGGAGAAGGTCTGCTCCTCCCCGTTCGCCACGCCGCTGAGGCCCAGGGTGGCCGTTCCCTCGCCTCGGTAGCGCCCCACAACGACAAGCTGAGAGCCAGCGAAGAGGTCAGGCAAGGGCTGAGGATACACTTCGAGGACATCAATGTCCTCGAAGTCCAGGCTGATGTCAGTGAGCACAGGCGTGCTCACCTTCTCGTAGAACCCCGACACTGTCTGGGCGATGTCTTCGCCCGGCCGCACGTAGTCACTCGTGCCCCGATTCTCCTGAGCGATGCTGTCCAGCAGCACAGTGTTCACGTCATCGCCCACGCCAAAGGCGAACAGCCTCACCGTGGGGCCAGCGGCCTCCCGAACGTTGGCAATGATCGGCCCCGCCTCCTCAACGCCCACGGTGGGCAGGCCATCGGTCAGGAAGATGATGATCTCCGGCCGCTGACCGGGCAGCTTCTCCAGCGCCTCCAGAAGGGCATCGTTGATGTTGGTGCCGCCGAGGGCCGTCAGCCCTCGAACGAAGTCCTCGGCGTCGTCAGCCCGGCTGGCGCTCTGGAGCGTGGATGCGTAAAGGTCGATGCTGGTGCTGAAGGCCAGAATGTTGAACCGGTCGTCGGGGTTCAGATGGTCGAGAATGAACTGGACGGCCTCCTGGGCCTGCGCCAGCTTCTCCCCCTCCATGCTGCCCGAAACGTCCACCACCATCATCACGTCCTTGGCCACCACCTCCTGCTGGCCGAAGTCCGCCTTGGGTGCCACCAGCAGGAGGAAGAAGCCGTCCTCTCCCTCCTGACGGTAGGTGATGAGGCTCGCGCCGATGTCCTCAGGGGAGAGGGAGTAGAACAGCTCGAAGTCGGTGTCGGGGGTCACGTCGCTGGCTTCATAGCTGGCGGTGACGTGCGTCTCGCTCTGGCGGCTGATGGCTATGTCGTGGCTGGGCGAGTAGACGGCCTTGATCGGGGCCTGGGAGCGCACGTCCACGCTGATGGTCACCTCTTCCAGCGGACGAGGCGAGAATTTCTCCGTGTTCAGGGGGTAGACAAAGCGAACGAGGCCGCTATCCTGGCTCAGCACCTCGGTGTAGGCGATCTGGATACGCCGTTCGCTATGCGCCGGTATGGGGAACACCTGCGCCTGGAACATATTGCGGCCCACGTACTCCAGCAGGGCCGGGTCCTGCCGCCTGCGCACGATATCCTCGTAGATGGCGCGGGCCTTCTCCTTGTCCAGGATGCGTCCCTCCAGGCGCTCGCCATCCACGTACATGGCGAACTCGGATATGGCGGCGTCTTCAGGCAGGGGGAAAACGTAGGTAGCCTCCAGCTCGAAGTCGCCTTCGTTGAGAAAGGCCTGGTCGATCTCCACCCGGGCCACCTGGTTGTCGATCTCCACCTCCACCCGGTGGTACTTGATGGGCAGGAACGGAACCACAACGTGGTCTGGCGGGATCGGTTCTATCGGCTCGGGGATGACTATGCCGTCCGCCCAGGCTGACTGAGCGAACAGGAGCAACGCCCCCAGGGCCGCAGCGAAAACGGCTGTGCCTCGCAAAATGCCAATCATCCTAACACCTCCGGAGTCCGCGCCCTCCTCAGGCGCTTGGCTTCTCTGCTGTTAGGACGTTGGGGGCGAGGAAAAAGTTCCCTCAGGCGCTAGACCAGCCGCAGCATCAGCCGGTAGGCCTGGAAGAAGAACGCGATGAGGTCAGCCAGAAAGGTGAGCGGATTGGCGGTGACGGTGGGGTCCACGTGACGGAAGAGGTCCAGTTCGGCGTAGTAGACGTCGTTTTGGCCGCGCGCTGCCTCGGCCAGCCGCCGCGACTCCACGTAGGGAATGAACTTGTCCTGACGGTCGTGGACGATGAATAGCTCGGCCTGCAGCCCGTCGATGCTGGCGCTGGGGGAGAGCCGCCGCAGGATCGCCACGTCCTCCGGCCAAAGCTGGGCCAGCAGCTCCTGGGCCTTGTCGGGGTCGCGATTCTCCAGCAACTCGAAGATAAGGCGCGAGCGCGGAGAGAGCTCGCCCAGCTCCTGCCTGGCCGACTCGTCGTCCTCCAGGAAGATGCGGGTCAGGATGTCGCGGTCGCCGGCGTCGTCGACGTGGTAGATCAGGCTGCGCCGGAGGACGCGCACCGTCTTGTCGTCCGGATCCCAGTCCTCTCGCTGGCCGTTGTGGGTAATGGTCTCGCTGGTGACGGCGGCGATCACGTCGCCCAGGTCGTAGTAGCCGCCGAAGGAGGCGAAGAAGGCCACATCGTCGCTGATGCGGGGGTCGCTGGCCGCCACCAGGGCCATGCCTGCCCCCACCGAAAAGCCCAGATAGCCCACCCGCTCCCCGTCCACGAACTCCTGCCCTCTCAGGTAGCGGAAGGCGGCCACCAGCGCCTCGATATCCTCCGGCACCATCTCGTCGCGCAGAAGATGCTTCAGGTCGGGGATCAGCACCACAGTGCCGGCGCGAGCGGCACTGCTGGCCAGGCGCACCGCCCGGGGGTCGGTGCGCGCCCGCGGGGCAGCGCCGATGACCACCATCATTGCGCCGTGACGGCCGCCGTCGCTCGGCCGATAAAGGTCGGCCACCACCTCCTGCGAGCCGTAGTGGAACGTCACCTCTTCCTTGATGGGCTCGGAGGTTGTCAGCTTCAAGGGGCTTACTGGCAGGTCAACGAACAGGTCAGGCATCATGGAAGCCGTCGTCAGGGCCACCCGCGTGTACCTGTTGGCCCATAGCCCAGCAAGAAGGGCCACGAACACCACCAGGAAGACTCCTATTATCAGGAAGGCTCGCCGATATCGTCGCATAAGCTTTCGGCGAAGAACGCGCTTTGCTATCATTCTATTGCATGGGCTGCTATGAAAGATAGAATCGCTTCCCTACCACGAGGGCTTTACGTCATCATCGACCCGGCGGTGGCCGCCGGTCGCCCGGAGGAGGAGATAGCCCGCCAGGCCATCGAGGGTGGGGCCAGGCTTGTCCAGTTGCGGGACAAGCAGCGCCAGAAGGGCCTGCAACTGACGGTGGCCCGAAGGCTGAAGGAGGTCTGCGCCCAGGCCGGCGTTCCCCTGATCATCAACGACCACCTGGACCTGGCCCTGGCGGCGGAGGCGGACGGCCTGCACGTCGGCCAGAAGGACCTGCCGGTGAGCATCGTGCGGCGGCTGATGCCACAGGCCATCATCGGCTGCTCCACCAACAACGTTGAAGAAGCCGTGCGCGCCCAGGCCGACGGCGCCAGCTACGTCTCGGTCGGACGCCTGTTTCCCACCGACTCCAAGGCGGATACCCGACCGGCCACCTTGGAGACCCTCCGCGCCATCAAACAAGCCGTCCACATCCCCGTGGCGGCCATCGGCGGCATCAGCGAAGAGAACATCGACGCTGTCCTGGAGACCGGGGCCGACCTGATTGCGGTGATCGGCGCGGTGGTGGCTGCCCCCGACGTGCGCGAGGCGGCCCGGCGGCTCGTCGAGAGGATCAACCAGCGCTGGCAGCGAAGCGGGCAGGGCTGAATGGCTCCAGGGGGATATCCGTTCTGCCCTGCGTTAGCCACTGGGCCATCAATCGACCCGTGATGGGTGCCAGAAGGATCCCCTTACGGAAGTGGCCGCTGGCCACGCTCAGCCCTTCCCAGCCGGGGACAGGGCCGAAGATGGGAAGGCCGTCGGGAGAGCCCGGCCGCAGGCCAGCCCAGTCCGAAGCCACCTCGGCGTAGACCAGGCTGGGCACCAGAGTGGCGGCCATCCTTCGCAGGCCGGCGAGACCCTTAGCGGTAGTGTTCTTGCGGAAACCCACGTCCTCTACGGTCGCCCCCACGAAAAGGAAGCCGTTGGCTTTGGGCGCAAGGTAGCCGCCATCCTCTCCCAACAGGATGTGCCTCAGCGGCGAGGATGAGTCGGGAAAGGCCAGCATCTGCCCCCGCATCGGTTTCACCGGTAGGCTCACGCCCAATCGGCGGCCGAGCGCGCCCGTCCACGAGCCGGCGGCGATAACCACGTGCCCCGCCACCATCCTCCCCTCACCAGTGCGCACGCCGGTCACCCGCGAACCGCTGGTCACAAATCCTGTCACCGCCACACCCTGGCGTAGGGCAGCGCCGCGCGCGATCGCCCCCTGGGCCAGGGCCTGGGTCAGGCGATGGGCGTTCACCTGGTGGTATTGAGGAGAGTACACACCACCGCGAGCGGCCGCCAGTCGCGGCTCCAGGCGGCGCAACGCCTCCGCATCCACCCACTCCATCACCTCCCCCACCACTTGGCGTTCCACAAGGGCGCGCAGGTCATCGGCGTCTTCGTCGGTCAGCGCCACCCGCAGGATGCCCGAACGCAGGTACTCGACGTCGATGCCCGTCTCATCGCGCAGCGTGTCGGCCAGCGAGGGGTGGAGTTCCAGGCTGGCCAGGCAAAGGTCGAGGAGAGGGCCCCGCTCCAGGGACAGCTCCAGCGGCGCCAGGATGCCCGCCGAGGCCCCCGACGCCTCGCCGCCGACCTCCCCCCGTTCGAGGATGGTCACCCGAGCGCCCGCCTGGGCCAAGTTGTAGGCGATGGCGCAGCCAATGACGCCACCGCCAACGATGATCACATCGGGAGCTGCCATGAAAAAGAGGCTCCTTACCCCCCGCCCACCATGCGCACGATCTCCAGGACGTCGCCGTCCCGAAGCACGACCTCCGGCCACCTCTGGCGCTGGAGCACAGTCCCGTTGTGAGCCACAGCCACGTAGCGGGGATTGATGTCCAGGGTTTCCAGGAAGGCGGTAAGCATGACCGTCCCCTCCAGCTTTCGCTTCTCGCCGTTGACAGTGAGGGTGATCACGACCTCGTCCTTCGGACAGGCGCTGCCGCTGCCTCGACCATGGCTTCAGCCAGCCGCCGGGCCGCCGCTCCGGGCGAGGGCGAGCCCAGGACAGCCGAGATGACCGCAGCGCCTCTGGCCCCCGCCTGCATCACCTGCCCCACGTTCTCGGCGGTGATGCCTCCCACAGCCACAATAGGGATGGCCACCCTGGCGGCGACGCCCTTCAGCAGTGCCAGGCCCGCGGCAGGCAGGCCGGGATGGGAGCGGGTGGGGAAGATGGCCCCCACCTGCACGTAGTCCGCGCCCTCCTCCTGGGCCTTCACCGCCTCCTCCGCGCTGTGCACGGATCGCCCGATGATGAACCCGTCCCCCGCCAGACGGCGGGTCGCGGCCACCGACGGACCCCTTTCCGGCAGATGTACGCCATCGGCGCCACACAGCAGGGCCACATCGAGACGACTGTTCACGATCAGAAGAGCCTTGCCCTGCGTTATCGCCCGCAGGCGGTCGGCCAGAGGCACGAGCTGGGCCGCCGCCAGGTCCTTCTCTCGCAGCTGCACCACGTTGACGCCGCTGGCAACCGCTCGGGCCACCGCCTCCCCCAGCGATAGGCCCTGGCACAGGCGGCGGTCGATGATAAGGGCCAGGCAGGGGATAGGCAGCCTCATCAGGAACCAGCGGCCGGCCGGGCCACCCCCTCGATGGGGCTGCTGGCGGAGGCGTAAGCCTTCTTGGCGATGCGTCCCGCCAGGTAGGCCCGCCGCCCAGCCTCCAGCCCCAGGCGAAAGCCCTCGGCCATCAGGGCGGGGTCTTGCGCCTCGGCGATGGCCGTGTTGACCAGCACCGCGTCGGCCCCGATCTCCATGGCCAGGGAGGCATCGGATGGCACCCCCAGACCAGCGTCCACCACCACCGGCACCCTGGCCTCCTCCACGATTATCTGGATCTCCTCCAGGGTGAAGATGCCCCGCCCCGAGCCGATGGGCGAGCCGAGGGGCATGACGGTGGCGCAACCCACCTCCTCCAGGCGGCGGGCCAGGATGGGGTCGGCGTGGATGTAGGGCAGGACAGTGAAGCCCTCGCCGATGAGCACCTGGGCGGCCTCCAGCGTGCCCACCGCGTCGGGAAGGAGGTACTTGGGGTCGGGGATCACCTCCACCTTGATCCAATCAGAGCTGGTGACCTCGCGGGCCAGGCGGGCAGTGAACAGGGCCTCCTCCACCGTGCGACAACCGGCGGTATTGGGCAGAATAGTGTACTTGCTCCAGTCGATGAGGTCCAGGAGGGTCTTCTCCTTGGGGTTGTCCAGGTTGAGGCGGCGGATGGCCACGGTCACGATCTCCGTCCCCGAGGCCTCGAGGGCGGCTAACATCTCCTCGGTGCTGCGGTACTTACCGGTGCCCGCTATCAGGCGGGAGCGAAACTTCTTGCCAGCGATCTCCAGGTAGTCTTCCATGGTGACGGTTCTCCTTCCGGCCGACCCTTACTTGGCGTGCCTCTTGGCCAGTTTCTCCTGCTCAGCCTGGACCTGCCCCGACGTCTCCTCGCCCCTGTGACGGGAGATCTGCATGGCGCAGAACTTGGGCCCGCACATGGAGCAGAACTCGGCTCCCTTGAAGATGTCGGGACTCAGAGTCTCGTCGTGCATGCTGCGTGCCGTTTCAGGGTCCAGGGAGAGATCGAACTGCTTCTCCCAGTCGAAGTCGTAGCGGGCCCGCGATAGCTCGTCGTCCCGCGCCCGCGCCCCGGGGTGCTTGCGGGCCACGTCGGCGGCATGGGCGGCGAGCTTGTAGGTGACAACCCCCTCCCTGACGTCGTCCAGATCGGGCAGGCCCAGGTGCTCCTTAGCCGTCACGTAGCAGAGGAAGCTGGCCCCGGCGTGGCCGGCCACGGTGGCCCCGATGGCCGAGGTAATGTGGTCGTAGCCGGGCGCGATGTCCGTCACCAGCGGCCCCAACACGTAGAACGGCGCCTCGTCGCAGATCTCCTGTTGGACCTTGACGTTCATCTCGATCTCGTCCAGGGGGATGTGGCCCGGTCCTTCCACCATCACCTGGCAGTCCCTGGCGCGAGCGCGATGGGTCAGCTCGCCCAGGGTGCGCAACTCCGCGAACTGAGCCTCGTCGCTGGCGTCGGCCAGGCAGCCCGGCCGCAGGCCATCGCCCAGGCTGAAGGTTACGTCGTAGCGGCGGAAGATGTCGCAGATGTCGTCGAAGCGCTCGTAGAGGGGGTTCTGCTTGTGGTGGTACAGCATCCACTGGGCGAGGATGGCGCCGCCGCGGCTGACGATGCCGGTCACTCGCTCGCTCACCAGCGGCATGTGCTCCAGAAGGACGCCGGCGTGGATGGTCATGAAGTCCACGCCCTGCTGAGCCTGGTGCTCGATCATCCCCAAGAGGTCATCGGCGGTCAGGTCCTCCACCCGATCGACCAGCGTCACCGCCTCGTAGATGGGAACGGTGCCGATGGGGACAGTGCTCTCGTTGATGATGGCTGCCCGGATGGCATCGATGTCGCCGCCGCAGCTCAGGTCCATCGCCGTATCAGCACCGAAACGTACGGCCAGGTGCAGCTTCTCCAGCTCCTGCTCGATGTTCGAGCTGACGGCGGAGTTCCCGATGTTGGCGTTGATCTTGATGCTCGCCGCCAGGCCGATGCCGATGGGGTCTAGCTCCATGGCCAGATGCTTCACGCTGGCCGGGATCACCATCCGGCCCCTGGCCACCTCCTGGCGCACCACCTCCGGCTCCAGCCCTTCCCTCTCGGCCACCCGCCGCATGGCGTCAGTGATCACGCCCTGACGGGCCTGGTACAGTTGCGTCACCGGCTTGTCCTTGGAGGCCATGGCTGGCTCCTTTCTAGAGACGCCCTCCCCGATAAAAAATTCGCGCCGCTGGGTGTACCAGCAGCGCATTTTCAGGACATCTCTTCCGATTCCCTACGCTGGCATTACCCAGATCAGGTTCCGACGGTCGCCCCGACATCTCGGGGCCTCTCAGCCCGGCTCACCCGAGCTCCCGTACGGCTCTATTCAATTGGTACTTCCAGATTAGCAGGAAGGCGAACAGATGTCAACGAAGCCCTACCAAGAAGCAGGCTTCGTGATGCTCCTGCCTTGAGCGTCAATGAGGGTGGGCGGAAATTGACACTTGGCGAGAACACTTCTGTTGATCGTTCGAAAGTGATAGCTTGCCGCCCGCTGTAGGTGCCCACTCATCCTGTCGGGGGGATGGGGATTGATGACCCCGATCCGTTTCCCGAATTTAGACTTCACCATCTCGATTGGCAAGACTAAATCAGAATCATTGGAGATCACTGCCGCCTCGTCAAAATCATTCAGAAAGCAGTCGGCCAAGAGGTAGGTCGCCAAGTCCACGTCAGTTCTCTTCTCTTCCATCCTTTGAACCTGAACCAACTGGGGAGGACGTCTGGGATAACGTTCGGGGTTCCGATAAGCCAGAGGGAATTGCGGCAGCAGAATCGCATTGGAAGCGAACCATGCATCCTTATGAACAGTAAGGGTCGGGATTGTGCCTAAAGCGCGAATGTAGACGTCTTGCCGGCTGGAAGCTTGCGGATCATGTTGGAAGTCTAGGACGAGAGCAGTGAAGTATCTGATCCTGTGAATCGTGTGGTTCCGGAGCAAGGTCGTACATAGTGCGCCAAGATCAAGCCATTTCAAGGGGGTTTTCTTGACCGCACCGTTATACAGGTTGAACCCGTCGATGTAGACGTTTGTGCCCACGGCTCCGCCCTCCGAGCATGAAAAGGCCGCCAGTTGCCTGGCAGCCTTTTACTCCCTGCCACCGAAACAGCAGGGGTGGTATCTAATACCAGTATACACATACCGGTGACTGTGTCAAGACCTTTCATGCCGACCGCCGAAAATGACCCACTAACCGCCCTCCCACCAGCGGTAGAAGTGATGCACCGGCCCCGGCCCCTTTCCAAGCGCGAAGGCATGCTCCAGAGCCGCCGTCACATACTCCTTGGCCCGCCCCACCGCCTCCTCAACGCCGACCCCCTTGGCCAGCCAGACGGCGATGGCCGAAGCGAAGGTGCATCCCGCGCCTCGCCCGTGGCTGGTGGCCAGGCGCGGCTCCGAGAAGTGCCAGAAGCCCCTGCCGTCGTACAGCAGGTCCACCGCCTCCGGCCCCGAGGCATGTCCGCCGGTGATCACCACGTTCCCGGCCCCTAGCGCCGCTATCTCCTGCGCCGCCCGCTGCAGATCCTCGTCCGTCTCCAGGCGGCGGCCGACCAGCGCCTCGGCTTCGGGGATGTTGGGCGTGACCACAGTACACAGAGGAAGCAGTTCTGCCCTGAGAACGCTCAGGGCGTCCTCCCTTAGCAGGCGGTCGCCGCTCTTGGCGGCCAGCACCGGATCGACAACCAGGTTCGGCAGGCGATGCTGCCGCACTCTTTCCGCCACGACTCGAACGATCCCTGCGTTGGCCAGCATCCCCGTCTTCACAGCGTCGACGCCCACGTCCCGCACGACAGCATCGATCTGGGCGGCCACCAGCTCTGGCGGAAGCTCGTGAATGGCCTGCACCCCCGTGCTATCCTGAGCGGTGACAGCGGTTATGGCGCAGGTGCCGTAGACACCCAAGGCGGCGAAGGTCTTGAGATCGGCTTGGATGCCGGCGCCGCCGCTGGAATCGGAGCCGGCGATCGTCATGACCGTTCTTTTCATGGCTTCTCGCCGGCAACGTAGCAGACGGCTTCACGGGCGTCAAGAAAACGACGCTAGCGCCAACAAGGGAAGTTCACGCTATAATGAGAAAACCGAAAAAAGGGAAGGAGCGTGAATCGTGCTATCGCACATAAACGTCTTCACCAGGGGCAGGGAAGCGATGGAGGAGATCACCAACAGGGTCAACGACGTCATCCAGCGCAGCGGCGTCGAGGAAGGCGTCTGCTACCTGTATCTGCCGCACACCACCGCCGGCATCATCATCAACGAGAACGCCGACCCCTCAGTGAGCCGAGACATCCTGGACCGACTGGAGGCCCTGGTCCCCAGCAAGGGCAACTACCACCACCTGGAGGGCAACGCCCCCGCCCACATCAAGTCTAGCCTGACGGGGCTCTCCCTGACGGTACCCATCCAGAACGGTTGCCTGGCCCTGGGCCGCTGGCAGGGCGTGTTCCTGTGTGAGTTCGATGGGCCGCGCGACAGGACCATCGTCGTGCAGGTGCTCTCCAGCCAGGCCGCCGGGCCGGGCGAAACCCCTGAGTGAGAGGTCGGCCAGCCCTGAGCGGCAGGAGGAAGAGATGACCAGCGAAGAGCTACTGGAGGAGGCGGTAGACACAGCCGCCCGCCTGGTAGTGGCCTCCAATCACGTGGTGGCCCTGGTGGGCGCAGGCCATTCGGTCGAGAGCGGCATTCCTCCCTTTCGAGGGCCGGGCGGCCTCTGGACCAAGTTCGGCGAGCCGGACATGCTGGGCTACCAGAGCTTCATGCGCGACCCCAAGAAGTGGTGGGAGGAGAGGATGAGCGGCACCGGCCCCTTGCAGGAGCTCCTCGACGCCCTGGATCAAGCCCGGCCCAACCCCGGCCACTATGCCCTGGCCGAGCTAGAGCAAATGGGCCAGCTTCAACACATCATCACCCAGAACATCGATAACCTCCACCAGGAGGCAGGCAGCACGGCCATCACCGAGATCCACGGCAGCCGCGTGAAGCTGCGCTGCATCGGCTGCAACACCCGCTGGCCCCTCGACGAGTTCCCTATCGAGGAAGTTCCACCCAAGTGCCCCCAGTGCGGTGGCATGGTTAAGAGCGATACCGTGCTGTTCGGCGAGCCCATCCCCCGCGACGCCCTCGAGGAGTGCATCCGCCAGACCCGCATGTGCGACTGCATGCTCCTGGTCGGCACCTCGGGGGTAGTGTACCCCGCGGCCGGCTTCCCCCAGGACGTGAAAATGGCTGGCGGCAGACTGATCGAGATCAACCCCAACGAGACGGCCCTCACCGCCCTATGCGACATCATCCTGCGAGCGCTGGCAGGCACCTCCCTGCCGCTCCTGGTGGAGCGCGTCCGCCAGCTTGCAGCGACCTAAAGGCGCAACGCCATGATGGGGCATGCCTGATGGGCGGTCCAGCCTGAGGACGAGGGCTCTACGGACTTTCGGTTTACCGCTGGAGGTGAGGAGAGCTAACCCTCCTCCTGAAGAACCTTCCTCAGCTTTTGCAATGTGCGGCAGAGGATGACCCGCACATTGCTTTCGCTCAGGTTCATTATCCCGGCGATCTGGACGTTGGTCAGCTCAGCGTCGAACTTGAGGGCGATGATGTCCTGCTCCCTCTGCGGGAAGTGACGGACATGCTCCATGATCTTAGCCACTTCCTCGCGCTCCAGAAGATTCTCCTCAGGGTCAGCGTCCGCCGGCAGGGAGTCTACCAGCTCAGAGTTGACCGGGCCGCCAAAGCGGTTGCGTTTGCGGCAGTAGGAGATGAGGAGGTTCCTGGCGATGGTAAATAGCCACGTACCGAAGGCTTCTTCGTGACGAAGGGTATCGGCTTTAACGAAGGCCCTCTCAAAGGCCTCCGATGCTACGTCCTCAGCCGCTTGGACGTCCCGTATTCGCCCGTAGACATAGGCGAAGACTCGCGGGAAGTACTGACGGTAACGCTCGGCAAAGTCGTGGAAGACGCTATCACCGACGGTCACGTCTCCCGGCCGGCTGAGAGGCTCGTGTACGCCGACGCTTCTCAAGAACAGTCTCCCTCTTATCGTCTCATCGAAAAATCCCGATTACGTTTCCTAGAAGTCCTTCTATAGAACTCCACCACTAGACAACAAGCGCATTCTTTCTGCATAATGAGACCGACAGATCCAGTTTTTCTAACGCTCACATTAGTTTACTAATATGACTTTTTTACCTTACCAATATAGAATTGGAAATCTATATTGACTTAACAAAGATAGCAGCCTTGGCGCTGCTTGTCAATACCTACGGTGAAAAATGGTAAAAAATCTTGGCCCAATAGCGGAGATATGACCGAACCGATGTCTTTTAATCGTGCCGCCTATTCAACAAACGGGGATGCCCTCCTCGGCCAGCGCCTCTTCGATTCCCTGGCTACGGCCCAGCTATTTGGCGCTCTGGGGACGCTAGCGGCGACCGGTCGAAGGCACTCAAGAACAGGGGCAAAGCGGGCGCTTCGCCTCTGGGGAAGGTGAGTGGGCTATGCCCAAAAGATGGAACTTTCTCAGCAACCACGGCCTGGTGATCCTCCACATCGTCCAGAACTCTCAGGCTACTCTGCGCGAGATCGCCCTGGGCACAGGACTAACCGAGCGCGCGGTCTATCAGATCGTGCGGGAGCTGGAGGAGGGCGGCTTCATCACCAAGCGCAAGGTCGGCCGGCGAAACGCCTACACCCTCAATCGGGAGGCCATCCTGGGCTATCCGGCCTACGGCCAGGTCACGGTAGCGACCGTTGGCAAGATCATCTGCGACGCGGCCCAGGCTCCCTAGCGACCAACGGGTCGGGGCCAGCTAGGGCGAGTCTTCCTCCTGCGAGGCCTCGCCGAAGGCAATGCACAGTTTATTGCCCTCGAACCTAGCCCCCAGCGTGCTCAGGCCGTGGAGCATCCGCGGCAGGATAATGCTGCGCTTGAAGCTGCCCACGTTGATGATGAGCTCGTCGCCCTGCCGCATCAGCGAAAGTTGCTCCTTGCTGACGAAGGGAAGGGCGATAGTCAGCACATAGCGACCATCCTCGCTCGTCACCTCCTGAACAGGGCCGCGGAAGAAGAGCTGGGCGGGGTCCTTCCGGTCGTAGAGGGCGGCCGCCACCTGCTCCAGCATCTCCAGACCCACCACCTCCTGCTCCATGAGGGGCGCTGTGAACAGAGGCAGAGGAGAGAAACACTCCTGGATAAAGTGGAAGTACTGCTCCTGGGCCGTCTTCCAGCTCTGGAAGTAGCGATCCTTCACCTCCGCAGGAATGAGCCGATTACAGATCACGGCGTCGGTGGCGTAGCCGTAGAGGTTGAGGTAGGTGAATGTGCGTTGGGCCTCCTTGATGACCATCTTCTCCGGGTTGAGGACCAGGCGCACCGACGTCTCATCGACGCTGCCAAGAAGGGCGCGCAGCTCCTCCAGGCGGCGGAAAAGGTCCTCGCCAGCCTCATACACCTCGTCCGTGGGCAAAGGGATATCGCTGAAGGGTCGCACCATCGGTCGGATCACTCTCACCATCCGCCGATGGACGGGCAGGATCTTCTCCACCCACCAGCCGGCGATGTCGGGGAAGCTCAGGAGCCTGAGAGTCTCGCCGGTGGGAGCGCAATCCACGATGATCACATCGTACCGACCGCTGGCATAGTGGTCGTTGATCCACAGGAGGTTGGAGAGCTCGTCCATGCCCGGCAGGGTAGCCACTTCGTCGGCCACCAGTTCGTCCAGGCCGCGCCACGAGAGAATGGCTCGTAGCCACTGCTGCACCCTGCCCCAGTACTTCTCCAGGTTGTAGTAAATGTCGGTCTCCTGGCCCCACAGGTTGGCGACGATAGGCGCTGGCTCGGGCCCCAGGGGCAAGTCGAAGGAGTCGGCCAGGCTGTGGGCGGCGTCGGTGCTGAGGATGACGGTGCGATGGCCTAGCTGGGATGCTCGCAGGGCAGTGGCGGCTGCCATGGTCGTCTTGCCTACTCCGCCCTTGCCAGTGAAAAGAATTATCCGCATCTTACGCCAAAAACCTCCCCACACAGGCAGGCTCATGATAGCATATTCAAACCCGCCGCCAAAAGCTTCGGTTCCGTTCCGGGCCCGTCCGCGCTATACTTGCTGAAGAGCCTGCCAGCAGGCAGGCCGAGGCATTGCCAGTTCTGCGAGGTTAAAACGTGAGTCAGATTCCTCCGATAAGCCTGCCGTGGCTGGCCCCCAGGATCGGCATCGTGGAGCTCTTCGGCGTCATGGGGACGACCATCCGCGGCCCCGATTACGGTCGCATGCTCACCGCCCTGCGTGACGACACGCGTGTGAGGGCAGTGGTGGTGGATATCGATTCCCCCGGCGGCTCGGCGTCCGCCGCCGAGCAGATCCATCTGGGGATAGCCAAGATAGCGGCCAGAAAACCTGTCGTCGCCTTTATCCGCGGTTCGGGCCTCTCCGGCGGCTACCTGGCGAGTTGCGCCGCAACCAAGGTGGTGGCCATCCCTACGGCGATAGTCGGCTCCATCGGCGTCATCTCCATTCGGCCGGTGATCAGCGAGCTCCTCCAGCGCCTGGGGGTGAAGGTGTTCGTGACCAAGGCCGGCACCTTCAAGGACATGTTCCAGCCCTTCCGCGAGCCCACCGACGAGGAGCAGAAGAAGCTGCAGACCCTCATGGACGAGTACTACGACTGGTTCGTGGACGCCGTGGCCCGCAGCCGCCACCTGCAGCCAAAGAAGGTTCGCGGCCTCGCTACCGGTGAGATGTTCACCGCTCGCAAGGCCAAGGAGCTAGGCCTGGTGGATGAGCTGGGCGACCTGGACACAGCCATCGACATGGCCACCGAGCTGGGCAGGGTGCCGCGACGGCTGGCCTACCTGCGGCCGCGGCGGGCCATCCTGGAGCGGCTGGTCGGCCGGGTGGCCGGCGGCCTGGTGGAGGAAGTAGCCGCCGAGGTAGAGCACCGCCTGCTCAGCCGCATCGAGTTCCGACCCTAGGCCGAGCAGGAAAGCGATATTGCTCATTTCTTCCGCTTGTGGTATCCTTACGACAGTGGTGATCGTTTAGTGTTGCGCGGCATCGTTCCCCAGTATCTTGGACTCCGGTGACCAAGCCATCGCCAACTATTGAGCGAAAGGAGGTTACCGATGAGCTACCAGGATAGGACCCTTACTTGTCAGGACTGCGGTCAGTCTTTCACCTTCAGCGCTGACGACCAGGCCTACCACGCTGAAAAGGGGTACACCAACGAGCCCAAGCGCTGTCCAGCCTGCCGTGAAGCGCGTCGTTCCGAACGCGGCGGCGGCTCCGGACAGTTCCCGCGACAGATGTATCCAGCCGTCTGTGCCCAATGCGGCAAGCAGACCGAAGTCCCCTTCCAACCCCGTGGCGACCGCCCAGTCTACTGCAGCGACTGCTTCCGGCAGCAACCCGCCAGCTCCCCGCGCCGCTACTAGGTCTGACAGCGAAAGAGGGGGGCTGTGCCCCCCTCTTTCCATCCAGCGGGGTAGGGAAGTCGAACGATTCGCATACGGAGCCAGACGAGACCGGCTACTGGCTGCGCAAGCGGCGAAGAGAGGAGGACCATCCATGGCGCACAAGCTTTACGCGGGTGGCCTTTCGCGCGGCTCGACCCACGGGCGCGGACGATGCTAGACGACAAGAGCGCGGCTGTCATTCCCGCGGCCACTCCGGCCTGCTCGCACGACGCCCATCACTGGTTGCTTGGAAACCCAAATGGCCCCACGACCGAAGGCATTTGCAAGTGGTGCGGCGCTCGCCGGCAGTTCTCCAATGACTTCAGCTACTCAAGACGAGGTCAGACCCGAGCACCACGTGCTCCGGCCAGCGAATTGGCCGGATCTCCCGCCCAGCACAGCGTTTCCGAAGACCGCCCGCTCAAGTGAAGATGCCATCTGCCGGTTTCAGGCGTAGCGGGGAGTCAGCCAAACATCAAGGACAGGGGCCAACCTACCGCAGCGCTCGGCCGACGCCGGCGCTGGGACGGCGAGGTCGGAAGAGCCAGAGCAACAGGAAGCCGGCCGAAAAGCCGCCCACGTGTGCCCACCAGGCCACGCCCTCGCTCGCGCCCACAGCATAGCCGACTGAGGCTACCCCGTTGAATACCTGGATGAAAAACCAGAAGCCGATGAGCAAGAAGGCCGGTACGTAGGCCGTCCAGAAGAAGAACGGCATTATCAGGGTCGCTATGGTCGCCCGGGGATAGAGCACCAGGTAGGCTCCCAGGACACCGGCGATGGCGCCGCTGGCCCCCACCATAGGCACCGACGAGTTAGGGTCTACCCATACCTGAGCCGCCGCCGCAGCGATACCGCAAACGAGGTAGAACGCCAGGTAGCCAACATGCCCCAGGGCATCCTCTACATTGTCGCCAAACACCCACAGAAAGATCATATTGCCCATGATGTGAATCCAGCCGCCGTGGAGGAACATGGCGGTGATCGGCGTGAAGAGAACGCGCAGGGGGTGATCGCCAGGGTTGTCCAGATAGTCGGTGAGCTCAGCGGGCACTACCGCCCAGTCGAAGAAGAGCTCATTGATGCTGCTGACGAAACCCACCTCATAGACGAACACCAGGAAGCTGGCGATGATGATGGCGATGTTCACGTAGGGGAACGTGCGAGTGCGTACGCTATCGCCGATGGGTATCATGGCAGCACCGCATCCTGGTGAGACCAGACCTGGGTCATCGCCACCTCAGAAGTCGATGCCTGGCCGTGCCTTGAGCCCCTTCTTGTAGGGGTGCTTGACCTCCCGCATCTCCGTCACCAGGTCGGCGAAGTCGATGAGCTCCTGGGGGGCATCGCGGCCCGTAATGATAACGTGCAGGCCCTGCGGCCGCCGTCGCAGGGTATCGATCACCTCTTCGACAGGAATCCAGCCGTAGGTCATGGGATAGGTCATCTCGTCCAGGATGACGATGTCGTACTGGCCAGAGTCGATCTTCTGGCGGGCCAGCTCCCAGCACTCGCGGGCGGTGGCCTTGTCCTTCTCGATGTCCTTGGAGAGCCAGGTGAACCCCTCGCCCATGGGGATCATCTCGATCCCCAGCTTCCTGGCCGCCCGATTCTCGCCGTAGTTGGCCGTGCGCGCCTTGACGAACTGGAGGACGACCGTCTTCATGCCGCGGCCCCAGGCGCGCAGGACCACCCCCAGGGCGGCGGTGGTCTTCCCCTTGCCGTGGCCGGTAAGGACGATGACCAGTGCCTGGCGTCTGCCGCCTCTTGCCGACATCCCTCAGCTCCCCAGCGTGCCGACGCTTCCCTTCGCCTCCAGGCCTGGGCGCGCAGCTTCCGACATCGGCGTCACCACCGGCCGGCCCGTCAGGGGATGGGGGAAGACCGAGACCCGCGTCCCGTAGATGGAGGCCAGAAGCTGGGGCGATAGCACCTCCTGCGGCTCGCCCTCGCCAACGATGCGGCCTTCGTTCAGCATCACCAATCGGTCACAGTACTGGCCGGCCAGGCTCAGGTCGTGAATGGCCGCCAGCACGCCTTTGCCCTCCCTTCGACACAACTGCCTGACCAGATCGAACACCGCCGCCTGATGGCCCATGTCCAGGTGAGCGGTGGGCTCGTCCAGGAGCAGGAGAGGCGTCCCTTGGGCGAGAGCACGGGCTACCACCACCCGCTGCCTCTCGCCCCCCGAGAGCTCGCCCATCCGCCTGCTGGCCAAGCGCCAGGTATCGGTCTGCTCCAGGGCGCGCCGCACCACCGCCAGGTCGGCCCGTCCCTCCGATTGTAGCAGACCCAGGTGAGGAGTGCGGCCCATGAGGGCTACCTCCAGCACAGTGAAGGCAGCGGGTAGATAGGGGTTCTGGGGCACCACCGCCGCCCATCGCGCCAGCTCTCGCTGAGAGAGGCGGCCCGCCTCCTTCCCGTCGAGGTGGATATCGCCGCCCAGGGGCCGCACCAGCCGGGTGATAGCCCGAATGAGGGTGGACTTGCCCGAACCATTGGGGCCCACCACCCCGAGCAGCTCGCCCGCCCCCAGCGACAGGCTCACCTGCCGCAGGGCGACCAACTCGCCGTAGGCTACCGTCAGGTCGCGTATCTCCAGCATGTCGCCCTCAAAAGACCGCGCGCTGGCGCACCCGCAGCAGGTAGAGGAAGAAGGGTGCGCCGCAGAAGGCGGTGATGATGCCCACGGGGACTTCGCTGGGCGAGTTGACGGTACGAGCCAGGAGGTCGGCCAGGATGAGGAAGACCCCGCCCAGAACCATGGACATGGGCAGGAGCTGCCGATAATCAGGCCCCCACAGGAGGCGCACCGCGTGAGGGATGATAAGCCCGACAAAGCCGATGATCCCGCTCACGGAGACGGCCGCCGCCGTGGCCAGCGACGCCGCCCCCAGGAGCAGCAGCTTGACCCGCTCCACGTTCACCCCAAGCTGCTGGGCCTGCTCCTCGTCCAGTTGCAGCACGTTCAGGATCCGTCCGTAGAGCAGGACGACGGCCGCCGCCGGGAGCATGTAGGGCAGCACCCACCACAGCTTGCTCCACTCGCTCAGGTTGAAGCCGCCCAGCAGCCAGGTCAGGGTGGTCAGCACCCGCTCGTTGTGGTTGATCATGAGGAAAGACGTGGCGGAGGTGGCGATAGATGATATGGCCACCCCGGCCAGGATCAGGGTGACGGTGGGGACGGTGCGCCCGACGCGGGCCAGGGCATAGGCCAGGCCGACCGCCGTGAGGGCGCCGGCGAAGGCAGCCAGGGGCACCAGGCTCAGGCCGCCGACGGTGTAGTCGAGCGGCGAGACGATAACCGCGGTGGCTCCCAGGCCGGCCCCCGCCGCCACGCCGATGAGGTAGGGGTCGGCCAGGGGGTTGCGAAAGACGGCCTGGTAGGTGGCGCCGGAGAAGGCCAAGGTAGCCCCCACCAGACCCGCTATGACCACCCGCGGCAGGCGGATTTCCCACACGATGTCCTGCCAGCTTTGCGGCAGGCTGTCGGCGAGGCTCACGCCGGGCAGCCGCGAGAGGACGATGCGGGCCACGGCGTCGGCAGGGATGGCGACGGGCCCGATGGCGGCGGCCAGCAGGGCTACCCCCAACAGGACGCCCAGGCCCAGGGCCAGGCGGGGCCAGAGCGCTCGCCCCAGAAGGGCGCTAAAGGCGGCCTCCGGGAGCGGTTCGGCTCGGGCCGCAGAGCCGAAGAGCTTCATTCAAACCTCTGCGGATAGAGAAACCCGGCCAGCGCCTCCAGGGCGTCCACGCACCGCGGCCCCGGTCGGCTCACGATGTCCGGGTCGATGACGAATATGCGGTCGTTCCTCACCGCTGAGATGCTCCCCCAGCCGGGACGGGCCTTCACCGTGTCCGGGGACTCGCCGTAGGCGCCGTCGGCCAGGATGATCACCTCCGGGTCCCTCTCGATGATCACCTCCTGCGTGAGTTGGGGGAAAGGTTGATCAGCCCCTGCGGCGATGTTCTGGGCCTTCAGGATCTTGTACAGGCCGCCAACGAAGCTGTCGGGCGCCGCCGTGTACAACGTCGCGTCTACCTCGTGGAAGACGCGCGGCCCCTGCTCCACGTCCGCCAGGGCCTCCTCGATGGCGTCAACGCCGTCCTGCATGTCGGCCACCAGCTCTTCCGCTTCCTGCATGTGGTCTGTCACCTGACCCAGCAGCCGTATCTGGTCGAACACGGCCTCCACCGACTCGGGCGTTTCTTCAACAGAACCCAGCACCGCCGTCGTGATGCCCAGCCTCCCCAGGGAAGCGGCGAGCTCCCCCGGGTCGTAGAAGAGCAGCACCAGGTCCGGCTCGACCCCGGCGATGGCCTCCAGGTTGGGCTCGTAGGCGTCCAGTTGCTGGCGGCTGGTGGCCTCCTGCGGATAGTTGGAGAACATGTCGACGGCGATGACCTGATCGCCGGCGCCGATGGCGAAGAGGATCTCCGTGGCCGCCGGCGAGAGAGAAGCGATGCGCTGGGGCTGGGCCTCGATGGTGACTTCGCGCCCCACGGTATCCACGATGGCTAACGGATACGGAACCGCGACGGCCGCCAGGACGGTGGGCGATGCCTCCGGCGTCGGCTCCCCACCACCGTCTTCGCAGGCAACAGCCGCCGCCAAGGCGACGACGAGGGCCAGCAACAGCAGGCCACGCTGAACAAGACTGGTCACATCTCCTCCCTTCTGAGGGATGAAAAAAGTCCCCCGCCTCGAGATTGGCGAAGGACTTTTCGAATAGACCTTCGGGCAGAAGAAAGAACAAACCCTTGCCTTGAGACTGGCAAGGGTTCGCGTGATCTTCTACCGCATGTGCCCATGCCTCTCCCTCGAAGACTGGTACATCTGACAAGGGCAGGCGACCTGACTCTCCGCCCAAAGCGGATCACAGTTGCGGGACAGCGCCGGCCTCACACCGGCTTCGCTTTTAACCCCGGCCTGCCGACGGGCAGGCCATGCGGGGCACCCTTGCCAACGACTATTCGAATATCAAGGTACAGAAAGCACTAGGACTATAGCGTACGTCCCCTTGCCTGTCAAGGGCATGTGCTCTGGTACTGCCAGACTCTTCCAGGGAGTTTGTTGGGAATTATGTTCTAGACTCTCTTGACAAGCAGCCTATGCCTAAGTAATATAATAAGTAATTCAGGCAACTGAAGGTGGATGACCCGTAAGGGTCAGCGTGAATTAGGGGGCGAAAGCCTCCTTTTTCATATTTAGTCCAAGAACTTTCGCCCATACTCATTGTATTTCGGTTTGAGCACCTCATTCATTTTACTCGTGAACGGGCCTGGTGTGCGCGGCAATATCCGGCCATTTCGCGTAAGAACGTCGATTCTTGACGGGTAGGCCACGAGGTCGGCTATCTGAAGCCCCGCAATATTCTGCTCCTTCTTCTTGACCTTAAGTTCCTTGCTAGTGAGAACGTTCTGGAATTCCTGCCCCGGAAGATAGCGCGTCCCGTTTTTCCAGATGTCATGATACACCTGCTTAAGCTTCATATCTGGAGTCCCGCCCCGACTTTCGGCTAGTACGTCACCTCTCCCGCCGATCACTTTGAGCCAGCCGATGTACCGCTCCAGCAGCAGCGTAAGGCAGTAGTGGTATGGATGGTAAGCGGCTTCGCCATAACGATCGTGGTGCGCTTTCTTATCAATAACCACTGTAAAAATACGAGTGAGGTGTGTTCCCAAGAAATCAAGGATACCAGTTTCCCATGCTGCATTGATTTTGGGGTCATTGAGACGCCCGAATATCCCCTTCCGATCGATTATTCGACTACGCACTAGGATGCAGGGGTCATCTGGACTATGCGGAAAAACGGCCTGTTTAAGACCTTCTAGTGCCGGGTGGAATTGCTCCCTGTAATAGGACATCTCGACAATCACGCCGGTAAGTCCCAGATATCGGCGATCCGGATCATCCAGGTCGTTCGTGGTGTGATCGCCCGATTCGTCTAGATAGAACCGATATCGCTTCATCGCTGCGATCATACACTGGGTGTGTAAGGTCTACAATCCTCAAGAAGCTGAATGCCCATTTGACACTGTCGCCAGATCGAATACCATACCTGAAGAGCAGCGTTCGAGGGAAGACAAGGTGGCAGAGAAATGGAACTAGGACTGACGGGGAAAGTAGCGATAGTGGGCGGCTCCAGCCGCGGTATCGGTAAGGCCATCGCCCTGGCCCTGGCCCAGGAGGGATGCGATGTCGCCATCTGCGCCCGCGGCAAAGCGGACCTCGAGGCTAGCGCCGAGGAGATCCGTTCGCAAACGGGGACCCGCGTGCTCCCGCTGGTCTGCGACATGTCCAACTACGACGACATCCAGCGCCTCGTCCATCAGACCGCGGAGACCTTCGGCCGCATCGACATCGTGGTAAACAACGCCGGCGGCCCCCCCGTGGGCACCTTCGACGACTTCTCCGAGGAGGAGTGGCAGAAGGCCATCGACCAGAATTTCCTCAGCGCTGTGCGCACCATCCGCGAGGCCCTACCCTTTCTGCGGCGGCGAGGCGGACGTATCATCAATAGCACCTCGGTGACCGTGAAGCAGCCAATCGACCACCTGATCCTCTCCAATGCCGTCCGCCTGAGCGTAGTAGGGATGGCCAAAACTCTTTCGCGGGAGCTGGCCAAGGATGACATCACTGTCAACAACGTCTGCCCTGGCAACATCGCCACCCAGCGGCTCCTCTCCCTGTTCGAGGCACGCGCCCAAAGGGAGGGCCGCCCCTTCCAGGAGGTGCTCGAGGAAGAGCAGGCCAGGACACCCACCGGCTTCCTGGGCGAGCCCGCGGACGTTGCTGCCCTCGTCGTCTTCCTCGCCTCGGAGAGGGCTCGCTACATCAGCGGCGCCACCATCCAGGTGGATGGCGCCACCACCACCGCCGTCTTCTAGAGGCCAGCCCTCTAGGGCCTGCTCCCCCAAATGGGATGTGACTGGTCGAGCCAGGCATCGGCCAGCAGGAAGGAGTTCCCGAAGAAGGGTGTGGGCCGGAAGTTGCGGTAGTAGGGCCAGGCCACCCATAGCCAAGTAGCGGCGACGAAGTCCAGACGAGTCAGAACGTTGTCCAGCAGGTAGTTCTGGATCTCGTAGCCCAGCCGCTGTCGCTCCGCGGGGTCGAATTCCTCCCTCTGTGCCTCCAGCATCCGGTCCAGGGTGGCGTCCGACAGGCCGGACTCATTCTTGGGCCCATCGGTGTGGAAGTAAGGATAGAGCCAGTCGTCCAGGTCGATCCAGCCGTTGTCATAGGCGAAGACAAAGGGAACCTCGCCCCGAGCCGCCCCTGCCGAGATCTGGGAGTAGGTCCATACATCGTAATCGACGTTGCCCCCCAGAACCTTCTCCAGCTGTCGCTCATACTGGGGAGCGAACTGCTGGATGTAGGCTGGCTGATCCGCGAAGATGACCTTCAGGTCGGGGCTCCCCGCCGCCTCGTAGAGCCGACGCGCCTCCTGCTCGTCCTGCTCCCGCTCCTCCTTGCTCAGCCGATAGCCGGGCTTCCTGAGCAGCTCCTCCTGCGGCAGGGCCCACTGCGTCAGGACCCATCCCACCGGCCCCTGCATCTTGCCGTAGCCCTGCCAGAAAGCCTCCAGCATCTGCTGACGATCGCTGGCCAGGTGGATGGCTCGCCGCAGCCTGATGTCATTGTAGGGCGGCTGGTCAATAGTGAATGCGGCCTTGACCCAGGCCGCAAAGCCCTTGTCGACGTTGATCAGGTCGGGCTCGTCCTCCCGGAGCTTGATCACCCACTGAGGGTTATTCACCTGAAAGGCGACGTCCAGCTTCTTGGTACGGAAGGCAGCCTCAACGGAGGCATCATCGAAGAGGAAGAAGGACTTGTAGCCGTCGATGTGGGGCCTGCCCAGCTCCGGCTCGCCCCAGCCGAACCAGTCGGGGTTCCTCACAAAGGACGACTCCCTCAGGGGCTTCAGCTCGTCCCACATGAAGGGGCCGGTGCCCAGCATCGCCTCCTGCCGGTTCATCTGGTCGGTGTCGTCCACCAGCTCTTTGGCCACAATGAAGGCGTTGCTATCAGCCAGGAAGTGGAGGAAGGGAGCCGTGGGCCGCTTGGTGCGGATCTTGAGGGTAAGCGAGTCCACCACCTCTATGCTATCGATGGTCTGATAGTGATGGGCTCGGCGGAAGAGGGCCCGGCGAGGGCTCTCCTTGTTCATCTGCCGTTCGAAGCTGTACTTCACATCCTCCGCCGTGAGCTCGCGGCCGCCCACCGCCTTCTCTTCAGCGCTGGCCGAGCGGCCTAGGGCGACGCTGGGCTGGTGAAAGCGCACCCCTGGCCTTAAGCGGATGGTGTAGGTGAGACGCTCGGGGTCCATCTCCGGCATCGCCTGGGCCAGGTCGGGAACGATGACCCCCTGTTCGATGTCTTCGTACCTCAAAACCTTACTGAAAACCGCAGAATGAGAGCTGTAGACAGGCCCGAACTCCGTCTGGTGAGGGTCCAGAGTGTCGAACACGAAGGCCTCGTAGCCAGGCAAGTGGAGGATGCCGCGTCCCTTTTCCTCCTCCGCGCAGCCCACCAGAGCGGCCGCCGCAAGGCCAGCGCCGCTCAGGGCAGCCGCTTGCAGTATCCGCCGTCGCGACAGACGTCGACGCCAGAAGCGTCGCCAGTAATTTGACTCCTCCATAGTCACACCTCCTGTGCCCCGATCCCAAAACCCTACTGGGCAAGGCGAATGCGGGGGTCGAGGATATCGCGCAGGGCATCCCCCGCCAGGTTGAAGCCCATCACCGTCAGGGTTATCGCTGCACCGCCAGCCAGCATGGTCGAGGGCTGACTAGTCATGTAGCCCCGCCCCTCGTTCAGCATCATGCCCCAGGATGGCGGCTCGATAGGCGCCAAACCCAGGAATGCCAGAGCGGCCTCCGCCAGGATAACGCTGGCAATGCCGATGGAGAAAATGACAATTATCGGCGCCGCCACGTTGGGCAGGATATGCACCGCCATCAACCGGAAGGGAGAGCAGCCGATGGCCCTGGCTGCCTCCACGTGCGGGTCTTCCCGCGCCGAGAGGACGGCGCTGCGCACGATGCGCTGCGCGCCAGTGATGACCACAAAGCCCAGGCCTAGAGTCAGCGTAATCAGATTGCGCTCGGTGAGGCTCACCAGCAGCAGCAAGACGAGCATGGGCGGAAAGGCCTGGATGGAGTCCATGATCCGCTGGACGAGCATGTCGAACCAGCCGCGGAAGTAGGCGGAGACGATTCCGATCGTTGTGCCAAAGATGATGGCGAACAGCAGGGCGCCCAGCCCTACTCCCAGGGAGCGCCGAGCGCCCCAGACCACTCGCGCGTAGTTGTCGCGGCCCTGCTGGTCAGTGCCGAACCAGTGCTCCCAGCTGGGGCCCGAGCGGCTGTCCAACCTCTCCTCCGCCTGCTCTGAACCGGGCACATAACTAGGGTTGACAACCCGAAATGCCTCCTCGGCGTCATAACGGCAGAGCCAGGGCGCACCAGCGGCGGCCGCTGCCATCAGCAAGACGACCGCCAGCCCGAAAGCACCCAGCGGCTTGCGCCTTACGAAGCGCCCGACGAGCAAGAGCCAGCCCGGCCGTCGCGGCAGAGCAAACTCTTCCGCCGCAGCCGGGACCTCCACCTCGGCCCGTTCTTGTCCCGCCAGCACGGGACTCCTCCTTCCAGCAGGCCGCTAACCGTAGCGAATCCGGGGGTCCAGCCAGGCGTAGGTCATGTCCACCAGCAGGTTGAGAAACACCAGACCTGCGGCCACTACAAGCACCACTCCCTGGACCACCGGATAGTCGTACTGCTGAATGGCATTGACAACGTAAAAGCCAATGCCCGGCAGCTGAAAGAGGGTCTCCAGGACCACGTTGCCGCTGACGACGATGGCGAGGAGGAGGGAGATAACGGTAAGAACAGGAATAAGAGCGTTCTTAAGGGCATGCCTTAGAATTACCACTCGCTCCCGCAGACCCTTTGACCAAGCGGTACGTACGTAGTCCTGACGGAGCACCTCCAACAACTGCGATCGCAAGAACCGCATGATAATAGCGCCGGTGGCCAGGCCCCCCGCTAGGGCTGGGAGAACCATGGCCTGCATGTTCAAAAGGGGATCCTCAAAAAAGTCCTTGTAGTTGGTAATGGGCGGACTCCAGTGAGCCCAGCGTGCCAAAGAGTAAAGGAGCAGTACGCCCACAAAGAAGGAGGGCACGGCCAGCCAGAAGATGGCGAATAAGCGGAGAATGTAATCCAGCCAGGTGTCCTGGCGAACGGCCGAGATAATGCCTATGGGCACAGCTACTATTACTGCCACCATGATCTGGAGGATTGCCAGCTCGATGGAGGGCGCCAATCGGTCCTTCAGCTCCAGCATGACGGGTTGCTTGCTGACGAAGGAGTCGCCCAGATCGCCCTGAAAGAGACCGCTCACGAACTCCCAGTACTGCTTAGGCATAGGCTTATCCAGACCCAGGTCGTGACGTACGATATCTGTCGCCTCCTCCGCTGAATAGCCCGAGATCTGAGCCCCCGCCTGACGTAGGGCGAAGTCGCCCGGCGTCACCCGCAGCCCAAGGAAGACCATGGTAATGACCATGAAGATCACCAGGACGTTAAGAAGAGCGCGACGGACGATGTACTGCTGCACGGCTGGCCCTGCTCCCTAGCGACCGGGGACAACTCTTGACAACATGTTATCGGCGGAGTGAAGGTATCACCCGCTTCTCGCTCGGTCAAGAGGCAGACCACAGGCGCGCAAACGCCTGCAACTGGCAATTGCCCGCACCTCCTTGACAGGTCTTCGTTATTGCTATAATATGTGATTGAAGTCACGATCGCCCGCGCCGAAGTCGCTGTAGGCGACACGGGGGAACGAGTTCTGGGGTGAGTCTCTCGCTGAGGCGAGAGTAGGGTTAGCCTTTCAACCCGAATCCGTCAACTAACCTCGGAGGCGCACGAAAGGCCTTGCCGGCGGTTACTGGCAAAAGGCCTTTTTTGTGCCGCCCGAGGCCCTGCTTGGCCAGGCAGGAACGAGCCTCTGGGCGATACGGCCAACGGAAGGGGGTTCGAAGTAGCGATGCAAGCCGCTCCGCCCAGAGTTTGTCCCCGCTGTCGTGGCTCCATGATCAGGGAAGAGGACTGGTACGGTTCGTACACTTCTTGCCTTTGCTGTGGCTACGTCCACGAGTTCGGTGCCATGGCTCCCGAAGAGCTTCAGGCCGAGGAGGGAGCACCCCACCGCCAGCGTCGACGGCAGCCATCTCACGGCAAGCTCCGATTGTAAAACCAAACCTGCCGATAGGCAGGCGCGCCGCAGTGACAAGGAGGGCCGCCAGAGTGTGGCTGCCCTCTCTTTCCCTCCCGCTTGAAGCCTTCCCTAGCAGGGAAATCAGGCCTCAGAGGGCTTGCTTCAGCCAGGGATGCGGAATATACTCGGTATCCTGCTACGCATATTTCCGGGAGGTTGAGCGGCGATGGCTTCCCACCACCGCGACCAGAAGGAGCGCATTCCTTCCCTGGCCGAGAACGTCTTGAAAGCGGCCCGCAACCGGGTGCCGCACGATTGGAACCGCCTCAACCTCACCATGCCCCAACTCAAGGTTCTCCTCTCCATCTCTGTCGATGGGCCCCCTCCCTGCAGCAGCCTGGCCGCCCGCGGCCACCAGTTCATCGAAGGGCTGTGGACCTCGAGCCAGGACTGGCTGTCCGAGCTCCTCGACCGCGTGGACAGCGCCGACCTGGAGACCATCGAGCAGGCCCTGACTATCATGGTTGAGGCCCTCAGCCGCCAAGAGCAGTACGCGTGGACTGGATAACCAGCATCACCCGTTTGGCCCTGGGCAGGCCGGCTGTTGTCTTCCTGGTCACCCTTCTGGTGATCGTGACAGGCGTCTTCGCCGTATTTCGCCTCAAGACCGAGCTCTTCCCCGACATCGACCTGCCGGTGGTCACCGTGGCCACCAGCTACCCCGGCGCCAGCCCTGACGCCGTCCTTCAGGACGTGACCATACCCGTAGAGAACGCCGTCGCCAGCGTCAGCGACCTCAAAGAGCTCCACTCTATCTCCACCGAGAACCTGTCGGTGGTCACCGCCGAGTTCGACTACGGCACCGACATGGAAAACGCGGAGCAGAAGATCGCGGCCAGCGTCAACAACATTGTCTTGCCCAGCGGCGCCAACCAGCCCACGGTCGACCGGTTCGACTGGTCCGACTTCCCCATCATCTTCTACAGCCTCGTGGGCGGTCGGGATGTTTCCGAGCTGGAGACCATCGCCCGCAGGGATGTGCTGCCCGCCGTGGAGCAAGTAGACGGCGTGGCCCGGGTCGGCCTCGAGGGATCAGCCGGCCAGCAGGTCTTGGTCACCCTCAACCCCCAGGAGCTCGCCCGCTACGGGCTGACCACCCAGCAGGTGGTCACAGCCCTCCAGGAGAACAACGTCTCCCACCCCAGCGGCATCATCTTCGACAGCGAGGGACGGGTGCTGCCGGTGCGCACCACCTCTCGCTACACATCCCTGGAGCACATCAACGACCTGGCGGTGACCAGTGTCGAAGCCGCCCCGCCCGTCCTCCTGAGAGACATCGGCCAGGTGGAGCTGGCCACTGACCCCTTCGCCAGCATCAGCCGCGCCGACGGCCAGCGCGGCCTGGCAATCTCAGTACTAAAAGAGGCCGATGCCAACACTGTGGAGGTGGCCAACAACGTTCAGGATAGAGTCAAACAGATCAGTGAACTCCTGCGCGCCGACGAGGAAGGCGAGACAGAGCCCGCAGAGACAGAAGCCGCCGAGACAGAGCCCGCCGGCGTAGAGCTTCACACCCACTTCGATCAGTCGGACTACATAAAGGAGTCCATCAATGCTCTGCTGCGAGAGGGAGCTCTGGGCTTCCTCTTCGCCGTCATCATCATCTACCTCTTCCTAACCGGCCTGCGCACCACCCTGGTGACCACCATCTCCATCCCCCTGAGCATCATCATAGCCCTCATCGTTCTGGCTTGGCAGGGCATCACCCTCAACATTATCACCATGGCCGGCCTGACGGTGGCCATCGGCCGCGTGGTGGACGATAGCATCGTCGTCCTGGAGAACATCTACCGCCACACCCGTGCTGGCGAGAAGTTATCGGAGGCGGCCCACACTGCCACCCGTGAGGTGGGTACGGCCGTCTTCGCCTCCACCCTGACCACGGTGGCCGTCTTCCTGCCCCTAGCCCTGGCAGGGGGGTTGGTGGGCGAGATGTTCCTCTCCTTCGCCCTCACCATTACCATCGCCCTGCTGGCTTCCCTGCTGGTGGCCCTGACGGTTGTACCTGTTCTGGCCCGCTACCTGCTGCCGATGGCGCCTGCAGAAGGCGGCCGCCCTGGCCGGCTGCGACGGCTGTTTCCCCTTGGCTCCAGGCAGCTCCACCTATCGATTGTCGAGGGCGCAGAGGAGACCTGGCTGCAGCGCATCTACACCCCCGCCCTCCGCTGGGCTCTGGGACACCGCCTGGCCACCCTGACTGGCGGCGTCATCCTGTTCATCGGCAGCTTTGCCCTTCTCCCCTTCATCCCTATTAGCTTCCTGCCAGGCGGGGGGTCCAATGTCCTCTATGCCAGCGTCGAGCTTCCCCCCGGCACCAGCCTGGCCACCAGCGAGGCCATGGCCCTGAAGATCGAGAACAAGCTGGACGAGGCAAAGCGAAATGGGCTGGAGACCTATGGCATAGATATCGGCCAACCTGACCCTAGCGGAGCTACGGCCTCCCTCCAACTGTCCCTCGGACGCGTTCCCACCAGCGGCACGATCAACATGTATCTTACCTACTCCGAGGGGGTGGACCTGGATAAAGCGGCAGACTGGCTGCGGGACGAGTTGAACGCTCTAGCCGATGAGCCTCCTCCCCAGCCGACGGAGGAGCCCAGCCCGGCCGAAGAGCCGAGCCCAGCGGAGGAGCCCAGCCCGACAGAGGTCCACATCGTGCAGCCCGGCGATACCCTGTCCGAGATCGCCAGCATGCACGACACCACCGTGGAAGAGCTCCTGCGCCTCAATGACTTGCCCCAGCCCAGCCTCATCTACCAGGGCCAAACCATCATCCTGCCGCGCCCGTCCCAAATGCCGCCTGGCGCGACCGAGCAGGAGGCCGGCGAGACACAGCCCGCCGAGACACAGCCCGCCGAGACACAGGTGAGCGTGCAGCGCATCTCTTGGTCCGCCCAGACCGACCAGGTGGACATCACCATCACCGCGGACCGCCTGGAGGACCTGCAGGACGCCAATGACCAGCTTCTCTCGAACTTGAAGGATGTCGAAGACCTGACCAATATCAGCAGTGACCTCGTATCTGCCCGGCCCGAAGTAGAGGTGAAGGTAGACTCTCAGAGGGCTTCAGCCCATGGCCTCAACGCCGAGGACGTTTCCCAGCGGGTGAGGGACGCCCTGTTCGGCCAGAAGGCCACTCAGGCGCAGCTAGACGGTCGCATGACCGACATCTACGTGCGGGTGGTCTACGGCGGCGGCAGCGATGCAGAGGCCCTGGCCGCGCTGCGCCTGCTGCCCCTGGCCCCCGGGGGGACACCCCCCCTGGGCGACGTGGCCACGGTGGACGAGACCGAGGCGCCGGCGCAGGTAAGCCGCGTGGATCAGAGGCGAGCCGCCACCATCTACGGCATCATCACCAGCGACGACATTCGCGCCGTCTCCGGCAAGGTAGACGACGCCATTGATCAGGTGGACAAAGCTCCCGGCGTGGAGATCGAAAAGGGCGGCATCTTTGAGGAGCAGGCGGAGGCCTTCGGTTCCCTGTACATGGTCCTCGCCTTCGCCGTGCTCGTTGTCTACATCGTCATGGTGGCCAGCCTGGGCTCGGTGGTGAACCCCTTGATCATCATGGCCAGCCTGCCCTTCGCCACCATCGGTTCCTTCTTCGCCCTGTTCATCACCCAGCGCGAGATCGGCCTGCCAGCCATGATCGGCTTCCTGATGCTCATTGGCATCGTGGTGACCAACGCCATCGTCCTCATCACCTTTGTGGAGCAACAGCGAGCGCACGGCCTTCCCACCCGTGAGGCTCTCATCCACAGCGGACGCGCCCGCGTCCGCCCCATCCTGATGACCGCCGTCGCCACCATCTTCGCCCTCATCCCCCTCTCCCTGGGCCTCAATGAGGGCGCCCTCATCGCCGCCGAACTGGGCACGGTGGTCATCGGCGGGCTACTCACATCCACCATCCTCACCCTGCTGGTGATTCCGGTGGTCTACAGCCTGGTGCACGACTTGCGCCGCCCCTCGCACGGCTAGCCAGCGGACGGCTAGAGGGCCACGACCGGATTCCCTAGAGTAACGACATCTCCAGCACCCCCTTCAGCACCCCCTTCAGCACCCCCTCCAGCACCCCCTCCACCACGCCATCGGCGACAGCAGTTCCGCTGCCTCACCCTTGGCTCTTCACATACTTCACAGAAACTGCCCACTTTTTTCGCGTCGGGGGAGTGCCAGTTGCTACACCTGATAACCGATACTTCGTTGTTAGACAATGGAAGTCCTGCACCGCCGCTGTTGCCGCCCCAGCAACCTTGACGGTGAAAGGAGGATGATGGCCGAATGCAGATGAAGGCTCACGCGCCCACCGAGGAAGCCCGCGTTTCGCCCCGGAGAACCGAGACAACCGTCATCTTCGTGGGCCACGCTCGCCTGCCCCAGAGCCTGACGCCGCGCGACTCCTCCTCCGTAGTCTCGGTGGAACTGGAGGCGGAAATAGCCGGCGGGATCATCCTGGGCACCTCTGTCAAAGGCGTCCTGCCCCTGGGGACCAGACTTCTCGACGAGGTGCTGGCCGGCCGAAGTATAGGCGATGGGCCCCAGGAAGCGGTAGAGGAGATCAGGCAGCGCTACGTCTGTCCTTCCCAGAAGGCCCTGTGCACGGCTGTGGCCAACGCTTACGAGGCATATTATCGTTACCGCCAACAAGGGCTTCCTCCCCCCTAGTTTCTCCCCCCCATCAACCAAATTCTCACCGATAGTCTATCCACAAGCCCTTGCCCTCTGAAGGGGAAAGGGCTATGCTATTGATGAAGGTTGTCTCAAGCGAGGTTGGGGTCGGCATGGAGTACTTGGGCTCGCAGCATGAAATTGGGGATGACTTAGCCGCCCTGTTGGAAGGGCCAGAGGCTCGCTATTCTAGCTTGCAGCTCCATTTCCTGCGGCGGCTGAATCACTTGCTGCGCCTGCGCGAGCAACAGAGGACTCAGCTCAAACCCGCGGGCCTGCGCCTACTCGATCGGGCGATCTTCGCCACCTACCGCGACTGCGCCGTGGCAGGCGTGTCGGCCGAGGCCCAAGAAGTGGTGCAGTCCGTGGGCAGCCGCACCTCGGCGGACAACAGCGAGAACTAGAGAGAAACCTTTGGTCGAAGCTCCAGGACACCCCGACAGCCGGGGTGTCTCTGCTTGTGTGAGGCCCACTCTGGCTCTTGCCTAGCCGCGGGTCTCACCGGGGCGCTCGCCGTCTCCCCTCTCCCTTCTCTTCAACTGCTGCCGAGCCAGCGCCAGCACGCATTCCTTGAGGGCAGCATCAAGATAGAGGGGCAAATGATCGAGCAGTACCTGGGTCTCCTCTTCGGTCAGGTCAATGCCCTCTTCTGCAAGAATCGCCCGAGCCTGCTGGTCCGTTGCGCGCCAGATGTCCCTATCCACCTGTCATCTCCCTCCTTCGTGATGACTTGTACGGCGGCGGGATACCTGCGAGCTTCAGCGGGCGAGTTCAAGCCAACAAGCCCCGTCCTCAACGCGTCGCCTTCTGCAGGCGTGACGAGGCTCGGCAGGCTCAACCTGCTGAGCTGACCAGGATGAAACCAGTGGGATTGCGAAGCGGGGATCTATTCGGGGAAAGGCCCTTCAATAGGCCCGTAATCAAGCCACTGAGCGCTGTCAGTTGGAGGGTCCCGGCAACCGTTCCAATAGTAGGACGCCTATCGGGCAGAGTTGCTACACTGCTGTTTCCACGCGATTGCGCAGAACGCCGATGCCGCCGATGTCCACCTCCACCACATCACCTCTCTTCAGAGGCGCGGTCATCCCCGGCGTGCCCGTGAAAAGGAGATCGCCTGGCTCCAGGGTCATCACCTGGCTGGCGAAGCTCACCAGACGGCCCACGTCGTGTATCAGGAGGGAGGTGTTGGTCCGCTGGACGGTCTCTCCATTAACACGGGTCTGCAGCTCCAGGTTGGTCGGATCGAGCTCGGTGGCAATCCAGGGGCCGAGGGGAGCGAAGGTATCGCAGCCCTTTGCCCGCCACCACTGGAGGTCGGCCTGCTGCCAATCGCGAGCACTGACATCGTTGCCGCAGGTGTAGCCCAGCACATAGGCCAGGGCCTCATCAGGCTTCAGATCCCTGGCCCGGCGGCCGATAACCGCCACCAGCTCGCCTTCGTAGTCCACCCGCCCAGCAGTGGCGGGTAGAACGATCGCCTCCTCAGGCCCGATAACCGCCGAGGGCGGCTTGAGGAATAGCTCGGGGTTGGCTGGCGCTGAACTCTGGTCGAACTGGTCCAGATGGCTACGGTAGTTGAGGGCCACTGCCAGAACCTTGGATGGCCTCACGGGGGCCAACAACCTCACCTGCGATAGGGGTACCGTCTCCTCGCCCGACCGCCAGCGGCCGAAAGGGCTGCCGACTATAGGCCTGAGCACCCCGCCCTCCACCAAGGCGTACCCCTGATGACGGCCGTAGCGAAACCGAGCAAATCGTAGAGAAGAGCGCGTCACACCATGTTTGCCTTGAAGGGACTAGCCTCAGCCCTTGCCTGCCGTCCGTCATTCCTGCATACGGGATTGTACTAGGAGCCGCCAGGGATTGACAACTCGTCCCCTTGCTAGTATACTTGTTCGGCAGAACACAAGTTCGATGACATAAAGGAGGGGCGTATGGCCAAAGACCTCTCGCCCAAACAGCAGAGTATGCTCCGCTTCATTCGCCAGTTCATCGATGAGCACGACTATCCCCCGAGCATTCGCCAGATCCAGGACGGGTGCGGTATCAGCTCCACCTCGGTGGTGGACTACAACCTGAAGAAGCTGGAGGGCGACGGCTACATCCGCCGCGACCGCGAGGTGTCGCGGGCCATCGAGCTCCTGGAGCGCGGCGGCCGCCGACCGCGGACGGTGGCCGTGCCCATCATCGGCGCGATCGCCGCCGGTCAGCCCATACCGGTGCCCAGCGCCGACACCTGGAGCAACCCGGACTACTCCGAATCCATCGAGGTCACCCGCGACATGGTCGGCGGCCGCCCCAATGTCTACGGCCTGCGGGTTAAGGGCACCTCCATGATCGACGCCCTGGTGAACGACGGCGATATCGTCCTCATGGAGAGCGCCAACACCGCCGACAACGGCGACATGGTGGCCGTGTGGCTCAAGCGGGAGCAGGAGGCCACCCTCAAGCGCTTCTACCAGGAGGGCGACCGCATCCGCCTCCAGCCGGCCAACGAGGCCATGGCCCCCATCTACAGCGACCCCGCCAACGTGGAGGTGCAGGGCAAGGTCCTGGGGGCCATTCGGCCCCCGCTATAAGAGCCTCCTGAATCGTTGTCACCTCGTCCACCGACAAGCGCCGGACTTGGGGAGCCCGCGCTCACCGGCCGCACTCATATCCTGGCCAGGTCGTGCACCAGCAGCTCCAGGGCCAGCTCCTCGCCGTAGTGCCCCCGCTTCACCCCAACATCAGCCTCCAGCAGCCGCCGATAGGCCGCCTTCAGCCGCGACAGCGAGTAGCGCTGAGTCTGATCGAGAATCCGCTGGAGAACGAACTCGGAGGCGATGCCCAATCGCTGGCCGATCTCCCGGGTGGACAGACCGGCCGTCATCATCTCTCTGGCCTGGATGATGAGCCGATACTGACGGACCACCATGGCCAGAAGGTAGCCCCCCTCCGCTCCGGCCGTCGTCAGTTGGCGCAGGAGGCGCAGAGCCACACCCGCCCTCCTCTCGACGATGGCGTCCACCATGGCGAAGATGTTGACCTGCCGCGCCTCGCTGACCAGGGCTCTCACATCCGCCCCCTCGATGCGTCGGCCCTGAGCGTAGGCCGCTAGCTTCTCCAGCTCGCTCGCCAGCACCCACAGGTTGTTCCCCACCAGGTCGGCCAGCAGGCGAGCCGCCGCCGGGGAGATGTCGATGCCCTGGTTCTGCGCTCGCTCCAGGATCCACTGAAGAACCGCCCCCGGCCGCAGCGCACGGAACTCCCGCACCTGCCCTGCCGACTTGAGGGCTTTCAACAGGGGATTACTATCGCCCGAGAGCTCCTCGTCCACCAGGACCAGCGTGGTCGTGTCCGGCATGCGCTGGGCGTAGTCGGTCAGACCCTGCCAGCGCTCCAGCGCTTCTCTGCTCCCGCCCCTCGTACCGCGGACGCCTCGACGCGGCCGCTCCGGAGGATTGAACCGCTTGAGCAGGCCCTCCACCACCACCAGGCGATGAGCGCTGAGGAAGGGCACAGTGTCGCAGATAGCCATAAGCTGCTCCGGGCTCACCTCACGGCCATCGAGCACGTCCGTATTGGAGGAAAGCATACCGTCAGAGTCCAGCTCGCCCTTGATGCGGGCCAGCTCCTCCCGCAGCGAGAAGTCGTCGCGGCCGTAGAGGACGTACAGCATGGCCGCTGCGAGCATATACCAGGCGAGGGGCAACCCTCAATACCACCTGATACGACTATCGACGACCTACACCCTCTGTTGCACGCCGGCTCTCCGCACCTCCCCCATTCATCCTCCAATGAAGGGGAAAATCTGTAACCGATTTTCCCCCTAGGCGTCCTAGATAGTGGAACCAAAGGCAAACGCGCCTTTTGGCAGCAGGAGAGCGAAGAGCGGTAGTCCATGGGCTGCTAACACCAGCGGCTCGAAGAGAGAAGCCTATGCCTGAGCGCAGCGACAACTACCTCTTCCCACGCGACCCGCTGCACCTGATGCGGGTACTTAAGCGGTGGACATGCCTGATTGTCTACCCCGCCGTAACCCTTCTCATCCCTCTGGATCACTTCCTCCTGGGGTCACCCTGGCTGACAGCGCTTATCAGCCACGGCGTGGGAGGCTACCTCGTCGCGACGCTGGGCATCGAGTTTGGCTTCTGGTATGGCTTCAAGATTCGCAAGGAGGCCGCCTACCCCACCTTGCTGGCCATGGAACTGGGCGCAACTGGGGATTTCGCTCAGGCCTGCGACCGCGCGGTGCGGTTGCTGGCCGACCTCCTAGAGGCAGAAAAGGTGCTCCTGGCGTGGAGGAACCACGAGGACGGTTCACTGACCACCGTGAGCGCACATGGTATTCCCCCTGAGGACGTGCCACTGCCAGCCTCCCTATCCTGGTGGCAGCAGACTGCCAGACAGGCGATTGACGAGCGCAAGGTTATCGTGGCCTCGGCGGGTCAGGGCCGTGCTTGGCGATCTGGCTCCGGCGGGCGTAGGTGGGTAGCCTACGCTCCCCTGCTCTCTTTGGACCAAGTGGTTGGCCTCCTGATCCTGGTTGGCGGACGCAAGGCCTCTGACCTTCGGGACAAGACACTTCTCGCCCCTATCGGACTGATTCTGGGTCTGACCCTGGAAAACCTTCGTCACACCGTGGAGCTCCGCCGCCGCAGCGATGAATACGTCGCTACCACCAACCTGACAGGCGACTTAATTGCGAAGCTGGACAAGCATGGCAACTGGGTCTTCCTAAACGACGCCGCCTGCCAATTCTTCGGAAAGCCGCGAAAGGAACTCCTGGGTACCGACTCCACAGCTTCCCTCCATCCCGAGGACATAGAGCCGACTGCCCAGGTGATCCGAAAGACGAGAGCGCGGAAGGAAGTAGCAGGAAGGTTTGTGAACCGCCTCGCCACGCCGATGGGAACGAGGGTAGTGGAATGGAACGGCTATCCCCTCTTCGATGACGAGGGCCAGTACGCCGGCATCCAGATTACCGGCCGTGACATCACTGAGCGCAAGCAGATGGAGGAGGCCCTACGAGAGAGTGAGACACGCTTCCGCCTGCTTGCGGAGAACGCGACGGACGTCATCTGGACCACAGACCTGAACTTCAGATATACGTATGTTAGCCCCTCCGTCACCCGTATGCGAGGCTACAGCGTTGAGGAGGTAGTGGCCGGCACGTTGGGAGAATCCCTGACTCCCGCCTCCTTTGAGATTGCCAGGAAAGTCCTTGGCAAAGAGCTGACCAGAGATGCGAACCGTGCAAACGAACCCTTCCAGTCGCGAACGCTGGAGCTTGAGCTCAACTGTAAGGACGGCTCGACCGTCTGGACCGAGATCATAGTGACTTTCCTCCGCGACTCAGATGACCGGCCTGTTGGGCTTCTGGGAGTCTCGCGTGACATCACCGAGCGCAGGCAGATGGAGGAGGAGCGAGCTAGACTGCACGCCGAGCTGGAAATCAGGGCGATCACCGACGGCCTCACAGGCCTCTACAACCACGCCCACTTCTACCAGCGCCTGGCTGAGGAGATCGACCGCTCCAAGCGCTACGGTCACGGCCTCGCTCTAGTGATGATGGACATCGACGCCTTCAAACACTACAACGACTCCCGCGGCCACCAGGCCGGTGACGAGGCTCTGCACTTCATTGCTGACTGCATCCGGACGGGAGTACGCCGCTCAGACATCGCCTTCCGCTACGGCGGCGATGAGTTTGCGGCGATACTAGTGCATGCTGACCTATCAAGAGCACAGGCCGTCGTCAAACGCATAAACAGGCGCATCGCCGCAAGGCTGAACGAGTCGGACGACCCCGCTGCAGAATGGCTAGGCCTCAGCGCCGGTGTAGCCTCCTTCCCACAGGACGCAACAACCGTAGACGAGCTTGTACGGATAGCAGACGCCGCCCTGTACAACGCTAAACGCCTGGCATGGGCTCGCGGCGTGACGGGCCAGAGGCAGGCTGTCGAGCCGCCGGCCTCCCCGTCCGGGCTCGTGCACGAGACGCAGTCAGAAATGCTCTCTACCGCAGCCAATTCCCTGGCCGCCGTTCTCCAGGACCTCGGCGCGTCTGAGATTGCTGCAGACCTGGACCTGCGCGCCATCGCCGCTGTGGGGGCAGCGTCCGAGATCAAGGACCGCCACATCCGTGGACACCAGGAACGCACCAGCCTCTGGGCCGCCGCCCTCGCCGAGGAGATGGGCCTGCCGCCCGAACAGGTCAGGGGCATCAGGATTGCCAGCCTCTTGCACGACATCGGCAAGGTCAACGTCAGCGAGCGCGTCCTCAACAAGCCCGGCAAGCTGACCGAAGAAGAGTACGCCAAGATCAAAGAGCACGCCCCACTTGGCGCCACGATAATGATCTCCGAGGCCGAAGCCTTGCAACAACTGGCGACAATAGTCCGCCATCACCATGAGCGCTTCGACGGCAAGGGCTACCCCGACGGCCTGACTGGCGAAGATATCCCCCTGGAGGCCCGCATCCTCAGCGTGGTGGATGTGTTTGACGCCATGACACACGAGCGTTCCTACCGCAAGGCCCTCAGCAGGGCAGAGGCCATAGCTGAGTTAGAGCGTGGTGTTGGTACTCAGTTTGATCCCGTGGTGGTAAAGGCATTCCTAGCGTTGGTGAAAAGGCCGGGCGCGGAGCCGACAGCCCCCGCACGAGCAGCGAGCAAGCACAGGCAACCGGTGGCTGCGAGAGCAGCCGCTCGCGGCAAAGGTTGACACAACCAGCCACTTACCGATGACCCACACTCTGTTCCACGCTGGCTCCCCACACCACCCCCATTCATCCCCCAACGCACGGCGAAATTTGTAACCGATTTTTCACCTGAGCGTCCTACATAGTGGAGCTAAAGGCAACCGCGGCTTCCAGCTGAAGGCGCGCAGCCGCCTCGCGACGGGCTTGCTGGGCACTCCCCCAGCACACCCCGCCAAGGCCGAACGGCCCCCGGCGCTGCCTCCCCAGTAGCACACTGGCCCGGACCAGACGCTATCCTGAAGGAGGATTGGCGCCGGAGATGCTTGGTTTCAAATCAGCGCGAGGCCGAGCCGTCCTAGCGGGCGCGGTGCTCGTCGTACTCCTGGCTGGCGTCGCCACGCTGGCCGTCTGGCGCGCCTACGACGACCAGCAGCAACACCACGAGATGGAGCACGCGTCCGCCGCCGCTACCGCTCTGGAGCACGCCCAGGCCGAGTTCTGGCAGGCTCAGGCTACGCTCTCCGCCCTGGTATTTTCAGACGATCCGGCCCTTATCGATGACTACCACGACGTTGCGACGGCACTTGAACAGAACCTGAGCCAGGCTCGCGCGGAGGCCCTGGCCGCAGGCGAGGCCGACAAGGTCGCAGCCCTGGACGACCTGGCTGTGCGGATAGGTCAGTTCAATGACACAGCCAACCTGGGCCCTTCCGTTCTGCTCGAAGCCGATGTCGAGACGGGGGCACAGTTGGCGACTGCCCTCATGCCGGGAATGGTGTCTGAGGCCAAGGCCATCATCGCCGATCTGGAAGCGCTGGTCGACGAAGAGCAACAGGAGTTGGCGGCCAAGACAGCCGCAGCAGACCGCGCCGCAGACACCACCCTCTGGCTCCTCATCGGCTTTAGCGCCGCCGCCTTTCTGGTGGCCACCGGTACGATAGCAGTCCTCATCGTGTGGTTGGTGCGCCCGCTGGCCGCCTTGCGGGCAAGCGCCAGGGCAATCACCTCCGGCGACCCAGAGGCGAGAGCCGAGGTCTCCGGCCCCAAGGAAGTGGCCTCCCTCGCCTCCGACTTCAACGAGATGACAGACGCCCTAGCGGCCAAGACGCAGGAATACATCGATACCACCAACCTGACAGGGGACTTGATTGCGAAGCTGGACAAGCACGGCAGGTGGGCCTTCCTCAACGACGCCGCCTGCCAATTCCTTGGAAAGCCCAGGGACGAACTCCTGGGTACCGACTCTACAGCCTATGTGCACCCCGAGGACGTAGAGCCGACTGCCCAAGCGATTCGAGAGACGAGAGCAAGGAAGAACCTAACAACGGGATTCGTAAACCGTCAGGTCACGCCGATAGGAACCAGGGTGGTGGAATGGAACGGCTATCCCCTCTTCGACGAGGACGGCCACTACGCTGGAATCCAAGTTACGGGGCGCGACATCAGCGAGCGCAAGCGGATGGAGGAGGCGCTGAGGACGAAGGATTGTGCCATAGAAGCATCCATCGATGGCATCGCCTTGGCTGACCCTGAAGGTATCCTGACCTACGTGAATCCTTCCTTGCTCAAGATGTGGGGATATGACGATGACAGCGAGATGCTGGGAAAGCATATTACGCAATTCTGGCAGGAGAAAGAAAAGACTCGGCAGATAGGAAGAGCATTGCGTGATAAGGGGGGTTGGGTAGGCGAACTGGTCGCCGCGAGAAGAGACGGCTCAACGTTCGATGTCCAGCTTTCCGCAAGCATGGCTACAAACGCGCTTGGTAAACCTGTTTCCATCATGGGTTCATTTGTGGACATCACCGAGCGCAAGCGGGCGGAGGAGGCGCTGCAGGAATCTGAAGAAAAGTGGCGTTCCCTGGCAGAGAACGTCCCCAATATCATCATCGTTGTCCATCGTGACGGCACAATTCAGTTCGTCAATCGTACTGTGTCAGGCATCACTGTGGAAGAGACGCTTGGGAGAAGCGTCTACGAATTCATCCCGCCCGACTATCAAGACACAGTAAGGAAGTCCATCGAACAAGTCTTTCAGACTGGAAAGGTTGGCAGCTACCAGGTCATGGGAGTCGGCCCGGACGGCCGTCCTTCATGGTATGAGACCCAGCTCGGGCCTATCAAGCACGATGGGCGGGTGGTTGCTGCGACACTAATTGCCACAGACATCACCGAGCGCAAGCAGGCGGAGCAGGAACTGGCAAGTTCGGAGGAGCGGCTAAAGATACTTTTTGAATTTGCACCGGATGCCTACTATCTGCACGACTCACAAGGCACCTTCCTCGACGGCAACAAGGCCGCCGAGGAGCTCCTCGGTTATAAAAACGACGAACTCATCGGGAAGAATATGTTAGAGGCCAAGATCCTACTTCCAGACCAAATTCCGAAAGTGGCTGCAAGTCTGGCCCGGAACGCACAGGGGCAACCCACCGGACCGGATGAATATACCTTGATTCGGAAGGACGGCAGTCGCATTGCAGTGGAATCAAGGGGATTCCCAGTGAAGATCAGAGGGCAGACTCTGATACTGGGCATCGCCCGCGACACCACCACGCGCAGGCATGCGGAGGAGGCGCTGCGCGCGAGCGAGAGCAAGTACCGAACATTGCTTCACAATCTTCCACAACGAATATTCTCCAAGGACAAGAGCTCCGTCTATGTATCCTGCAATGACAACTACGCTCGAGACTTGCATATCATTCCCGATGAGATCGCTGGAAAGACCGACCACGACTTCTACCCGCAGGAACTCGCTGACAAATACAGGGCGGACGATCAGAGGATCATGAAGTCCGGCAAGACAGAAGACCTAGAAGAGCGGTACATCCAGGATGGACAAGAGGTATTTGTGCATACGGTCAAAACACCTGTCAGAGACGGAGACGGCAATGTTATTGGCATACTAGGCATTTTCTGGGATATCACCGAGCGCAAGCGGGCCGAGGAGGAGCGAGAGAGACTGCACGCCGAGCTGGAGGTGAGGGCGATCACCGACAGCCTCACCGGCCTCTACAACCACGCCCACTTCTTCCAGCGTCTGGAGGAGGAGATAAAGCGCTCGAAACGCTACGGGCGGGGCTTCGCCGTGGTGATGATGGACGTCGACAACTTCAAGCACTACAACGACTCCCGCAGCCACCAGGCCGGTGACGAGGCTCTGCGCCTCATTGCTGACTGCATCCGGACGGCAATACGCCGCTCAGACATCGCCTTCCGCTACGGCGGCGATGAGTTTGCGGCGATACTACTGCATGCCGACTCACCAAGAGCGCAGGCCATCGTCAACCGCATCAATGGGTGCATCGCCGCAAGGCTCAAGGAGATGGACGACCCCGCTGCAGCATGGCTAGGCCTTAGCGCCGGCGTAGCCTGCTTCCCCGAGGACGGTACAACTGCGGACGACCTGGTGAAGGTCGCCGACGCCGCTCTCTACGACGCCAAGCGGGTGGCATCGGCTCGCCGCGCGATGCAGCGGGGACAGGCTATCGAGCCACTGGCCTCCCCATCGAACACCCCAGACGAGAAGCATCAAAGAATGCTCTCTGCCGCGGCCACTTCTCTGGCCACGGCTCTTCAGGATCTCAGCACGCCTGACGCTCTTGCAAACCTGGACCTGCGCACTATCGCCGCTATAGGGGCAGCAGCCGAGATCAAGGACCCCTACATCCACGATCACCAGGAACGAGTCAGCCAGGGGGCGGCGGCCCTCGCCGAGAAGATGGGGCTCTCGGCCGAACAAGTGCAGGACATCAGGGTTGCCGGCCTCTTGCACGACATTGGCAAGGTCAGCGTCAGCGAGGGCATCCTCAACAAGCCCGGCAAGCTGACCGAGGAAGAGTACGCCCAGATCAAAGAGCACTCCGCGCTGGGAGCCATGATCGTTGCTCACGCCGAGGGCTTGCAATGCTTGGTGAAGATAGTCCGCCACCACCATGAGCGCTTCGACGGCACGGGCTACCCCGACGGCCTGACTGGCGAAGACATCCCCCTGGAGGCCCGCATCTTGGCCGTGGTGGATGTGTTTGACGCCATGACCCACGAGCGTTCCTACCGGAAGGCGCTCAGCAGGGCGGAGTCCATAGCTGAGTTAGAGCGCAGTGCTGGCACCCAATTTGATCCCGCGGTGGTAAAGGCATTCTTAGCGTTGCTGGAAAAGCGAGGCGAGGAGCCGCCAGCCCTCGCACGAGCAGCGAGCAAGCACAGGCAACTGGCGGCCGCGAGAGCACCGGCGCGAGGGAAACGATAGTGGCCGGTTGGCAAGAAGCGGTGAAGGATCCGCAAACAGCCGACTCCACTCAACAGGAGCGCCGTCAGAGGACACGGGCAACTGACTCCAGCGCTCAACGCGCTGTCCTCAGCCGCCCAACCTTCCTGTTTCCAATCGCAAGCTTTGCAGTGGCAGCCGTCGGTCTGGCGGTCGTGCTAGCGCAGGAGGCGTTCGGCCCCGAGCGGTTCGGTCTGCTGGTGATAGCATCCGTCATTTTGGGCGTTGGTATCCTCGGCTTCGCCTTCGGGGCCTTGTGCCGAGGCCGTCTCCTCGAATCGGTGCAGCAATACGAGACCCGCACCGAGGCCCGCCACTTGGAGCTGCAAGACATGGCCATGCGGGACGATCTCACTGGCCTGCCCAATCGTCGCTACTTCTATTCTAGGTTGCAGGGCGAGCTGGAGTTGGCCCACAACTTCCGACGCCATCTAGCCGTGCTGGTGCTGGACATCGACGGGTTCAAGGGGATAAACGACCACTACGGCCACAAGGCCGGCGATATAGTCCTGGCCCACGTGGGCAAGCTGCTACCAGAGAGCGTGCGCGGCTCCGATGTGCCGGCCCGCGTCGGTGGCGATGAGTTCGCCGTCATCATGCCCGGAACCAACAAGGAGGGTGCCTACGTTGTGGCCGAGCGCCTGCAACAGGCTCTGGAAGGGTCCTTGGTCGTTAATGACGACGGCGTACAGGTGCATCTACGTGTGTCTTTGGGAGTGTCAGGCTACCCCTGGGCTGGCGACAATATCGATGCAATAGTGCAGCGGGCCGACACCCAGATGTACGCGGCCAAGACAATGCACAAACACATGCCGGCCTGACACAACCATAGCGAAACTCCTGGGCAACTCCAGATTCAAAATGCTGGCGGGAGTGCATGGGAGTCGAACCCACCCAGGACGGTCCTACCGCCCCGCATCGGTTTTGAAGACCGAGAGGCCCACCGGGGCCCATCCACTCCCGCGCTTCATAGCGAGCGGACCTATTTTGCCGGGAAGTGATCACTGATGTAGTGGTCGGCGCGGATGGCAGCGGTGGCGCCGTCACTTGCGGCGGTGACCAACTGCCGGGCCGAGTCGACACGCACGTCGCCGGCGGCGAAGAGGCCGGCGATCTCCGTCTCCATCCAGTGGTTGACGTAGATGTGCCCCCCTTCGTCCATCTTCAAGTAGCCCTTCAGGAAATCTGTACCGGGGTGCCAGCCAATGAACACAAAGACACCCGCCACGTCCAGGGTCGACTCCTCAGCGGTCGTGAGGTTCTTGAGGCGCAGACCCTCCACCCTATCCTGCCCCAGGACCTCAGTCACCACATGGTCCAGGATGAACTGCATCTTGGGATTGGCAAAGGCCCGCTCTTGAACGATCTCGCTGGCGAGCACCACATCGCTGACCACGTAGACCTTGGAGGCGTAGCGGGTCAGGAAAAGCCCCTCGCTGAGGCCAGCATCCCCTGCACCCACCACAGCGCATACTTCGCCCTTAAAGAAAGCGGCGTCGCAGGTAGCACAGTAGGAAACACCCTTGCCCGTCAGTTCGGCCTCGCCCGGCACATCCATCCGGTTCTGCTCGACACCACAGGTCAAGATGACCGCCTTCGCCAAGTACTCTTCCTCCGCCGTCTTCACTAGGTGCATGTCGCCCCGGCGCTCCAGACCGGTGGCCTCCACGTAGTGCAGTTCCGTGCCGTACCTCTTGGCCTGCCGCTCCATAGCCTGACCCAACTCAAAGCCTTTGATGCCATCGGGGAAGCCTGGGTAGTTCTCCACAAGATCGGCGAGGACGATCTGCCCGCCCGTGCCCGTCCGCTCCAGCACAATCGTCTTGCGGCGGGCGCGAGCAGCGTAGAGACCGGCCGTCAGGCCGGCCGGCCCACCGCCTACGATCACAATGTCATATTCCTTCATCACGCCGTTCCTGTCGCCGAAGCTTGGCCAGCTCCCCAACCCCAGCGGGGCCGTCTTCTACAACCAAACCCTGTCCTGCGCGACGCCGCCGGACGCTCCTACTCGACAGCAGCGTCAAGGTGCTTCTTGAACTCAGCCTTGGGGCGAACGCCGACGATCTCGCTGAGGGGAGAACCCCCCTTAAACACGAGCAGCGTAGGGATGGCCCGAATGCCGTAGCTCCCGGCCGTCGAGGGGTTCTCATCGACATTCACCTTCACGAACTTGACTTTGCCCTCGTACTCCTCGGCCAGCTCCTCCGTTATAGGAGCCACCATGTTACAGGGGCCGCACCAGGGCGCCCAGAAGTCCACCAGCACCGGTACTTCCGCCTTCAGCACCTCGCTTTCGAATTGACCGTCATTGACCTCTTTGGGCTCTGCCATTAGTCACTCCTTTCCCAACCTCCTCGATCTGTGAGGAAGCCCCTGTCCAACCGCATTAGGCGCCCCTCCTAGGCGCTTCAGCCAGAGGCTGATCCGCCTCCGGCGACGGGCGCATAGCCCCCAGCATGCCGGAGACGACTGCCTCGCGGGCTACCCTCAGGGCGCTCCTGATAGCCACGGCATCGCTGCGGCCGTGCCCCACAAACACCAGCCCCCTGACCCCCAGGAGAGGCCCCGCGCCGTACTCCCGAGGGTCGGTGCGCTCTTGCACGCCGCGAAAAGCCCCCCTTAAGACCAGGCCCGGCAGCCAATAGTACCACCTGCTCCTGATGGCACCCTCAACCTGGCCCCTGATAAAAGCAGCGATGCCCTCCATCGTCTTGACCACCACGTTGCCGGTGAAACCATCGGTGACGATGACATCGGCCGCTCCGCTGGCGATGTCCTTCCCTTCCACGTTACCGATGAAGTTGAGATGGCTCGCCTTCCTCAGGAGAGCATGGGCCTCCTGGGCCAACAGATTGCCCTTCGTCTCCTCCTCGCCGATGCTCAGGAGAGCCACCCGCGGCCTGTCCACCTTCCACACCCGCTCCATATAGGCGCTGCCCATCTCGGCGAACTGCAGGAGGTACTTCGGCTTGCAATCGGCGTTGGCCCCCACATCCAGGAGAAGGGTCAGACGACCCGATAGAGGGAGCAGCGCCACCAGGGATGGCCTCTCGATCCCTCGCAGGCGTCCCAGGTACATGATGGAGCCCGCCAGGACCGCCCCCGTATTGCCGGCGGAGACGAAGGCGTCGGCCTCTCCCTGCTTCAGCAGCCTCAGCCCCACCACAATGGAGGAATCCTTCTTGTGACGAGCGGCCTGGGCCGGATGCTCGTCCATGGCGATAACCTCGCTGGCCACCACCAGGCGAATGCCCTCCGGTCGCGGCCCCTCCTTCGCCAGCTCCTCCTCCACCAGGGCAGGCGGCCCCACCAGAGCCACCTGGATCCCCAGCTCACGGGCGGCCAGCACCGCTCCCTTCACGATCTCCCGAGGGGCGTGGTCGCCACCCATAGCGTCCAGGGCGATCACTGGCTCATTGGCCGCCACGGAACTCCTCCTCGATACGGCGGCGGAGGTCGGCGTCCACCAGCACGTCCACCGCCGTCATGGCCATGGCCTTGGCGGAGTCCATAAGGCCGCGGTGGCCGGCCTCGGACGCCGCAACCTCTCGAAACTCGGGTGTGTGGATGGTGACATCCGGCGGAGCGATGGCCACCGTGGGATGAATGGCCGGCACCAGGGCGCTGACGTTCCCCATGTCGGTGCTGCCCAGCGAGCGGCCGCTGTCGCGCTCCTGCACCTGACGGCCCAGCGCCTCCATGTTGCGCCGATAGGCCTCGGCAAGGACCAGATTGCTGCGCATCGCCCGATAGCGGGCGTCCTCGCCCCAGCGATATTCCAAGCGGGCGCCAGTGGCCTCCGCCCCCGCCCGAAAACATGCTAACACTTTCTCCTTTAACTCCTCCAGGTAGTCGTCGTCCTCGGCCCTGATCAGGAAAGCGCCCGCCGCCTGCTCCGGCACCACGTTCACTGCCTGGCCTCCATCGGTGATGATGCCGTGAATGCGAGCGGAATCGCGAATATGCTGCCGCAGCGCACTGACGCCGCTGTAGGCAATGACCAGGGCGTCCAGCGCGTTGATTCCCAGTTCGGGACGGGCGGCCGCGTGGGCCGCTCTCCCGAAGTACTGCACGCCCAACTCGAGGCAGGCCAGAGCATAGGTCACCGCCACGTCGCGGTTGGCCGGATGGGTCAGCATGGCCACGTCCAAGTCGTCGAAGGCGCCCCGATTAGCCATGAACACCTTGCCCCCAGCCGCCTCCTCAGCCGGAGTGCCGATGACCAGGGCCGTTCCCCCTGCCTCGGCAACGACAGCCTTGGCGGCGATGGCCGCCCCCAGCGAAGCCGTGGCAATAATGTTGTGGCCGCAGGCATGGCCGATGCCCGGCAGGGCATCGTACTCGGCGATGAAGGCCACTCGCGGCCGCCCACTGCCGTAGCTGGCTCTGAAGGCCGTGCCTATTTGGCAGATGCCTCGCTCCACGGCAAAGCCCTCAGCCTCCAGGTAGTCGGTCAGCCAGCCAGCCGCCTTCGCCTCTCGAAAGGCCGTCTCGGGATTGGCATGGATGCGTAGGCTGAGTTCGATCAGCTGGTCCCGATGGGCCTCTACCTCGTCTACCGCCCTCTTCTTCAACTCATCAAGACAACTCATACCTGGGGATCCCCTCTAGAAGGTGGCTTCGGGGGAAGCACAGATCCATTCTAGCTGTGGCAAACGAGGGCGGTCAAGGACAGCCGGGGCGCTCGCTCGCAGTCACGTGACTGGTTCATTCTTGGTGGGTAGCGGTTTTGGAACCATCCCGCGGGTTGAAACCCGCGGCTTCCCAGAATCGAAAATTTGGTGCTGCGGGATTTATCCCGCAGGGTTAGTGAGTTCACCCACCAGTGGTGAACCAGTTACGCCGTCACCGCCCTACTCCCCCTTCACCCTCACTCTGGGCTATACTAGGTTCCTAGGGTCTCCTAGTCAGGGATAGACTGGCAATAGCGGATCAACGGCTCGGTGCTCATGCGCGGAAAGACGCTAGCAGCCCTTCTCCTCCTGGCTCTCACCGCCATCCTTGCAGCCTGCCAGGAGGAGGAAGAAAAGCTCACGCCATCGCCTACGCCGTCGCTGGAGGCCCAGCTCCGCCAGCACCTGGAGGAGCTGTCCACCGACGCCCTCCTCAGCCTGGCCTTTCCCGACGTCGCCCTGGCGCCGCTGGGCTCCGGCGATCCATTCCCGGCGTACGCTGTTGAGGACGAGCCCCCCTGGAGCATCGTGGTGCTGGGGCGCCTCATCGATCACTTCACCCGCCGCGATCAGCCCCAACTGGCGGCCTTCCTCTACCTGGATGGCCCAGACACGGACGACCAAGCGCCACCTCAGTCGCGCGTCCTAGAACTGCCCGAGGGGCTGTTCATGGCCCTCATCGAGCTGGACAGCCGAGATCAGCCCGCACTCGCCGGCCTGAGCCTTCTCGATTCTTCAGCGGCCGAACTCCTGGAGGCAGCGCCAGCTCTGAACCAGGACCGCCGCCCCTTCCGCCAGGGTCTAGATAACCTGGCGCCAGAAGGCCTGATCTCCCCCGCCCTGGCCGTGGACACCGACAACGACGGCCTGGAAGAACTAGTTCTCCTAGACACAGGCCTGAGCGATGGCGTTGGCTCCACCTTCTATCTCACCTTTCGCTGGACTGGCTCCGACCTCCACTGGCAACGAATAGCGCCGCCCCTGGAGGACACCTCGGCCAATCTGCCCACCCAGGCCGTCCTGGACTATCTGGCGGCTGTAGCAGCCGCCACCGCCACCGCCGAGCCCTGGCAGGATTTCCAGCGCTTTCTCGTCTGGCAGTGGCTAACCGGCAGCGACGAGCCAATCTCTGAAGAGCTCCTGCACGAGGTCGCCGACGACGACAGCGAGGCCGCACTGGCGGCGGCTCGTGGAAAGCTGGAAGCCACTCGCACGCTCTTCAGCGAGGCCTATAACCTCCTGTCGCTCAACCGGCAGAAGCTCCAACCCTGGCCAGATTTTATAAACGGCTTTCGTAACGCCACCGGCGCCGAGGTGGAGGAGATGCTGCCGCCCAGACAAGAAGGCGAGCAGGCGTCCGTAGAGGTGGTGATCATCGCCTTCAGTCGTGAGGGGCCGGACCTGGTCCAGCGGCGGTTTCGGGTGACCTATGATCTCGTCCGGAGCGAAGAGGGCTGGCGCCTGAACGACCTCGATGCCAAGGAGGAGCCTCTATCAGATTAGCTTGACACTGCTTTGCCCCCTGGGCTAACATCAATTAGGAAATCGAATAGGGCCCGCAGACGCTCTTATCCAGAGTGGTGGAGGGAACGGCCCCAGGAAACCCGGCAACCGATCCGTGCTAGGCTGGTTTGCTCAAGGCCGGACACGGTGCCAAGTCCGACCCTTCGGTTTAGGCGAAGGGAAAGATGAGAGCGGGTAGATAGAAAGAACTTCTCACACCACGAGAAGTTTTTTGTTGATTTCCCCTCCAACGGTGAGGTCATAGTTGCAAGGCGTAAGAGCTATCGAGTGGGTGAACGGCAGGATCCGACTCCTGGATCAGACTCGGCTCCCCCACCAGGAGGTCTATTTGGAACTGGAGGACCAGCACCAGATGGCGGCGGCCATCCGCGAGATGCGCGTGAGAGGCGCTCCCCTCATCGGCATCGCCGCCGCCTACGGGATGGCCCTAGGGGCCCGGCATATCGAAACCTCCAACATGAAAGACTTCCTGGCCCGACTGCGGTCGATCGCTGAGGCCCTGGCAGCTACCCGCCCCACCGCCGTTAATCTCTCCTGGGCCCTCAAACGCATGACCCTAGCCGCGGAGGCAACCGCCGACCCCCAGGCCGCTCAGGACGCGCTGGTGGCCGAGGCGCTGCGCATCCACCAGGAGAACGCGGACGCCGACCGCAGGCTGGGCCAACACGGCGCTCAGCTCATCCCTGCCGGCTCTGCCGTCCTCACCCACTGCAACACCGGCTCCTTGGCCACCGGCGGCAACGGCACTGCCCTGAGCGTCATCCGCACCGCCTGGGAGCAGGGCAAGCTCTCGCGTGTCTATGCCAGCGAGACGCGTCCCCTCCTCCAGGGGGCACGCCTCACCGCCTGGGAACTGTCTCGTGACGGCATCCCCACCACCCTCATCGCCGATGGCGCCGCCGGGTTTCTCATGCAGAGTCGCGACGCCATCGCCTGTGTCATCGTGGGGGCGGACCGTATCGCTGCCAACGGCGACGTGGCCAACAAGATCGGCACCTACACCCTGGCCGTCCTGGCGAAGGAGCACTCCATCCCCTTCTACGTAGCAGCGCCCACCAGCACCATCGACCTGACCACTGCCAGCGGCGACCAGATACCGATCGAGGAGCGCTCGGCGGAAGAACTGACCACCTTCGCCGGCGTAACGGTGGCGCCCGCGGGCATCGAGGCCCTGAACCCCGCCTTCGATGTGACGCCGCATCGCTACGTGTCGGCTATCATCAGCGAGGGGGGCGTCGTGCACGAGCCGTACGTGGAATCGCTGCGGCAGCTCTTCCAGCAGGAAGGGATTCGCGATGCCTGAAGCGCGGGGGGCGGTTATTGGCGGCAGCGGCTTCTACCAGATGGAGGGCCTGGCGGATGTCGAGGAGGTGCGCATCGAGAAGACCCCCTTCGGCCAGCCCAGCGACGCCATCGTCATCGGCACCCTCGACGGCGTGCGAGTGGCCTTCCTGCCCCGCCATGGCCGCGGCCATCGCATCCTCCCCTCCGAGCTGCCGGCGCGGGCTAACATCTATGCCCTCAAGACCCTGGGGGTGGAGTTCATCATCGCCGTGAGCGCTGTGGGCAGCCTGCGCCAGGAGATCGAGCCCCGGCACCTGGTGGTGCCCGACCAGCTCATCGACCGCACTAAGGGCCGACCCGACACCTTCTTCGGCCAGGGGCTGGCGGCCCACATCGCCTTCGCCGAGCCATTCTGTCCTGTGCTGCGAGACAACCTCCGGCAATCGGCCAGCCAGGCCAACGCCACCGTTCACAATGGCGGCACATGCGTGGTCATGGAGGGCCCCCCCTTCTCGACCAAGGCTGAGTCCAACCTCTATCGTTCCTGGGGAGCCGATCTCATCGGCATGACCGCCCTGCCCGAGGCCAAGCTGGCCCGCGAGGCCGAGGTCTGCTATGCCATCCTGGCCTGCGTCACCGACTACGATTGCTGGCACGAGGGCCACGAATCGGTGACGGCCGAGATGATCGTGTCTAATCTGGCCAAGACGGTCGAGGTCGCCCAGCACACAGTGCGCCTGGCCCTGGCCAGACTCCCCGCCCGCCGCGATTGCCTCTGCGCTAGCGCCCTCCAGGACGCTCTGATCACGCCCCTGGACATGGTCCCTCAGGAAACGAAGCGAAACCTGGCGCCCATCATCGGCAAGTACATAGTCGGCGAGCCGACAGGAAGTTCAGGATGCTGACCGACAGGCTGAAGGAAAGCATCTTCGGCGCCAAGGCGACCACCAAGCAAAGGGCGGAGTACGTCGTTGAGCGCCTCGTCGATCCTGCGGCTATTCGGCCCCTGCTGGAAGGGCAGCGAGCCTACGCCGCCTACGCCCTGGCTCACCTGGAGCCACGCCTGTTCCCCCGCAGCGAGTGGTGGCAGGCCCGCGGCCCTCAAGGCCAGGCGCTGGTCGTCCACTCACGCAGCGGCATGGGCCCCACCCTGCTGGCCCTGGGCGATCCGCAGGCCCTGGATGCCCTCTTTCGCCTCCATCCGGGCCCCCGCCTCACCTTCGCCACCTTCCAGCTCGACCATCTGGCCGTCGCCCAGCGCCACTTCGTCCTATCGCGGCAGGGGCCTTCCTTGCGCATGTCCGTGTCAGCCGCGAGCTTTCAGCCAGCGGCCGGGCCTGCGCAGCGTCTGTACAGGGCGGACATCGGGGCGGTAAACGCTCTCCAGCGCAGCGAAGGCTTCGGCTTCTACCCAGCCGCCGTGCTAGACGAGGGAGTATACTACGGCGTCTATGTCGACCAAAGGCTGGTAGCCATAGCCGGCACCCACGTGGCCGCCCCCTCCCAAGGCCTGGCCCTCGTGGGCAACGTTATGACCCATCCCCGCTATCGAGGGCAGGGCTATGGCAGCATCGCCACCAGCGCCGTGACCGCCGAGCTGCTCAAGACCTGCCCCGATGTCCTGCTGACGGTCGACGCCAGCAACAAGGCTGCCATCCGCCTCTACGAACGGCTGGGCTACCGGGAGGAGTGCCGCCTCATCGAGTCAGGGGCGCGGCGGAAGGACATGATCGGCATCGCCGCCCTGGTGCGGCGCTTTCTGGCTCGCCGCCGGGCCGAGGATAGACGAGAGGTAGTGGTGCTGAATTATCAGGCTGAAAGAAAGGCTTCGGAAGGAGGCCAATAAGTGCAAGCGAAGTCGTCTCTGGACTTCGACGTGAAGAACCTGGGCCTGGCCGCCCAAGGCTTGCTGCGCATCGAGTGGGCGGCGCGCGAGATGCCGGTCATCGACCTCATCCGCCGGCGCTTCCAGAAGGAGAAGCCCCTGGCAGGGGTGCGTGTCTCCGCCTGCCTCCACGTCACCACCGAGACTGCCAACCTGGCCCTGGCCCTGGTAGACGGCGGCGCCCAGCTCGCCCTCTGCGCCAGCAATCCCCTCTCCACCCAGGACGATGTGGGGGCGGCCCTGGTCAGCGAGTACAACATCCCCGTGTTCGCCGTCCGCGGCGCGGACACCGAGACCTACTACCGCCACATCCAGGCCGCCCTGGCTCAGCGACCCCAGATAACCCTGGACGACGGCGCCGACCTGGTGAGCACCGTCCACAAGGAGCGCCGAGAGCTCTTGCCCGACGTCCTGGGAGGCACCGAGGAGACTACCACCGGTGTCATCCGCCTGCAGGCCATGTCCCACGACGGCGCCCTGGCCTACCCCATCATCGCCGTCAACGAGGCCGACACCAAGCACCTGTTCGATAACCGCTACGGCACCGGCCAGAGCACCATCGACGGCATCACTCGCGCCACCAACGTCCTCTGGGCGGGCAAGACGGTGGTGGTCGCCGGCTACGGCTGGTGCGGCCGGGGCGTCGCCATGCGCGCCCATGGCCTCGGCGCCCAGGTGGTGGTGACCGAGGTGAAGCCGGTGCGCGCCCTGGAGGCGGCCATGGACGGCTTCCGGGTGATGCCCATGGCTGAGGCCGCCACGATCGGCGATATCTTCATTACCATCACCGGCGACCTAAACGCCATCAGCAAACATCATTTCGAAGTCATGAAGGACGAGGCCATCCTGGCCAACTCCGGCCACTTCAACGTGGAGCTGAACATCGCCGCCCTGGAGGAGATGGCCGAGGGCAAGCGCCAGATCCGGCCCCATGTAGTCGAGTATCGCCTTAAGGACGGCCGCCGCCTGTTCCTGCTAGCGGAAGGACGCCTCATAAACCTGGCCGCCGCCGAGGGCCATCCCGCCAGCGTGATGGACATGAGCTTCGCCAACCAGGCCCTCTGCGTGGAGTACATCGCCCGCCGCCCAGAGCGCCTGCCCCCAGCCGTCCACCTCGTGCCCACCGACATCGACCAGGAGGTGGCCCGCCTCAAGCTTCGCTCCATGAACATCAACATCGACGAACTGACCGCCGAGCAACGCAAATACCTGGAAAGCTGGGAAGCCGGCACGGAATAGGCCCAAAGGAGGATAAAGCCCATGCCCATGCGCATGACCCTGATGAGCTCGCCATCCATGCTGGTGACCTCGGAGTCAGTGACCGAGGGCCACCCCGACAAGATGTGCGACCAGATCGCCGACGCCATCCTGGACGACATCCTGCGCCATGACCCGTCCGCCCGCGTGGCCTGCGAGGTGGCGACCACCACCGGCCTGGTGGTCATCATCGGCGAGATCTCCACCAGCCACCACGTTGACTACACCAAGATCGCCCGCCAGACCATCCGCGATATCGGCTACACCAACCCCGAGTACGGCTTCGACACCGAGAGCTGCGGCGTGGTGGTGTCGGTGAAGGAGCAATCGTCGGACATCGCCGGGGCGGTGAGCACGCCGCTGGAGGTGCGTGAGGGGAGGGAGAAAGCCGAGGCGCTTGAACTGGGAGCCGGCGATCAGGGCATCATGCTGGGCTTCGCCTGCAATGAGACGCCGGAGCTGATGCCCCTGTCCATCTCCCTGGCCCACAAGCTCTGCCGTCGCCTGGCCCAGGTGCGCAAGGACAACACCATCCCCTATCTCCGCCCCGACGGCAAGTCGCAGGTGACGGTGGAGTACTCTTTCGGCGTACCCAGGCGGGTGAAGACGGTGATCGTTTCCAGCCAGCACGATGACGGCGTCGAACTTGCTCGCCTCCAGGCCGATATCATGGAGCACGTGGTGCACCAGGTCATCCCTGCCGAATTTCTGAACAGCGAATCCACCTGCCTCATCAACCCTAGCGGCAGGTTCGTCATCGGCGGCCCCAGGGGCGATTCCGGCCTCTCCGGCCGCAAGAACATCGTCGACACCTACGGCTCCAGCGGCCGCCACGGCGGCGGCTCCTACTCGGGCAAGGACCCCACCAAGGTCGACCGCTCTGGCTCCTACGCCGCCCGCTACGTGGCCAAGAACGTCGTCGCTGCTGGCCTGGCTGACCGTGCCGAGATCGAGATCGCCTACGCCATTGGGGTCGCCCACCCCGTCTCCGTCTCCCTGGAGACCTTCGGCACCCACAAGATAGACCCCCATGAAATCCTGCCCATCGTCCTAAAGCACTTCGACCTGCGGCCGGCGGCGATAGTGCGCCATCTCGACCTGCGACGGCCAATCTATCTGCCCACCGCCGCCTACGGCCACTTCGGCCGTGAGGACATCGATGCCCCCTGGGAGAAGACGGACAAGGCGGAGCTTTTGCGGCGAGAGGCTGGCCTGCCCCTCGCCGAGGAGGCCCGTCGCTAGGCCCATGTATGCCTTAGTCCTGGCTGGCGGCAAGGGCGAACGGCTGCGGCCCCTCACTGAAGGTCGGCCCAAGCCGATGATCCTCCTGGCTGGTAAGCCCATCCTGGAGTACCACCTGACCTGGCTGCGGGACAATGGCGTCAGCCACGCTCTGCTCCTGTGCGGCTATCGGGCGGATGTGATTCAGAGCTACTTCGGCGACGGCCGTGCCTGGGGGCTGACCATTGAGTACTCGCTGGAGGAGCAGCCCCTGGGACGGGGGGGAGCCTTCAAGCTCGCCTTCGCTCAAGTGCCCCCGTCGGAAGAGCTGCTCATCGGCACCAACGGCGACGTCCTCTGCAACCAGCCCCTGGCCCCCATCCTGCGGGCCCATCGCGTCTCAGGGGCAGTGGCCACCATCATGCTGACCCGCTTCGTCAGCCCCTACGGCATCGTGCGGGTGGCTCGCGACGGGCACATCCGCCGCTTCGAGGAGAAGCCGCGCCTCCCCCACTGGATAAACGCCGGGCTCTACGCTCTCTCCCGCCCCTTCTTCGACCTCCTGCCGGACGTGGGCGACCACGAGGACACCGCCTTCCCCCTGCTAGCCGACAGGGGCCAGTTGCGAGCCTACCGCAGCCGCGCTTACTGGCGCTCCATCGATACCGCCAAGGACCTCACGGAGGCGGCCCGGGACCTGCCCTTGTTCGCCCCAGCGGAGGCAGGGCCAGCTCGCTAGGAAAGGGCTTTCAGCGATGACAACCGAGATCAAGTTCGGCACAGACGGCTGGCGGGCCATCATCGCCGAGGACTTCACCTTCCCGAACGTCCGCGCCTGCGCCCAGAGCGTCGCCCTCTACCTGAAGGAGACAGGCCTGGCCCAGCGAGGGCTTGTGGTGGGCTACGACACCCGCTTCGCCTCCGAGGACTTCGCCGCCGCCGTGGCCGAGGTGGCGGCCGCCAACGGCATCCACACCTACCTCTGCGACTCGCCTGTGCCCACCCCGGTAGTCAGCTACGCCCTCCTCCAGAAAAAGGCCGGCGGGGCAGTGATCATCACCGCCAGCCACAACTCCGCCCGCTGGTCAGGCTTCAAGTACAAGCCCGAGTACGCCAGCAGCGCTTCACCGGAGACCATCGCCCGCCTGGAGCAGCCCCTGCCCTCCATCCTGGCCTCCGATGTGCCTCGCCTGCCCCTGGCGGAAGCCCAGAAGCGCGGCCTGGTGGAGTTCATCAGCCCCCGCCAGTCCTACCTGGATCATCTGGGCGAGCTGGTCGACCTAGAGGCCCTGCGAGCCGCCGGACTGCGAGTGGTCATCGATTCCATGTACGGAGCAGCTATCGGCTGGCTGCATCAGGTCCTGGCCGGCGGGGCCACCCAGGTGCAGGAGCTGCACGGCGAGCGCAATCCCCTGTTTCCCGGCCTTCAGCCGGAGCCCATCACCCGCCACCTGGGAGCGCTCATCGATACCGTCACGGCCACGGGTGCCGACGTGGGCCTGGCCACCGACGGCGATGGCGACCGCGTGGGCATCATCGACGAGCGGGGGGAGTTCATCAACCAGCACCAGGTGTTCGCCCTCCTCGCCTACTACCTGCTCGAGGTGCGCGGCCAGCGGGGGCCCATGGTCAAGTCGCTCACCAGCACCCGCATGATCCAGCGCCTGGGCGAGCTGTACAACGTCCCCGTGCACGAGACGCCCGTCGGCTTCAAGTTCCTGGGGCCCAAGATGATCGCTGAGGATGCCCTCATAGCCGGCGAGGAGAGTGGCGGCTTCGCCTTCCGCCATCACCCCCCCGACCGCGACGGCATCCTCTCCTCCCTCTACTTCCTGGACCTCATGGCCCGCCGTGGTCGCCGCCCTTCGGAGCTGGTGGCCGAGCTATATCAGAAGGTAGGGCCCCACTACTACGACCGCATCGACATCGACTTGGAGCCAGAGCAGAAGGTCGAGCTGCTGGAACGCCTGTCCCGTGCTCGGCCCGAGCGGCTGGCCGGCCTGAGGGTGACCGACCAGGATAGCACCGACGGCTTTCGCTTCCACCTAGAGGGCGAGGGATGGCTGCTCGTTCGCTTCTCGGGCACCGAGCCCCTGCTGCGCATCTATACAGAGGTGCAAGACCAAAGCCTGGTGGAGAAGCTTCTGGCGGCCGGAAAGGAGCTGGTTGGACTGTAGCCATGAGTGTGCTAGACGACAACGCTGCCTACCAGAGGATCGACCCCCAGGGGATGCTGGCCTGTATCCGCGACCTGCCCCGCCAGTGTCGCGCTGCCTGGCAGGAGGCCCAAGCCCTGGAGCTGCCGGACGACTATCGCGGCATCGACAAAATGGTCATCCTGGGCATGGGCGGATCAGCCATTGCCGGCGATTTCCTCCGCTCGCTGGTCGACCTGGAGAGCCCCGTCCCCATCTTCAGCAACCGCGCCTACGACCTGCCCCTCCTGGTGGACGACAGGACGCTCCTGATAGCGTCCAGCTACAGCGGCAACACCGAGGAGGTGCTGTCCTGCTTCGAGCCAGGCCTGAGCACTGGGGCCAAGAAGGTGGTGACCACCACCGGCGGCAGGCTCCTGACCACCGCTCGCACCAACGGCGTCCCCGCCTTCGTCTTTCACTACGAGTCGGAGCCGCGGGCCGCCCTGGGCTACAGCTTCATGCCCCTCCTGGTCATCGCCCAGAAGGTGGGCATAGTGGCCGACAAGAGCGAGGACGTGGACGAGGCCACCGCCGTCATGGCGAGCCTGGCCGCGCGCATCGATGAGAACGCGCCTCTGACCCAGAATCCCGCCAAACAACTCGCCCAGAAGCTGCACGAGCGGCTGCCCGTAGTCTACGGAGCGGGCATCCTGGCCCCTGTAGCCCGCCGCTGGAAGGGCCAACTCAACGAGACCAGCAAGATGTGGTGCTTCTACGAGGAGCTCCCCGAGGCCGATCACAATGCCGTGGTCGGCTATGGCCTACCCAAGGAGATAGCAGCCAAGGCCCTCGTGGTCTTCTTGCGGGCGCCCTCCCTCCACCCACGCATTCTCCTGCGCTACGACCTCACCCGAAAGGCCCTGGAGGAGGCAGGCGTGGGGAGCGCGACGGTCGACGCCGAAGGCAAGAGCCCTCTGGCCCAGATGATGAGCGCTACCCTCTTCGGCGACTGGGTGAGCCTGTACCTGGCGATTCTGAATGGGGTGGCGCCTGCCCCCACTCCACCCATCGGCAAGCTGAAGGAGCGGCTGGCCCGCCGTTAGCGCTTGGTGTACTGAGGCGCCTTGCGGGCTCGCTTGAGCCCGTACTTCTTGCGCTCCTTCACCCGCGGGTCGCGGGTGAGGAGGCCAGCCTTGCGGAGAGTGGGCTTGTACTGCTCGTCGGCCGCCACCAGCGCCCGCGCAATACCGTGGGCGATGGCCCCGGCCCAACCACTGCTGCCCCCGCCGTTTATCTTCACCTGAACGTTGAACTTGTCCAGCGTTTCGGTGAGAAGCAGCGGCTGGCGGACGACGGACTGGTAGACCGGGCGGCTGAACACCTCGTCGAAGGGCCTGCCGTTAATGACGATGGTGCCCGTGCCCGGATACAAGCGAACCCTGGCCACCGCCGTCTTACGCCGGCCGGTCCCGTAGTAGTAGTGCTGCCCCTCGACGACCTGCTCTTCGACCACTTTCCTCCGCCTTCCTAGCCGGAGTCTGCCTGGCCCGGCGCCTCTTGCTTCTTCTGGCCGCCCTTCACCTGGGCCTCGTGGGGATGCTCCGGCCCAGCGTAGATCTTGAGGTTGCGCAGTAGCTTTCGCCCCAGGCGATTATGGGGGAGCATACCTCGCACCGCCATCTCGATGACCCGCGTGGGCCTGGTGGCCATCAGCTCGCCCAGCGTAACGCTCTTCAGTCCGCCGGGATAGCCCGAGTGGCGATAGTAGACCTTATCGCTTAGCTTCTTGCCGCTGACCCGCACCCGGGCGGCGTTGACCACGATCACGTAATCGCCCATCTCCAGATGAGACGAATAGGTGGGCTTGTGCTTGCCCCGCAGAAGGCTCGCTATGCGCGTTGCTAGACGCCCCAGGATCTGATCGGCCGCATCTATCACCAGCCAGTCGCGGGTGATATCGCCGCCCTTCAGACTAAATGTCCGCATCTTCTTCGTGGCCACTTCCGCTCTAACCCTCGTACTCTACAGCCATCAGACAAAGCCCCCGCGGCGGCGCCGCCAGAGTGGCTGCCCCTCTCTCGGCCGACGTCAGCAAACGGCGGAAGTCCTCCACCGTCTGCTTGCCCAGGCCCACCTGCACCAGCGCTCCCACCGTCCGCCGCACCTGCTGCTGCAAGAACGAGTTGGCCTCGATGTCGAACACCACCCAGGAACGGCGGCGACTCACCTCAGCCCTGTATACCGTTCGCACAGTCCTACCGGGAGCGGACGGTGCAGCGAAGGCGGCGAGATCGCGCTCGCCCACAAGGTACCGCGCTGCCCCCTGCATCGCCTCTACATCCAGGAGCTGGGCAATGTGCCAGCAGTAGCCCCTACGAAGGGCTGGCCGCTGCCGCCCGTTATGGATGAGGTAGCGATACCAGCGCCTCTTCGCCTGGCGGCGCACCTGAAAGCTCAGCGGCACATCACGGGCCGAGCGCACAACGATGTCCCGAGGAAGATGGGCGTTCAAGGCCCTCACGAACACCTCCGCCTCGTAGGGCGCCCGCGTCCGAAAGGAAACTACCTGCCCCTCGGCGTGGACACCGGCGTCGGTGCGACCGGCCAGCGCCAGCCTCGTCCGTTCGCCTGTCAGCTTCTTCAGGGCTTTCTCCAGCTCCCCCTGGATGGTGGCGCTGTTCTTCTGATACTGAGAGCCCCCATAGGCCGTTCCGTCATACTCCACCACCAGGGCAATTCTCCGAAAGACCTTTTCCTCCTCACCCTGCTCAGCCACCACGATGACAACCCGCCATCCGCCCCCCGGCAGGCCTCCTACTCCTCCTCTTCCTCCTCCTCCACCACCAGCTCCAGTTGGGCCATGCGGGCGCCATCGCCCTGACGCGGCCCCAGCTTGATGATGCGCGTATAGCCGCCAGGCCGACTGGCATAGCGAGGCCCGAGCTCGTCGAAGATCTTCTTCACCACATCCTTATCGCTGACGATCCGCAGAGCACGCCGGCGGGCGTGAAGAGTTCCATGCCTGCCCAGGGTGATCACCTTCTCGGCGATGCCCCGCAGCTCCTTGGCCTTAGCCTCGGTGGTGACAATCTTCTCGTGTCGCAGAAGATCGGTCACCTGGTTGCGAAACATGGCCAGACGATGGCTTGTGGAGCGACTCAGCCTGCGTCCGGCGATACGGTGCGCCATGTCGGCCTAGCCCTCGCCCTCCTCGCCGGCCTCTTCCTTCAGCTTTAGGAGCATGCGCTGCCACTCGGCCAGCTCTTCGCCCTCCTCCTCTTCAGCGACAGGCGCTGGCTCTTCCGCCTTAGCCTTGGCTCCTTCCTTCTCAGGCGGTGCAGCCACCGCCTCCTCAGCAGGCGGTGGCGCCGTCACCTCGGTCGCTTCTGGGAGCGCTGCCTCCTCAGCTCCCACCGCAGGCTCTTCCGCGCCGGCAACCGGCTCCGCCGCCACGGCCGCTGCCTCCTCGCCGCGGGCGACCACTGCCGGCAGCTCCTCCTCCTCCTCGATCACCGAGGGGACCTCAACCGCCACCTCCTCCTCCCCCATCTCGGCAGGCAGAAAGTCCAGTTCCCGCAGGCGCGTCTTGAGCTCCTCGTAGGACTTGCGGCCGAAGTTGCGTAGCGCCAGAAGCTCGTCCTCGCTCTTCTCCAAGACCTGACCCAGCGTCATCAGGCCGCTGCGCTTGAGACAGTTGTAGGCCCGCACCGATAGGCTGAGGTCCTCAATGGCCGTGTTGTAGCGGTCAGGCGTCAGGACGGTGCCCGCCCCCAGGCCGCGTTCCACCACCGGCGGCGCCGGCTTACCCAACTGACTGAACAGGGAGAGCTGCTCCAAGAGGATATCGGCGCTCTGGCTTATGGCCTCCACGCCGGCGATGGTACCGTCGGTCCACACCTCCAGTACCAGGCGGTCGTAGTTGCTGACCTGGCCCACGCGGGTGCGCTCCACCTTATAGTTCACCCTGCGCACCGGCGTGAAGATGGCGTCCGTGGGGATTACCCCAATGGGCAGGTCATCGCTTCCCCCCGCCGGGATGTACCCGTGGCCCTGCTCCACGTTGAACTCCACCCTTAGCTCCCCCTCCACCGAATCCAGCGTGGCCAGGTGCAGCTCAGGGTTGAGGATCTCATAGTCCGGGGGAACTTGGATGTCGGCAGCGGTTACTCCCCCTTCACGACCGGTCACCTCCAGCAAGAGCGTGCCTGGCCGATCGGACAGAGCGCGCAGGCGCAGCTCCTTCACGTTCAGAAGGAAGTCGATGGTATCTTCCTTCATATGAGGGATGGTAGAGAACTCGTGCTGCACGCCGTCGATCCGCACGGAGGTAACAGCAGCCCCCGGCAGGGAGCTGAGAAGAACCCTCCTTAAGGAATTGCCCACGGTAGTGCCGAAGCCCGGCTCCAGAGGCTCGGCGACGATGCGCACATAGTTGTCGTCGCTCTCCACAATCTCAACCTGGGGAACGACCAGTTGGGTCACTAAGACCCACCTCCTCACTCTGGCAACAAGTGGTTGCTAACGAGAGTAGTACTCAACAACAGTAGCCGGGTCGAATTTCGCCCCAATGTCTTCCATGGTCGGTGGCGATAGCACCTGCCCCGTCATCTGTTCGCCATCCAGGCTCAACCAGGAGGGGAGGGGCCGCTCAGCCACCTGCTCCTTGACTACCTGAAATATCTCGCTCTTCGCCCCTCTCGCCGTCCAACCAATGCCATCATTCACTTTGATGACATGAGAGGGGATATCGGCCTTGCGGCCATTTATGCTGATGTGGCCATGGAGCACCAACTGGCGAGCCTGATTGCGCGAATCGGCGAAACCGAGCCGATAGACGACATTATCCAGGCGCATCTCCAGAATACGCAGCAGATTCTCGCCGGTGATGCCCTTGCGCCGCACCGCCTCCCTGTAGTAGCGGCGAAACTGCCGCTCCAGCAGGCCGTAGGTAGAGCGCGCCTTCTGCTTCTCCCGCAGCTGAAGGCCGCGGTCGGACACCTTGCGGCGGCGCATGGAGCGCCGCCCGGGGGCATAGGGCCGACGCTCAAAGGGACAGCGGGGGGAGTAGCACTTCTCCCCTTTGAGATAGAGCTTTTCGGCCAACCGCCGACATATCCGACAAGCAGGTCCTGTGTAGCGTGCCACTAGCTCTCCTTCACTACCTGAGAGGGCAACATCCCCGGCTTACACCCGCCGCCGTTTGGGTGGACGACAACCATTGTGGGGAACAGGGGTCACGTCGCGGATGCTCATCACCTGAATGCCCGCCCCCTGGAGGGAGCGAATGGCCGCCTCGCGACCGCTACCCGGGCCCCTGACATGGACGTCCACCTGGCGCAGGCCGTGCTCCATCCCCCGCTTGGCTGCCCTATCGGCCGCTATCTGGGCGGCGTAGGGTGTGCTCTTACGGGAACCCTTGAAGCCAGCCGTGCCCGCGCTGGCCCAGGCGATGACGTTGCCGTTAGGGTCGGTGAGGGTAATGATGGTGTTGTTGAAGGTGGATTGAATGTAGGCACGGCCGACGGGAATGCTCTTGCGCTCTCGCCGTCGTGTGCGGCCTCGGCCCTTTTTTTCAGCCATAACCCTCCTCGCTGGTTAGCTGTAGCTGGCCGTTCTACTTCTTACTCATCGTCGCCCGCCGCTTGCCAGCCACCGTCTTGCGCGGGCCTCGCTTACAGCGAGCGTTGGTGCGGGTGCGTTGGCCACGGGCGGGCAGACCACGGCGATGGCGCACCCCCCGATAGCAGTTGATCTCGATAAGGCGCTGGACGTTCTGGCGCACCCCCTTGCGCAGCTCACCCTCTACGGTGTAGTTGCGATCGATAAACTCGCGGATGCGGCTGATCTCGTCGTCAGTCAGGTCCCGCACCTTGGTGGCCCGCTCCACTCCTGCGCTGTCGCAGATGGTGTGGGCCAGAGTGGGCCCTATGCCGTAAATGTAGCGGAGAGAGACATCCACCTGCTTGTCCCTGGGGATGTCCACGCCGGCGATACGCGCCATAATGCCTCCTCTACCCTTGGCGCTGCTTGTGCCTCGGGTTTTCGCAGATCACCCTCACCACACCCTTGCGACGCACGATCTTGCACTTATCGCATCGCCGCTTGACCGAAGCCCGTACCTTCATCGTCAGTCCCACTTCCACCGAAAAGTCTAGCGGAGCCGATAGGTAATCCTACCACGAGTGAGGTCGTATGGCGACAGTTCCACCAGCACTCGATCCCCGGGCAGGATGCGGATGAAGTGAACCCGAATCTTGCCAGAGGCGTGGGCAAGAACCTGGTGCCCATTAGGCAGCTCTACCCGAAACACAGCATTGGGCAGCGCTTGTTTCACTACCCCTTCGACCTCTATAGCCTCTTTCTTACCCATAAACGGTCCGCGAACCAATCACCCCCAGATAGTTTACCAGTATCCTCAGGGAAGCGTCAGTACCTGCGCCTCGCTTTCGGTGATCACTATCGTGTGCTCGAAGTGAGCGGCAAGGCTGCCATCGGCTGTGCGCACCGTCCAGCCGTCGGGGTCCTTCTTGGTCCGCCAATCGCCGGCGGTGACCATGGGCTCCAAGGCCAGGGTCATGCCCTTCTGGAGCAACGGTCCCCGGTCGGGCGGACCGAAGTTCGGCACCTGCGGGTCCTCGTGCATACTGCGACCGACGCCATGGCCCACGTACTCTCGCACGACAGAGAAGCCGTTCCCTTCGGCGTGAGCCTGAATAGCCGCCGAAATCTGCCCCAGACGAGCGCCAGCCTTCGCTGCCTTGATGCCCTGCCAGAGCGCCTCCTCCGTTACCCGCACAAGCCGCTCGGCCTCAGGGCCTATCCTCCCTACGCCCACAGTGATGGCCGCATCGCCCACGAAACCCCTGTAGGTGGCTCCCAGGTCGATGCTCACAATGTCGCCCTCCTGAAGGACGCGCCTATCGGGTATGCCATGCACTACCTCATCGTTCACAGAAACACAAACGCGCGCCGGATAGCCCTGATAGTTCAGGAAGGTGGGAACCACCTTTCTTCTGGCGAACTCCCGCCGCACAATGTCGTCCAGCTTCTTGAGCATCAGCCCCGGCCGAATCTCCTGCCGCAGGATACCCAAGACCTCGGCATCACACCGGCCCGCCTCGCGCATCAAGGCTATCTCCTCGGGCCCCTTCAGTTCGATAGGCATAGATTCTCGCGGACCCCCTCCCTAGCCTAGGAGCCCCTCACAGCTGCCAGCAGGCCCTCAGCAACCTCCTCCACTGACTTATCGCCGTCTATCTCCACCAGCTTGCCCCTGGCTCGATAGTAGCTGATGAGAGGCGCCGTCTGCTGGGAATAGACCTCCAGACGCCTTCGCGCCGTCTCCGGCTTATCGTCCTCTCGCTGGTACAGCTCGCCGCCGCACTGGTCGCAACGACCGGCCTCGCGCGGCGGTTGGAAGCGCTGGTGATAGACGCTGCCGCACTGACGACAGTTCCAGCGGCCGGAGAGACGACTTAACAGCTCGTTCTGGGGCACCTGGATATAGACAACCTTGTCGATGGCCTTGCCTTCCTGAGCCAGGGCCTCATCCAGAGCTGTCGCCTGCTCCAGCGTGCGGGGGAAGCCATCCAGGATGCAGCCACGAGCACAATCGCCCTGGGACAGCCGCTCCAGCAGCATGGCAATCGTCAAATGATCGGGCACCAGCTGGCCCCGATCGTAATAGACCTTGGCCTGGCTCCCCAGTTCCGTCTCCTGTCTAATAGCCTCCCTGAACAGTTCCCCTGTTGTAATGTGCACCAAACCCGTCTTTTCGGCCAGAATCGCTGCCTGGGTTCCTTTGCCGGCGCCTGGGGCGCCAAAGAGAATAACGTACAAGGGCCCTCGTCCACCCCCCTAGCGGATGAAGCCCTCGTACTGACGCATCAGCAACTGGGCCTCCAACTGGCGCATGGTATCCAGTACCACACCCACCACGATGATCAAGCCGGCGCTGGTGATACCCAGGGATAATCCCCCTCCGCGGCCTAAACTAAGGGATTGCTCCCCCGTAAGGGCCGAGGCAACGTAGGGTATCACCGCAACAAAGCCAAGGAAGAGAGCGCCAGCCCAGGTGATGCGAATGAGCACCCGCGTAATGTACTCCGCCGTAGAGCGCCCCGGCCGGATTCCAGGAATAAAGCCCCCCTGCCGCTGCAGGTTCTCCGCCAGGTTCTGCTGCTGGAAGATAACCATCGTGTAAAAGAAGGCAAAGATCACCACCAGAAGGAACAAGAATATCCAATAGCCCCAGTTTGAGGGGTCGAAGACCCCCTTCACCTTGTCCGCCACGTTGGCTACCCAGGCAATGTCCGACGTCTCGAACATGCTGGCCGCATACGCTGGAAAGATGACGATGGAAAAGGCGAAGATGAGGGGGATCATCCCTGCCGAGTTCACCCGCAGCGGGATGTGGGTCTGACCCGACTGCCGGTACATCCGCCCGCCCCGGAATAGGCTGCGGGAGTACTGAACAGGGATGCGCCTCTGGGCTTCCTGGAAGAAGACGATGATGCCCAGGATGAAGATGATGAACAGAACCAGCATAATAACGCCTGTCATGGCCGTCGAGGTATAAACCTCGGTCCAGATCATCCGCGGTATGTTAGCGACGATGCCAGCGAAGATGAGCACCGATATGCCATTGCCGATCCCCTTCTCGCTGATCAACTCGCCCAGCCAGACCAGGAACATGGTGCCGGCAGTCATGGTGGTAATCATGGAAAGGGTGGGCAGCAAAGCATCGCCGGTAAGGCCGATCTTTGTCTCTCCCCCAAAACCGCCCAGGTTGTCGATAAGGAACAACTGTCCGTAGCCCTGGACAATGCACATGGGTATTGTCAGATAGTGAGTGTAGATCTGGATCTGGCGGCGGCCCTGCTCCCCCTCCTTGGTCAAAGCCTGAAGTTGGGGCACCATGGGAACGAGTAGCTGCATGATGATGGAGGCCGTCACGTAGGGGTAAACGCCCAGCGCAGCGACGCTCATGTTCCGCAGGGCACCCCCGCTGAAGATGTTGAGAAAGCCAAGGACGGCATTGCCCTCAAAGATGCCCGACAAGGCATCCCTGTCAATGCCTGGAAGCGGCAGATTGGCCACAAAGCGGAACACCACCAGCAACGCCAGAGTGAATATGATCTTCCGACGGACGTCCGCCTGCTGGAAGGCGTCGAGGACAGCCTGGAGAAGACGCGGCCTAGCGACGGTGGGCGCTCGCGCCATGAGCTACCTCCTCGACGCTTCCTCCAGCCGCCTCGATCTTCCCCTTGGCCATCGCCGAGAACCTGTGGGCCCGTACCGTCAGGGCCTTGGTTATCTCGCCGTCGCCAAGAACCTTCACCGGCTGTCTCAAAGTCTTGATGATGCCCACCTCTCGCAGGAGCTCGGGCGTTACCTCTGTGCCCGCCTCGAAGCGCTCCAACTGCTTCACGTTCACAGGCACATACTCCACCCGGAAGATGTTGGTGAAACCCCGCCGCCGGGGCAGACGCTTGATGAGGGGCGTCTGGCCCCCCTCGAAGCCTAAGCGAATCCCGACGCCCGAACGCGACTTCTGCCCCTTCGAGCCGCGCCCCGAATAGGTACCATGGCCGCTGCCATCGCCGCGGCCGACTCGCTTTCGCTTGTGACGAGCACCCTTAGGGGGCCTTAGCTCGTGGGCTTGCATTCCTATTCGCCCACCTCCTCCACCTCCACCAAATGGCGCACCTTGAGTATCATACCACGCACAACTCGCGAATCGCTATGTTGCACCGCCTGGCCCAAGCGCCGCAGCCCCAGCGCGCGGATAGTCCGCCGCTGCTTTGGCGCGTAGCCGATCGCGCTCTTCTTCCAGGTGATCCTGAGCTTGGCCATCGCTCCCTACACCTCGGCGGCAGCCCGGGCACGACGGCTGGCCACCGTCGCCCCCACATCCCTCATCTGAGAAAGACCGAGCATGGTGGCCTTGACGACATTGACCGCGTTGGCGTTGCCCAGGCACTTGGCCACCACGTCCTTAATGCCCGCCATCTGTAAGACCGCCCGCACACCCCCGCCAGCGATGAGGCCGGTGCCCGGCGGCGCTGGCTTGATGAGCACCTTGACAGCGCCAAAGTGCACCAGCACCTCGTGAGGAATGGTCGTGCCCTTCATGGGAACCTTTATCAGGTTCTTGCGGGCTACGGTGGTGGCCTTGCGAATGGCCTCAGGCACCTCCTTGGCCTTGCCTATGGCCGCTCCTACGTGGCCCTCGCTATCCCCCACCACCACGACGGCAGTGAAGTGGAAGCGGCGGCCACCCTTGACCACCTTGGCCACTCGGTTAATAAACACCACCTTCTCGGCCAACTCCAGCTCCAGAGGGTCGATCTTCCGGGCAGTGGCTATATACTTCTTGGGATTGGACATCTCTCCTCGTCCCTAGAACACGAGCCCGCCCTGGCGAGCGGCATCAGCCAGGGCCTTGACCCGACCGTGAAACTTGTAGCCGCCGCGGTCGAACACCGCCGTCCCGATCCCTTTCTCTAGGGCACGCTCGGCCAATCGCTGGCCCACAAGGCTGGCCACCTCAGTCTTGCGCTTGCCGTTGACCTGTTTGCGGATATCCGCCTCTAGGTCGCAGGCCGCTACCAGGGTGTGGCCGCCCTCATCATCGATCACCTGAGCATAGATGTGACTAAGGCTGCGAAAGACGCACAAACGTGGCCTCTGGGCGGTGCCCACTACCTTCAGCCGCACCCGCCGATGACGACGCTTCCGAGCTGCTCGCGCTGTCTTCTTGCCCTTCATGACTAATGCTTGATGATCTTGCCCGCTTTGCCTGCCTTGTGGCGGACCCTCTCGCCCTGATAACGGATGCCCTTGCCCTTGTAGGGATCGGGCGGCCGCACAGCACGAATATCGGCGGCCACCTGGCCCACCAGTTCCCTGCTTATGCCTTTCACCACCACCCGACTGGTGCCCTCCACCGCCAGAGTGATCCCAGGCAGCGGCGTTATCTCCACCGGCCGAGAGTAGCCCACCTGAAGCACCAGCTTCTCCCCCTGCATCTGAGCTCGATAGCCCACCCCGTGCAGTTCCAACACCTTAGTGAAGCCTTCGCTCACGCCAGCGACCATGTTGGCCAACAAGCTGCGAGTCAGGCCGTGCAGCGAGCGATGCTCGGGCCGGTCGCTGGGTCGGCTGACCAGGAGCTGGCCATCGTCCAGACGAATGCCAATGTCAGGGTGAAACTCGCGGCTGAGCTCCCCCTTGGGACCAGTTACGGTGACTCGGGCTCCGTCGATGTTCACCTTCACCGCCGAGGGAACATCTATGGGCTGTCGGCCTACGCGAGACATTACCTCCCCTCCCTTACCACACGTAGCAGAGGACCTCGCCGCCCACCTGCCGACGCCAGGCCTCCTGTCCGGTCATTACCCCCTGAGGGGTCGAGAGAATGGCGATGCCCAGGCCGCCGTAGACGCGGGGGATCTCCCGCTTCTGCACATACACCCTCAGGCCGGGCTTGCTTACCCGTCGCAGACCGCTGATAATGGCCTCCTTCTTGCCGCTGTAAGCCAAGTCAATGCGGATGGCTCTCTTGACACCGTCTCGCACTACCTCGAAGTCCTTGATGAAGCCCTCGTTCTTGAGCACCTTAGCGAGAGCGATCTTCATCTTGGAGGCTGGTACCTGAACAGCCTCGTGTCCGGCCACTAGGGCATTGCGAATGCGCGTGAGCATATCGGCAATGGGGTCGGTCACCATACGCATCACCCCCTACCAACTGGATTTCTTAACCCCTGGCAGTTTGCCCTCTAACGCTAGCTCGCGGAAGCAGATACGGCAGAGGGCGAACCGACGCATGTAGGCCCGCGGCCGCCCGCACAGCCTGCAGCGATTCTTCCGCCGCACCTCGTACTTCGGTTCCTTGTGGAAGGCCTTGATGTAAAGGGCCTTACGGGTCAACGCTTCCTCCTTGGCCTGCTTGCCGCCAAGCAGGCTTAGCTACGAGCAAAGGGCATGCCCAACAGCTCCAACAGCCGCTTGCCCTCCTCATCGCTCCTAGCGGTGGTTACCACCGTCACCTGAAAGCTGCGAATGCGGTCGATCTTATCGTAGTCCACCTCAGGAAAGATCAACTGCTCCTTGATGCCCAGGCTGTAGTTGCCGCGGCCATCGAAGGAATAGGGCGCAACCCCCTGAAAGTCGCGAATGCGGGGCAGGGCGGCGTTCACCATACGGTCTAACAACTCGTACATGCGGTCGCCCCGCACGGTGACTGTAAGGCCGATAGACATCCCCTTGCGCAGCTTAAAGGCGGCGATAGACTTCTTGGCATGGGTGATGACCGGCTTCTGGCCGGTGATGGTGGCCACGTCCTCAGCCGCCGAGTCCAGGGCCTTCGGGTTCTGGATGGCCTCTCCCAGGCCCACATTCAGCACGATCTTCTCCAAGCGAGGCGCCTGCATTACGTTCTGGTAGCCGAACTCCTTCACAAGGGCCGGCACCACTTCCTCTCGGTATCGCTCTTTGAGCCTGGGCACCATCGCTATTACTCCTAGTCCAGGGGCTGGTCGCAGTGCCGGCAGAAGCGCACCTTGCCGCCGTCCTTGCGGAAGCGCAAGCCCACCCGCGTTGTCTTGTTGCAGCTCTTGCAGATGATCATGAGGTTGGACACGTGGATGGGCGCCTCTTTCTCGATGATCCCTCCGGGGCGCTCGGCCTGCGGTCGCATGTGACGCTTCACTATGTTCACACCGGTGACAATCACCCTCCTCTGGCGAGGCATCACCTGTCGGACCACGCCCGTCTTGCCCCTCTCCTTGCCCTTAATGACCAGCACTGTGTCTTCGCGCCTGATCTTAGCCATGGCTACACCACTTCCGGCGCCAAGGACACGATCTTCATAAAGTTCTTCTCCCGCAGCTCGCGAGCCACCGGCCCGAAGATGCGAGTGCCTCTGGGATTGAGGTTATCGGCCAGGATGACAGCGGCGTTGTCATCGAAGCGGATGTGGCTGCCATCGGGACGGCCGTAGGTCTTGGCCACCCGCACCACCACCGCCCTGACCACCTCTCCCTTCTTCACTGAAGAGCCGGGAACAGCCTGCTTGATCGTGCCCACAAAAACGTCGCCCACCCGGGCATAGCGACGGCGTGAGCCACCCAGCACCCGGATGCACATGATCTGACGGGCGCCGGTATTGTCAGCTACCTTGAGGCGCGTAGACGACTGGATCATGATTCCTGCGTTTCTTCCTCCTGAGGCTGATCCCCTTCCTCAGCCCGCGATTGCTCTTCCTCCTCAGCCTGCGGCGCCTCTTCCTCTGGCGGCGGCTCCTCCTCCCCGGCCTGCGGCGCCTCTTCCTCTGGCGGCGGCTGCTCCTCCTCCCCGGCCTGCGGCGCCTCTTCGATCTCCTCAACCACCGCTGGCAGTTCCTCTTCGGCCACTACCTCCTCCTCCGCCGGTAGTACCTCTTCCTCTGGCGGCGGGGCTTCAGCAGCCATTACCTCATCTAGCTCCCTCAGTTCCTCAGCCACCTCTTCCTCGATGATGGCTTTCTCCTCCTCGGGCAGGGCAGCGGTGACCAGGATCTCGGTCACCCGCCAGCGCTTGTCCCGTGATAGGGGCCGCGTCTCCACGATGAGCACCTTATCGCCCACCTGGCAGGCGTTCTCCTCATCGTGGGCCTTGTAGCGCCTGACCCGGCGCATGATCTTCTTATACAGACGATGGCGCTTGAAGGCCTCCACAGCCACTACCACCGTCTTCGACATCTTGTCGCTGACCACTACCCCCACACGGGTCTTCCGGCCACCGTAGCGGACTTTGGCCATCCTACTCCTTCTCGACGGTCGCCTGGGCGGCCAACTGCCGCTCCTTCTGAATGGTCTTCAGCCGAGCAACCCGCCGCTTGACCTGACTGATTAGATGGTAGTTAGACTCCTGGCGGGTCATCCAGCGCAGCCGCAGAGAGAAGAGACGGCGGTGAGCCTCCTCCAGCTCCTTGGCCAGGTCGCCATCGGAGAGGCGGCGAATGTCATCAGCCTTTCGGTTGACCCTCGTCACCGCTACCCCCTAAGCCATCGCCTCACGAGCCACTATGCGGGTGGGGATAGGCAGCTTGTGCGAGGCCAGGCGCATGGCCTCCCGTGCCACATCCTCCTGCACGCCAGCGATCTCGAACAGAATCCTCCCCGGCCTCACCACCGCCACCCAGTGGTCAGGGGCAGCCTTGCCGCTGCCCATGCGCGTCTCCGCCGGCTTCTTAGTGACGGACTTGTCGGGGAAGACGCAGATCCACACCTTGCCGCCACGGCGGATGTGGTGGGTGATCGCTCGACGGGCGGCCTCTATCTGGCGAGCGGTCATCCAGGTGCGTCCCAGGGCCTGAAGGCCGAACTCGCCGAAGGTCAGCCTGTTGCCGGCACTGGCTTTGCCCCTGCGCCGGCCTCGATGAACCTTCCGATGCTTCACTCGCTTAGGCTGCAGCATGGCTGCTCACTCCCCAGGGCTCGGTGTGGCGGATTCTCCCTCTTCTGGTCGTTCCTTGGCCTCAGGCGCAATATCGCCCTTATAAATCCAAACCTTGACGCCGATGCGACCGAGCGCCGTGTGGGCCTCGGCGGTGCCGTAGTCAATGTCCGCCTTCAGGGTATGCAAGGGCACTCGCCCCACCATCTCCGTGTCCTTGCGCGACATCTCACTGCCACCCAGACGCCCTGCCACCTTGATCTTGATACCCTCGACCCCCCGCTGCATAGTTCGGGCCACCGCCTGCTTCATCGCCCGCCGATGGGACACTCGCCTCCCCAACTGATCTGCCACCGCCCTGGCCACCAGGGCAGCGTCCATCTCCGGCATGCGGATCTCCACGATGTTCACCCGCAAGCGCCGACCGGTCAGCCTCTCCAGTTCCTTGCGCACCTCATCCACCCGCTGGCCGCCGCGGCCGATCACTATGCCCGGCCGTGCCGTATGAATGGTCACCGTGACCTGGTTAGCGTTACGGTCGATCTCCACATTGGACACGCCGGCGTCGATCAGCATTCGATCGAGGGTGTGCCGGATGGTCAGATCCTCGTGCAGGAGATCGGTATAGTGCTTCTCGGCGAACCACCTGCTCTGCCAACCGTAGATATAGCCGAGGCGAAAACCGTGAGGGTGAACCTTCTGACCCATGCTAGCTTTCAACCTCCTCCACTACGACCGTAACGTGGCTGCGTCGCTTCAGAATGCGAGAAGCACGACCACGCGGGCGTGCCCGCCATCGCTTCATCGTGGGCGCATCGCCGGCATAAGCCGCGATGACCCGCAGGTAACGGGGGTCTATCTGGTAGTTGTTCTCAGCGTTGGCTACCGCCGACCGCACCACCTTGGCCACCACCCTGGCATGAGGCGACGGCATGTGGCGCAGACGGGCCAGTACCTCGGTCGTGCTCCTGCCTGGCAACTGCTCGAGGACGAGCCTTATCTTCTTGGGCGATACGGCCACGTTCCTGGCCACGGCTCTCACCTGCATGCTACATCCCTACCGCCGGCGCACCTTGGTAAACTTCTCCGACCGACCACCGTGGCCACGAAAGGTGCGCGTCAGGGCGAACTCCCCCAAGCGGTGGCCGACCATGTTCTCGGTGATGAAGATAGGCACATGGCGCCGACCGTCGTAGACAGCGATGGTCAGGCCCACCATCTGAGGCATTATGGTGGACGCCCGCGACCAGGTGCGAATGATCGCCTTCTGCCCCGAGCGCTGCACCCCCTCCGCCTTCTTCATCAGCTTGGCTTCTACAAATGGCCCCTTCTTGGTCGATCTGGTCAACGCCTACCCCCTAGCTGCCACGGCGACGTCGCACAATGTACTTGTCGCTGCCCTTGCGGCGGCGGGTGCGATAACCCAGCGCCGGCTTGCCCCAGGGCGTCTTCGGCCCGGGCAAGCCGATGGGCGCCTTGCCCTCGCCGCCACCGTGAGGGTGATCACGCGGGCTCATGGCCGAGCCGCGCACCGTGGGCCGCCGCCCCATCAGGCGGGCTCGACCTGCCCGCCCGAGCTTGATCTGGCTGTGCTCAACGTTGCCCACCTGGCCGATAGTTGCCACGCAGTCGGCCAGGATCTTGCGTATCTCCCCCGAGGGCAGACGCACGAGCACGTATCGCTCCTCTTTGGCCATCACCTGGGCAGCAGAACCAGCACTGCGCACTAGCTGGCCGCCCCGCTTCAAGGACAACTCCACGTTGTGCACCGCTGTGCCCAGCGGTATCCTCCTCAGGGGCAGGGCATTGCCCGGCCGTATTTCCGCCTCAGGGCCAGACATCACCGTATCCCCCACCTTCAGGCCCACAGGCCACAGGATGTAGCGCTTGTCGCCGTCGGCGTAGTGGACGAGGGCGATGCGTGCCGAGCGGTTGGGGTCGTATTCGATGGCCGCCACCCTGCCCGGTACACCAAACTTGTCCCGCTTGAAGTCGATGAGGCGCAGCATCCGCTTGGCACCGCCGCCGCGGTGACGCACGGTGACCCGTCCCTGACGGTTGCGTCCCGCCTTCTTCTTCAGGGGCACCGTCAGAGACTTCTCCGGCTTCTTCTTGGTTATCTCCTCGAAAGTGTAGCCGGTCGCTCCCCGTCGGCCGGGAGAGGTGGGCTTGTACTGCTTAATCCCCATCTCTACACACCCTCGAACAGTTCGATCTTGTCCCCTGCTGCCAGGGTGACAATGGCCTTCTTCCAGGCAGGACTGAGGGTCTCCCTTCTCCCCCAGCGACGCTGCTTGCCCCTCACGTTCATCACGTTAACTGCCACCACCCGCACGTCGAAGGCCTTCTCCACAGCCTGCTTGATCTGGGTCTTGTTGGCTCCCTTGGCCACCCGAAAAGCATACTTGTCCTCGGCCAGCAGGTAGGAGCCCTTCTCAGTCACCAGGGGCTGCTGAATCACGTCGTAAGGGTGAATGGCCTTGGGCATCCTAGCTCGCCTCCTGCCCGCCAGCAGCCATGCCGACTCTCGGTCGCCGCTCCCCGGCGCGATCGCCACCCCAAAGGGCCTCGCAGCGGCGCACCGCTGCCACCGTCATCACCAGAACACGATGGGTGAGCATGTCCAGCACGTTCAGGTAGTCGGCGGGCAGAACCTTTGTCTTCGGTATGTTACGTGTGCTGGCATGCACGCTGCGGTTCGGCTCGCCGGTGACAATGAGCGCCGAGCGCTCGATGCCAAGGTTGCTCAGGACGCTCACCATGTCCTTCGTGCGCGGCTTCTCCAGAGCCAATTCCTTGACCACCACCAGGCGACCGTCGGCCACCTTGCCCGATAGCACCGAGCGGATGGCCAGCCGCTTCATACGCTTGGGCAATGCCTGTCGGTAGCTGCGAGGCTTGGGCCCGAAGGCGACACCGCCGCCCCGACGCTGGGGCGCACTAGCGGGCCCTGCCCGCGCCCGCCCGGTGCCCTTCTGAATACGAATCTTGGCCGTGCTGCCTCGCACCTCGCTCCGCGTCCTGGTGCTGGCGCTGCCAGCCCGCTGATTGGCCCGCTGGGCCACAAAGGCCTGATGCACCACCGCCAGGTTGGGCTTGATGGCGAATACCTGGTCATCCACCGCTATGGGCTTCAACTTAGCTCCCTTGGCGTTGTATACGGGAAGCTTCACGACTTCTCGCTCTCTGTCTCCTCGGCCGGCGGCTCCTCAGCCGGAGGCTCCTCAGCCCGCGGCTCCTCGGCCGGAGGCTCCTCAGCCGACGGCTCCTCAGCCGACGGCTCCTCCACCCTCTTTTCTTCCAACTCCTCCTCGGCCTTCCTTTCAACCACCCTCCGCTTCACGGCCTGCTTGCGGGCCAGGCGAATGCGCAAAAGGCCATCCTTGGCCCCGGGCACGGAGCCCTTGACCATGATGACACCTTGGGCCGGATTGGAGTCGACCACCTCTAGGTTGCGCACCGTGACCTTCACGGCGCCCATGTGACCGGCCATCTTCATGCCCTTGATCACGCGTCCGGGGCTGGCGCTGGCTCCAATGGATCCGGGAGAGCGACCGCGGTCCGACTGGCCGTGAGTCTTGGGCCCGCCATGGAAGCCATGGCGCTTCATCACGCCGGCAAAGCCACGGCCCTTGGAGACGCCGCTCACGTCCACCAGGTCGCCGGGCTCGAAGATCTCTGCCCCCACTCGCTGGCCCACCTGCCACTGACCGATCTCGCCCACCCGGAACTCCCGCAGGTAGCGGAAGGAACCCAGGCCTTTGAAGTGCCCCTTCATGGGCTCGTTGACCCGCCTTTGCACCCCGAAGCCCAACTGGACGGCCTCGTAGCCATCGCGGTCCTTGGTCTTCACCTGAAGGACAGTGCAGGGGCCAGCCTCGATGACCGTCACTGGCACCACCGTGCCGTCGCGGTCGAAGATTTGCAACGCACCCAGCTTGCGACCCAAAAGCCCTTCGATCATGACTACAGCTTGATCTCGATGTCCACACCCGCAGGCACCTGCAGGCGCATCAGCGCGTCCACCGTCTTGGATGTGGGTTCCATAATGTCGATAAGCCTCTTATGAGTGCGAATCTCGAACTGCTCCCGCGAATCCTTGTCGACGTGCGGCGAGCGGATAACGCAAAACTTCTTGATCTCGGTGGGCAGAGGCACAGGACCAGCCACCACCGCCCCCGTCCTCTCCGCCGTCTCGCAAATAAGGGCGGCGGACTGGTCGAGGATGCGATGGTCGTAGGCCTTGAGGCGAATGCGTATCCTCTGTCTGGGCATGGCCTACCTTCTCACGTATCCTCTCACCCGTCCCAGCAACACCTCGGCCACCGAGCTTGGCACCTCCTCGTAGTGGTCGAACTCCATAGTGTAGGTAGCCCGACCTTGCGTCAAGGAGCGCAGGCCGGTGGCATAGCCGAAAGTCTCGGCCAGGGGCACCAGGGCGCGAATCAGCCGCATATGGCCCCGCTGGTCGACCATGGTCACATGGCCACGGCGAGCGTTAACGTCGCCGAGCACATCGCCGAAGAACTGCTCGGGCGTAGCCACTTCTATCTCCATGATTGGCTCCAGCAAGATAGGCTTAGCCCGGGACAGGGCCTGGCGCACGGCCATCGAACCGGCCATACGGAAAGCCAGCTCCGAGGAGTCCACCGGATGATAGCTACCATCCACCAGGGTCACTTCCACATCGACCACTGGGTAATTAGCCAGAACGCCCGTCTCCAGGGCTTCCTTCACCCCTTGCTCCACCGGCGAGATGAACTCGCGGGGGATGGCCGCGCCGATGATCTTGTCCACGAACTGGAAGCCAGCGCCCCGCTCGCGGGGAGCCACCTCCAGCTCCACTACGCCGTACTGGCCGTGGCCGCCTGTCTGGCGGATGAAACGACCCTCGACCTTGGCGGGACGGGTGATGGCCTCCTTGTAAGCCACCTCCGGCTTGCCCACGTTGGCTTCTACCCGGTACTCCTTCATCATGCGGTCGACGATGATCTCCAGGTGGAGTTCACCCATGCCGGAGATAATCGTCTGGCCCGTCTCAGAGTCATAGCGGGTCCGGAAGGTGGGGTCCTCCTCCGACAGGCGCCCCAGCGTTTCGCTCATGCGATCCTGGTCGTCTTTGGTTCTCGGCTCGATGGCTATAGAGATAACCGGCTCAGGGAACTTGATGGCCTCCAACACGATGGGATGGCTCTTGTCGCAGAGGGTGTCGCCGGTGACGGTCTTCTTGAGGCCGACGGCCGCTACGACGGTGCCTGCATACGTCTCCTGAATATCCTCTCGCCGCTGAGCGTGCATGCGCAGCAGGCGGCCGATACGCTCCCGCCCATCGTGGGTGCTGTTGTACACCAGGGAGCCCTGGCTAACCTTGCCAGAATAGACCCGAAAATAGGCCAAACGCCCCACATAGGGGTCAGCCACGATCTTGAAGGCCAGAGCGGCGAAGGGCTCATCGTCGGCAGCCTGGCGCTGGATCGTCTCCCCCGTCTTGGGATGGACACCCTTGATAGGTGGCACGTCCACTGGTGCCGGCAGGTAGTCGATCACCGCGTCCAGCAGGGGCTGGATGCCCCTGTTGCGCATGGCGCTGCCGCAGAGGACGGGGGTGACCACATTGGCCAGGGTGGCACGGCGGACAGCCTTGCGCAGCTCGGCGTCTGATATGTGGCGCCCTTCCAAGTAGCTGATGAGGACCTGGTCGTCCAGCTCGGCCACCGCCTCGACGAGCTCCTCCCGCCGTATCCTCGCTTCCCCCAGGGAGCTGATAATCAGCTCGCCTGCCCCTGGAGTCACTGCGTCCGCCTTCAGCAGGCCAGCCATGAACTCCTCAGGCCAGCCGTCGCGATCTTCGCCGTACCTCTCAGGCAGGGGAACCTCGACAGGCTCCTCGTCCTTATCAGCGGGGAATAGCCAGGCCACCTCTTTTACCAAATCAATGACCCCTAGATGCTTCTCCTCCACGCCCAGAGGGATCTGGATGGGTAGCGGCCGCGCTACCAGCCTGTCGCGGATCATGCCCACCGTGCGCCAGAAGTCGGCCCCAACCCGGTCCATCTTGTTGACGAAGGAGATACGGGGGATGTGATAGCGATCGGCCTGATGCCATACCGTCTCGGACTGGGACTGAACGCCAGCCACAGCGTCGAAGAGGACGATGCCGCCGTCCAAGACCCGCAGGCTGCGCTCCACCTCCACCGTGAAGTCCACATGGCCGGGCGTATCCACGATGTTGATCATGTGCTCTGACCATTCGCAGGTGGTAGCGGCGGCGGTAATAGTAATCCCTCGCTCCCGTTCCTGGGCCATCCAATCCATCACAGCCGTCCCCTCATCCACCTCGCCGATCTTGTAGGTACGGCCGCTATAGAAGAGGATACGCTCGGTAACGGTCGTCTTACCCGCATCTATGTGAGCAATGATCCCTATGTTGCGAACCTTTTCGATGAGCACAGGCCTAGTCATGGCTTTATCTCAAGATCATTGGAAGAAGCAAAACGTTAGGTCTTCATGGGTGCGGCCGCTACACAGAGGTTACCATCGGTAGTGAGCGAAGGCCCTATTGGCTTCAGCCATGCGGTGGGTGTCATCGCGCCGCTTGATGGTGACGCCTTGACCACTGGCGGCATCCATCAACTCAGCGGCTAACCTCTCAGCCATAGGCCTCCCCTTGCGAGCACGCGCTGCCATCAAGAGCCAGCGTATGGCCAATGCCATCTGCCGCTCCGGCCGCACCTCCAGGGGGATCTGATAGGTAGCACCGCCTACACGTCGAGGCCGCACCTCCAGAATAGGCTTGGCATTGCGTATCGCCTGTTCGAATACCTCCACAGGGTTACGGTGGGCCCGCTGCTCGATGATGTCCAGAGTGTCATACATTACCCGCTCGGCAGTACTCTTCCTGCCGTCCCTCATCAGTTTGTTGATGAACATCTGTAACCAGACGCTATTGTGCCTGGCATCAGGCGATACCCGCCTACGGATGACCTTGCCTCGCCTGGGCATTGCTTTACCTGCCCTACCTGAGCTCCTCGGTGCGACGGGTGCCGTACTTGCTGCGCCCCCGCTTCCGCCCCACTACCCCTTGGGAATCGAGGGCACCGCGGATGATATGATAGCGCACCCCCGGCAAGTCCTTCACTCGCCCTCCCCGGATGAGCACTACCGAGTGCTCCTGAAGGCTGTGCCCCTCGCCAGGGATGTAGGCGGTAACCTCCATCCCGTTGGTCAGACGCACCCGCGCTACCTTCCGCAAGGCGGAGTTAGGCTTCTTGGGAGTCACCGTCCGCACCTGAACGCAGACACCCCGCTTCTGAGGAGCCCCCTGCGCCCGGACCATCCTATTCCTCAAAGCATTGTAGGAAAAGCGCAGGGCGGGCGCCTTGGTCTTCCTGACCAGCTTCTTACGCCCCCTCCGCGCCAACTGATTTATGGTGGGCAAATCCTCTCCCCCTCAGACACAGCGAAAAAGGCCGAAAGCCTTATTTCTGAGCCAATCGGCGGTGAGGCTCCAGCCCCCAGCTGTCCGCCGACCGTTGTCACTTTGGGGTCTTTCGACCTGTACGTATTTACGTATAGCGTATATACGCAATGGACGCCAGACGCCAACGTTAGACTATATCAAAGTTCGCACGCTGTCAAGAGCACTCACCCACAGACAGACGCCGAAGGCGTGGCCTCAGCAGAGCAGAGTGGCCATGGCCGTAGCGGGCAGGGCCAGCAAGAACATATTGACAGAGAACCGCTCCATGCCATGTCTCATTTGCCCTGCACTAGGGCCAGGAACTCAGAGCGAGCGAATATCCCCTTGCGAAAGGGCCCCCGCACTGCCAACGTCACCACTCGCGTACCCGGCTTGTGGGCACCCCGCATGCTCAGGCAGAGATGCTCCGCCTCCAGCACAACCCCCACACCGTCGGCATCCAGCGCCTCCAGAATGCAATCGGCCAACTGCCGGGTCAGTCGCTCCTGAACCTGGGGCCTCCTGGCGAGAATGTCCAGCGCCCGGGCGATCTTGCTGATACCCACCAGGCGTCCATTGGGAATGTAGCCCACGTGGGCCACTCCGTAGAAGGGGAGAAAATGATGCTCGCAGAGGGAGTAGAAAGGGATATCCCTCAGGACTACCGGCTCATCCTTCTCCTCCCGAAAGCCGCCCCGCAGCACCTCCAGGGGGTCCCGGGAGAGACCAGAGAAGAGATCGGCATACATGTCGGCGATGCGCCGAGGCGTCTCGGCGAGGCCCTCCCGCTGGCCATCCTCGCCGATGCCCTCGATGATCTGTCGCACCGCCTCCGCGATCCTGGCGCGATCTATCACGTCTCCTCCCACAATGAATCAGTACAAAAGGTGGAGTATGCCCCTATGCCACGCCGATGGTCTTCTCTACAGCGGCCAGGTCGGCGGGCACCTCGCGGATCTCGGTGGGGATAGCCATCGCTGTATCGGGGTCCTTAAGACCGCTGCCGGTGATGATGCAGACGATGGTGCTGTTGCTGAGGTCCAGCCCCTGGCGGCTCATCTTGAACAGACCCGCCACCGACGCCGCCGAGGCCGGCTCGCCGAAGATGCCCTCCTCCTGGGCCAACATCCGGTAAGCCGTCAGGATCTCCTCGTCGCTCACCGCCTCGATCACGCCGCCCGAGGCATCGCGAGCAGCCTCAGCCCCCTTCCAGCTGGCCGGGTTGCCGATGCGTATAGCCGTGGCCACCGTCACCGGCTTTTCCACCGGCTTTCCCAGAACGATGGGAGCCGCCCCCTCTGCCTGGAACCCCATCATCCGCGGCTTCCTACTGGCCTTTCCCCTCTGCTCATGCTCGACGAAACCTCGCCAGTAAGCAGTGATGTTGCCAGCATTGCCCACCGGAATGAACAGGTAGTCGGGAGCATCCCCCAGGTGATCAATGATCTCGAAGGCAGCCGTCTTCTGGCCCTCCAGCCGATAGGGATTGAGGGAGTTGACCAGGGCGATGGGATGCTTGTCGGTGATGGCCCGGGCCAGGGATAGGGCCTGGTCGAAGTTGCCGTCCACAGCGATGACCTGGGCACCATGCGCCACCGCCTGGGCCAGCTTCCCCTGAGCGATGTTGCCCTTCGGCACGAGAACATGGGCCCTGAGACCGCAGTGGGCAGCATAGGCTGCGGCGGCGGCGCTGGTATTGCCGGTGGAAGCACAGAGCACCGCCTTTCGCCCCTCCTCTATTGCCTTGGCCACCGCTACCACCATCCCGCGGTCCTTGAAGGAGCCTGTGGGGTTGCAGCTCTCCAGCTTAAAGTAAAGGGAGCCACAGCCGAGTCGGGCCTCCAGCCGCTGGGAGCGCACCAGAGGCGTCTCCCCCTCCCCCATGCAAACAAGGGGAGTGGCCTCCGTTAACGGCAGATAGTCCCGATAGCGGCGCAATACGCCAAGCCGATCACTCCCCGCCCAGCTTGAGGTCACGCTGCTTCATCTCCTTCAGTTCCTGTTCCGTGGCAGCCAACTGGCGGCGTTTCTGGCGCTCCTGGAACTGGCTCAGCTTGCGCAGGTAGGCCACCACGTGCTGGCGCTGTTCACGGATCTGCTGCTGGAAGGCCGCCAGGCGCTCCATCTGCGTCTGGCTCTTGCTCTCCAGCAGCTCCAAGGCACGAGCATGGTCTTCGGCGTGCTGCTGCCGCTCCCCGATTGCCCGCTCCACAGCCTTCAGCCGCTCGTCCAGGCGCTGGCCGTCCGCGCGCCAGTGCTCCTGAACATCCGCTAGCTCCTGTTGGACCACCCGATCCTCGCCCAGGATGGTCACCTGCTCCCCCAAGCGGCGGACCTGCTCGATCAAGAGCTGCACGCGCTCGGAGAAGATGGAGTCCTGCTTAGTCAAGGCGTCGGCCTCACTGTGCAGACGTCTCGCCTCCTCTTCCAGACGCTTGATAGCCTCGCCGTGGCGAGCCGTCTTCGTCGCCATCTCTTCGATGCCCTTATCAACAACCTCCAACCGCTTCTCCAGAAGAGAACCATCGTCCCGAAGACGGTGCCCGCCCTCCTCCACAGCCAGCATGCGCCCCTCGTAGGATTGGACCAGCCTCTCCACGGCCTCCAGGCGGCGCAGGGACATACTGTGCTCCTCCCTCTGCCGCTCAGCGGTCGCCTGCTGCTGACGCATCACATCTTCGATGCGGCTCTGATTGGCCAGTTGGCGCTCCTGGAGACGCCCCAGTTGCTCCTTGGCCTGACGCGCCTCGTCCTGAAGGTGGGGGAAGGCTGTAAGATGCGAGGCCAGGGCAGAAAGGACATCTTCCCCCTTCTGCACACTCTCCGCCAGGTTCCAGAGCTGGTTTCGCGCCTGCTCCACCTGCTGCTGCAGCTTATAGAGCTGGCTCTTGGCCTGCCGCAGCTCCTCCTCCAGCCAGGGAACAGCGTCAGCCGACGGAGCTGCCGTCTCCGCCGGAGGAGGATCGGCCTCTGGCCGCTTCTTGTCCGCACCCATCAACATCCCCCCTGTCTGCCGCTAGGCCGATCAGCTTTCCACCCGCAGAAGATTGCCAACGCGGCTCACCACCGCCAGCTTGCCTGCCTCCTTGATGGTCTTCTGCACCGATTCCTCGCGGGCAACGTGCGTCATGATGACCAGTTCCGCCGTCTGGGCCACCTCGTCGCTCTCCTTCTGGATGACCGAGGCGATGCTTACGCCGTGGTCGCCGAAGCAGCGGGCGATCTGAGCCAGGACGCCAGGCTGATCCGCCACCTCCATCCGCAGATAGTAGCGGGTGGTCAGTTCAGCCATCGGCCTTATAGGCAACGAGCGGCCCGCTCGCCAGGGCGAGCGGCCTCCCCTTCGGCCAGCCTTGGCCGCCACCACGCTATGAGCGGCGTCCATGACATCGGCCACGATAGCGCTGGCCGTGGGAAAGGGACCCGCCCCCGGCCCCTGAAAGAGCACCCGCCCCAACAGGTCGCCCTCCACCTGAACGGCGTTGAGCACCCCGTCCACGCTGGCCAGAAGCTCCTCCTTGGGCACGAACGACGGGTGCACCCTTGCATCCACGCCATCCTCCCCCCTTCTGGCCACAGCCAGAAGCTTGATAGCATAGCCTAGATCCTCAGCGTAGCGGAAGTCGCGGCCGGTGAGGCTGGTGATCCCTTCGCGGTAGACATCGTCTGGCTGAACATGCGTGTGAAAGGCCAGGCTGGCCAGGATGGCCACCTTGTAGACCGCATCAAACCCCTCCACATCGTTGGTGGGATCAGCCTCGGCATAGCCCAGGGCCTGAGCCTGGCTCAGCGCCTCCTGGAAATCCAGCCCCTCTTTGCTCATGCGGGTGAGAATGTAGTTGGTGGTGCCGTTGATAATCGCCCGAATGGAAGTGATCTCGTTAGCCGAGAGGTCACGTCTGAGGGGACCAATGACGGGGGTGCCGCTCCCGACGCTGGCCTCGAAGAGAATGTCCACCCCATGCTCCTGGGCCAGGGCCAACAGCTCAAGGCCATGCTTGGCCATGACCTCCTTGTTGGCGGTCACCACGTAGCGACCGGAACTGAGGGCTTCTTTGATGAAATCATAGGCCGGCCGCTCACCACCCAGGAGTTCGATGACGATATCGACGGCTTCATCGTCCAGGACAACGCGGGGGTCATCGGTAACCAGGCCGCGGTCTATGGGCACGCCATCAGCCTTGTAGAGGTCGCGCTCCAGGATGTGACGCAGGCTTAGCTGAAGCCCCAGTTGCTCGGCGTAGGCTGGCCCCTTCTCCACGAGGGTGCGGGCCACACCGCTGCCTATCACCCCTAAGCCCAGCAAAGCGATCTGAATCTCGTCCTGCCTCGCCATCGTTTCCTATCCTACAGGCCGAAAGCCCTCTCCGCTGCCCACTGCCACTTGTCCGGGTCTTGCAATACCGGCTGAACATCAGGCACGGCCAACAGCGTCCGCTGCTCGCTCAGCCAAAGGGTGAAGTAGCGATTGCTGATGCTAGTCCGCTGCTCCGGCGTCACCTCCCGCTCGGCCTCCTTCTCCTCCACCTCAAAGATGAAGTAGCCGCCCGGCCCGGGGATGGGCTCACTGGGAGCACCCACCTCCAGATCGAACACCTTGACAGCGTACGATAGGTCCAGCTCATCGCGAGCCACCCAATCTAGTTCGCCGTCCTCCTCCTCCTCGGTCTCCTCATCCGGAGAAAGCTCACGAGCCAGATCGCCGAAGTCTTCGCCACCATCCAGACGTTCCAACACCGAGCGGGCTTCCTCCTCTGTCCCCACCAGGATCTGGCGCATCCTCACCTGCTCGACGGTCTGGGGCACAGACAGGGAAAAGACCTCCTGCACCTTACCGCTTAGAAGGTCGGCCTCTATCATCGCCCGATACTCCTCGTCCGAAAGGTCGCTCCTCTTCAACTCCTGCTCATAGGCCATGGCGAATGCCTCCGGATCGCTCTGCGTCAGGCCCAGCCGATCACTGATCTCCAGTTCGATCTCTCCGGGCGATACGGACACGCCCAGGTCAGCGGGCGCTCTGCCCCGCAGCAGCTCCTCGCTTCCCAGAGTACTGATCAGCCAATCAACGACCAGAGAGGCTTGCTCAGGCTGTTCTTGAAGGCCGTACTCAGTGACCAGCAGCTTGAGACGGCGGGCAAAGTGGTCGAGATCGAAGGTGGTTTCGCCTACCTGAACGGCCTCGGAGTGAGGACGCTGGATGTGCTCCTCGTACCAATCTTGAAACTGAAAATAGCCGAAGCCTGCCGCGATGCCTACCAGCAGCAGCACAAAACCGACAATGACCGCCAACTGGCGCCGAAATTCGCGGCTCAAGGGCCGCCGCCGTGGGCGCGGCGGAATGGGCAGGGGTCTCTGTCGTCTCTTCTTGACCAAGGGTAATACCCCCTCAAGAATAACGGACGGAGAAGCAGACGGAAACCCTCCCTACCGTCCCAGCTTGCACGGCACCAGCTACTGGCGCGAAGAGGAAGATCCCGTTGCCCGAATGTGCTCCGCCGTGTAGGGCAGAAGAGCCAAATGCCTGGCCCGCTTCAGCGCCTGGGATAGAGCCCGCTGATGCTTGGCGCAGGTCCCCAGCTTCCTCCTGGGCTCGATGCGCGCACGATCGGACAGGAAGCGTCGTAGCTTACCAACGTCTTTGTAGTCGATAACCTTGACGTGGTCCACGCAGAACATACAGACCTTGCGCCGTCGGCCGTACCGCCCGCGCGGCCTGCGTCTAGCCTGCTCGCCAGCGCCCGCTTCTTCCGGTTCGCGTTCTGGTTCCGTTGCCATCGGTCAAACCCACCTACTCAAAGGGTAGCTCCTCGGCCTCCGTCGTCTCCGCCTTCTCGGCCTCCGTCGTCTCTGCCCCCCCCTCCTCAGGCAACGGCACACCCGGCGCCCGATCGAGGAAGAGCACCCTATCGGCGACCACCTCGTTGCGGAAGCGCCGCTGACCGTCGGGAGCCTCCCAGGAGCGGCTGCGCAGCCGTCCCTCTACATAGACCCGCCGCCCCTTCTGGAGGTACTGGCTGCACTGTTCGGCCAGATTGCGCCAGGCTACGACGCTGAACCACTCCGTCTCCTCTCGCCGTTCGCCCTCGCGCGAAGTGTATCTATAGTTGGTAGCAACGCTAAAGGTGGTCATGGCGTCACCGCTGGCGGTGTAGCGCATCTCCGGATCGGTACCCACATTACCGATAATCATCAGCTTATTCAGACCTGCCATCGCGCCAGCTCCTTTCGCTCAACCCCAAGACGCCCACGTGCTTCAGGGGGCCACCGTTTCGTCTTCCTCCCTCCGCACGACCAGATGGCGTATCACTTCCTCTGTCAGCTCCAGGCTCGCCTCCAGATCGGCCACCTGAGTGGGGTCAAGCTTGAACTGGGTAAGAACGTAGTTGCCTTCGGTGTATCGTCTGATGGGATAAGCCAACTTCCTTCGGCCCCAACGATCCACTTCCGCTACCTCGCCGCCGCGGCCGGTGATGAACTGGCCCACCTTCTCGATAGTCCCAGGCACTTCCTCCTCGGGAACATCAGGGCTAATGATCATCACCATCTCGTAATCGCGCAAGGCCTCGCTCCCATCCTCCCTGCTAGCAGGCGAAACTCGAAGCCCACCCGCCGCCGACTATAGAACGCAGCGAATTATAGCATGCAACTGCTTCCTTCACAAGCGAAGCGGCTCCTGGTCAAGGCCTGCCCACCCTCAGCCGGGGATGCCCGGCACGGGGAAGCTGCTGGCGAACTCCACCACCTCCTGCCGCACGGCCACCGCCACCTTCTCATCCTCTATGTTGTCCAGGATGCGGGCAATGAGGTCGGCGATGCGCCGCATCTCCTCTGGCCCGAAGCCCCGGCTGGTGACGGCCGGCGTCCCGATGCGGATGCCGCTGCACACCGTCGGCGGTCGCTCGTCGTAGGGGATGGTGTTCTTGTTCACGGTGATGCCCACAGCGTCCAGGGCTAGCTGGGCATCGCGGCCGGTGAGCCCCTTCACCCCCACATCCACCAGGAGCAGGTGGTTGTCGGTGCCACCGGAGACGATGCGCAGACCGTGGCCCTGAAGCGCTTCGGCCAGAACCCTGGCATTCTCCACGATCCGCCGCTGATACTCGCCGAACTCCGGGCGCAAAGCTTCGCCGAAGCACACCGCCTTGGCGGCGATACTGTGCATGTGAGGCCCGCCCTGGGTGCCCGGAAAGACAGCACGATCGATCCTCTGGGCCAGGTCCGCCTGACAGAGGATGAAAGCGCCGCGAGGGCCGCGCAGGGTCTTGTGAGTAGTGGATGTGATCACCTGGGCGTGGGGCACCGGCGACGGATGGAGACCCGCGGCCACCAGGCCGGCGATGTGGGCTATGTCCGCTAGGAGATAGGCCCCCACCTCATCGGCGATCTCCCGGCAGCGGGCGAAGTCGATGATGCGGGGATAGGCGGTGGCCCCCACCACGATGACCTTGGGCTTGTGTTCGCGGGCGAGAGCGGCCATCGCGTCGTAGTCCAGAAGCTCCGTCTCCCGGTCGACGCCGTAGTGGACGAAGCGATAGAGCTTCCCCGAGAAGTTGACCGCAAGGCCGTGGGTAAGGTGGCCCCCCTGGGCAAGGTCCATGCCCATGGCCGTGTCGCCCACCTCCATGAGGGCGGTGTAGGCGGCCCTGTTGGCCTCGGCGCCGCTATGGGGCTGAACGTTGGCGTGATCGGCGCCGAAAAGTTCCTTGAGTCGCCTAATGGCCAACTCCTCCACTTCGTCCATGTGCTGGCAGCCGCCGTAGTAGCGCTTTCCCGGATAGCCCTCGGCGTACTTGGTGCTGAGGACAGTGCCCAGCGCCTCCAGAACGGCGGCGCTGGCATAATTCTCCGACGCGATGAGCTCGAGTCCCAGGCGATTCCTCTCCTGCTCGCGCTGGATAATCGCCGCCACCTCAGAGTCCTGCTGTCCCAGAACGCCCATCTCTTCTCCCTCGCCCGTTCAGTCCGCTAAACAAAAAGGCAGAGGTCAACCCCCGAAGGTCGTCGCTCCTGCCTCTCTGGCGCCGTCAATCCCCGCTCGAAGAGAGCCTGCTCCTATCGATGTCGGCCCCAGTTTAGTCCAGGGGCAGCCCTGCGTCAACGTCGGCCCTGGCCTCTGACCCCAGCCCACGGTCGTGCTCCTGCCAGGCGTACTCCACTAGAGCCATCAGGCCGCCGGAGACCAGCGAATGACCACCCAGCACCACCGCTATGGGGGCGCGCCGCGCCGCCTGGGTCAACTGGCGCAAGGAGGGCTCCCCGATCGCCTCATGCTGGCCAATGTCCGAGAGGAAGCGGTCGGCGCGGCTGGCCTCGATACCCCGATGGGCCAGAAGCACACGGCTGTCCAGGAAGGCGGCGTCGGCGAGCTCCGCCAGGGTGGCGAAGAAACGCTCCACGCCCACCTCGGCCAGGTAGAAGCCCAGGAGCGAGCGGGCCTGGCCGCCCTGAAGGCGGCCCTCGGCCTGCATGCCCCGCTCCTCGGCGAAGAAGCGCACCCGGCAGGCCGTCTCCCGCTCCAGATACTGCCAAACCTGGCTGCTCGTCCGACCGGCCACCAGCACCTGAGCCGTGGGATCGGTGAAATAGGCCAGGGCGCCTCGATAGGGCACCACGTCCAGTCGCCAGCAGTCTAGGAGGCGCTGCAAGCGGAGGCCCGCTCCTCCCACCAGGGTCAGGATAGCGAGGTCGGAAGGGGAGTCGATGTCGAACTGGCTGGAGACGCTGCGGGGCAGCGGCCGCGGCGACAGGCCGGCCTGCTCGGCCAGCAGGCGGGCCAGAGGGTTATCGCTGTCGGGCAGCTTGATCTTCTTCAGGGCTTCCCCCGGCGAGAAAGCCACCAGGTCCGCCGAGTAAAAGTTGTTGGTGATGACCAGTCCATCGCCTCGACCCAGCTCTTGGGCGATGCCCACGAACTCCTGAGCCGAGAGGAGAGGAACACCGCCGCCGCTGAAATACAGCGGCTTTTCCAGACCAAACCTATCGATTACCCAGGCCAGACGGCGGCCGAAGTGGAAGGCTCCGGTGTCCACATCCACAACGACACCGGAAGGCAGGTCTGCCAGCCCCTCTTGCGAGTCGGCGACAAGAATGGCGGAGGCGAAGGCACCTGTGGAAAGGGCTCGCTCCAGACTATCGAGGGTGGCGGCGCGGCGAGCGGCGGCCACCATCTCCTCCAGGGGACTGCCGCTCAGGCCGCCCAGAAAAGCTACAAGGGTGGGAGCCTCAGACAAGTCATCAGAGGGAAAACCCCTACCTACAGCGCCTCGGGGATGATCATGCCGTAGTCCCCCTCGCGCCGCCGATAGAGGAGCGCGTAAGTATTAGCATCGGCATCGAAGAAGAGGAAGAAGTCGTGGTGCAGAAGCTCCATTTGCTCGATGGCCTCCTCCTCGGACATCGGCTTTACAGCAAAGCGCTTAACGCGCACCACCCGTCCCAGAACGATCTCTATCTCCTGATCCTGCTCCTCCTCAACTTCCTCAGGCTCAGCGGCCTTCCCGGCCAGGGCTGCCCCTCTCGCCTTCACATGCTTGTCCCTGTGATACACCTTCTCCTTATAGCGCTGCGCCTGCCGCGACAGGACATCGGCGGCGGCGTCGATGGCGGGCAGCAGGCGAGGGCCCCTCTCCTCCGCCCGCAGGTAGGTCCCATTACAGTTCACCGTTAGCTGTACCACGTACCGCCGAGCGTTCTCGCCCCCCTCCTGCTTCAACTCAACCACTGCCTCATCCACCGGAGGCAAATAACGGCCCAAACGGCCCAGCTTGCGGCTGGTGTACTCTCGCAAGCTATCGGTTACGGTGACATGACGCGAACGAAAGGTGAGCTCCATCTCCAATCAGTCCTCCCTCTGGATCCCCGAGCGGAGACCTCCCATCACTTCATTTTAGAACCAAGGGACTCCCCCTTTCAAGGAGATCAGTCCTCGCGGGCGAAGGTAAGGGCCCAAACGGAAGCAGCACCAGCCTGGCGCAGGGCGCGGGCGCAGGCATCGAGGGTGGCGCCGGTGGTCATGACGTCGTCGATGAGCAGGACGCGCTTGCCCTCCACCCGGCGACGGTCAGCGATGAAGGCATCGTCCACGTTGCGCTTGCGTGCTTCCGCGTCGACACTCCGAGCCTGGGGCGGAGTATTGCGACGGCGCGCTAGCCCTCGCTCGGCTAGAGGCAGGCCGCACAAGCGGGAAAGCTCTCGCGCCAGCAGCGCCGACTGGTTGTAGCCCCGCAATCGCTGCCTTCTGACGTAGAGGGGCACCGCCACCAGCAGGTCGGCCTCGATGCCCTCCTCTTCCACATAGCGCGCCATGAGCTGAGCCATCGGTTGGGCCAGCGCGGAAAGGTAGTTGTACTTAAGAGCGTGCACCGCCTCACGGGCCGCACCCTCATAGATGTAAGACGAGCGCGCCCCCTGGAAGGCGGGCCTCTCCTCACGGCAGCGACTGCAAGGAACTCCCTGACGCTGGGGCTGCCAGCAGATCGGGCAGCGGGGCGGCCGAGCGCGGGGCAATTCCGCCTGGCAGGACTGGCAGAGGAAGGAGCCATAGGCCCCGCAGCCGACACAGCGGGACGGAAAGAGAACATCCAGCACCGCCCGGCCCACGCGGCTCAGAGGGGAAAGACTTACCATCGACTGCCTCCCTGTAGCGGGTCCTTAGTATTATACTTCGTCTTGCCCCGCCTGAGACGGCTGCATTAAACTGGGAGCAGGTAAGAAAACGTGAAGGTCAGAGTGAAATTCTTTGCCGCTCTCCACGACATTACGGGCAGGCGGGAGTTGAATCTGGAGGTTAGGGAAGGGCTGACGGTTGGCGAACTCCACCGTGACCTCTCCGCTCGCTTCCCCCGCCTAGCCGACTACAGCGGCAGCCTGATGTACAGCGTGAACGCCGAGTATGTCCCCGCCGACTACCCCCTAGGCGACGGCGACGAGGTGGCCTTCATCCCGCCGGTGAGCGGAGGAGCCCATGCTCATTAGCATCACCACCGACCCCCTCGACCCCCAGCACCTCATCGAGCACGTCCGCCGCGACGAGAGCGGGGCGGTGGCCCTGTTCCTGGGCGTTGTGCGCAACAGCAGCCTGGGGCGGCGCGTTCTCCACCTGGAGTACGATGCCTATCCCCAGATGGCCGAGAAGAAGATGCGACAAGTGGCTGAGGAAATCATGTCGCGCTGGCCCATCACCGATATCGCCATAGCTCACCGAACCGGCCGCCTCGAGATAGGGGAGACCAGCCTCCTGGTGGTCGTCTCCTCGCCTCATCGCCACGAGGCCTTCGACGCCTGTCAGCACGCCGTGAACCGCATCAAGGAGATCGCCCCCATCTGGAAGAAGGAGGTCTGGGAGGGAGGCGAGAGCTGGCTCGAGGGGGAAGGGAAAGCCGCCCTTCAGCCTGAATGACCAGCGCCGATCTCAGCCTCGGCCCGCCCCGCTTCTGCCCCAACTGCGGCGGTCACCTCAGCGAACGCCTCGTAGAGATGGAGGACCGCCCCCGCCTGGTCTGCGATCAATGCCAGCACATCCTCTACCTTAACCCTAGAATCGTGGCGGGCGTCATCATCGAGCGCGGCGGCCGCCTGCTGCTTCTGCGCCGCGCCATCGAGCCTCGCCGCGGCACCTGGACCTTCCCCGCCGGCTACATGGAGATCGACGAGACGGCCGAGGAGGCAGCCGTACGAGAGGCAGAGGAAGAGATCGGCCTGAAGGTGAAGGCGGGACCGCTGGTGGGGGTCTACTCGCGGCCAGCCCCCGAGAGCCCGGGGGTCCTGGTTGTGGTCTTCCAGGGCCGCCAGCCGAGGGGCCGAGTGAGGATCGGGCACGAGGTGCTGGAGGCGCGCTGGTTTGCCCTGGAGGACATCCCCTGGAACGAGCTCTCCTTCCCGACCACCCACTGGGCCCTGCGAGACTGGCTGCGGGCCCGCGGCGACACTCGCCGCCGCAGACCTCAGCGAACGGCCCGCTTGCGCCCGCGCGGCCGCGGCGGCTGAGGCGGCGGCACCTGCTTCCTGGGCCGCCCTCGATAATCGGGGGCCTCGATCTCGAAGATCATGCTCACCTTGGTATCGTACATGCGCGAGACCCAGGAATCGGGCAGGTCGTCGAGCGGACAACCCACCGTGATGACGGTCGGCAGCTTAGCGTTGTAGCGATAGTTGAGGATCTGGAACAGCTTCTCCTGAGCCCACGGCGTAGCGCTGTGCACCCCCAGGTCGTCCAGGATGAGGCAGGGAGTGGTGCGGGCCGCTTCGAAGATCTGGTCGAACTGGCCGCCCGTTGCATCCTCCCGAAAGGACGAGCGCAGCAGCTCCAGGAGGTCGGGCACCACGCAGAACTCCACCGTTATGCCCTTGCTCTCCAGATGGTGACCGATGGCCGCCGACAGGTGGGTCTTGCCACAGCCAGTGCGCCCCAGGAGCACAAGCCATCCTTCAGGGCTCTCCGCGTAGTTCTTGGCCGCGCGGAAGGCGTTGCGCAGGCTCTGGCTGGCCTCCGAGCTGATACCGATCCCTCCCAGATAGAAGCTCTCGAAGGTCATCTCGCGGATGACCGGCAGAGCCAGCCCACCGAAGGCAGCCGTCCCCCCACCCAGCCCATCCTCCAGCAGGAAGACCTGCGACAGGCTCGCATCGCACAGGCGGGTGCGCAGCCGCTCGTCCATCTCCTCCAGGGGAACCCTGGTAGTGAAGACCGTGGGGAAGCGGTGGTTGTAACGATGGTTGAGCAGCTGGAAGAGCTTCTCCTGGGCCCAGGGGGTGGCGCTCTGACCCCCCAGGTCATCCAGGATCACCAGGGGAGCGTTGCGCACCTGCTCGAACAGCTCATCGTAGGAGACCTCACTGCCCGGCCTATAGGCAGCCCGAAGATGGTCCAGCAGGTCGGGCACCACCACGAAGAACGCCGGCCGCCCCTGCTCGATAGAGGCATTGCCGATGGCCGCCGCCAGGTGGGTCTTGCCGCAGCCGCTGAGCCCGCAGAGAACCAGCCAACCGCTGGGCTCCTGGACGAACTGCTGAGCTGCCGCCACTGCCTTGGCGAATCTCTCCTGATTGCCAGGGTCAGTGCTGCGGCCGCGGCTCATCAGGTTGACGAAGGTCAGGCGGGTGAGAGGCCCCAGGTTGCTGTAGCGCTGCAGCCGGGCCAGCCGCTCCTCTTCCCTCTCCTCCAGCGCGCAGCGGCAGGGGAAGGCACGACCGAAGTCGGGATGATCGAGCGCCACGTCCTTGCGGACGAAGCCCGCCCCCCGGCAGAGGGGGCAAACGCCCTCTTCGACCCTCTCCGCGGCCTCAGTGACGGACGAGAGGCCGGTATCGCCCGGAGAGGGGGCGCTTGCGCCCAGGTCTTTCAAGATCTCGTCCAGCCTTCTCATAGTCCGGACCCTCTGCCTCCCATCGCCTGAGGATGGCAGCAATGTAGCTCCAACTCCGCTTGTTCTGTTCCACCGCTATCCGAAAGGCTGGCTGGAACCAGTCAGCAGGGTATTGGCCCTCAGCGTCCTTCAGCTCCTCGGCGATCATCGGCGTCAGGGGGCCGATGTGTTGCTCGTAGAGCTCGAAGATGCTGGGCTTGAGTTCGTGCGGCTCAGTTGGCGGCGGAAGGAGCCGCCCCAAGCCCTGCAGGTCAGCCTCGGTGGCTGCCGCCGCCCCGCGGCCAGCCGGGGTGTTGAGGAAGTACAGCTCCTGCGCTTGCCCCTCGTTCCCACCTGCCGGACAGGCAGGCTCCACATCCAGGCGCAGAAGCGTCCCCCGCTCCACCGCTGCATCGAGGCCCCGTCGCAGGGCGTCCCCTCCCAGCGAATCGAGCGCAGCGACTAGTATGCCATCCGCGGCCAGTTCGCCGTATGTCAGAAAGCGGGGTTGCCCTTTCTTGCGGCGGTCGGCGAAGAAGAAGTAAAGGCTGACCACCAGCTCGGCAGGGTCGCTGATGCGGGGCAGGACAGCAGTGAAAAAAAGGTTGGGGATAGTGGTGCCCAAGGCCCCGCCAGGAAAGCCCTCGAACCGCTCCCCCTCTAGCTCCATCCGCTCTCACCCTCCGGCGGGATGACGAGAAGGTCCTCAAAGCGAGCCGTCTTCTCCCGAAAGCGCAGATGGAGAGTACCCGTGGGCCCGTTGCGGTGCTTGGCCACGATGATCTGGGCGATGCCCGCCGGATAGCTGTCGCCCGGCCGATCGGGATGCACGCGCTCCCATTCGTCCCTACGCATGTAGGCATCCTCGCGGTAAATGAAAAGAACCACGTCCGCGTCCTGCTCGATGCTCCCCGACTCCCGCAGGTCGCTGAGCATCGGGATGTGGGTCGCCCGCGCCTCCACCGCCCGCGACAGCTGGGAGACGGCCAAGACCGGCACGTTTAGCTCCCGCGCGAGCTCCTTGAGGGAGCGAGAGATGTAGCTGATCTCCTGCACTCGGTTCTCCGCCGGCACCCCACCGTGCATAAGCTGCAGGTAGTCGACGATTACCAGGTCCAGGCGGCGCTCTCTGGATAGACGCCAGGCCTTGCCCCGCATCTCGGGCATGCGCACAACGGCGCTGTCGTTCACGTAGATGTTGGCGTTTGCCAGCACACCGATAGCCTGCATGATCCGCCGCTCCTCGGCCTCGTTATGGGTGCCCAGGCGCAGGCGGGTGGAATCGACGTTGGACTCCGTAGCCAGCAGGCGCTGTGCCACCTGTTCGCCGGCCGTCTCCAGGCTGAAGACGGCCACGGTCGCCTGCTGCCCCACGGCAGCATTGCGAGCGATGTTCAGGGCCAGGGAGGTCTTCCCCAAGCTGGGGCGCGCGGCCAGGACGACTAGGTCGGCCCGCTTGAGGCCGCCCAGGAGGGTGTCCAAGTCCATGAAGCCCGTGCGGATGTGGGCGCCCGCGCCAGCGGCCGCTTCGTCCATCGCCGGCCCCTCCACATGGCGCTCCAGGAGCTCCCTAATGTGCACGAAATCGCTGGCGAGCTTTTCCCCTTGCACGGCCGCCAGCAGGCCTTCGGCCCGGGACAGAAGCGCCGCCTGGTCGGGGCCGCCCTGGTAGGCCATCTGCTGTATCCTCTGGCTGGCATCGATCAGGCGGCGATATACGGAGTCCCTCTGGACGATCTGGGCATAGTACTCGACGCCCAGGGGGGTGGGCAGCTCTGCCACCAGTTGGCTCAGGTAAGCCACGCCGCCCATCTCCTCCAGCCGCCCTCGCCGGGCCAGCTCGTGGGCGAGGGTGATCTGATTTATGGCCTCGTTGCGCTCCCAGAGGGCGAGGCAGGCGTCGTAGGCCCAGGCGTTCTTCTCCCGGAAGAAGTCCCCGGGCTGCAGTACGGGCGCTACCTTGAAAATGGCCTCGCCGTCCACCAGGAGGGAGGCAATAATCGCCTCCTCAGCCTCGATGTCGTGCGGGGGCAGCTTCTCGACTGCTACGGTGGCCATAGCCTCGGCCTACTCCTCCGAGCGGGACCTTCTGCGGGCAATGATCTCATCGGCCGAGCGCCCGATCAGTAGCCTTCCCAGGTTCCGGTGCCCGACCTGGAGATAGTACTTCCTCCAAATCTGCCGGATCTGGTCAGCGGTCTTGGCGCCGTCCAACTCCTCCTCCGCTTGCTTGAGAAGGGCCTCCGTTTCTTCGGCAGGCGTGGTCATAGTTGCGCTCCTTTATTCCTGCGACGACTCTTCAGCCGCTTCCTGCGGCTGCTCCTCTTCCGCCTCTTGGGCTGGCTGCTCCTCGCTGCCTTCCGCCGGCTCCTCCACCGCCTCTTCCGATGGCTGCTCCTCGCTAGCCTCCGTTGACTGCTCCTCCTCCGCCTCTTCCGCCGGCTGCTCCTCTTCCGTGGGCGGAGGCGCCAGCACCTCCTCCAGCGTCTGCCCCTCTCCCAGCACTGCCACCTGCACGCTGGGACGCACATTGCGCGAAAGCCTGAGGGGCACCTCGAACAGGCCCACCTGGCGAATGGGCTCTTCCAGCTCCACCTGTCGATGCTCCAGGAGTAGCCCTAGCGGCTTCTCCAGGGCCTCGCTGATATCGCGAGCCGTCACCGAGCCGTATAGACGGCCCTGCTCACCCACCTTCACCTCGATGGTGATCGTCAGGCCGGTGAGCTTCTCCGCCAGCACCGCAGCATCGGCGTCCAGCCCGGCCTGGCGCTTGACTTCCGTCTCGCCTCTGGCCTGAGCTATGCGAATGTTGTGTTCGGTAGCGGGAACGGCCAGCTTCCGCGGCAGAAGGTAGTTGCGAGCGTAGCCATTGGCCACGTTCCTCACCTCGCCGATGCGGCCGGAGCCCTCCACCTCCTCCAGAAATACGACCTTCACGAAGCACCCTCCCGATCAGAACAACCGCTTCCCACCATCAGCATCATGCCACGACCCGATGACGGCGGCGCAAGGGACTTTCCCACAAAAGTTATGAGTTCTTTTCCACGCTCTCCACATACGAACATGTGCTCTAATCAAGTGTACTATGTGCACCACGAATGTCAAGCCTGCATAAGAGGAAGGGCCGCCTCCCTTATCGCGGCCCTTGTCCATGGCAAGCCCGACTCGCCTCAGGAGGCCAGCGCTCCCTCCAGGCCTCCCTGGTAGGCAGCCGCCAGTTCGGCCAGCGGCAGGTCGATGTAGCGCCCCAGCATCAGCCGCTGGCCCGCCACCCGCCCGATGTAGGCGACAGGCACGTCGTGGGCGGCCGCCACCTCCGCCAAGCGTTGCTCTGCCTCCGGCGCAACCGCCATCACGATGCGCGACTGGCCCTCGCCGAAGAGGGCGGCGTCCAGTCGGCCGCCCATCTTGGTCCCGGACGCATCGAGGCCCAGGCGGCCGCCGATGCACATCTCGGCCAGGGCTACCGCCAGGCCGCCCTCCGAGCAGTCGTGGCAGGCCGTCGCCAGGCCCTCGTCAATAGCCGCCAGCGCCGCCCGCTGCACCCGCACCTCCAGCTCGAGGTCGATCGACGGCCGCCCGGCCACCAGACCGTGGACCTCTTTCAGGTGCTCGCTCCCCGCCAGCGATAAGGCATCGCCCTCCAGCTCGCCGCCCAGCAGGAAGACCTCCTGCCCCTCCTGAGCGAAGGCCATGGGGCAGCGGTGGGAGACGTCCTCGAGCAGCCCCAGCATGCCGATGACCGGCGATGGGTAGACCGCCTGGCCGCCGGTCTCGTTGTACAGGCTGACGTTGCCCGATATGACAGGGATGCCCAGCTTGTGGCAAGCCGCAGCCATGCCGGCGATGACCTGCTCCATCTGGTGGTACACGTCGGGACGGTTGGGGTCACCAAAGTTCAGGCAATCGGTGATGGCCACGGGCTGAGCACCCACGCAGACCACATTGCGGGCGGCCTCGGCCACGGCGATCGCCCCGCCGGCGTAGGAATCAAGGTAGCAGTAGCGGCCGTTGCCGTCTGTGCAGAGAGCGATGCCCTTGTTTGTGCCCCGGATGCGCATCACGGCAGCGTCGCCGCCGGGGCCGTCCACCGTATTGGTGAGCACGTGGTGGTCGTACTGGCGATAGACCCATTGCTTGGCGGCGATAGTGGGCAGCGAGAGCAGACGCAGGAGGGCAGCCGCCGGCTCGGCCACATCGGGCAGGGAATCAAGATCGAACGCTTGCAGCCCGGCGAGCTCGGCGGGCGGCACCCCCTGCCGGCTGTACTGGGGCGCCTCGGTGAGCAGCCCCACCGGCAGGCAGGCCACCTCCCGCTCACCCTCGCGGATGCGGGCCAGACCGTCGTCCGTCACCACGCCGATGATGGTCGAGCGCAACTCCCACCGGTCGAACAGGGCCTTCACGTCGTCCTCGTGCCCCTTCTTCACGATGATGAGCATGCGCTCCTGCGACTCGGCGATCATGACCTCGTAGGGGCTCATCCCCTCCTCTCGCCGGGGCACCCTGGCCACGTCGATCTCCAGGCCGCTGCCCCCTCTGGCCACCGATTCCAGGGAGGAGGCGGTGAGACCAGCCGCCCCCAGGTCCTGGATGCCGACGATCCACTGCGGGTGGTTGTGGGCCAGGTCGAGGCAGGCCTCCATCAACAGCTTTTCCAGGAAAGGGTCGCCTATCTGGACGGCCGGCCGCAGCTCGTCGTAGCGAGCGTGGGGGTCAGTGCGCGAGGCCAGGCCGGAGGCGCCGTGCAGGCCGTCGCGGCCGGTGTCCGATCCCACCAGCATCAGCGGATTGCCTGCCCCTGTGGCCCGAGCGCTCGCCAGCCGCTCCTTGGGCGCCACCCCAACACACATCACATTGATCAGCGGGTTCTGAGAGTAGGCCTCCTCGAAGTAGACCTCGCCCCCTACGGTGGGGATACCCAGGCAGTTGCCGTAGCCAGCGATGCCGGCCACCACGCCGGTGCACAGATACCGGTTGCGCTGCTCGCTGAGCGGCCCGAAACGCAGGGAGTCCAGGAGAGCGATGGGCCGCGCGCCCATCGCGAAGATGTCCCGCACGATGCCGCCGATGCCCGTGGCTGCCCCCTGGTAGGGCTCGATGGCCGAAGGGTGGTTGTGGGACTCGATCTTCATCACCACGCACAGGCCGTCGCCGATGTCGACGGCGCCCGCGTTCTCGGCTCCGCGGTGAGTCAGGACGTAAGGGCCCTCAGAGGGCAGCAGGCGCAGGAGAGGACGCGAGTTCTTGTAGCCGCAGTGCTCGCTCCACAGCGCGCCGAACATGCCCAACTCGAGCTCGTTGGGCTCGCGCCCAAGGCGGGAGACGATGAGCTCGTACTCCTCGCGGTTGAGGGCGATCTGGTCGAGGAAGCTCTGCGATACAGACATGGCTATGGCCCCACAGTGGAGCCACAGCCATCTTAGCACAAGGCGAAGAGGACGTCCGCAGGAACTAGCTGGGTCTCAACCTATCGCCACAGCTTGAGCAGAAGACATCGTCGGCTTCCACCCGCGCCCCACAATGAGAGCAAAAGCGGCGTTCCGTCGTTTCCGCCGGCGCACGAGCGGCGGGCGGCGGCGCGGGCGCTGGCTGCGCCTGTGTCGGCGCGCTAACCCCGATCAGGGGAGGCGGCGGGATCGCCTCAAAGCGCGAAAGCAACTCCTTGTAGGAAGTGGTCTCGAAGCTGAACAGGTGGTGAGTTCCCACAGCCAAGAGGGCCACGACCATGGGCCCAAGGGCCGGCATCCAGCCTACAGGCTCCACACGCTCCACAGCGAAGGCGTTGGCCATCCCGCCCCCCAAGAACCACATGCCGGAGAGGAAGGCAATGATCCAGGAGACGCCGAACAGGGTGTACAGATAGGCCCGGTGGAGAAAGAAGGTGGCCCGAAATTCCTCGTCCTCTGTGATGCCGCTTAACCGCCTCTCCGCTCGGAACCAGTGGTAGAACCAGACAGCCGCCCCGATGATAATCGCAGTAACGGACGAGGCCAGAGCCTGCCGATAGCCCTCATCCCCGATGGCGTCCTCAGATATGACTCGGGCGATGCTGATGCTGATAAGCAGGGCCAGACCGATGACAAGTGTCGCGAACCCCACGAAGCTAACAATGTAAAGATACTGACGCCGTCCAGCCCCTGGAGCTATGGCCACCCGCGCCCCGACGTCACGGAAGATGAGGTAGAGGACAAGGGGTACCAGGGCCCAGCCCAGAAAGAACATGGCCAGCGCCCAGCCAATGGACGCTTTGCCTCGCTCCGTGGCATCGAAGTATACCCACATGGTCAGGGCTAGCCACAAGATGAAGAACCCGATGCCTATGGCCGCCATTCAGTACCTCCTGTGCAAGCACCCATTCTAGCCAGGCCCCGCACTGGGGCTACAGCCATCTTAGCACAAGGCGGGCGGTCTATTGCAGCGAGAAGGGCGGGTATTCGTCCCGCATCAGGAATAGGTAGGCCTGCACGCGCAAAGTCCACCGCTGCACGCCAACCCCGAAGGTGTACAGCCCTTCCGGATACCGCCCAGTGAAGAGGATAGCAAACCAGGCGATAACCACGGTGACCAGCCAGGCCAGCAGCACAAACATCAGCACGATCACCTGGGGGATGGCCAGGATCAGCCGCAGAGCAACCGACCACCGGTTGCTCTGCTCAGGGTAGTCCACCTTGAACGTGACGGGGTACGCGCCCTGCCCGAAGGGTGGGTATTCGTCGCGCAGCAAGGCGCCGTAGGCCATGACATTGGCCCGCCATCTCATGTAAGTCCTGGCCAGGTCCCACAGACCTCGCGGGTACCTGCCGGTGAACAATATGGCGAACCACGCTATCATCGCGATCACCGAAACAAGCGCACCAAATACGCCGGTGCCCGAGTTTGAGCCCAGCCCTACACTCCCAGGCGACCCCACAATAAGGACATGGGGAATGGCGAGGATGAAACGAAAGGCCGTCGTTAGGCGGTTGCGCCCCGTGGTCTGCCGCTCCACATCGAAGGAGACCGGGTAATCAGCCATCGCCATGCTCCTTCCTGGAGAACCCTCTGCGACGCAGACACGACTATGGCCCCAGCGCGGAGCCATGGCCATGTTAGCACAAGGCGAGCAGCCTATTTTAGGGAGAAGGGCGGGTACTTGTCGGTGAGAAGATAGAATGCGTAAGCCGCCACCCGCAGCCCCCAGCGATGCATCCCGACGCTGAAGGCGAACAGAGGGCGCGGATACCTGGCCGTGAAGAGGATCGCGAACCAGGCGATTATCAGCACTACGTAATATACGAGGTACAGAATCATCAAGACGATAAAGTGGGGGAGCGCCAGCAGCCACTTGATGAGCGGCAGCCAGCGGTTCAGATCGTCCGGATAGTCCACATCGAGATGCACCGCCTGCTCCTCGTCCAGGGCGGGATAGTCGTCCCTGAGGAACAATAGGTAGATGTTGATCCGGTACATGTAGCGAAGGAAGTTCACCATAAAATCGAACCACCACCGGGGGTACTTCTTCCTGAAAAGAATGGTGAGGAATGCTGCTGCGGGAATCATTGCGGCCGCCGATATGATGTAGAGGATAACGTAGGCCGGGAAGATCAGCAACCACTTGAGAAAGATCTTCCAGCGCGAGAGGCGCTCGGGGTAGTCCACATCGAACCGTACAGGATATGCAGCTCCGGTAGCCATAGCGCTCCCTCCTTCAAGAAAGCCTTAGCGGCACAAACTTATAGGGCGGAGCAATGGTTGTCAACCAGCATCATTCGAACACGTACTTCACCGTCTCGCCGAACGCGGGCGTCGCTGAGAACCACAGGCGAGCGAACCTCAGCGAGTAGTCCAGGCGCGCCGGGTCTACCTCCGGCGGCAGCTCGAAGATGACCTGCACTGTTGCCTCCTCGTCCTCCCCCACCTCCTCCGGCGCCGCATGCCCCGCCACCATCACCAGTGCGGGCTCGTGCTTGTCACCATCCTCGTCCCTGAGCTTGAAGTCCGACTCCCTGATCTCGACGTCCCGCCAGCTATCGTTCAGCATCGCGAACTCAAACATGACCAGTCGGTTGCCGCTCTCCGGCTCCAGAAGCGTTTCGTCCTCAGCCAGCGGGTCGGTCGCCGAAAGCAGATGCACCCACACGTCGGATACCTCAATGCTCGCCGCCGGCACGCCCTCCGCCAGTCCAGCGTAGCTCACCTCCACCTCCAGCTCCTCGCCCAGCAGCAGGACGCCGGTCACACCGCCAGCGATGATGCCCCCTGTCACCAAGAACCCGATGATGGAGGAGACGAGATAGGCATCGCCGCCCGCCGGTCCAGCCGTCGCCGACAGATTGAAGGGCGGGTACTCGTCGGTCAGGGAGAGGGCATAGGCGGTGACCCGTGCTCCCCATCGCATCACCCCCACCACGTACTCGAACAGACCCTGCGGATATCGGCCCGCAACGAGGATGAAAACCCAGGCCAGGATGGTCACCAGCAGAGCGCCTATCCACAGGAAGAGGAGGATGATGACATGAGGAATGGCAGTGATGAACTTCCAGAAGAGCAGTTTCCAGCGGATAAGCCGCTCCGGGTAGCGAACATCAAAGTCGATCGGATAGTCCCCCTCAAAGGGCGGATAGACATCCGTTAGCAAGAGAAGATAGCTCAGCGCTCGATATTGCCAGCGATAGAGGGCAACCAGAAAGTTGAACAGCCAGCGGGGGATGCGCCGCCTCACCAGGATAGCCAGCCACGAGGCCACCACCACCGCCGCGACCGTGCCTCCGGCGAGGGTGAGGCCTCCTGCCGCGCCAATCCAGCCCGCTGTGCCTCCCGCCAACACCCCCCAAAAGATGAGCACAGGGATGGCCAGGGGCAGGCGCAGGAACGTCTTCCAGCGGGAGAGACGCTCCGGATATACGGCATCAAAGGTTACCGGGTAGGGAGCCGCTTCAGCGATAGCCATGGTCGTACCCCCTTCTCACGCCGCGGTCGGCGCCGAGGCTTCGATGATCGAGCGCCAGATGGGCAGCCCGCCCTCGCCCCCCAGCAGGGCCTCGCTGGCCCGCTCGGGATGAGGCATCATCCCCAGCACGTTTCCCCGCTCGTTGACGATGCCGGCGATGTTGTTGGCGCTGCCGTTGGGGTTGGCCTCCGCTGTGGCCTGGCCATCGGCGTCACAATAGCGGAAGACCACCCGCCCTTCCGCCTCCAGCCGGGCCAGGGTTTCGGCGTCGGCGTGATAGCGCCCCTCGCCGTGACCAATGGGGATGGCCAGCACCTGCCCCCGCCGACAGGCGCTGGTGAACGGCGTATCGTTGTTCTCCACCCGCAGGTTCACCCACTGGCAGCGGTACTGAAGGCTCTCGTTGCGTATGAGAGCGCCGGGCAGCAACCCCGCCTCGCACAGGATCTGAAAGCCGTTGCAGATGCCCAGGACCAGCTTGCCCGCCCGAGCCTCCTTCACCACCGCCTCCATCACCGGCGAGAAGCGCGCGATGGCCCCCGCCCGCAGGTAGTCGCCGTAGGAGAAGCCGCCGGGGAGGATGATGCAGTCGTAGGGGGAGAGGTCAGCCTGGCGATGCCACACGTAGTCCGTGGGCTGGCCCAGGATGTCGTCGAGGACGTAGTAGCAGTCGCCGTCGCTCCAGGTGCCCGGGAAGACGATAACCGCGAACCGCATCTCCCGCCGATTATACACCAGCCCCAGATCAGGTGGGGCGCTCTATCTCCAGCGGCGGCGAAGTGCCATCGATGGGGGCGGAAGGCACCTGCTCCAGGAAGCGCGCAGCCTGGGCCGCCCTCTCCCCCTCCGTGGGAGGCGGGTACTCGATGCGGCGATGGTAGATCCCCCGCAGGGTAGCCTTGAGGGACTCGCCGATGACCTTCAGGTCACGTAGCGTGAGGTCGCATTCATCAAGCTGGCCCTCGGACAGCCGCTCGGCGATCACGGCATCCACCAGGGCGTCGATCCGCTCCGGCGAGCGGTCGCGGCTGCTCCTCACCACCGACTCCGCCGAGTCAGCCAGCATCACGATAGCCGTCTCCCCGCTCTGCGGCTTGGGGCCCGCGTAGGCAAACTGGCGCGGGTCCACATCGGGGTTCTCCTGGCTCGCCTTGCGGTAAAAGTAGGTCACCAGGCGAGTGCCATGGTGCTCGCTGATGAAAGCCCGCACCTGCGTCGGAAGCCTGTACTTGCGGGCCAACTCCATGCCCGCAGCCACATGGGCCGAGATGATCCTGGCGCTCGTGTAGGGGTCCAGCCTCTCGTGAGGGTTCCGCCCTTCCAACTGGTTCTCGATATAGAAGCTCGGACGCGCCAGCTTGCCGATATCGTGGTAATAGCAACCCACTCGCACCAGCAGTGCATCAGCCTCCACCAGGTCGGCCGCCCGCTCGGCCAGGTTGCTCACCACAACGCTGTGGTGGAAGGTGCCTGGCGCCTCCGCCTGTAGCCGCCGCAAGAGGGGATGGTTGAGCTGGGCCAACTCCATGAGCTGTACGCGGGTAGTGATGCCAAACAGAAGGCCGAGGACAATGAAAGCGCCCACAGTGATCACTGCCGACAGAAGCCCGCCCAGGGCAGTGGCCAGAAGGGCCCAGGGCAGGTCTATCACCTCGCGGCGGGGGTCGAGCAGCCAGAAGACAAGCAGACCAACGAACGAGACAAGGGCCACCGCTCCGCCGGCGAGCAGGTAGCGATTCACCCGCTCCGCCCGATGAACCCCATATATGCCAACCAGACCAGCCAGGGTGAATACCGATGCCATCTGGAAAGCCCCAGTCGCGTTGCCAGTCACCACGCTACGAGCATCGGGCTGATAGAAACCGGCGAACGTAACGAGAAAGGCCAGAACGGCCGCCACGGCCACTGCCAGGCCGGCATCGAGGAGGGCAGCCACCAGCATTGGCGCCGCTGCCACCGGCAGAAGGTAGGCCAGAAAGAGCCTGTCGTTGTCCGGTAAGGCCGGGGCCAGCAGGAGCTTGGCGGCTGCCACCCACAGTACGACCAATAGGGCCAGCAGGAGAAGGCGCGGCAGGCTGGAGGCCTCCTTGGGCTGAAAGAGGTATAGGTAACCCCCCAGGGCCAGAGCCCCCAACAGTGCCACCAAAACCGCCGCGGCGACATGGTCTCCCTGCAGGTGCACGTCTACCAGACCGGCATCCCGAAGCTGCTCCATGACGTCGGCGGTGATGACCTGCCCCTCGGAGACGATGACCTCGCCGTGGACGCTGATGTCCCGCGTGGCAATCTCGCCTTCCCCAACGTCGAGGCCGGCGGGAAAGACGGGAAAGAGAATGAAGATGAGGGCCACCCCCACGACGGCGCTAAAGACGGCCGCCCGCAGGGCGGAAATTTTTCTTCTTGTCGTCGACCTTGCAAGCATAAGCCACGCCCGCTTAGTGGCGTCCTTCCATGATATCAGACGCAAATCGCAGGCGAAAGGACATGAGGAGAAAGGAGGACTAGGAGTTGGAGATTTCGGCCAGCAGCTCCGTGACCACCTCGTTTATCTCGCGGCCCTCGGCACGGCCTGCTAGCTGAGAGATGAGGACGGGCATCACCTTGCCCTTGTCAGCCGGTCCACGCGCTCCTGCCTGGGCGATGACCTCGCGGGCTGCCTTGACGATCTCCTCGCGAGACATGGCAGGGGGCAAATAAGCGAGAAGGACAGCCAGCTCCGCCTCTTCCTTGTCCACCAGGTCCTGTCGGCCACCCTTCTGGAACCCTTCGATGCTCTCCCGGTGCCTGCGCACCTCTTTGCTGATCACCTTAAGGACACCGGCATCGTCCAGGGCCTCACCCCCGGCCACCTCGGCGTTCTTAACAGCCGCCATCACCAAACGAATCGCCGTCTTACGGCGCTCATCGCGGCCGCGGATGGCATCCTTCAGATCACCGGCAAGTTTATCTTTGAGAGCCATATTGAGAGAAACCAGCCTACCGAAAGCGGCGACTGTTCTTGCGGCTCTTGCGCAGTTTGGCAGCTTTCTTCTTCTTGGCCGTTACGCTGGGCGGCTCGAAGTGCTCCCGCCGTCGTGCCTCAGCCAGAACGCCCGTCTGTTGGACCAGCTTGCTGAATCGTCTCAGGGCTTGCTCGAACGATTCGTTCGGGCCGATAATCACTTCTGGCAAATACTTCCCCTCCCCCTGGCCATAGATAATGAAGGCACGTTCCCAATCTTATTTATGTCACAGCTTACAGTCAACCCTGAGTAGAGCCCCATTCGTCGGCGCGCCAAGCCACCTTCCCTCCGACGATGGTCATCTGCGGTCGCAGCGTCGGGAGTTCGCCCGCTGGGCAGGCCATGGGGTCGCCCGAGAGCACCACCAGGTCGGCCAGCCTGGCGGGAGCGATGCTGCCCCGTTCCTCTTCAGCGAAGAAGGCATAAGCAGCGGCCGTCGTGTACAGGCCCAGCGCCTCCTCGATGGAAATGCTCTCCTCCCCTCCAAGAGACTGGCCACCCACGCTGCGGCGGGCGACGGCCCCGTACAAGCCAGCAACAACCTCCGGCCCGACCACCGGACAGTCGGAGCCGGCAGCCAATCGAACGCCCGCCCTCAGGAGCGAGCGCAGGGGATAGAGGTAGGACTGCCTCTGCCGCGGCACCTGCCGCAGGTAGCGGTCGCCGTTGTAATAGAGGAAGGAGGGCTGAGTGACCACCATCAGTCCCGCCGTCGCTATCCGCTCCGCCAGCGGCGGCGGGCAGACACCGCAGTGCTCGATACGATGGCGATGATTCTGGCGTGGGCCCCGAGCCAGCGCCCGCGACAGGGCATCAGCAGCGGCAGCCACCGCCCGCTCCTCCACGGCGTGAATGGATACCTGCCAACCCTGGGTATGCGCCTGGAAGACCATCTCTGCCAGGGCATCCTCTTCGGGGTAGATCTCCTCCCCTAATTCCTTGATGACGATCTTCACCGCCCCCAACTCCAGCGCGCCGTCGCCGCCTTCTTTCTCCCTCCAGCGGGCGGCTGCCTCCCTCTGCTCGAAGCCCACCATGGCCGTCAGGCGAGGCAACAGGTGTCCCTCCTGGCGCAGCCGTCGCAGAAGCTCCCACTCCGCCGGGCCGTTAGTGTGGCTGGCGTCTACGACCGAGGTGACGCCTGCAGCCAGGAACCGCTGACTAGCCAGGCGCAGGCCCTCAACAAGCTCTTCCCAGCTCAGAGGAGGCACGGCTCGATCCACCAGCTCGTTCATCTCCAGCAGGAGGCCGGTGGGCTCGCCACTGGCGAGGTCACGCTCCATGTAGCCGCCGGGGGGTTCTTCGGTCTCCGTGTCGATTCCGCACAGACGGAGGGCCAGGCTGTTGAGGACGCAGGCGTGGCCGCTGCGGTGAATCAGCCGCACCGGATGATCCGGCACGGCAAGGTCAAGGTCCCAGCGAGTGGGATGGCGCCCCTCGGCCAGGTCGACCTCGCTGTAGCCGACGGCCCGGAGCCAGCGGCCAGCGGGGGTGACCTCCGCCTGCCGCCGCAGAGCGGCCTGGATGTCTCCGATGGAGGATACAGCATCGGGGCTGCAATCCACGGCGAGGAGGCTGGCGGCGTAGGCCAGCACGTGGCAGTGGGCGTCGATGAAGCCAGGCAACAGCGCCTGCCCTCGACAGTCGATGACCTCAGCATGAGCGCTTCTCGCCTGGCAGCGGATCTCGGCATCCGAGCCGACAGCCAGAATGCGCTCGCCCTGAACAGCGACAGCCTCCGCGCGCGGCCGCTGCCGGTCCATGGTGATGACGCGCGCATTGTAGAGAACGAGGGTAGCGGTCAGGCCAGTCCCCCTACAGCAGAGTCATCTCCTGCAGGTCGGGGGGCACGATGAGGCGGGCCTCCGTCAGGGCCTGCACCTCCTCCGCCGTCCAGCCGGGGGCCACCTCCCGCAGCACCAGCCCCTCAGGGGTCACTTCGATGACGGCGATATCGGTGATGATCTGATCCACACACTGCGGCGCGGTGATCGGCTCCGTGCACTCCTTGACGATCTTCGGCCCGCCCTCCTTAGTAGTGTGGATCATGAGGGCGATGACCTTCTTGGCGCAGAAAGCCAGGTCCTGCCCTCCGCCCAGGTTCCCGACCTGCTTGCCAGGGATGAGGTAGTTGGCGAGGTCCCCCTTCTCCGACACCTGCACCGACCCCAGGACAGTGATATCGATGTGGCCGCCGCGGATAATGCAGAAGCTCTCGGCGTGATCCATGAGAGCCATCCCCGGCTTGCTGGATACGGACTGCTCGCCGGCGTTGACCAGCCTGTCATCGGCCTCATCGGGGTTGTCGATGATCGGCCCGAACCCGATGACCCCATTCTCCGAGTGGAAGAGCACCTCCCGCTCGGGCGGCACGAAGTTGCTACAGTAGGTGGGTATTCCCACCCCCAGGTTGATTATCATCCCGTCCTGAAACTCCTTGGCGACTCGCAGGGCCATTACCTGCTCGTCTAGCCTCTCTCCAGGCATGATTCTGCCTCCCTCTATTCCTTACATCGCCTCATCCCAGGGCCTGGGCTCCTTGGGCCGCACCACCACCCGGTGCACGTAGATGCCCGGGGTCACGACGCACTCCGGATCCAGCTCACCCAGCTCCACCACCTCGTCCACCTCGGCAACCGTCACCGTGGAGGCGCCGGCCATCACAGCATTGAAGGTGCGCATTGTCCCCCAATACACCAGGTTCCCGTACCTATCCGCCTTGTGGGCGCGGATGAGGGAGAAGTCCCCCCTCAGAGCGTGCTCCAGCAGGTACTTGCGGCCGTTGAACTCCCGCACTTCCTTGCCCTCTCCTATGACAGTACCCACGCCCACAGGCGTATAGAAGGCAGCGATGCCTCCCTTGCCCGTCCGTATTCTCTCACACAGCGTCCCCTGGCCCGTGAGCTCCAGCTCGATCTCCCTCTGCATCACCCCCCACTCGAAGGGGGTGTAAAAGCGGCCGGGCGCAGCAGGATAAGTGACGATGCCCTTCTTCACCTGCCCCCTGCCCACGAGCAGGCCGGGGTCGTAGAAGTCCGGCGGGACCTCCTGGATGACCGCCATACGCTCGCGTAGGACCTCCACCAGGTTCGGCCCCCAACCGCCGACGTTGCCCACCATGGTCAGGTCCTTGACCTCTTTTCGGGCCACGGCGGCAATCAGGTAGCTAGGACACTCCCCCGCGCCAGCGAAGCCTCCGATGAGCAGAGTGGACCCATCGACCATGTCGGCCACGGCCTCATCGAAGCTGCCCACGATCTTGTTTATCATCGGCCTTGACCTCCCTGGTTGTGGTAACTACAGCATCTTAGCATTATCGAAAGCCCTTTGCCCATCAAGGAAGACCGCAATAGACTCGATCTGAGAGGCTAGAGACGAGCACTATGGAGAAGAAGGTCAGCTTCGAGGAGGCTTTGGAGCGGGCTAAGCGCATGTCCGAGCGCTAGGTGGAGCGGGGCCCCTACCGCTTCTTCCCCCTCAGGGATAACGTAGAGGGGGTCCAGCGGGGGCTGGCGAAGAGAAAAAGAAGGCCGCTGAGAACATTCCCAGCGGCCTCAGCTTTTCTCGGGCGAGCGCCCTAATCAGCGGAGGGCAGAACCTTCGGCTGGAGCAGCTTCATGGGAGCTCCGCAGCAATGGGCGTTACCATTGCCTGGCTTAATGCACAACACCTCGGTGCCACACTTCTCGCACTGAAATCGCTTGCCCAACTGGTTAGCCATGCTCTACCTCCCCTTATTTCTTCAGTTCCATGGGCTGGCCACAGCAGGAGAGGTTTCCCTCGCCACCTTTGGTAACGATCATCTCCGTGCCGCACTTAGTACACTGATAACGCTTGCCCACCTGATTGGCCACTTGCCTTCAGCCTCCGTTACACGTATACAGCACAACGCTTCCAAAAAGGAAGCCCACCCTTTCTGACCTCAGTCTAGCCCAATCTGAAATGCTCGTCAATCCCGTGTACTCGCCCGGTACATTGGTGACATCGTAGGAGGGCCTGAAGAGACGTGCGGGAGCCGCGGCTTGGTGGTGTCGAAAGTCAGGGATGACCGGTGGACCGCGCCGTTTTCGCGGCCTTCTCGGCGTCGGCCAAGAAGCGCTCGATTCCTACGTCGGTCAAGGGGTGGCGAAGCATCCCCATAAGCACGCTGTAGGGCATGGTCGCGATGTGGGCGCCAGCCTTTGCAGCCGCAATCACGTGGAGAGGATGCCTCAGGCTCGCCGCCAGCACCTGATTCGGCAGGTGATAGCGCTCGAAGATCTGCACACTATCCGCCACCACTGCCATGCCGTCGTGGCCCACGTCGTCCAGGCGCCCGACAAAGGGGCTGATGTAGGTGGCCCCCGCCTGGGCAGCCAGGAGAGCCTGGTTGGCGGAGAAGACCAGGGTCGTGTTGATCTTGATCCCCTCTTTGGATAGGCGAGAGGTCGCCTCCAGCCCCGCCTCATCGATCGGTATCTTCACCACCACGTTGGGGTGCCAGGAGGCGACGCGACGCGCCTCCTCCACCAGCCCGTCCACATCGCGGGCGAGGCACTCGGCGGAGATGGGCCCATCGACGATCTCGCAGATCTCCAGGACGATGTCGCGGTAGTTACCTCCCCCCGCCTTGGCCCACAGAGTGGGGTTGGTGGTCACCCCAGAGATTACCCCCAGCTTTGCCGCCGCTCGGATCTCGTCAACGCTGGCCGTGTCCAGAAATAATCGCATCCTCACCCTCTCAGAGCGGATTATAGCTTCTTTTGGCCCCCCGCAAAAGCACCCTGCCCGCCGGCACACTCACAGACGGGGGGAGGCCTCCTCGATGGCGGCTGCCGGGGCAGGCAACTGACCAGCCTTCCGGGCGGCTGCCTCCAGAAAGCCCTGGAACAGGGGATGGGGTCGGTTGGGCCGAGAGCGAAACTCGGCGTGGAACTGGGAGCCCACCATCCAGGGATGATCCCGCAGCTCGCAGATCTCCACCAGCGTCCCGTCGGGCGATAGGCCGCTGGGGATGAGGCCGGCCTCAGCCAGGGCCTCTCGATAGGCGTTGTTGAACTCGTAGCGATGGCGGTGCCGCTCTACTACCTCTGGCTGACCATAAGCGGCGTAGGTCTTGCTACCGTCCACCAGATGGCAGGGGTAACCGCCCAGACGCATGGTGCCGCCCTTGTCCTCGATACCCTCCTGCTCGGAAAGAAGGCTTATCACCGGATAGGACGTGCTGGGGCAGAACTCGGTGGAGTGGGGATCATCGCTCTGGAACACATGGCGGGCGAATTCGATGACCATGATCTGCAGGCCCAGGCAGAGCCCCAAGTACGGCACCCCCTCCTGGCGGGCGTAGCGAGCGGCACGGACCATCCCCTCGATGGCCCGTTCGCCGAAGCCTCCAGGCACCACAATGCCGTGCACCCCCTCTAAGGCGGCCTCACCACCACCCTCCTCCAGCTTGCCCGAGGGCACCCAGCGGATGTCCACTCCCAGGCCGTAGTGAACGGCGGCGTGGATCAGGGACTCCTTCACCGAAAGGTAGGCATCGGGCAGCTCGGCGTACTTGCCGACCACCGCCACGGAAACCCGACCGCGGGGGCTCTTGAGCCGCGCCACCCACTTCTGCCAATCGGCCAGGTCGCGCGAGACGCCGGGAAGATGCAGGCGCTCCATGATGTAGGCCGTCAGGCCAGCCTGCTCCAGAGCCAGCGGCACCTCGTAGATAGTGGACATGGTGGGAAGGGGCACAACCGCCCGTTTCTCGACGTCGCAGAACAGCGAGATCTTATCGCGCAGGTCATCGGGCATCTGGTCATCGCTGCGGCACATGATGACGTCGGGCTGGATGCCCATGCTGCGCAGCTCGCGAACGCTGTGCTGAGTAGGCTTAGTCTTCAGCTCGCCAGTGGTGGCCATATAGGGGAGAAGAGTTACATGGATAGCGAGGGTATCATCCCGCCCCTCCTCTTTGCGCATCTGGCGGATGGCTTCCAGGAAAGGCTGGCCCTCGATGTCGCCCACGGTGCCTCCCGCCTCCACAATGACGACGCTGGCGTCGCTCTCCCGCCCGACAGCGCGGATGCGCTCCTTAATCTCGTTGGTCACGTGGGGGATAGACTGGATGGTGCGGCCCAGGTAGACGCCCCGTCGCTCCTTGGCGATGACCGCCTGGTAGATCTGGCCGGAGGTCACGGAGCTAGCCTGGGTGAGATCCTGATCCAGGAAGCGCTCATAGTGTCCCAGGTCGAGGTCGGTTTCGGCGCCGTCGTTGGTGACGAATACCTCGCCGTGCTGGTAGGGAGACATGGTGCCGGGGTCGACGTTGAGGTAGGGGTCCAGCTTCTGGATGACGACGGGGATGCTGCGGGCTTTGAGGAGACGACCGAGAGCGGCGGTGGTGATTCCTTTCCCTACGGAACTTACGACACCACCGGTGACGAAAATGTACTTCGTCATGTAATTCACAATCATCATACGGGCGACGGCGAAGGCCTGTCAAGCGTTAGGGGCCCGGGGAAACTGAGCAAAGAGCTAGATTGATTATCAAAATGCTCACTGCCAAGAGACGCACAGACCAGAGATCAGGTCGATGCCTTTCTTGACCATCCCATTATGGTTCACCTATACTGACCCTGCTTTCGCCAGGGTCAGAAAGGGGGCGTGCATGACCATCTCCTGGGAGATCTCCGAGTTGCCCAATGGCTTGCGGATGGTGACCACACCCCTTGCCACTGCCCAATCGGTCAGCGTTAGCCTCTTCACCGGGACGGGCTCGCGAGCCGAGGAGCGCGGCTCTCAAGGGCTCGCCCATTTCTTGGAGCACATGATCTTCAAGGGAAGTGAGCGCCGCCCGACCGCTATGGCCATCGCCGAGGCCATTGAAGGGGCAGGCGGCGTCCTCAACGCCTACACCACGAAGGAGATCACCTGCTTCTGGAACCACCTCCCCTACGATAAGCTGGACCTGGCCATGGACGTGCTGGCCGATATGATCCTTCATCCCCTGCTCGACGCCCAGGAGATGGAACGAGAGCGCTCGGTGGTGCAGCAGGAGATCCGCCGCAATCACGACCAGCCGGGCGTGTGGGTGGGCGAGCTGCTGATCCAGGCCCTTTACGGCGATCAGCCCCTTGGCTGGAGCACTGCCGGCAACGAGGAGACGGTAGCCACCATCCAGCGCCAGCACTTCCTGGACTACATGGACGCCTGGTACGTGCCAGCCAACCTGGTGATCAGCGTGGCCGGCAACGTCAGCCACGAGGAGGTAGCGGCCCTCGCCCATCGCCACTTCGAAGACCGATCAGCCAAGCCCTCTCCCCCCTTCCTGCCGCTCGATTCCAACCTCCCCACCCAGCGGGTGACTGCCGAGAGCCGCCCCATAAGCCAGGCCAATCTGGCCATGGCCCTCCCCGCTTTCGCCAGAAAGGACCCCGACCGCTACGCCCTGATGATATTCAACAGCCTCCTGGGCCGGGGCATGAGCTCCCGCCTGTTCAAGGAGGTGCGGGAGAAGCGAGGGCTAGCCTACTCGGTGGGCTCGGCCGTGAGCCGCTACTTCGATACCGGCCTGCTGGTGATCAGCGCCGGCGTCGCCCCCCAGAACCTGAAGGAAGCGACGCGGGTCATCGTCGGCGAACTGCGCAAGCTACTGGAGGAGCCCGTGAGCGAGGAGGAGATGACCAGGGTGCGCGACTACAGCGTGGGCAGCTTCCGCCTGAGCCTGGAGACGCCCATGGCCCTGGGCCAACGCGCCGGCGAGCTGCTGCTGACCATGGACGAGATCGAGTCCATCGAGTCAGTGGTGGAGAAGCTGCGGGCGATCACCGCCGACGACGTCATGCGGGTCGCCCGCCGCATCGTCCAGGCGGGCAAGCTGGTTCTGGCAGTAGTCGGCCCCGACGTCGAGAGCGAGGAGTTGGCGGAGCTATTAGCCGCTACGGCAGACTGAAGTGCGGCTGTACTATGGGGGACACGCCGGCAGTAGCGCCGCCTGCGTCCTCGCCGACGCAGGGCACATTGAGCGCCGAGCCGTAGAGGATTAGATTGGCGTCGTGCAGCCCATTGAGCCTGACGAGAGCCTCCACAGTTGTGCCGAAGCGAGCGGCGATGTCGATCAGCGTGTCGCCCGGCTGCACCTCATATCCCACCGGGGGTGCGGACGGCGGAGGTGGCGGCTCCTGAGGCGCAGCCGGCTCTGCGTCCTCCGCGCCGCCGTGCGAGTCGAGCACCCGTATCGTATCCGTGCCCTCGAACGGGCTGCCCGAAACCTCCCCCTTCACCCTGAACGTGATGTCGACCGTCCGACCGTCAAGTAGGACGATAACGGCCTCGCGGCTGAACTTGACCATACGAATACGATCGGGAATGCCGTCCCCATCCTCGTCGCCGACGGCTGTGGGATGCTCCTCGGCCCTGGTGCAGCTATCATCGAGGCACAGTTGGACAGTATGGATGTCGATTTCATCCACATGCCATCCCTCTGGCAGCTCTATGTACGCCGTAACGAAGTTCTCCTCGCTCTCGGGGTTTAGGGTGTCAGGGTCGATGTCGACGGTGGCGGGGATAGCTTGCGGCCCGGCGGCCTGGATGTCAGCAGAGCACGTTTCGCTATCTGAAAACAGGCCATAACTGCCGCTTTCCCAAAATCCCGCCCCGCTGCCCACCAATCCGAGGGTCAGGAAGACCAAAGAGAGAGGGCGCCAAAGCCTCGGCTGCCTTCGCGCCCGCGTGCCGCCTCTCTCCTGGCGGCCGTGCTCAGCGGCACGCGTACGAAGCAGCGCTGGCGCGACCACCAGAGCGGCAATGCCGCCCAGGGCCAGCCAGGCGGCGAGGCCACGGGGCCTGTGCGAGCTCTGGTTAACCTGCTGCGGCCGATGTTCCCCCTGTCTCCCTCGACGCAAGGTGGTGAATATGCGGAAAAGCTCGCCGGCGATGATGAGGCCCCCGGGCAGGCCCACAAGCAGGAGGAAACCCCAAGGCTGGCGTACATGCTGGGCCACGTAGCCCAGGTATGGAATGGTCACCCACACCCGGCCCCTCAGTGCATCAGCGGGAACCAGCGAAGTGTCAGGCTCTTCGTTTGCGTCTCCCCTTGTGCGGAAGCTGAGCGACTCCTCGTTCACCACCTCCACCACGCGGTGAGTGACGAAGTCGGGTGAGCCTTGCTGCCGGAAGGTAATGATGTCGCCGAGGGCGACCGCTTCGGGGTCCACCGGGCGGACCAACACGACGGAGCCTACTGGCATGGCCGGCTCCATGCTGCCGCTCAGGACCACCTGCATGTCCCACTGAAGGACCCGGGGCACCACAAAGAAGAGGATGACGCCCACCAACGCCAGCGCCACAGCTACGCTGACGAGAAGACTCGCTATCCGAAACAGAAACCTAATTCCTGAGACAAACATTCTCTCACCTAAACCGGCACCGGTGGGCGTGGTGGGGGGCGCCCATCCCCACCACGTGAACCGCCCCGCTTACTGGCTACTATCCTGGTTCAGGGTAAAGGTAACAGCCGAGTGACCGTTAGCCACCAATGCCGAGGACCGTCGTATCATCGGTTATTGTGAATTTGAGGTCAAAGCTGGCGGTAGCACCCTGGTACTCGTTGCCAGCGGCCGGATCAAACTCAAATGTGATCCTGACCCTCTTGAGGTCACTAGGATTCGGGTCTAGGTAGTCAGCCGTCGGTGGGTGACCGCCTTCCCAGAATTTTCCGCTGTACGGCCAGTCTACAAATTCCCGGAGGGTCACAACGTCGTCGTCATTGGCATCCATTTTAGAACCTACAGGGCCCGCGTTGCACCAGTACGACATAGGGATACCCATGTAGTCGCCGCCATGAAACTCGGTAGCGTCAAATTCCGTGATGTGGATGACGTCTACGAGCCCAAGAGTGCCGCCTAAGTTCTCACCGCCAACACCCAGCATCAGTGCACCACTTGAGCCCACGTTCCTCATGGTCACCACAAGAGTAGCCGTGTCTCCCGGAGCCCAGGCGGCTGGAGTTGACCAAGTCATGGTGTTCCCATCGAACCAGGTACCAATAGCACCCCCGTCCTTGGACACCTGCAGGTCCATTGTCCCTGCGTCGGACGAGACACCCACCGTTTCACTGCTGCTGAAGTAGGCCATGGTAGCCCCGCCGATGACCGCCGCCACCGCGCCGATCACCAGCAGGCTCATCAGTATGCTTCTTTTCACTTTCCCTTACCTCCTATGGTCTGAATCTCGCTTGCCTATCGCCGTAGCCCCGATCCGGTCGGGGTCGGCCCTGTCCCAGCGTTTGCCCGCAGACTCACCCCCTCTCTGCGGGAGGGAGCGGGGTAGCGTAGGGGAGGAAAGGGGGGGATTTCTCGGCAAGCCGCTTGCGCCGCCAGCCCAGCCTGGATTATGATCAAAAGTGGCAAAGGAGTGTGGTGACTCGCGCTTCCTATTGCCGGGCTCCCCGACCTGTCGGGGGGCCCTTTTTCTCCCCTATCCTATTGCCTATCCGCTAGCGCCAGCTCCCTCCTGTGCAATAATAATCGGCAACAGACCGTTGCCGATTTCCACCGTTCCTTCGAGGCCGGGAGGTGTGCCCCCGGCAGCCCACCGCCGCACCTCGGTCTAACGGTCATGATACCCCTCTATTGAGCCGTAACGTCTCCACTATATACACCCGTTGACGTAACGCTGTCAAGGGGTTCGTCAAAAATAATCTCAACTATTGCGATATCTATGGCCCTGGGCCAGCGGGCCGGCGAGCTGCTGCTGACCATGGGCGAGATCGATCCCATCGAGTCAGTGGTGGAGAAGCTGCGGGCGATCACCGCCGACGATGTCCTGCGCGTGGCCCAGCGCATCGTCCAGGCGGGCAAGCTGGTTCTGGCCGTGGTCGGCCCCGATGTGGAAAACGAGGAGCTAGCCGAGCTACTATCCACTACGGCAGACTGAAGCCAACGGCCCGGTGAACGCCGTGAACCTGGTCAAGCCGTACTAATGGTCAGGCGACCCATTTCACCGTTTCGCACCGAGAGCCCAACCCACGCCGCCTACGATAAATGCGCCGGTGACGACCCCTAGGGCCAGGCCGACCCACCAGGGCCAGCCATTCCTCCACGAGCCCGCTCCATCGCCGCCCGCTGGCGGCGGGGCGATGGGCCTCGAAGAAGCGCCGAGTGCTGCCGTCTCGCCTGTGCCCCCAGACACGTCCTCGCCTACACCGCCGTCCAGCTCGACGGCAGCGGCGACGGTACCGGCGGCCATGAACCAGCCGAGATCAACAATCCACACGGAGTCGCAGCCGTGGATGGGAGCACCATCAAAGGTCTCACCATCCAGGCAGGCCTCAGTATCTCCGGGGGCCAAGTCCGTCTCCCTGGTCTTGAATATCAAGAGCAGGTCCTGGTCTCCGTCGCGGTCGACGTCAAAAGCCCCCGACCACTTCGCCTGAGCACCGGCGAAACTGACCGTATCGGGGTCAACGGTCGTGGCGTCGAAGTCGGGCGTGGTGATTATGGCCACGGGGACGATCGCGAAGCAGCAACAGCGGTGGAGGATGATCACGTTGCACTTGCAGCACGGCTTGATGTCGATGGTCACCGTAGGGGGGCCGACTACCCTAGCCCTCGTCTGTACGTTGATCGACACATCCCCGTCGCCGGGCGCCGGCCAGGGTGTCGGAGGATCGGCCCTGGCCCCCTGGGACAGGAGCCCGATGCCAACGGCCAGTAAGCCCAGGACAACCCCGAGCCCCACAACAGTCCTGAGGGCGCCTGCCATCATTCGGACGCTTATCCTCTTCTACAGTCTGAGCCTGTCTATGCCCTGGGCGGCTTGGTGTCCAGCTACAAGCGGAACAAACGCAACAACCTTCGGACCAGGGCCCGGCTCCACGTCCAGCCAACGATGGCCACGGCTCCGACGAGAGTGCCGCCGCCGATCAATATCCAAACCCAGATGGGCAGTTCATCGTCGCCGCCGCCCCCTGGTCCCTGGACATCGAAGGTCACTTCCTTCTCCTCCGTCTCCTTGCCCTCATAGTTCACCTTGCCCCTTACGGTATAGCTTCCGGCCTGAGGCACTTTGACGAAGGCTTCAAGGGCGACGGCCTCACCCGGCTCCACAAGCCGCTCCGGGGCGGAGAGGGTGTCAGTGAGCACGGAATCGTAGTACAGCTCGCCCAGGAAGACGGCGCGGGTGTCGATCTGACCGGTGTTGCGGAACCGGGCGGCGATCTCAGCCACCGCCCCGGGATAGGGGGCATTTTCCAGGGTGAGTTCCTCAAGGACTCCCTGACGGGTGAGGGTCCCGACCGGAAAGATCTCGAAGTCCAGGGTCCGGGTATCGATGTTCTCGTCGCCGAGGGAGACCGAGACGCGGGCGACGTACTCTCCCGGCTCCGTGCCCGTCGTGTCCCACTCACAGCGGATAAGCTTGACGGCGGCCGGCTCAACGGTGGTATCCGCACAGGAAGTCTCCCCAACCTCGGCCTCTTCGGCATCCTCAACCTGCACACCGATGTTGGGCTGGCAGTCGACGTTGCCCGTATTGTGAAACTTCGTCCACACGCGGAGGGGATAGCCCACCTCGACATCCTTGGCATACATGTCGAGCACGTCGCCGGTCAGCTTCTGCGTTCCCGTGACACTGACGTCTAGCCCCATGGAGAGGCCGATCTGGACGCTGGAGACACCCTCGGTCGCTCCCTCTTCCGCGACGGATTGGACGCCGATGCCGCCCTCATGGGGCCCGTTGGGCGCGGTGGACGGCACCACTATGAGGAGCAGGACGCGGGTTATGCCTCCTCCCGGGGGGACGACGATCGTGTCCAGCGTGGCGGTCGGATCGTCAGGAGGGTGGAGCGAGACCCACTCGCCCACCTCTCCCATCCTGGTGAAGCGGAAGGTGAGCTCGCTGGCCTCGCGGTTGATCACGCTGACGGTGCGCCGGTACTCGCTTCCCCGCAGAGCATCCTCCAACTCGATGCTGGCGGGAGCGATGCCGATACCCTGGGCATGCACGGCTCCCGAGGGAGCAAATGCACAAAGCAGCACAGTAACTGCCACTGCCGCCAATGCCACCGCACTGGCGCTGCGAGTCAGCACAATCTGATACCTCGTGTTCGATTGTCGAGCCGCGGCGGTTGATTGTCAAGCCCGCGGTGGGGTGGGGGGATGCCCGGCTTCCCCGGCCATCCCCCCACAAGAAGTGTGGCCTTACGGCACCCGCGGACACTCCGGATCGGGCTGGTGAGCGCCCATCACGTCAAGCGAGCCGATGTAGGTGTCCTGGGGAAGAATGGCCGGCGGCTCGACTGAAAGGTTGAGCTCCTTGGACTCGTTGGAGCACAGGTGCTCGCAGAAGCCCCGCTGGACCGACGCGTCGAAGTAGAGCTTCTCGCTCTGGAAGCTGGCGTCGAAGGTGGTGATCTCCTTCGGCGGGACTACGTTCTGGCCGACCATCGGGTACCAGTGCAGCCAGAGGTACATCGGGTCGTTGCCGATGTTCATCACGGTCGGCGCGTCCGACGTGCACATGTCCTCGTCACCGGAGACGATCTGCTCGGTACTGGGTAGGATCTCGCCGAAGTCAACCCCAGCTCCGAAGTCGATCACCAGGCCGACGATGGAGATGACCTCGAAGTAGTTGATCAGGGGAGTGGCGGGGTTGCCGTGTGCGTCGTTAGCATTGAGCTCGACACGGTACTCCCCGGCCGGCTGCTCCTTGCTAACGTTGTCCTCCCACATGTAGATCTTTTTCTCCAGCTTGTAGCACTTGACGACGATCTCCTCGGCCTCGGCCTGAGTGAGCTGGTCGGTGTCCATGGCGGCCTCCAGCGTCAGGCCGAGGGTCACCACCGGCGGGGTAGCGGTCGTGTCGTACTCGCCGACCGCGCTGCAGTCAACCGGATCCAGGTCGCGCTGGTACTTCAGGACCATGTCCGGCGGGTCCTCGTCGATCGCGCCGTCGCCGTCGTTGTCAGTGCCGTCCTCGGGGTCCTCGTCCACCAGCGTGTCGCCATCGTTGTCCAGCGGCTCGAACACGTCAACCCAGACGCCGGAGATGTCCGCGATTCCGTTGGGGTCCGACACAGCCGCCCAGTAGCGGATCAGTCGCGTCTCCAGGCCGGGGACGGCTGGCTCCGGGTCATCACCCAGCCAGGGCCAGAAATCGAGGCCGGGGTCTGCCGGGTCATCGTCGGCGTGTGGAGGTGTCCCCGTGTCAAAGTAGGCCCAGACGCCCTCGGCGGGGTCCATGTCCACGTTCTCCCACTTGAAGTTGATCTCCGGTGGCGTGCCGGTGCCTGTAACCTCCGCCACGGTGGTGACTGGGATCGTGGTGTCCCCGTCGCCGGGCTGGGGGAAGGGTGTCGGCGGGTCGGCCTGGGCCGCCCCGTGGCTGCCCAACCCAATGGCCAGGGCAAGGAGAACCACGCCTGCCCCGATCACAAGGGTCTTAATGCTTACGCGCATCTTCCCTTACCTCCTATGCTTGAATCTCGCTTGCCTATGGCCGCAGCCCCGATCCGATCGGGGTCGGCCCTGCCGTAGCGTTTGCCCGTGGCCTCACCCCCTCTCTGTGAGAGGGAGCGGGGGTTAGCGTAGCCGAGGAAAAGTGGGGATTTCTTGGCAACCCGCTTGCGCCGTCAGCCCGGCCTGGGTTATGATCAGAAATGGCAAAAGGGTGTGCTGACTCGCGCTTCCTATTGCCGGGCTCCGGCGGTTCCGGCCGTCCGGGGCCTTTTTTTCTCCCCTGTTCTACCGTCTATCCGCTAGCCCCAGCTCCCTCCTATGCAACAACAATCGGCAACAGCCCGTCGCCGATTCCCACCGCCTCTTCGAGGCCGGGAGATAAGCCCCCGGCAGTCCACCACCGCACGTTGCCCGGCTGGCCACGATCCTAGTGTGTCAAGTTGTAGCGTCCCCAATATATACACCCATTGACGTAACGTTGTCAAGGGGTTCTTCAAAAATAATCTGTTCTATTGACATATATATGACCCTGGCCAGTTGCCCGCCGCGACGTTTATACTTAGGCCTGTCTACTGACACGCCCGTGACCAAGCAGGGAGGACGACATGACCGACTTCACCAACATTACCTACGAGAAGAAGGGCCGCATCGCCTACGTCACCCTTAACCGGCCCGAACGCATGAACGCCGTCGACCCCGACACCAGCCGCGAGCTACTCCAAGCCTTCAGCGACTTCCGCGACGACGACGAGCTGTGGGTGTCCATCCTCACCGGCGCTGGCGAGAAGGCATTCTCGGCGGGGGCCGACCTGGTGGCCATGGCCCAGGCCTTCGCTGGCGGCGAGGCCCGCTTCTTCGACGTGCCCTTCGGCGGCATCACCAGGGACTTCGAGACCTGGAAGCCGATGATCGCCGCCATCAACGGCTACTGCCTGGCCGGCGGCCTGGAGCTGACCCTGGCCTGCGACATCCGCGTGGCCGCCGAGCACGCCACCTTCGGCCTGCCTGAGCCCACCCGCGCCATCATGCCCGGCGCCGGCGGCACCCAGAGACTGCCCCGCGCCATCCCCCTCACCTTCGCCATGGAGATCCTCCTCACCGGCGGCCGCATCGACGCCCAGACCGCCCTCCACTGCGGCCTGGTGAGCCACGTGGTTCCCCTGGCCGAGCTGATGCCCAAGGCCGAGGAGATCGCCAACGCCATCTGCGAGTGCGGGCCACTGGCCGTGCGGGCCATCAAGCAGGCGTCCTATCGCGGCCTGGACATGCCCCTGGAGGAAGGGCTCGCCCTGGAGCTCCAGCTTCTGGCCGAAGTCATCCGCACTGAGGATGCCCGCCAGGGCCCCCTGGCCTTCGCCCAGAAGCGCAAGCCCGAGTACAAGGGGCGGTAGGCGAAGTTGACACAGCCCTTCGTGTCTGATAGCATCGTTAGCACATACGCGTAAAAGCCTCTTCGAGTTAGGCCGAAGAGGTTTTCGATTTGTAGATGAGCACTCTACAGCCTTGGCCAGCGACAACGATGGCGATGTCCCGCCCCGACCAGGTCGGGGCAACGGGAGAGGGCATCACACTGCCATGAACAGGCAGTGGTCAAGCAAGGGGGGATCGCCAACATGTCTTACGCTACTCATCTACGCTGTAGAGAATGCGGACGCTGCTATCCGCTAGAGCCTGTCCACGTCTGCGAGTTCTGCTTTGGCTCCCTCGAGGTAAGCTACGACTATCAGGCCCTAGGCCGCGACGTCAGCCGCCAGCGCATCGAAAGGGGACCCCTCACCGTCTGGCGTTACAGTGACTTTCTGCCCGCCGATAGGGAGCAGGCGGTAGACATCGGCGCTGGCTTCACGCCCCTTCTGCCGGCTCAGAACCTGGGCGAGGCCCTGGGCCTGCGCCGCCTGTACATCAAGAACGATTGCGCCAACCCCACTTGGTCATTCAAGGACCGGGTGGTGACGGTGGCGAGCACCAAGGCCCGCGAGTTCGGCTTCGATACCCTGGCCTGCGCCTCCACCGGCAACCTGGCCAACGCCGTGGCCGCCCACGCCGCCAGGGCAGGGATGAAAGCCCTCGTCTTCATCCCCGCTGACCTCGAGCAGGGGAAGGTCGTCGGCTCCGCTGTCTACGGCCCCACTCTGGTGGCCGTAAAGGGCAGCTACGACGACGCCAATCGTCTGTGCAGCGAGCTGGCCGACAGGTACCCCTGGGCCTTCGTCAACATCAACATCCGCCCCTACTACGCCGAGGGGAGCAAAACGTTGGCCTACGAGGTGCTGGAGCAGCTTGGCTGGCGGGCCCCCGATCACTGCATCGTCCCCATGGCCAGCGGCTGTCTACTCACCAAGGTCTGGAAGGGGATCAAGGAGCTGGCCTGGCTCGGCCTGGTGGATTGGGCTCACACCCGCATGTCGGGCGCCCAGGCCGAGGGCTGTTCGCCCATCGTCGAGGCCTGGGACCGCCACAGCTTCAACATCCGGCCGGTGCGCCCCAACACCATCGCTAAGTCGCTGGCCGTTGGCAACCCCGCCGACGGCTACTACGCCCTCAAGGTGCTAGCCGACTCGGGCGGCTCCGCTGTCGCCGTGAGCGATGACGAGGTGGTGGAGGGGATTAAGCTCCTGGCCGAGACCGAGGGCATCTTCGCCGAGACGGCCGGCGGCGTGGTCATCGCCGGCCTGAGGCGGCTGGTGGCCCAGGGCCTCATTCAGCCCGACGAGCTGGTGGTGGCCTTCATTACCGGCGCCGGCCTCAAGACCCAGGAGGCGGTACTGGACAAGCTGGTGCCCCGCCTAGTGATCGAGCCGCACCTTGCCTCCTTCGAGGAGGCTATCGCTGAGCATCGAGAGGCCGTGGCTGCCGGTCGGCAGACTAATCGAGGAGAGGGTCATGGCTAAGCAAAGGGTAAAGTTCACCTTCCCTACGGAGCTAATCAAGGAGCCCATTATCTACAGGCTGTGCAAGCAGTTCGAGCTGGTCCCCAACATCCGCCGCGCCGACGTCACCGAGGACCGGGGCTGGGTCATCCTGGAGCTGGAGGGGGAGATGGGGGAGATCGAGCGGGGCATCCAGTGGGTGATCGACCAGGGGGTGCGGGTGGACCCAGTAGCAGGCGACATCGTGGAGGGATAGGAGGAGGAAGTGAGCGTTATCGTTAGAATACCCACCGCTCTGCGGAAGATCACCGCTGACCAAGACCGCGTCCCGGCCGACGGTGGCGACCTCTCGGAGTGCATCAACTCCCTTGAGGCCTCCTACCCCGGCCTCAAGGAGCGCCTGTGCGATGAGTCGGGCGAGATTCGGCGGTTTGTGAACATCTACGTCAACGGTGAGGACGTGCGCTTCCTCCAAGGCCTGGCCACCCCCCTCAAGAACGGCGCCGAGGTTAGCATCGTGCCGGCTGTGGCCGGTGGTGGGGGATGGGCAACCCAGCTCGCTACGTAGGTAAGACCTTTCGCCGCGGGAGGAAGGCATGGCCGTAACCGTCTATATACCGGCACCATTCCGGAAGCTCACAGGCAACCGCAGCTATGTGGAAGGCCACGGCCAGACGGTGGCTGAGCTCTTGGACGAACTGAAGACTCGCTACCCTGCCCTGGGCGACATGCTCCAGAACGAAGCGGGCGAGCTGCCCGCCCACATCCATATTTATGTGAACAATCAGGAGATTTACAGCCTGCAGGGGAAAGCGACCCCTTTGAACGATGGCGATGAGGTGGCAGTGATCCCGGCCATCGCTGGCGGTCAGGTTCTCACCCCGGACCAGATGCTGCGCTACTCCCGCCAGATCATGATCCCCCAGGTGGGGTCCGCCGGTCAGCGCAAGCTGTTGGATGCCAGAGTGCTCATCGTGGGCGCCGGCGGTCTGGGCTCGCCAGCGGCGGTCTACCTTGCCGCGGCTGGTGTGGGTACCCTGGGCATCGTCGACAGCGATGAACTGGAGCTCTCCAACCTTCAGCGCCAGATCCTCCACCACACTGCTGATGTGGGGCGACCGAAGGTGGAGTCAGCTCAGGAAACGATCGCCCGCTATAATCCCGATGTGCGGGTCATCACTCATAGAGTCCGTTTGACCTCAGCCAATGCCATGGAGATCATCGCCCAGTACGATATGGTAGTGGGTGCGGTGGACAGTTTCGCCACCCGCTACCTGCTGAACGACGCCTCCTACCTGGCGGGCAAGCCCTATATAGACGGCGGCGTCTTCCTGTTCGAGGGGCAGGCCACGGTGTTTATCCCCGGCCAGGGCTGCTACCGCTGCCTTTTTCCGGAGCCACCGCCCGCGGGGATGGTGCCCAACCCCTCCCAGGTTGGCCTTCTCGGCGTTCTGCCAGGAGTTATCGGCGTCATCGAGGCCTTCGAGGCCCTGAAGCTCATTCTGAGCCTCGGCGAATCGCTGTCCGGGCGGCTCCTCATCTTCGACGCCCTGACCATGGAGTTCCGTCAGGTAAAGACCCGCCGCGACCCCCGCTGCCCGCTCTGCGGCGACGCTCCCACCATCCATGAGCTCAGCGACTACGAAGCCTCCCCCAGTTCGTCCCTGGCCGGGCATGACTAGGGTTGCGATGTTCACCATTGATAAGCACTACATCGACGAGATGATCGCCCACGCCCGCGACGAGGCGCCCATCGAGTGCTGTGGGGTCCTCGGCGGCAGAGACGAGCGCGTCCTTAAGCTCTATCAGGCCACCAACGCCGAGCACAGCCGCTACCGCTACAACATCGACTCCCAGGAGCTCTTCCGCATCAACCGCGAGTGCGAAGAAAACGGCTGGCAGTTCCTGGGTATCTACCACTCCCATCCCGACGGCGAAGCCTACCCTTCCCCTACCGATGTTGAGCGAGCCGGGTGGCCGGAATCACTGTACCTTATCGTCTCGTTGCTCAGCCCTGGGAATCCAGAAGTGCGCGCCTTCCGCATCCAGGATGGCGAAGTCACAGAAGAAACCATAGAGATCGCTTAGCATGCCGAGGGCCCACGTGCACGGCCATCCCAACCGGCGCGCCATGTAAATAAGCCGTCGCAGCAGCAGGAGGTGGCGCAGTGGCATTACTAGCTCCTATCACTATCCGCGACCACCAATTCGTCTGGGGCAGCCGCACATACGTCATGGGAGTGATCAACATCAGCCCGGACTCCTTCTCGGGCGACGGCCTGGGCCCCGATGTGGACGCGGCCGTCGAGCAGGGCTGCCGCTTCGAGGAAGAGGGCGCGGACATCCTCGACGTGGGCGGAGAATCCACCCGCCCCGGCTTTCAGTCCATATCCGCGGCTGAGGAGATAGAGCGAGTCGTACCCGTCATTCAGCGCTTGGTGCGGGAAACGAGCCTGCCCGTCAGCATCGACACCTCCAAGGTGGAAGTGGCCGAAAGGGCGATCAAAGAGGCCAAACCGCACATGATCAACGACATCTGGGGCTTCCGCCAGGATGGAGGGAAGATAGCGCTGCTGGCAGCAGAGACGGGCCTGCCAGCCGTGGTCATGCACAACCAGCGCGGTCGCCCCTTCCGCGACGTCGTCGACGACCTCCTGGAGGGATTCAGAGAGACCCTGCGTATCGCCCACCAAGCAGGTGTCCCCGAGGAGCGCCTGATCATCGACCCCGGCTTCGGCTTCGGCTGGAAGGAGCAGCAGAGCCTGGAGATACTCCGCCGCCTGGCCGAGCTGCGCGTCCTGGGCCGTCCCATCCTCATCGGTACCTCCCGCAAGTCCACCATCGGCAAGGTTCTAGACTTGCCGGTAGAGGAGCGGCTGGAGGGCACGGCGGCCACCGTGGCCATCTCCATCGCCAACGGCGCCGACATCGTGCGGGTGCACGACGTGAAGGCGATGGTCCGCGTAGCGCGCATGACCGACGCCATCGTGCGCGGCTGGCCGCCAGCAAGCTGACCGACCTCTGGGAGCAGGCCACTCTTGAAAACGCTCATTTGTTTGACCACGGCAACCGTGTCACTAGCCGCCCTCCTGGCGTGCGGCGAGCAGGAACCAGGAGTGAAGCAGCCCTCTCCTGAGCAGACGGCAGGGCTTCCCACTCCAGTAATGGCCGAGGAGGTACCAGGAATGGAACAGGCTTCTCCTGAGCAGACGGCGGGGCCTCCCGCTCCCGTAACCCTCACCGTCACCTACGACAATAATCCCTATGACGATAGACTGAGGACGGCCTGGGGATTCTCCTGCCTGTTGAGGCTTCCTGAAAGGGTCATCCTGTTCGATACCGGCGGGGATAGCTCCATTCTGCTCGACAACATGGAGCGGCTCCAGATTGACCCCAAGGAGATCGACATAGTGGTGCTATCCCACATCCACGGTGACCACGTAGGCGGGCTCGGCGGCATCCTCAGCCAAAATAGCGATGTCACAATTTATCTTCCCGCCTCCTTTCCTCAAAGCCTAAAGGAGGAAGTCAAGCTCTACGGGGCAGAGGTGCACGAGGTGCATGAACCCCGTGAACTCTTCGATGGCGTATATACCACGGGTGAGCTCAATGGGGGGATAAAGGAGCAGTCGCTGATCGTGAAGACCGATGAGGGCCTGGTAATAATCACCGGCTGTGCCCACCCGGGCGTGGTGAACATTGTCCGAAAAGCCAGGGAAATAGCAGGGGACAAAGTGTACCTGCTATTGGGTGGCTTCCATCTGGGTGGTGCATCTTCCTCAAAAATCGAGTCTATCATCGATAGCTTTGAGCAACTAGGAGTGGAAAGGGTGGCACCCTGCCATTGCAGTGGAGACAGCGCTCGAAGATTATTTCGGGAGCACTATGGTGAAGGCTACATTGAATGTGGGGTAGGCAGAAGGGTAACATTGGCACCCAAGAGTTGATGGCTACAAGGCGATATCGTGAGGGAATGCCGGGGTTCGCCGCCACCGTCTACCTGGGCCTGGGAACAAACCTCGGCGATCGCCTGGCCAATCTGCGGATGGCCCTGGCTCGCTTGCAGACGCTGGCTCGCCTGGAGGAGGTCTCCTCTCTCTACGAGACGCAGCCCCAGGGGATGAGCGACCAGCCCCTCTTCCTCAATGCCGTCTGCCGCGTTAGCACCGGCCTGGAGCCCCAGGCCTTGTTGCGCTTCCTCAAGAATCTGGAGCGGGAGATCGGCCGCCGACCGGGCGGTCAGAGATGGGGACCGCGGCCCATCGATCTGGACATCCTTCTCTATGATGACCGAGTAGTGGATGCCCCCGATCTGAACGTTCCCCATCCGCGCCTGGCCGAAAGGGCCTTCGTCCTGGTGCCCCTGTGCGAGCTCGCACCCAAGCTACGTCATCCGCGGCTGGGAAAGACCACGAAAGAACTTCTGGCCTCGGTCGGAGAGAAGGGAGTAAGGAAAATAGCTCCCAGAGGCTGGGAGAAAGGGGAAAGAAACGAGGGGACGGTGGAGGATCAGGCTTAGGGGATAGCTTCCTCCTCCTCGAGCCCCTCCTCCAGTTCGCTCTCGCTGGTGAACATCGTCCAGCCGATCCAGAAGGCGAGGGCAGAGATGGCAGCGAGAACGCCCAGCACTGGTAGAGCCACCGCCATGTAACTACGCCTGGCGGCAGCCCAGAGGAAGAGCATCATCTGGAGGACAGCACCCGCCATGATCAGGACGCCCGTCAGCTGTGATCGTTCCATCCTTTCACACCTCCCAACATCACATCCACTAGGCCATGACCTCGCGCTATTCCCTCAACTCCGGGGGGAGAAGATTGGGGACGGAATCGACGATGGGATAGCGTTGGGAGCACTTGGGGCAGAGGAGGGAACCGTTGATAACCTCTTCTCCCTTCTCCTTTTCCACTGTGAGCTCGAGGGGGCCCTTGCAGAGGGGACAGGCCAGGATCTCCATCAGGTCTTTTCGCATCACCGTTCTCCAATCGCTCTTGGACAGCGGCCATTGTAATCTCCTGCCGCCGACCATGTCAACGAAGTGTACTCGTCGGTAGTGGGTCAGTTTGAATTTGACAACGTCCAGCGTGAGTCCTACCCTTGAAGTATGTCAAGGCGCTCAAGCAAGCCACGCGACCTCAATAAGCTCGCCGCTGCGATAGCGGCAGAAGCCACCGGCGGAGCGCCTCAAGAGCCGCCAGACGAGCGAAACCCTCATGCTGTCGCTTTAGGACAGCTTGGTGCCGTTAAGGGTGGCAGGAAACGAAAAGAGTCATTGACTCCGGAACGGCGCAAGGAGATAGCTAGAATAGCTGCACGTGCTCGCTGGAAGAAGTCGAAAGGCTAGGCTGACTTTTCGGCAGGGACATTCTTTCTCCACTCAACGTCATCCGTGAAGTCCAATGGAATTTGAATAGCTTCCTCGTCAGGATGAATACTATTCCAGTGATCAGCATCTAGCGACAGTTGAAAGGCGTCACCAACGATTTGCTCACGTCGGTTCATGAGCGATTTGTGCATTGGTCCCCGAGGGGCCTCATCAATATCAATCCATAGATAAGATAACTGCCTGCCATGCTGTGTGCCTGGGATTGCATGGTTAGCACGATAGGGTCTGCCAGTCTTTTTGTCTCGCCTGATCTCCTCGCGGGCAGCCTGAGTGAACTGAGCCGCAAGCTGATCGCGTGGATCGACCGGCGTCGGAAGTGGCCAGCCCATGCGAACCACAAAGTCCACGACCTTGTGCATATCCACTTCTCTTTCGCCAGTTTGTTCCTTGTATAGGCGGATGATTCGCTGCATTTCCTGATGCCTTGTAGCCATAACAGCCTCCTCTCATTCACAGGCCGACTTGAACGACATCACCCCAACCGTCAGCTATTGCACTTGGCCTTACCGCCGACCGAATTTTCACTAGGTGCTTGCGGAACAGGTCATATCGGGCAGTCATGTGCTGTAGCTGACCAGCCACTAGTCCGGGGTGAACGTTCAAAGTGCGCGCAAAGCCGATGATATCCCGCTCGGCGAAAAACGGGGACTTGCGGGCGATGAAACGTTCCATCTGGTTTGTGGGCACGCAAAAATCCGCTGCGGCTTCGTTCGCTACTCGTTCTTCGTCTGCCATATCCGTTTCTGAGCCAGCGCGATTCTCCTCAAGTTCGGCATCGAGAAAGACGGTATCGCGGGCATGCTGGCGTAGGACGTGTTCGAGCTCGTGTCGGAGAACAAACCAGAAATTGTCTATCCGATTATGGCGAAGGGACATGCCAATAACGGGCGATTCATCATTCAACCAGAAGCAAACGCCGTCGATCTTGGCTAACGGCAGCGACTCCACAATTACGAACCGGATTCCGCTCTCTGCTAGGATGCGTGGGGCCTTTCTGGCCTCTTCTGGAGCGATGCGTAGGGCGCTAAGAGCAGCTACAGCGCGACGCGCAGCACTAGGAGAATAGCGAGGGACAATCATCTCCACAGCAATCTGTCTTACTCGGTGCAGCCAAGCCAACTGCGCAGGGGTTACGTCTCCCGCAACCACTGTCTTCTTCGCCGCATGCGGAAGTATCTCGATCTCGCCTGGTGACGAAACGCCGAAGAACTTCGCTAGGGATGCTTCCACCGCAGGAACATCGCGAACGTCTTCGGCGTCTAGCCATCGCCGTTTGATCATTTCCGCAACTGGCAATCCGCCGAAGAGCGTCGCACGCATAGCGCGCCCTGGGTCTGGCCTTGCAACATACCGAGCTTTAGCAAGATCATATTCCTTCTGCAAGTCCAGGAACCTCTTAGCCGGAACATCGAACACCTCTTCTAGCAACAATGCCAGCTCGGCGTTCACCGAACGTTTGTCGGAGACAATGCGATTAATGCCCGTCTCGTCCATTCCGAGGACAATAGCCAACGTTCTTTGGCTCCAGCCTTTCGAGGCAAGTAGGGCCACGATTAGTTGTCCAGGCGTCTTGTAGTCGTCAGAGTCCATCAGTAGTAGGTTACCACAACTTGCGCAATTACGCAAACTGACCGAAAATAACCTCTCTAGCCTATTGACAATACCTGCCCGCTCATGCATAATGGTCAGTATGAACAGGCTATCAACCGAGCAGCGAGTCCGAGTGGTAGCGGCGTTAACCGAGGGCAACAGCATCCGCGCCACTTGTCGCATGACCGGCGTTGCCAAGAACACCGTCATCAAGCTGCTGGTCGAACTCGGTGAAGTCTGTGGTCGTTATCAGGACAAGGAATTGCGCGGCCTCACTTGCCGCCGGATTCAGTGTGATGAGATTTGGTCGTTCTGCCATGCCAAAGAAAAGAACGTTCCCGCTGAGCACAAGGGCGAGTTCGGCTACGGCGACGTTTGGACGTGGACGGCTATCGATGCTGATTCTAAGCTCATTCTCTCTTGGTGTATCGGCGGGCGCGACAGCTACACGGCTCTTGCATTCATGCAGGATGTAGCGCGTCGCCTGACTCAGCGGGTTCAACTGACGACGGACGGCCACAAGGCATATCTCGATGCTGTGGAGCGAGCCTTTGGGCAGGACATTGACTACGCGATGCTACAGAAGCTCTACGGCTCCGACCCCGAACACGAGAAGCGCTACAGTCCGGCCAAGTGCATCGGGGCAGACGTTGAGCGCATTCAGGGGAACCCCGACCCCAGGCACATCTCGACCAGCTATGTCGAGAGGCAGAACCTTACGATGCGAATGCACATGCGGCGCTTTACCCGCTTGACCAATGCCTTTTCCAAGAAGGTTCAGAATCTCGGCCATGCTGTTGCTCTACATTTCTTCTACTACAACTTCTGCCGTCGTCACCAGACACTCGGCATGACGCCTGCAATGGCCGCTGGTCTGACCGATCACGAATGGTCAATCCGTGAAGTCGTGGCGCTGCTTGAAGAGCGTGAGCAGTCAAACTGACCCACTACCTACTCGTCCAGTACACTAGTGCCACTATGTTGGCTCCTGTTGCCGGAATTGCAGGACGTCCTTGATATCCTCGGATAGTCTCACGGCGTTTGATCCTCTTAGCGGGAAGCCAAGGGGGCTCAAAAGCATGAAATAACGGAACGCTACTTCGGCTCAGGCTAGAAGGCCTCCACGGCGCTATTGAACTCACCGGGCAAGAGCTTCAGCAGAGCAGGGCCACCGTCCAGGAAGAGGGGGGCGATGGCTGAACCCCGTATGGTGCCGTCCAGGCCAAGGTAGGGGTAGGTGGTGAACAGGATAAGGAACACCTCGACAAGAATGAGCCCCTTGAGAAGCCCGAAGGCGGCCCCTGCCAGGTGGTCGACCCAGCCCAGGAAGAACAAGCCCGCCATCTGCTTCAGCAGGATGGCAGCCAACTGCCCGCCCAGGACCACAGCCCCGAACAGCACAACGAAGGCCGTCACGTTGGCGGCCGTGTCGTCGTCGATGAAAAGGAGCACATTCTCGGCAAGGTCATCGTAGTAGAAGCCGGCGGCCAGCACTCCCACCACGAAGGCAATGACGGTCACCACTTCGCGGATGATGCCGGCCCTGAAGGCGGCAAAGGTGAACCAGGCGATGGCGATCACGATGGCCACGTCCAGCCAGTTCATTGTTCTTTGCCTGTTCTAGCCAAAAGCTATGTTCCCGCCGCCAGGGAGCGGAAACGGCGATGGCTCCAGATCAGAAGCGCCAGGAGAAGACCCCCGAACAGCAAGCCTCCCAGAACATCGCTAGGCCAGTGGACGCCTGCGTACACTCTCTGCAATGCTGTCAGCACGATAATAACGAGGCAAGATGCCTGCACCAGAAAGCGCAAGAGCCTAACGGGTATCAGCAAGCCGGCCAGGTAGAAGATGAAGCCGTACACCAGGACGGCGGCCGTGACGTGACCGCTTGGGAAGGCCGCACTCGCTGTCTTCTCACTCACCTCCACCAGGTCGTCCGCTGGCCGCGGCCTGTCCACCAGGAACTTGACGCCCCTGTTTGACAACGACACTATCAAGGCCGCCACCAGCCATATCGCCTCGGACCGGCGGGCCAGCAGCGCCAGCCCTAGAGCGCTGGCAAGCCCAACGGCTACCACCAGGGGCATCTCCGCCAGCCGGCTGGCCCAGTCCAGGGCTTCGCTCAGAGCGTGGGCGTCGGCGTCCTGGAGGCGATGGCTCAGCCAAAGGTCGGCAGGGAAGTAGTCGGTGGCGGCAGCGAAACCAGCCATGATGGCGAAGCCCAGGGCTGCCAGCAGCCACGAGATCCAAAATACACGCCCCCACGTTTCGCTGGTCAAGCGTCGGGCCGTCGCCTTCGGCTTCATTCTCGCGCCATTATGGGACGGCGGTCAGGTTTACGCAAGCTGGAGCCGATGCTATGATCCGTTCTGCTTGCGTCAGGCCGGCAGGAGGTGAAGCATCGACGACGTCCGGTTGCGAGAGCTACTCACCGCCCTTCAAACAGGAACTCTGTCCATTGATGAAACGCTGGAACGCCTTCGGCGTTTCCCCTACGAGGACCTGGGCTTCGCCGCGGTCGACCATCATCGGACCCTGCGCAAGGGCTTCCCGGAGGTAATCCTCGGCCAGGGGAAGACCGACGAGCAGATCGTAGCCATCGCCGAAAAGCTTCTCAGCCAGGGCGACCGCCTGCTGGTGACGCGAGTGGATGCTTCCTCCTATGCTGCCCTCAAGGAGAGCATCCCGGATGCCGTCTATCACCCCACCGCGCGGGCGATCAGCGTGAATCGCCGCCGCGAGCCGCTGCTGACCGGTGTGGCCATCGTCTGCGCTGGCACCTCCGATCTGACGGTGGCCGAAGAGGCGGCAGTCACTGCGGAGCTTGTGGGCAGCCGGGCGGAGCGCATATACGACGTGGGAGTAGCTGGCCTGCACCGCCTCCTGGACCATCTAGCCGTCCTTCAGGAGTCGAAGGTGGTGGTAGCCGTAGCGGGCATGGAGGGAGCGCTGCCCAGCGTGGTGGCCGGCCTGGTGGCGGCGCCAGTCATCGCCGTGCCCACATCGATGGGCTATGGAGCGAGCTTCCAGGGCCTGGCTCCCCTGCTGGCTATGCTCAATAGCTGTGTTCCCGGCGTGGCGGTGGTCAACATCGACAACGGCTTCGGCGCCGGCTATCTGGCGGCGATGATCAACCGCCTTGCCTGGCAGGGGCGAAGCGATTGAAGGGAGGCGTAGCGTGGTGAGAAAGCTTTGGCTGCTGGTGGGTGGTCTGACAGTTCTGGTAGCCTTCCTCCTTGTTACTGCTGTGGCCTGCGACGGCGGGGGCGAAGGTGAGGCGACGCCCACTCCCGCGGCCGCCGAGGTGAAGGATCAGCTTCAGCAGATGGTGCTCCAACTGGAGGACCTGCCCTCAGGCGTCATCCGGGCGGAGGAATTCTTCGTGACCAATGAAGAATCGATCGCCGGCAGCGCCGATCCCGAGGGACGGCTGGCCATGCTGGAGGAGTGGGGGCGGATTCTGGGCTACGATGTCACCTATCAGGCTAACCCAGAGGTCATGGACCAGGTGGGGCTCATGTTGGTGAATAGCACGGCCAGCCTCTACGGCAGCGAGGAGGGTGCCAGCGCCTCGTTCGCCGATGCCAAGCAGACGGCCAACACCACCGACTGGACGGCTCTCTTTGGCACTGCCCGCGAGGTTGAGGCAGAGGAGGTGGACAGCCCTCCTTTGGCGGACGAGATGCTGTGGCTGCGCATCACGGCCAAGGCCGAGGCGGGCGAGGGGCCGGAGGAGGAGACCCTCGCCAACGATATTGCCATCTTCAGGCAGGGGCAGGCACGGGCCTATCTCATGGTCACTTGGGTCATGGGCAGGGGAAGCAGCGACCTCGTAGAGGAACTCGCCGAGGCGCAGGCCCAGCGCTTGAAGGACGCCCTTCCCTAGGGAAGGCCTCGCCGTTCCCCTCCGAACCCACAGACGATGACCAGGATTACCTATCTAGACTGTTTCTCCGGCGCCAGCGGCGACATGATCCTCGGCGCCCTGGTGGATGCTGGGCTTTCCCTGGACAGCCTGAGGGCGGAACTGGCTAAGCTGCCACTGACGGGCTATCGGCTGAGCGCTCGCAAGGTGCGCCGGGCGAGCCTGGCCGCCACCCAGGTGAAGGTGGCGGTGGCCAAGAAGCAGCCGCCAAGAAAGCTGGCCGATATCCTGAGCCTAATTGAGGGCGGCTCCCTGCCTCCTGCCGACAAGGAGAAGGGGGTAGCCATCTTCCGGCGCCTGGCAGAGGCGGAGGCCAAGGTGCACGGCTTGCCTCTGGCGAAGGCGCACCTCCACGAGGTGGGGGCAGCGGACGCTATCCTGGACGTGATGGGGGCCGTGGCTGGCCTGCGCCTGTTGCGGGTGGAAGAACTGTTCGCTTCAGCTTTAGCGCTGGGCAGCGGCACGACGCAGAGCTCCCACGGCGCCTTGCCTTTGCCGGCGCCAGCCACCCTGGAGCTTGTGGCCTCGGTTGGGGCCCCCACTGTTGCCCATCAAGGTAGGGAAGAACGGGAACTCCTGACCCCCACAGGTGCTGCCATCATCACCACCCTTGCTCGCTTCCAGCGTCCGGCCATGAAGGTGGAGTGCGTCGGCTACGGCGCCGGCAGCCGGGACATCCCCGCTTGGCCCAACGTGCTGCGCCTGTGGCTGGGCACGACCGTGGAGGAGGCCGGACAGCCCATGCTCCTAGCGGAGACCAACATCGACGACATGAACCCGGAGATCCTGGGCTACGTGCAGGAGCGGCTGTTTGCCAGCGGCGCGGCCGACGTCTGGCTCACGCCCATCCAGATGAAGAAGGGACGCCCTGGGGTGATGCTTTCCGTCCTCTGCCCAGTAGAGGCTGAGGAGGCCATCGTCTCGCTGCTCCTGCGGGAGACGTCCACCCTGGGGGTGCGGCTGCGGGAGGTGCGGCGCCAGGAGGCTGAACGGGAGGTGCTGGAGTTTGAGTCCAGCCTGGGTCCGGCGGTGGTGAAGGTGAAGCGCCTGCCGGGGGAGGCACCGCAAGCAGCGCCCGAGTACGAGGTCTGTCGGCGGTTGGCCGAGGCCAGCGGCAGACCACTGGCCGAGGTCTATCGCATCGTGCAGGCGGAGGCCCAGGCGCTTCTGGGCTAGGCGCTCGTCTCGGCCCGCCACGTCCAGGCAGGGTTAGCGTATTTCTCCCGCTCCAACCGCTGAGCTAACTGCTCCTCTTCAGCAGTCAAGCGGCCGCGGCGAAATTGCACACCCCAGGCGCGGCCGAAGCCCTCCACTAGAGCCGAGGCCATCTCGCGGCGGAGCACCCTGCGCCCCAGCGCTTCCTCTAGGGATATCGCCCCCGCCGACTCCTCTCCAGCGCGCCCCAGGCGGATGCTCCCCTGCTGAAGGAGGATGCCGTCGCGCCGCAACTGAGCGCTCCCCACCAGCTTAGCACCGTCAAGGGCCAGCTCGTGGGGCGCCATTGCCTCGAAGCACCAGCCACCCGCGGGCAAGCGGCCCTGGACGGCGGCCTCTTGCAGCAACGGCAGGCCGAGAATGGCCAGGCCCTCGGCCAGCGCCCGGGCGATCTTGCCGTACGACTGAGGGATGCTCCCTGCCACCAGGGGATGCTCGGCGGGGGCGATGACGCTGTAGCAGATGTCGCCCCCATGGACGACGGCCCGACCACCGGTGGGCCGCCTCACTACCTCCAGACCGGCCTCTCGGCAGGTCTCGAGCGGGGTGGGCTGAAAACGGCCCAGCGATAGGCAGGGAGGACGGAAGCTGAACAGGCGGAGGGTGGGCGGCGACAGGCCCTGGCCGCAGAGCGTGAGGAGGGCATCGTCTACCGCCATCTGGCGGGCGCCCGACGCCCGGCCGCTGTCCAGGAAGCGCCAGATGGTGATGCTCACCCCGCTACAGCCCCAGCACGCGCTGGGCGTTCTCGTAGAAGATGAACCGTTTCTCCTCCGCACTGAGGGGCAGGCTATCGATGCGCTGGGCATCCTTGATGGGATGGAACCAGGGCCAGTCGGAGCCGAAGAGCACCCGCTCGGCCCCCACCCGGCGGATCATCGCCACCGCCTCCTCGTCGGACAGCATGTGGAGGGTGAACGACCCCTCAATGGTGCTGCTCGTGTCCAAGTAGACGTTGGGGCAGGTCTGCATGATCTCCACTGCCTCGTCCAGATAGCCGCGGGCCATGTGGGCGAAGACAAGGGTGAGGCCGGGGAAGTTGCGCAGGACGTCGGCGAAGTTGGCGGGGCGGGAGTGTTGCTCTTTGAGCAAGGGGGCGATGCCCGAGTGGGTGATGATGGGCAGGCCCAGCTCCTCGATCTTCTGATAGCCAGGGTAGAGGCGGCCGTCGTTGGGGAAGAAGCGCTGATTGGTCGGCTGGAACTTGATGCCCTTGGCCCCCTCCTTGACCCGATCGTTTATCTCCTCAACCATGGTGACCCCGTCCATGCTGGGGTCGAGGCTGATATAGGGCACGAGGCCGGGGTTTTCACGGGCCACGGCGCAGGTCCAGACGTTACGCCTCTGCAAGCGGCTGATCAGCTCCAGGCGGATCTGCTCCTCGGCCTCCGTGCGCCGGGCCGACGACAGGTCGGGCGGGAGCTTGGCCAGGGCAGCCTGGCGCATATCGAACACGGGCGTCATGTTCACCATTACCGCCTTGGCAATGTTCCCCTCTCGCATTAGGGCGACAAGCTCCTCGATGGTGCCGGCGTGACCGCTCTGGCCCGCGCCGGACTGGGCCTGCCAGCCGATCTCCGGCCGGGGGTAGGTATGGACGTGGGCGTCGATGATGGGGTAGTCAGGCATAAGCGGTCTCCATTCAGACTAGGCCTTGGGGAAACCCAGGCCGCGCTCGCGCAGGCTGACGTAGCTCTGGCGACCGATGACGATGTGGTCGAGGACGTCGATGCCCAGGAGCTGGCCGGCCTCCACCATCTGGCGGGTCATCTCCACGTCGTCGCGGCTGGGCGTGGGGTCGCCGGAGGGGTGGTTGTGCACGACGATAAGGGCAGGGCACCCCTCGCGGATAGCCTCTCGGAAGAGCTCCCCCACCCGCACCAGGGTGGAGTTCACGTTGCCCTTGTAGATCTCGGGCATGGCCAGCACCTGGTTCTTGGTGTTCAGAAGGAGCACCCGCAAGTGCTCCTGATCGAGGAGGTCCATGTCGGCCCCGACCAGGTTGGCCACGTCCTGGGGCGAGTGCACTGTCGCTCGCTCCTGGGGCTGGGTGGAGAGCAGGCGGCGGCCCAGCTCCAGGGCGGCCTTCACCTGGGCCGCCTTGGCCTCGCCCACGCCCCGCTCGCCGCATAGCTCGCCGAAACTGGCCTTGGCCAGCCCGGCCAGGCCACCGAAGCGAGCCAGGATACGACTGGCCAGGGCCAGGACATTATCGGAGGGGGTGCCAGTGCGCAGGATGATGGCCAGAAGCTCGGCACTGCTGAGGGCGGCGGCACCCCGCTCGCGCAGCCGCTCACGGGGGCGCTCGGAGACGGGCAGGTCGCGAATGGTTGGGCGATATTCTACGGCCTCGGGCGGACTCATCGCCTTGCTCGCTCCCACAGCCCCTCGCCCTACTGGGTAGGCACCAGAAGCTTCTGGCCCACCGAGATGATCACGTCTTGGCTTTCCAGGCCGTTGATGCGGACGATCTCATCGACGGTGGTACCGAAGCTCTGAGCGATGGACGATAGGGTATCGCCGGGCTGCACCTCATACTCGGTAAAGGGAGATGGTTCGGGAGTAGGGGTGGGCGTTGGCGATGGGGTGGCCTCGGGAGTAGGCGAAGCCGTAGCCGCAGCAGTGGCCGTGGGCGTCTCCGTGGGCGTCGCCGAAGGGGTCACCGTAGGGCTGACTGGGGTAGGGGTGGTGTCCAGTGGGACGGGTGTGATTGTCGGCAGGGGAAGGACAGCCTCCTCGCCAGCTTCCCCTCCGGGCAGGCCCGGCGGTTGTATGAGGAGCCAGAGGGCGAGGATCGAGGCCACCAGAAGAGCCAGGAGGGAGCCACGGAAGACCGTACCCGAGGGGATGGCGCTGGCCGGGTCCTGACAGGCAGCGCACAGCTCATCGCCGTGCTCGTCGCAGTAGAGCTTAGCACAGCGGGGGCAGCGATGGGTGGCCTCTTTGCCGCAAACGTAGCAGGTCATGATTCGGTCACCAATCAAGAACCCTTGGCCCGCGACTCTTGAGCTTCATCTATTCTACTGCATTTCGACCGTAGCGCCCGCCTCCTCCAGCTTTTTCACGACGGTTTCGGCCTCGCTCTTGGGTATGCCCTCCTTGACGGCGGCCGGGGCGCCCTCCACCAGGTCCTTGGCCTCCTTGAGGCCGAGGGTTGTAACCTGACGGATGGCCTTAATGACGTTGATCTTGTTGGCGCCAAAGTCCTTGAGAGTGACCGTCCACTCGGTCTTCTCCTCCTCGGCCTCTGGGGCGGCGGCGGGAGCAGCCGCAGTGGCGGCCGGCGCTGCCGCGGCCACGGGGGCGGCAGTGATGCCGAACTCGTCCTGGAGCCGCTGGTTCAGGTCGCGCAGCTCGAGGATGGTCATCTCCTTGATGATGTCGAGCACCTGATCTACTCGTTCAGCCATGTGTTTCTCCTTCCTCCCTTACTTAACGAATGATTGCCTTGAGAGAGTCGTGCTAGGCCGTCTCCATCTGACGGGCACGTGTCTCTAACAGCGCCACAAGCTCCTGCTGTGTTGCCTGCATCAGGCTCAGGAAGGTGACCAGAGGCGCTTCCAGCAGCGCGGCCAGAGTTGCCAGGGGCGATTGCAACTGGCCAGCCACCTGGGCCAGGAACACCTCCTTAGGCGGCAGCTTTGCCAGCTCCACGAGCTCACGGGCGGGCAGGACCTGCCCCTCCAGGTAGAAGCCGCGGACGGAGAACGAGGCGGGCGCCTTCGGCAGGTACTCGCTGAAGGCACGGGCGACATCCATGATGTCGCCGTAGCCGAAGGCGAGGGCAGTGGGGCCCTCGATCAGCTCATTGAGCACGGGCTTGCCCGCTCGCTCGGCGGCCAGGCGGGTGAGGGTGTTCTTCACCACCTTCAGCTCGACGCCGGCGCTGCGCATCTTCCGCCGTAGCTGGACCATCTCCGGCACGGTCAGGCCACGATAGTCAGCCCCCACGGCGATAGTGCTGCGAGCGATGCGCTCTCGCAGCTCCTCCACCATCTGCTCCTTCTTAGGCGTGGGCATAATCGCTCCTTAGCAGCCCTAAACTTTAAAGCCCCTGCCACAGCAAGGCAAGGGCTCTTCCTTTTTCCCTCGAGGGCCGTACCGCGGTTTCAGGCCGCGCTACTTCCTTCTTGCCTCGGCGGGCATCGTCCGAGACGTTTAAGGGCCATCGGCCCGCCCGCTGTCTGTGGCCTACTACTCTATTCGATTATAGCCTCTAGCTGGTGCTGAGCGCCAGGGTGGGCTGGAGGTCCAGCTTTATCCCTGGGCCCATGGTCGTGGTCAGGGTTGCGCTCTTGATGTACTGACCCTTGGCCCCCGGCGGCCTGGACTTGACGATGGCTTCCACCAGGGTGGCCATGTTCTCCAAGAGTTGCTCCTCGTTCAGGCTTACCTTTCCCACGGGCACGTGCACGAGCGCCGTCCGGTCCAGGCGAAACTCGACTCGACCGGCCTTGGCGTCGCGGACGGCCTTGGGCAGGTCCTCGGCCTCCACCACTGTGCCCGAGCGGGGGCTGGGCATGAGTCCGCGCGGGCCGAGGACGCGACCGAGCCGGGTGACCTTGCTCATCGCCTCCTTGGTGGCCAGGGCGACATCGAAATCGGTCCAGCCGCCCTCGATCTTCTTCACCAGGTCGTCGCTGCCCACGTAATCGGCGCCGGCCTCCTCCGCCAGCTTGGCCCCTTCTCCCTCGACGAACACCACCACCTGCACCTTCTTGCCCAGGCCGTGGGGCAACACCACCGTGCCACGCAACTGCTGCTCGGCGTGGCGGGGATCGAGGCCGGTGCGCAGATGCAGCTCCACCGTCTCATCGAACTTGACGAAGGAGACCTCCTTGACCAGCTTCACCGCCTCGCTGGGGTGATAGCGCTGGCTGCGGTCTATCTTCGCCAGGGCTTCCTGGTACTTCTTGCCGTGCTTGGGCATGGCTAACCCGCCGTCTCCGCCACGTCTACGCCCATGCTGCGAGCGGTGCCTTCCACCATGCGCATGGCCGCCTCGATGTCATCAGCGTTGAGGTCCTTCATCTTGATCCCGGCGATCTCCCGCAGCTTCTGGCGGGGGATCTCTCCCACCTTCTCCCGCTTCTGGGTAGGGCTTCCCTTTTCCAGCCCCAGGGCCTGCTTGATCAGCTCTGAGGTAGGAGGTGTCTTCAGAATGAAAGTGAACGAGCGGTCATCGTAGATGGTGATCTCCGCCGGGACGATGGTCCCTGCCTGGGAGGCAGTGCGTTCGTTGTAGTCCTTGCAGAAGGCCATAATGTTGGCCCCGTGCTGGCCCAAGGCCGGGCCCACCGGCGGGGCGGGGGTAGCTTTGCCCGCCTCGAGCTGGATCTTGAGGACGGCGCGAACCTTCTTCGCCAAGCTACAGCCTCTCCACCTGGAGGAAGTCCAACTCCACAGGCGTCTCCCGGCCGAAGAAGGAGACCATAACCTTCACCCTCCCCTTCTCCAGGTTGAGATCGTCCACCGTGCCGATGAAGTCGATGAAGGGGCCGTCGATGATCCGCACGCTCTGACCGAGGGCGAATCCGACCTTGACTCTGGGCTCCTCGGAGCGCATCTGACGAAGGATGGAGTTGACCTCGGCCTGGTCGAGGGGCGTGGGATGATGACCAGAGCCGACGAAGCCGGTGACGCCAGGGGTGTTGCGCACGACATACCAGGCACGGCTGGAGCGCACTCGCTCCTCACTGGGAACCGAGGGGTCATCCTCCTGCTTCAACTCTATCATCTGCACCAGCACGTAGCCGGGGAAGATCTTTCGGGGGACGGTGCGCCGCTGGCCATCGCGGATCTCGATCTCGTCCACGCAGGGCACCACCACCTCAAAGATGAGGTCCGCTACGTCCATGTTCTGGACACGGTGCTCCAGGTTGGCCTTGACCTTGTCTTCGTAGCCGGAGTAGGTGTGGATGACGTACCAGCGGCGGCCATCGTCGGGCCGCTGCTCTTCTTCCTGACCCTGCTCCTCCTCAACGACAGGAGCCTCCGCCACCGACTCCTCGGGAGGGCGGGCTTCTTTCACCGCCGGGGTTTTCTTCCTCCGCGCTGCCACTTATTCCACCGCCTATCGTAACAGGATGTGCTCTGCCAACCAGGCAAAGCCCAGATCGAGCCCGCCCAGGGCAAGGCCGATGATAGTGGCCACTATCAGCACGACCACGGTCAGGTGGACGGTGTCCTGACGGGTGGGCCACACCACCTTGCGCAACTCCGTGATGATATCGGCGATCCAGCGAGGACGCCAGGATAGAATCCCTCCCTTGGCCTTGGTGGGCGCCGCCCGCGTTGCCGCTCGCGGGATCGCACCCCGGCCCCGCTTGGGACCCTTCGCGACCGCCGGATGCCGTCTCATCTCGCGGCTCATCTCACCACTCTCTCCCCTGAGCCCTACCTAGCGGCAGACACGCTCGCCTGCCCCTAGCGTACCTCCCGGTGCAGACGATGGCCGCGGCAGCGAGGACAGAACTTGCGAAACTCCAGCCGATCGGGATCGTTGCGGCGGTTCTTGGTCGTCGTGTAGTTACGGGAGCGACAGTCTGTACAAGCCAGATGGATTACCAGCCGGTCCTCTTTCTTGGCCATGAAGTAGAGAAAAGCCTCCCCTTTACGTCAGTACCTTGGTGAGAACGCCAGCGCCTACCGTGTTGCCGCCCTCGCGGATAGCGAAGCGCACCCCTTCCTCCAGGGCCACAGGCTGGATCAGCTCGATGGATAGGCGCACGTTGTCTCCGGGCATCACCATCTCCACACCTTCCGGCAGGCTGACGACGCCGGTGACGTCGGTGGTGCGGATGTAGAACTGAGGCCGGTAGCCAGGGAAGAAGGGAGTGTGGCGGCCACCTTCATCCTTGGAGAGGATGTACACCTCGCCTTCAAACTTGGTATGGGGCTTGATGGAGCCGGGGGCAGCGAGAACCATTCCCCTCTCCACCTCATCTCGCTCGATGCCCCGCAGGAGGCAGCCTACGTTATCACCGGCGTCGCCGCTGTCCAGAATCTTGCGGAACATCTCAACGCTGGTACACACTGTCTCGCGGGTATCGCGAATGCCCACGATCTCCACCGCCTCGCCTGGCTTTATCACGCCCCGCTCGATTCGGCCGGTGACCACCGTGCCCCGCCCCTTGATGCCGAACACGTCCTCGATGGGCATCAGGTAGGGCTTGTCCCGTGGCCGCTCGGGGGCAGGGATGTAATCATCGATGGCATCCAGGATCTCCCAGATGCACTTGAACTCCGGCGCGTTGGGGTCAGTGCTTTCGCTCTCCATGGCCTTAAGGGCACTACCGCGCACGATCGGCATCTCATCTCCTGGGAAGCCGTAGCTGTTCAAGAGCTCCCGCACCTCCAGTTCGATGAGGTCCAGCAGCTCTGGGTCTTCCATCATGTCTGTCTTGTTGAGAAAGACCACCATGGCGGGCACTTCCACCTGACGAGCGAGCAGCACGTGCTCTCGCGTTTGGGGCATGGCGCCGTCGTTGGCTGCCACCACCAGGATGGCCCCGTCCATCTGGGCAGCACCGGTGATCATGTTCTTGATGTAGTCGCGGTGGCCGGGACAGTCGATGTGAGCGTAGTGGCGCTTCTCGGTCTGGTACTCGATGTGGGCGACGGCAATGGTGATGCCCCTCGCCTTCTCCTCCGGCGCCTTGTCGATGCTCCAGAAGTCAATGTATTCGGCTAGGCCTTTGAGTGCGAGGGCCTTGGTTATGGCCGAGGTTAAGGTAGTCTTGCCATGATCGATGTGACCGATGGTACCCACGTTTACGTGGGGTTTGGTCCTCTCGAACTTCTTCTTGGCCATGCCAGCGTACCTCCTTGCCAATTGGAGCCCACAGCCGGATTCGAACCGGCGACCTCGCCCTTACCAAGGGCGTGCTCTACCTACTGAGCTATGTGGGCAGGCTTGTCACCGATAGAGACGAGGGTTGTCGCCTCCAGCCTTCCCTTGTATTCCCGCTTTCCTGGTGGCGGGGGGAGGATTCGAACCTCCGTAGCCATTTCAGGCAACAGGTTTACAGCCTGCCGGTTTTAACCACTCACCCACCCCGCCATTATCTCACATCATCACTGGAGCCCAAGGGGGGATTCGAACCCCCAACCTACCGATTACAAATCGGTTGCGCTACCATTGCGCCACTCGGGCGCCACCGCCAGAGATAAAGCTAGCGAGTGTTCAGCCCAAGAAACACTAGGTTCGCCCCAGAGAGGCGATACCAAAGGTAGTATATGCACCGCTCTGTGCAAAGTCAAGGCAGCAGGCCCGTCGACAGCGTCTCAGCGGTTCATGCTTCTCTCGGGAACGGAAGGACGCTAACCCCTTCTCCACTTTGTTGCCAGACGCATGGACTGCGGGAATGCTAGCACCGGGCGAACCTTCGCTGGCCCCGTCCCCTACTCGCGCTCTGCCTCTTGCTCTACGGCGCGACGCTCGCCCCGCGTCAGCCGCCGCCTCGCGGCACGAGCAGGCCCACGGCGGGTGAGGATGTAGGCGACGGCAAGGGGAGCGAGGACCATCACCGCCAGAGCGATGAGCTGAGCCACACGCAGGCCACCAGCGACGAGATCATCCCCTATCCAAACACCGCCGATGTCCGTTCCCCGCAGGAAGCTGATGCCGAAGCGCATGGCAGCGTAGAGGAAGGCCCAGGCGAAGAAGATCATCCCCTCGCGCTTAAAGACCCGCCGCAGCACGAACAGAAGCAGGGCAAAGATGATCAGGTCGCCCACTATCTCGTAGGCAGTGACCGGGTGCTGGGCCAGCTCAGGAGCCACCGCGGAGTAGATGGGATAGGCGGGGCTGTCGGAGTGAGTGTAGACGAGACCGATGGGCCAGTCAGTGGTTCTGCCGAAGATGTCGCCGTTGATGAAGCAGCCGATGCGGCCCACGGCCATGCCCAGAATAGCGCCGATAGCGGCCACGTCGGCCATCGTCCCCCAGTGCGGCAGGCGACGCCAGGCGGCGTAGGCCACTGCCCCCAGGGTGCCGCCGATCAGGGCCCCGTAGATGGAGATGCCGCCGGTGTGGATGGCGAAGACCTCCGTGGGGTCGTCGCTGAAATCGCCGAGGTGCTCCAGCACATAAAGGGTGCGGGCACCGATGATCCCGCCGACGACAAGGCACAAAGCCATGTTGTAGATAGTGTCCTCGTCGATGCCGGCCCGGCGGGCGAGGAAGGCGGCCATCACGACCCCAACCACCACTCCCAGGGCAGTGAACAGCCCATGCCAGGTGATCTCCAGGCCAGCGATCTCGAAGATCTCGGGGTCGATGCCGATCTTGATTACCAAGGGCACGAGGGCGCTAAGAGCTTCCATCCTCTTCCTCTTCTTCCATGGCGTCGGCTGGAGTCAGCACCTCCCTGTATACCACATTTCCAGAGGCTAGATCACGCACCTATGGCTCGGCCCCAACGCCGAAATAGGCAGCCATTGGGGGGGTCTAAGGGGAGAATGCCTTCTCGCATAGGCGGCGCGTCCCGGCGGGGGAGAGGCCTTGGCCCAGATAAGTAGGGCCCACACGAATCTCGAAGTGCAGATGGTTCTCGAGGTTGGAGTCGGTGACACCTTCAGGCGTCCCCGAGTTGCCCACGTAGCCCAGGACCTGCCCTGCCTCCACCACCATGCCCTCCGCAATCCCCGCCTCTACGTCCAGCAGGTGGGCATAGCGGGTGACGATGCCGTTACCGTGGTCGACCCACACCTGGCAGCCGCGCAAGCGATCCAGGCTGGCAGCATCAGTGTAGCCTTGCTGCCCGGTGCGCGCCAGTAAAGCGTCCATCTCCTCAGCCGTGATGCCCTGATAGTCGTGGTCGGCGCGGATGACCACCCCCGTCTTGGCAGCCAGCACGGGCGTCCCGCGGCCCATGGACACGCAGTTGTAGCCATCGTAGAAATCGATCCCCTCGTGAATGCCCGAGCGATACTCGCGGGGGGCGTTGGGCATGAGGGCGTCCCAGGATGGGAGACAGGCGCCCTCGATGGGGAAGCGGAAGCCGTGAATCACCGCTTCCAGAATCGGCGGCGCTGTAGGCTCGGCGGTGGCAGACGGGGAGGAACTGCCCTCAGCAGTGGGACTCGTCTCCGGGCGGACGATGCTAATCTCCTTGTCAGCGTCCTCAGAAGACGACGTGCAAATCATCCCCAGCACGACAGCCGCTGCTGCCGCCAGCGCCACGAGACCGAGGCGCGCCAGGTTACCTAGCCAGCGGATAGCCTTCCTCCTCTCCTCAGGAATATCGACTTCTTCGTTGCCAGGCGAACCGCCTCAGCATGGGCCCGCTCCTCCAGGGCATCATCCAGAGGTGACAGCTCGACCTCGCCGTACCTGCGCCTGAGAGCCCGAGCGATGAGATGATCAGCGAAGCGGGGGTTCTTCGGCAAGAGGGAGCCGTGGAGGTACGTACCGAAGGCATTCTCTCCCTGCACCACCCCCTCGCCGCCATCGCGGCCGTTGTTGCCGAAGCCGGCGATAACCGTCGCCAATGGCCGAGCGCTTGGCCCCAGGTAGGTGCGGCCGCCGTGGTTCTCGAAGCCGACCAGCGTCCCAGCTTGCCAGCGCACGACCACGTTGCCAATGAAACGCCTGGCCGTCGGGCCCGGGTGAACCGTCCAGGCATCGAAGATGCCCACGCCCGCCAGTTCCTCGCCGGCGGCGGGGCGATAGTAGCGCCCGAGAAGCTGATAGCCGCCGCAAACCGCCAGGAGCACCACGCCGTCATCCACCGCCCGGTGCAGGGCCTCGGCCTTGGTTTCGAGTAGGTCCACCGCCACCCGCCGCTGCTCGCGATCCTGGGCGCCGCCGATGAAAATCAGGTCGTAGGCGGCAGGATCCAGGCTGTCGCCCAGCTCCAGCTCGTCCACCGCCAGGGCGATGCCCCGCTGCTGGCAGCGGCGGCGCAGGCAGAGGATGTTGCCACGGTCGCCGTAGAGGTTCATCAGCTTGGGGTAGAGGTGGGCCAGGCGGAGGGCGGCTTCCACAGCCTCAGGCCTCCTCCCAGAAAGGCGGACGCCGACCCCAGCGGGCAAGGAGCTTGCGTACCTGGAGCATGGCGGTGTAGGTGGGAATCACGTACAGCCGCTCGCCTTCGGGCGTGAGGGCCAGGGCCTTCTCCAGAGCGCTCTCCGTATCCTGTTCGATGGCGGGATGGGCGTCGATATCGGCGTATTTCAGGCGGAGAGCCATGTCGGCCGCCCGCCGTCCGGAAGCGAGCAGAAGGGCCGCCTGGCCGGCCAGCATCTCGAAGTCCACGTCCCAGATCCAGGAGACGTCCCGCCCGTCGGCGATGTCATCATTGAGCAAAAACAGCAGGTTCTTCGGGCCCTGCTCGGCGCTGATCGCCCGTAGCACCTGATTCAGCCCGGCGGGGTTCTTGGCCAGGATGGTCTGCACCTCGCGCCCGCGGACGATCATCCTCTCCTGGCGGCCGAAGGCAGCGGTGAAGGAAGCGACGCCCGCTTGTATGGCCTCGGCAGGCACGCCTAGAGCGACGCCGACGCTCACTGCCGCCAGGGCATTGTAAACATTGTACAGGCCCATGAGGAGCAACGACAGGTCGAACCGCCCCGAAGGGGTGGATAGGGCCAGGCCCAAGGGATGGTCAGGGCTTTGCTCCACCCTAACGGCCTCGATGTCGGCGGGCGGCCGCGCCCTGCCACAGCCGGGGCAGGACCAATGACCCACGTGCCCATAGAAGACAGCGCTGTAGGTGTACTCTCGACCGCAGGAGGAGCACCAGCGAGCATCCGCGGCGTGCTCGATCTGGTCCACGGCGCAGGAAGTATCGCTCACGGCATAGAACAGGACGGGCCCGGGGCAGGCATCGGCTAGGCTGGCCACAGCGGGGTCGTCAGCGTTGAGCACGACGGTGGTGCTGGGCGGAAGAGCAGCCACCGCTGGTCGCCAGACGGCAGCCACGCTGTCCACCTCGCCGTAGCGGTCGAGCTGGTCGCGAAAGAGGTTGGTGAAGGCAACGACGCGGGGAGAGAGGGCGGCAGCCGCCTCCGGCAGCGTCGCCTCATCCACCTCGAAGATGCCCAGACGTTGCTCGGGCTGGGGGATCCGGCCGCGAGCATCCGTCGCCTCGATGAGGCAGGCGGTGATGCCCCGCATGAGGTTGGAGCCGCTGTGGTTGTGGACGGGCCGGTAGCCAGCCGCCTGGGCGATGTTCCTGACCAGGCGAGCGCTGGTCGTCTTGCCGTTGGTACCGGTGATGAGGACGCAGCCATGGCCCAGCCGAGCCGCCAAGCGACTCGCCAGCCCTGGCGCGACGGCATCGGCCACCAACCCGGGGAGAGCGGTGCCGCCACCGAACCCCAGGCGGCGGCTGAGGGCTGCCGCCACCTTGGCCGATGTCACCGCTGCTGCCGTGCGCAGGCCCAAGACCGCGCTCACTGGCTCCCCTTGCGTGCCTCGATCACCTTCACCAGGCCACCCAAGAGACTGTCGACTGCCACCACCTGAAAGCCCGCCCTCTGCACGTTGGCCACGGTGTCGCGGTTGATGTTGTCCCCCGACAGGCGCAGCCAGGGCGGGTTCAAGAGGTCCATGAGCCGGCCAAGGAGACGGTTGCCCAGGCGAACATGCTCCAGAAGGATAAAGCGCCCGCCCGGCTTGAGCACTCGCCTCACCTCCGTCAGGCCAGCAACGGGGTCGGGCACCGAGCAAAAGACGAAGGAGGTGGCAGCGTAGTCGAAGGAGTCATCGGCAAAGGCCAATCGCCTGACATCCATGACGCCGAGTCCCGCCGCCTTTCCGTTCTTGCGAGCCCTGTTTGCAGCCCAGGTCAGAAAGCTCGGGCTCGGGTCTACCGCCACCACCGCAGCCTCGGGCGGATAGTAGGCCATGTTCATCCCAGTTCCCACGCCGACCTCCAAGACGCGACCGCCCCCTATTTTCGACCAGAGGAGGCGCCTCCAGCTCCCAGGCACTAACTCTAGGATGACATCCTGTACGTCGTAGCGATGCTGCGCCACCCTGGTCGGCCTCCAATCCTGCCCCTGGCTCGTTTCCGGGGACATGCCCACCGTAGCCTCCTCACCAGTCAGGTTCAAGCCACCGCCTTGAATCGCCGCAGGCGGAGGGAATTGGTCATCACCGTTAACGAACTGACAGCCATGGCCGCCGCCGCCAGGATCGGGTTCAGGAAGCCGAACTCGCCGAAGAAAGGCTGCAGGCCGCCCGGCACGCCCGTCCTCGAGAACAAAGGATACAGAATGCCTGCCGCAATGGGAATGAGGGCGACGTTGTAGAAGAAGGCCCAGAACAGATTCTGGCGGATGATCTGAATGGTCTTCTTGCTGAGGGCGATGGCCGTGGCTACTCCGCGCAGGTCGCCGCGGATGAGGGTGATATCGGCGGCCTCCATGGCCACATCGGTGCCGCTGCCGATGGCAATGCCCACGTCAGCCTGAGCGAGAGCGGGGGCATCGTTGATGCCGTCGCCAACCATGGCCACCACCTTGCCCTCGCCCTGGAGAGCACGCACCTGCTTGGCCTTTTCCTCGGGTAGAACCTCGGCCAGCACGCGGTCGACGCCCACCTGGCGGGCAATGGCCTCGGCGGTGCGGCGATGGTCGCCGGTGAGCATGATCACCTCCATGCCCATCGCCCTGAGACTGGCGACAGCCTCCTGAGCGCCCTCCTTTACTGTGTCGGCCACGGCGATGACTCCCAGCACCTGGCCGTCGGCGGCGACGAACATGGCTGTCTTGCCCTGAGCCAGCAGCTCCTCGGCGGTCGCCGCCAGGCCATCCAGCTCGGCGGCCCGCTGCTCCATCAGACCGAGGTTGCCCAGGAGAACCTGGCTGTCCCCCACCTGGGCCTGAATGCCCAGGCCGGGTACGGCGACAAAGTCCTGCGCCTCGGCGAGGGCCAGGCCCCGCTCGTGAGCCGCCGTCACGATTGCCTCGCCCAGAGGGTGCTCCGAGCCCCGCTCGGCGCTGGCGGCCAGGCGCAGCACCTCCTCCGGCTGGCCGTCACCCGCCAGCACGTCGGTAACGCGGGGCCTACCCTCGGTGATGGTGCCTGTCTTGTCCATGACGGCCGCCTGTACCCGATGAGCCCTCTCCAGGGCCTCGCCGCCGCGTATGAGCACGCCGCTCTCCGCCCCCTTGCCGGTGCCGACCATGATGGCCGTGGGGGTGGCGAGACCGAGGGCGCAGGGGCAGGCGATAATGAGCACCGCTACGGCGTTCAGGAGGGCGTAGGTCAGCACGGGCGATGGTCCAACGAGCAGCCACACAGCGAAGGTGAGGGCGGCCACCGCCATGACCGCCGGCACGAAGTAGGAGGCGACGACGTCGGCCAGGCGCTGGATGGGCGCCTTGGAGCCCTGGGCCTCCTCCACCAAGCGGATGATCTGAGCCAGGACGGTCTCCTTGCCGACCTTGGTGGCGCGGAAGCGGAAGGAGCCCACCTTGTTGATAGTGGCGCCGATGACCTCATCGCCGGAGCCCTTCTCCAGCGGGATGCTCTCGCCGCTGATCATCGATTCGTCCACCGCCGAGCGTCCCTCCAGGACGACGCCGTCGACGGGGATCTTCTCGCCCGGGCGCACGACCACGACGTCGCCGGGGGCCACCTGCTCGATGGGTATGTCCACCTCCCGGCCGTCGCGGACGACGCGCGCGGTCTTGGCCCGCAGACCCATGAGGCGCTTGATGGCCGCCGATGTCCTTCCCTTGGCTCGAGCCTCCAGCCAGCGGCCCAGCAGGATGAGGGCGATGATAAGAGCGGATGTCTCGAAGTAGACGCTGGTCTCGATGGCCGCCGCCTCGAACAGCCCCGGCCCGAAGGTGGCGACGATGCTGTAGCCATAGGCAGCGCTGGTGCCCACGGCGATGAGGGTATTCATGTCGGCGGTCAGGTGCCTGGCCGTCTTCCAGGCGCCGACGTAGAACTGCCAGCCGGCCCAGAACTGCACCGGCGTGGCCAGCAGGAAGGAGATGACATTGATCCAGCGAACGGGGATATCGGCCAGGAGAGGGATGTGCTGATGCTGGGCGCCGAGCATGAGGAGAACGCCGACAATGGCAGCGAAAAGCAGCTTAGCGAGGAGGGTGCGCTGCTCCCTCCCGCCTGCCTCGGCCTCAGCGTCCCGTTCCTCCCCCGCCACCTCGCGGAGTCGATAGCCGGCGTCCTCCACCGCCCGCCGCAGGTCGGCGATGGCCACCTGGTCGGGCACGAACGCCACCGTCGCCCGCTCTGTGGCCAAGTTGACGCTGGCCTCGCTGACGCCGGGCACCTTCTTGAGGGCACGCTCCACCCGCGCCACGCAGGAGGCGCAGGTCATGCCCTCCACGGGGATGGTTACCTGCTGCTTCTCTTCCGGCTTGCTCTCGGCCATTTCCTATCCACCGCCTTCTGCGCCAACTTCGCTCACCGATTGGCCAGGGTGTAGAGCTCCAGCATCTCCTGCACCATCTGCTCCTCGCGGCCGTTCTTGACGCCATCGATGACGCAGGTGTGCAGATGACCCTCGAGGATGATGGCCTCCATCTTCTCGATGGCGCGGCGGACGGCGAAGGTCTGCTTGAGGATCTCGGGGCAGTACTTGTCCTCCTCGATCATCCGCCGCACGCCGGCCAGATGGCCATCGATGTAGTTCAGGCGCTTGAGCACGTCTTCGCGCACCTCATGCTTCACGGGGCTCACCTCCTGCTCAATCCCGACTGCCTTTATTATAGCACAACCCACACCCAGGGGGTAGGGGTCTAGACGAATTGCTGTGCCGGCTGTAACTTTGGGGAGGACAAATTGTATAATTTGGTGGAGCGGTTCGCCGCGTGCCGTGGTTCCGGACTAGCAACGTGAAGAGAGGCGGGGATGGTACCAGTGTCGCAGGAGTTCACCGCTGAAGAGCAGCAAATTCTCAGCAGGTACGGACGTAGATGCTACATCACGAACCACCCGATAGCTGAGGATGAAAGGGTGGAATTTGACCATATCGAGGCCAAGCGGGCAGGAGGCCCCGACGACATCGACAACAAGGCACCGATCTGTTCGCAGCACAACAGGCAAAAAGGTGGCGACCTGTCCCTAATGGAGTTCCGTGACAAGCTCGAGATGCAGGAGTTCTTCAGCGGGGCACCCTTGAAAAAGCTTGACGACGTACTCAACCAGAAATTCCAAAGGTTCGGCCTTCCTGTGCAATGCGAGCCAGCCGGGGATGGCGCCACAGCCACCCTTTGGTTGGCGGACAACTGGACGGTGACAGTACCCCTCACTACATGCCCTGCGACGGGGATAAGATATTTCTACGCGGCAGTCCCGTTTCCAAACCTGAAGAACGACCTCGACCTGCAGCCTCGTCCCTTGGACCCGAAGCGTGTATGGGAGCTCTATCGACACCTCAAGCGGAACACGCTACTCGCCCCCGCTGTGTGTCGGCTAACTGGTACTTCTCTTCTGCTTTTCGACGGCCAGCACAAGGCGGCCGCAGAGGCATGGGCTGGGCGGAAAACGATCGATTGTAAGGTCTACCTAAAACCGGACGCGAGACAGATGAAAGAGACCAACCTGACCGCCCACGAGAAGCTTCGCCAGATGCCTTTTTACACGTCGACGCTCATGCGCAAATACAGCGATATTTTCGCGGACGATTGGGCCGACTATATAGGGCAGGCCGGCGAAAAGTCGGAATCGGGCTTTGTGCGGTATCTTCAAGCGTACAAAAACAAGACGAAGCGTCAGGCCGTCAAAGAAATTCGCATGTTTCTTACCCAACAGGTTATGGACTCAGAAGACCCGCCTAACAGACTCAAGGATTTCGTGGCTGCTGGCAACCGGCCCGGCAAGCAGCCGCTTACCCACAGTATTTTGCAGAAGACGTTCTTTAAGGAATTCCTTTGCCCTCCACCGCTGACCGTGCCGTTCGAATCCGAGGAGGACTTCAGAGACCAGGAACGCCAGAACCTCGCAACGCTTATGACCATTGTAGCCGCGGAAACGCTCATTGATCGTTGGAATCCAGATGCCGACGATGCTGAACACAAGAAGGCGAAGAGGATCTACTCCGCCGGTGCAGTTAGAGCCTGCGCCCCAATCCTCAGAAACGTGGTAGCGCAGATCCTGCACGTATATGACGACTCCGAGCGGCTGCGTCTCCTGTTCAGGCCTATTGACCCGGATCTATTTGAAGTTATCCGGGGCCGGGTCCAGCGAATGTTCAACCATCCAATTTGGCTTAAGGTAGACCCGTCGATTGATGACGCCCTCGGAAAGAACCAGCTGGAACCAGCGCAACGGGTATTCAATAGAGAAGGGTTTACGACCACCTGGATACTAGGAGAATAGCCACCCTCCAGTGCTGGTCGGACCGGTTAGCAGTGCCGCCTCCCCGGTGAGACCCTAACCACCAGCGGCGATACGCGAGTCAGGTTGCCCTACACCTTCAGCGCCTCGCTCAGGGGCAGGACGTGGCTGACGATGGGAGCGGGAGGTGGCTCTCCGCCCGCCTCCACTCCCTACAGCCCGTGCCGCTTCCACTGGGGCTTCCGCTTCTCGATGAAGGAGCTGGCACCCTCCGTCGGCGAGTCGCCGCGGAAGGCGAGGGTGCGAAAGGCCTCGGCCTCGATCTGGAGGCCTTCGGCCAGCGGGCGCCCGATGCCCCGAATCAGGGCCTCCTTGTCGCTGCGGATGGCCCCCTGCGGGAGCTGGCAGATCTGCTCCGCTAGCTGGCTGGCGCGGGCCATGAGCTGGTCCCCGGGCACGATCTCGTTCACCAGGCCGATGCGCAGGGCCTCCTCGACGTCGATCAGGCGGCCGGTGATGATCAGCTCCAGGGCGCGGCCGAGGCCGACGATGCGCCACAAGCGCTGGGTGCCGCCGTCGCCCAGGCCGATATTCCAGCGTCGGTTCAGGATGCCGAACTGAGAGTGGTCGGCGGCGAGGCGAATGTCGCACATGCAGGCGATCTCCAGGCCGCCGGCCAGGCAGTAGCCGTTGATGGCAGCGATCATCGGCTTGTATATGTCCACGCCGAGGGTGTAGCCAAGAAAGCCCTCCAGGTTCTGGAGCTGCACCCGAAATCGATCCTCCGACATGTCCAGCCACCCCTCGGCTGCCTGCTTGAGGTCAGCGCCGGTGCAGAAGGCCTTGTCGCCAGCGCCGCTGATCACCGCCACGAAGGCATCATCGTCGTCGCGGAAGGTGCGCCAGGCGTCGGCCAGGAGGTCCGCCGTCTCGCTGTCGACGCAGTTCAGGACCCGCGGCCGGTTGATCGTGATGTAGAAGACGTGATTCCGCTTCTCGTAGACGGCCTTGTCTGACATCTGAGAAAACCTCCTGTCAAATGATGCTCGCTGGGGCTCTGAACCTGCGCCACTTCCCGGGAGTGCCGCGGTCAGCCGCTGTGCAGAATGTGCAGAACGTCGCCGTCCTGCACGACGTAGCCCTTGCCCTCGGTGCGGAGGATGCCCTGCTTGCGAGCCTCGGCCAGGGAGCCGCAGGCCAGGATCTCCTCCCAGCCGATGGCCTCGGCCCGGATGAACCCCTTCTCCATGTCGGAGTGGATCTTGCCCGCCGCCTGCTGCGCGGGGGTTCCCCGCGGCACAGTCCAGGCGCGGCACTCGTCCCCCACCACCGTGTAGAAGGTGATCAGGCCCATCAGGTCGAAGGTCTGCTGAAGGACGCGCTGTACACCGGAGTCGGTCAGGCCCATGTCCTGGCGAAACTCCCAGGCCTCCTCCTCCGAAAGCTCGGCCAGCTCCATCTCGAGCTGGCCACAGAGTGCGACGACGCGGGTGCCCTCGCCGGGGTAGCGAGCGGTGAACTCGCTCTCGATGTCGGGAATCTTCGAAGCGTCGTCCTCCCCCACGTTGACTATCAGAAGGATGGGCTTCAGCGTAAGGAGGGCGTAGTCGCGCAGGGCCTTCTCCTCTTCAGCGGCCAGGGCTTGGGCTCGTAGAGGCGTCTCGCCTTCCAGGGAGGCCTTGACCCGCCGCAGGAGTTCCATCTCCCGCTCGCCAGCCTCTCGCTCGCCCGGCTTGGACGCCCGCACCACCGGCGCAAGCCGCTCCAGGCGCTTCTCGACGACGGCAAGGTCAGCCAGAACCAGCTCGACGTCCATGGCGGCGATGTCCCGGTGGGGGTCGATGCTTCCCTCGGGGTGAGCCACATCCTCCCGCTGGAAGGTGCGCACCACGTGGAGAAGGCCATCGCTGGCGGACAGCGCGGAGAGCACCTGGCTGGAGGGACCGCCGCGACCGAAGGTGGCGCTCATAGCAGGCAAATCGATATAGCGCACCTCGGCCGGGGTGACCTTCTTGGACTGAAACTGGGCGGCCAGCTTGTTCAGGCGCTCGTCGGGCACCTTCACCACGCCCATGTGCGTCTCCACGCCCGCCCGGTAGCCTCCAGTCTCGGCATGGCCATGGGTGAGCGCATTGAAGACGGTGGTCTTGCCGCAAAGGGGAAGCCCAACGATGCCTAGGTCCATACCCCTGCCCCGCCACCAGCATAGTGCCGCTCGAAAGGGCTGTCAACGCGAGGGGGTGCCCATCGCCAGCCGGCAGACCTCCCGCAGGCAGCAGTGGCCGCAGAGGGGCGCCTTGCGGCAGACGGCCTTGGCATGGCGGTCGATGAGGGCATGGTATTCGTTGAACAGTTGCACGTCGGAGGGGAGGGCCTCGCTGAACATCGCCTGCCAGGAGGCGTAGCTGTCCCTGGCTGGCTCCAGGCCCAGGCGGGAGAAGACCCGCCGCGTGTACGCATCGATGACGAAGCTGGCCTTCTCAGCCGCATAGAGGGTTATCGAATCCGCCGTCTCCTGGCCGATGCCGTGAGTGGCGAGAAGCTCCTGCCTGAGCTCTGGCAGGGGCAAGGCAAACAGGGCGCCCAACTCGCCGCCGTGCCTGTCGAACAGCATCTCCACGAAGGCCTTGAGCTTGCGGGCCTTGGCGTTGTAGTAACCGGCGGGATAAATGAGCCGGGCTAGTTCATCCAGCCCGACCTTCAGGAGCCCCTCCGGCGAGAGGATACCAGCCGCCCTAAGGTTTTCGATAGCTTTCTCTACGTTTACCCAGGCAGCCGACTGGGTGAGGATAGCCCCAACCACCACCTCGAAGGGCGAGCCTGCCGGCCACCAGTGCTGAGGGCCGTAGGCCGCATACAGGCGACGGTATATCTCTAGAAGCTTATCGGCGATGGCCTCCCCCACGGCTCGCTAGCTCCCCTGGCGCTGCCGCTCCTCTGGTAGGGTGTTGCGGAAGTGCAGGGTCAGGGAGGCTTCTTGTAGATGTCATCGCGGGTGCCGACAAGGTGAACGATGAGTTCGTCGGCGTTGTCGTCGTATGTGTACAGAATCCGGTACTTTCCGACTCGCTTCTTGTAGAACTGACTGAGGCTTCCGCTCAAGGAGTGATGCCTTACAAGTCGACGGTGTACCCATAGCCACTCCATCTTCTCGATGAGGCGCTGGGCATCGCTATGAGGAATGCCCTCGAATACATTCTCCGGAAACAGAAGCGGCATCTGGATTTTACGGCTTCAACTTCTTGCGCATGTCGTGGATTGACACCAAGGAATCTCTAGGGATTTGTAGTGACTGGCGCAGCCGCTCCTCAACTTCAGGCTTAAGTTCCAAACCCTCGTCTGGATCAGGCAACTTCTCTTCTAGTTCTTCGACGAGGACGCTCAGGCGTGCTACCTCCTGCCGCAAAGTGGGGATTTCGGCGAGGCTGCTAGTTCTCGCTGACAAGATGAAATCGTATTGATCTTCGGGGAAATCCTCCTGACCTTGATAGGGGCCTGAGTATCCAGTCTTAGCTGGTTCTTCGAGCCGCTGAAATTCTACGCTGAATAGCGGACTGTTCAGGGTGATGGTTACTGCTTCAGGGCCGACATTCAGCAGATTCATGGTCAGTCGGCCTTTGAACCCCGGATCAAGCTGCAATCCTCCGAACGCGTTGAGGCCGCGCCGAGTGAACTCCGAACGGATTCCAAATCTGCCACTGATATCCAAGGGTAGTTCTAACCTCTCCGCAGAGATCACGCTGACCATTTGTCCAGCTTGGATTCGATAGCCAGAACTCCTCTCGTCTAACTCAACGACCATACCGAGGATGTCTGGACTGAGGGGACCCGCAAGGATTTTCGAACCGAGTCGAAGATCGTAGGTCGCAGGCTGAACCAGGTCTGCGTCAAAGGGATCGATGACTAACTCGTGATCCTTGACCAAGTGGATTATCTGCCAACCGGACAGCGTCCCCATGATAACCTCCCAATCCCCTAGCGGCTGTCTATTGACAACAACATCCACTAGGGTGTACCCTTGCCGTTGGCAACACAGGCTTAGGCTACACCCTGTATGAGGGGGCCGCTTGGCAGAGCGGCCTTTATTCTTCTTGGGGTACCTGAATTACCAGAAGTTTACTACTTTTTCGCGTGCAAGTCCAGAGTGGGCATGCCGTCGGAAGTCCTGCGTCGATCTTGTCTGCCCCTCACCCGCATTTGCCAGCTCAGTACAGTCTCAGGGGAAATCCTGCACTGGTCACGGTTGGCTAGCTTTCCTGGCGCTGCTCCCCCTCCTCGGGGCCCCTGGCCGGCTTCTGGGCCCAGTCGGGAACGGTAGACTCAGCCACGCCATCGTAATAGAAGAGGTAGGGCTTCAGGTCCAGCACCGGCGTGCCGTCAATCGCATCCAGGCCCCGCACCCGCAGCACATTGCCCCTCCGCTCCAGCAGGGCCACCACCCTCAGGCCGATGGGGTTGGGCCGAACCGGGCTGCGGGTGGCGAACACCCCCTGAAGGGGAATCCGATGGTCGCCGCGGGGGTGGACGTGGGTCGTCGTCGCTCGAAGGTTCTCCGAAATCAGGTGCATCCAATAGATGACGAAGATATGAGAGAAGCCCTCGAGGCCATCGAGGGCACTCGCCCACCTGTCCTGCACAACGATCGTGGACTCCAGGCCTTCCCAGAAGCCCGTACGCGGTGCCGTCAGAGAGTTGCGCACCACCCCAATGGGCTTCACAGCGAACGGCTCCAGCATCGTATCGTCCTCCACCGCGCTACAGTCTCAGGGGAACTCCACCGCTGGTCAAGGCTGGCCAACCAGTGGCCGCCGCGGCAGAAGGAGCACGGCCAACAGAAAGGCGAGGGCCGCCGTGCTGCCGCCCAGGAAGAAGGGCGCTGACGCTCCTACCTGGTCCCAGAGGACGCCGGCAAGGATGCTCGACAGGAGGATCATCAAACCCATGGCCCCCTGGTAGAGGCCGAGGGCGGTGCCGCGCCACTGCGCTCCCACGAAGTCAGCCACCAGCGCTCTTCCCACACCCTCGGTCAACGCCATGTAGATCCCATATACGGCAAACAACAGCCAAACGTAGGCTCCGACATCGACAACGGCGAAGCCGAAGTAGACGGCAGCAAAGATGGCGAACCCGCCGGCAATGACACCCCGCCTCCCCAGCCTGTCGGAGGCGATTCCCGCCGGCATCGCCAGGAGGGCGTAGACGACGTTGTAGAGCACATAGGCCAGAACCGCCTCGCTGACGCCCAGCCCAAGGTTGCGGGCGCGCAGGATGATGAATACGTCGCTCGAGTTGCCCAAGGCGAAAACCAGGCTTATGCCCAGGAAGACATAGTAGGCACGCCCGAAGTCCCTGAGTTGCAGGCGCGGCTGCGACCCGCGCTCGTCTGGGGCAGGAGCCCTTTCCCTAACGCCCCGCAGCACGACAACCGCCAACACAGCAGGCACAAGGGCGAGGGCGAAGATCGGCCGGTAGTTCTCGCCGATGAGAGCCAGCAAGGCCAGTGCGACCAGGGGGCCTACTACCGCCCCGGCTGTATCGGCCGCCCGATGAAAGCCGAAGCCGCGGCCCCGAACAGAGGGAGGTGTCCACTGAGCTATGAGGGCATCGCGCGGCGAGGTCCGCAGGCCTTTGCCGAATCGGTCCGTCACCCGCGCGAACATCACCATAGGCCAGTGGAAAGCCACGGCTAAGAAGAGCTTGGCCACGGCCGACACGCTGTAGCCGACTAGCACGAAGGGCTTTCGCTTGCCCAGCTTGTCGGAAAACCAGCCCGAGACCACTCTGAACATGCTGCTTGTGCTCTCGGCCAGTCCTTCTATGGCCCCCAGGATGGCACGCGGTGCCCCCAGCGTCTCGGTGACAAAGATGGGAACCAGGGGGTAGATCATCTCGGTGCTGATATCGGTGAAGAAGCTTACTATGCCCAGACGAAAGACATTCCTCTCCACTCCGGGCACGACGGAATCCCTGGCCGGCGGCGGTGCAGAGCCTAGCGGCGACTTTGCGTCTTTAGCACTCATCTGACCTACTGACGGAAGGTTAGCACTCGCTCGCTCCTCAGGACAGCGGCCTCGCGCCCCATGCTATCGCTTCATCCCTGTGGTAGGCTCGCCCAGCGCCTACACCAGCGGCCGCCCGCCAGTCCCCGCTTCTGGCGGCGGCCCTTTCCCAATAGCGCCGTATCTGCTATAATCTCACCAAATGGCCCAACAGCCCAACAAATATACGGCGCGCGACATCCAGGTGCTGGAAGGGCTGGAGGCGGTGCGACGCCGCCCCAGCATGTACATCGGAAGCACTGACCAGCGTGGCCTCCATCACCTCATCTACGAGATCGTCGACAACAGCATCGATGAGGCCATGGCTGGCTTCTGCGACCGCATCGATATCGCCATCCACGGTGATGGCCACGTAACCGTCAGCGACAACGGTCGTGGCATCCCCATCGATACGCACGCGCGCACCCGCAAGTCGGCCCTGGAAACAGTGATGACCCTTCTCCACGCCGGCGGCAAGTTTGAGCACCAGGCCTACAAGGTCTCTGGTGGCTTGCACGGCGTCGGCGCCGCCGTAGTCAACGCTCTCTCCTCAGAGATGTGGGTGGAAGTGCGCCGTGATGGCACGGTCTATCGCCAGGACTACCAGCGCGGCGTGCCCCAAGGCGCCATGCGCAAGGTTCAGGGAGCAGGGCACGGCCATGGCACCGGAACCACCACCTGCTTCTTGCCTGACCATAAGATCTTCCCAGCCCTGGACTACGATTTCGCCACTCTGGTCCAACGCTTTCGGGAGATGTCCTATCTCACCAAGGGGGTATGGGTCCGCTTCGTCGACGAGCGGCGGGACCAGGAGGTAAACTTCTACTTCGAGGGCGGCATCGCCAGCTTTGTGCGCCGCCTCAACAAGGACCGCACCGTCGTTCACCCCCAGCCGATATACATCGAGGGCGCTGTCAACGGCACCATCGTCGAGGTAGCCATCCAGTACAACGACGGCCTGTCCGAGTTCACCTTCAGCTTCGCCAATTGCATCAACACCATCGATGGCGGCAACCACCTCACCGGCTTCCGCAGCGCTCTTACTCGCGTCCTCAACGACTACGCGCGCAAGCAGAAGTTCCTCAAGGAAAATGACGCCAACCTCTCCGGCGATGACGTCCGCGAGGGCCTGGCGGCGGTGATCAGCGTCAAATTGCCTGAGCCCCAGTTCGAGGGGCAGACCAAGACTCGCCTGGGCAACGCCGAGGTGAAGGGCCAGGTGGAGTCGTTGGTGGGCGAGGAGCTGAGCCGCTATCTGGAGGAGCACCCCTCTGAGGGCCGCCGGATCATCGAGAAGTGCATTACTGCCGCCCGCGCTCGCGAGGCGGCCCGCAAGGCGCGCGACCTGGTAACCCGCAAGGGCTTGCTTGACGGCACCATGCTCCCCGGCAAGCTAGCCGACTGCTCGGAGCGCGACCCCCAGCATTCCGAGCTGTACATCGTGGAGGGCGACTCGGCCGGCGGCTCGGCCAAGCAGGGGCGCGACCGCCGTTTCCAGGCCATCCTGCCGCTGCGGGGCAAGATCCTCAACGTGGAGAAGGCCCGCGCCGACAAGATCTTCGGCCACGCCGAGATCGCCGCCATCATCAAGGCGCTGGGCACCGGCATCGACGAGGACTTCGACCTGTCGCGCCTACGCTACCATCGCGTCATTATCATGACCGACGCCGACGTCGATGGCTCGCACATCCGCACGCTGCTCCTGACGTTTTTCTTCCGCCACATGGTGGAGCTCATCCACGCCGGCCATCTCTACATTGCCCAGCCGCCTCTCTATCGCATCCAGCGAGGCAAGGAGCACCACTGGCTGTATTCTGAGCAGGATAAGGAATCGTTCCTGGGCAAGCACAAGGACGGCAAGAGCATTACCGTCCAGCGCTACAAGGGCCTGGGCGAGATGAACCCCGAGCAGCTCTGGACGACCACCATGGACCCCGAGCGGCGGCTTATGCTTCAGGTAGCGGTGGACGACGCCATCCAGGCCGATCGCATCTTCGTTCAGTTGATGGGCGAAGAGGTAGAGCCGCGCAAGCGCTTCATTCTGGGCCACGCCAGCCAGGTCCGCAACCTGGACGTGTAGCCCCCCACTCAGGCGCGATCAGCCTCCCACATACAGCCCGTGCTCGCGAATGTACTTCTCGACGGCTAGCGGGACCCAATAGCGGACCGATAGCCCCCGCCGTACCCTCTCCCGCACAGCCGTGGCGCTAATATCGATGCGCGGCATACGTAGCCAGACCACCCGCTGTCGCATAGCCTCCGCTAGCTCCTCCGCGAGGACTTCCCCGAACCCCGCATCCTCCGGCTCCGGCCGCTCGGCCACGGCCAGACGGGCCAGCTCGAGGATGCGCTGTGGCTGATGCCAGTGAGGAAAGTCGCCCAGGGAATCGGCACCCATGATGAAAAAGAACTCCGTCTCGCGTCCCAATTGGTCGCACAGCTCAGCCAGGGTCTCTGCCGTATAGGATGGGCCTTCCCGCTCTACCTCCAGCGAGGAGACAGCGAAGTCCGGATTGTCGCCGACAGCGAGCCGCACCATCGCCAGGCGATCCTCCCGCGCCGACAGTTCTTGCCCTGCCTTGCGCCAAGGCGCGCCAGCCGGCACGAACAGCACCTGCCCCAGGCCAAGCGACAGCCGAGCTTCCTCTACCAGGATGAGATGGCCGATGTGCGGCGGATCGAAGGTGCCGCCAAGAACGCCGAGCTTCATCCTTCCCACTCCACCTCTGCCTCGCCCAGGCGCACCTTGGCCCCTGGCTGAATGCCAGCTCGCCTAAGAGCAGCTACCACGCCCCACCGGTTTAGCCACCGCCAAAACTCCGCCCGCCCTTCGTCCTCATCCAGCGGCATCATCTCAGCGAATGCTTCCAGCCGCTCGCCGCTCACTCTGTACACGTCGTTGGATACGGACACCCTGAACCGCGCGCTAAGTGGCTGTGGCCTGACGACCGGCAAGGGTGACGGAACCTGAGCCTCGTCTATCAGCGTCGACAGTTCTTGCGCGATCCGCTCCAGCAATGGCCCGACACCCTGGCCGGTGGCGGCTGAGACGAAGAAGGGCTCGATGTGCCTGGCAGTCAACAGCTCCCTCAACTCACCTGTGCGCTCGGCCACGTCGGGCAGATCGAGCTTGTTCACGGCCACGATCTGGGACTTGGCCGCGAGGTCCTTGCCGAACTGCGCCAGTTCGCTGTTAATCACCTCCATATCCCGAAGCGGATCCGGGCGAGTGCCATCGAGCAGATGGACGAACATGCGGGCCCTTTCGGCGTGGCGGAGGAAATCGTGCCCCAACCCTACACCTCGATGCGCTCCTTCAATCAGGCCGGGTATCTCGGCCACTACAAAGGTCCTGTAGCCCATCTCCACTACACCTAGCACCGGCTCCACCGTAGTGAATGGATAGGAGGCGATCTTAGGATGGGCCGCAGAGATGGCCACTAAGAGCGTGGACTTGCCGGCATTTGGGATTCCCAGGATGCCGACGTCTGACAACAGCTTCAGGTCTAGATCCAGTCTCGCTTCCTGGCCCTTCTGCCCTCTCTGCGCTATGCGCGGAGCTTGGTTGGTGGAAGTGGCAAAGTGAGCGTTGCCCCAGCCACCAAGACCACCGCGAGCTACCACTAGCGTCTGACCAGCCTCTCTAAGGTCCCCAATGAGCGCCACCTCTCCCTCTTTCCCCCTGCACCTTACCTCCGTTCCTACAGGCACCCGAATAACCAAATCCTTCCCCCGGCGGCCGCTCATGTCTGAGCCCCGTCCGTTCTGCCCTCTCTCAGCTCTCCAATGGCGCCGCCGACCAAGCTCCCAGAGCGTGCTCAAAGATAAGTCTGCCAAGAGAATAACACTTCCACCATAGGCACCATCACCGCCATTCGGACCGCCCCGAGGTGCGAACTTTTCCCGCCGAAAGCTCACTATGCCGGAGCCACCGTCACCACCAGCAACCCAAATTTCTGTATGGTCGATCATAGCAGTCCACGTGTTCACATTATACTTTCACAAGACATCATGCAGGAAACCTCATGGATCGTCGTCGTCATAGGGGTGTTGGCTGGGTGGAGAGCTATTTGGGGGGAGTGGGTGGATGTGGGTGATGCGGTGGAGACAATGTTGGGTAGTGTGCTGATGCCGTCGTCGGCGAAAGGTTTACGGCCTAGCAGGAAAGACCCTGTATGGTTATCCACCAAAGCAGCCGGATATCCACGCCCTTTGTGGATAACTAGGGTGTAAGGAGAGTACGGAGTTCGCCTATCTGGCGTGTGAACTGTGCGTCTGTGGTCAGCATGTGGTCTATCTTGCGCAGGCCGTAGATGATGGTGGAATGATCGCGCCCGCCGAGGAGACGAGCGATCTCAGTCACCCTCTGGTGGGCATCCTCCCGCAGGAGGTACATAGCGATGTGACGAGCCTCTGCAATCTCCTTGGCACGGCTCTTCCCGGATAGGGCTTCTGCGGCTAGGTCGAAGTACTGGGCGACGGCTTCCAGAACGGCTTCGGCGCAGGGATGAGGTTTCTCGCCGGAGGGTGAGACGGGGGCAAGAGCCTCAGTGGCGAGGTCGAGGTTTATCTCGGCCCGCAGGAGGCGGGCGAAGGCCACGATGCGGTTGAGGGACCCTTCTAGTTCGCGGATGTTGTTATGGCAGCGTTGGGCAAGGAAATGGAGTACGTCGGGGTTCACTTCCTGCTGTAGTTCGGCGGCCTTAGTCTTGAGGATGGCGAGACGGGTTTCAAGAGCGGGCGGCTGAATATCGGCGAGGAGCCCCCACTCGAAGCGGGAACGCAGACGGTCCTCAAGGAGGGAGATGAGTCTCGGTGAGCGGTCGCTACTGATGATGAGTTGACCGCTCGCGGCGTGGAGGTCGTTGAAGGTGTAGAAGAACTCCTGCTGGGTGCGTTCTTTGCCTGCCAGGAACTGGATGTCATCGATGAGGAGGACGTCTACGTGACGGTACTTGGCCTGGAACTCCTCAGTGCGGCCCTGGGCGATAGAGGTGACGAATTGGTTGGTGAACTGCTCTGCGGTAACATAGAGAACGCGGTAGTGGTTGCTCCAGGTTCTATGGCCGATGGCGTGCAGCAGGTGAGTTTTGCCCAGGCCGGTGCCGCCGTAGATGAATAGAGGGTTGTACACGGAGGCTGGCTTGTCAGCTACTGCCTGCGAGGCGGCGTGGGCTAGACGATTCTCGTGGCCGACAATGAATCGCTCGAAGGTGTACCTCTGGTTGAGGCGAGGCGGCGGGAAAGGACTTAGCGGTGGTGGCGGTGGCGCGGCAGTTTCGGGCTCGAACAGGGGTTCGCTGGAGGGCCTGCCCTCCGAGCGGGAGCCTAGCAGTTGAAAGGTCACCTCTACCGGATGTCCGATGATGCTGCTGAGGGTCTTGGCAATAAGGGGACGGAGCTTCGTCGAAAGCCACTCAGTGGCGAAGTCGTTGGGGGCTCCGACAACGAAAAGGCCGTTGTCGAAGCGGACGGCGACGGTATCCTTGAGCCACGTCTCGTAGTTGGGTCGTGTCACCTGTAGTTGGAGCTCAGCCAGGGCTACCTCCCACAGGTGCTGAGCACTTGTCTCCGGCCGAGAGGCAGCCGGCTCGTTCATGACAATTTCCCCCTCGGTGGCAAGACGAAACACAGGCGGCGGTTTTCAGCGGACGGGGGCAACATAGCAAGGCAGTAAGAGGGTATCAAGGGTTTTATGGTAAGTAGCCAGGAAAATGTTGACCCTTTCGGAAGCCTCAAACCGTCTGCGCCGTGCGGACCGAGGCTTGCTGGCGTCTTTATATGAGGACTATAATGGCTCCGCCTCCAGGATCAGGGGGCGAGGGCAATGCTTCTGGCTATTGACGTAGGCAATACCAACATCACGCTGGGGGTGTTCGAGGGCGAGAGGCTGAACGCCAGTTGGCGTCTGGCGGCTGACGTCAACAGGCTGGCCGACGAGTATGGCGTTCTGATGGTGAACCTTCTCGATCACGAAGGCATCGCCGCTGAGCAGGTCGATGCTGCTGTGATGGCGAGCGTGGTGCCCGATCTGGATCCCATCTTCGAGTCGGTGTGCCGCCGCTACTTTGGCGTGCGGCCGCTGGTGGTGAGCGCCGGCGTGCGCACAGGCCTGCGCATCTTGTACGATAGTCCGCGCGAGGTAGGAGCGGATCGGGTGGCCGATGCGGTGGCTGCCATCAGGTTGTACGGAGCGCCGCTCATTCTGGTGGACCTGGGAACTGCTACTGTGTTCGATGCCATATCCAAGGACGGCGACTATTTGGGTGGCGCCATCGCCCCTGGCCTGGTCATCGCCGCCGAGGCTCTCTTCCAGCGCGCGGCCAGGCTCTATCGAGTCGAGTTGGCCCGGCCCACGAGCGCTATCGGGCGCAACACGGTGGCTGCCGTCCAGTCTGGAGTGATCTACGGGTATGTCGGCCTGGTGGAGAGCATCGTTCGCCGCTTCAAGGAGGAGTTGGGAGAGGAGGCGAAGGTGGTGGCCACCGGTGGCTGGGCCGAGCTGGTGGCCCAGGAGACAGACGTTATCGACGTGGTGGACACCGATCTCACTCTGAAGGGGCTGCGCTTCATCTGCGAGATGAATTGCTGAGATGCTGAAGGGCAAGGTTGTCGTTTTAGGGGTGACGGGCAGTATCGCTGCCTTCAGGGCGCCCGATCTGGCCAGCAAGCTGGCGCAGGCCGGCGCTAGCGTCGATGTGGTCATGACGCCGGCAGCCACCGAATTCGTTACGCCCCTGACCTTTCGCTCGGTAACTCAAGGCAGCGTTATCGCCGACATGTTCAGCGGAGCGCTCGAGCATGTCGAGCTGGCCCGCCGCGCCGATGTGCTGGTGGTGGCGCCAGCCACGGCCACGACCATCGCTCGCCTTGCCCACGGCCTGGCCGAGGATATGGTGAGCGTCACTGTCCTGGCCACCAAGGCCCCGGTGCTGGTCTGCCCGGCGATGGACTCGCAGATGTTCGAGAATCCTGCCACCCAGGCCAACCTGGAGATCCTGCGCGGGAGGGGTATGACCATCGTGGGTCCGGAGATGGGCCGCTTGGCCTCCGGCCGTATGGGCCTCGGCCGATTGGCGGACGTCGAAACCATTCTGGGGGCCATCCGCTACGTCCTGGGCCGAGAGGGTGACCTGGCCGGCCGTAAGGTGGTGGTCACGGCCGGCGGCACACGGGAGCCCATCGACCCCGTGCGCTATGTGGGCAACTACTCTTCGGGCAAGATGGGCTACGCTATGGCTGAGGTGGCGCGCGACCGCGGCGCCGAGGTGGTGCTGGTGAGCGCACCCACAGCTTTGCCCACCCCCTACGGGGTGAGGCTGGCGCCGGTGCAGCGGGCGGCCGAGATGCGCGATGCTGTCGTCCGGGAGTGCCGCGATGTCCAGGCGCTGGTGATGGCGGCGGCCGTGGCTGACTATCAGCCGAGCGCCACCGCCGAGCAGAAGATGAAGCGGCGCGCAAAGACCCTGAGCCTGGAGCTGACGCGCACGCCGGACATCCTGGCGGAGGCTGGCAAGGGCTTCGTCAGGGTGGGCTTTGCTGCCGAGAGCGAGGACCTGGTGGCCAATGCCCGTCGGAAGCTGAAGAGCAAGGGGCTCGACCTCATAGTGGCCAACGACATCACTGGCCCTGAGACCGCCTTCGACGCCGACACCAACCGCGTAGTCATCCTCGACCGGGCAGGCGGGGAAGAGCGCCTGCCGGTCATGACCAAGTACGAGGTGGCCCAGCGCATCCTCGACCGGGTCGTTGAACTTCTGGCCAAGGGCTCCTGAGACGAAGGGCCCCAACCGTTCCTACGTACATACACTGCGGAGGTAGCTGACTATGGCTTATCAAACCCTTTTGTATGAGAAGGCGGGGAGGATCGCCAGGATAGTCCTCAACCGCCCGGAGCGACTCAACGCCATCAGCCTCGGGATGCCGGACGAGCTGGAGCGGGCGGTGGCTGAGGCGAACGCCGACGCCGACGTGCGGGCGATCATCCTGAAGGGGGCGGGACGCGCCTTCTGCGCTGGCTTCGACCTGTCGCCTGGGCTGCTGACGGGGCCGCCGATGGGGGAGTGGGACCCTACCGAGGACTACCTGTTGACCACAACCCTTGCCCGGAAGTTCATGAGCCTGTGGTACAGCCGCAAGCCGACCATCGCCCAGGTGCACGGCTGGTGCGTGGCGGGCGGCACGGACATGGTGCTCTGCAGCGATATCATCATCGCGGCCGAGGACGCCCAGATCGGCTATGCGCCGGCCCGCATCTGGGGCTCGCCGCTGACCGCCATGTGGGTGTATCGACTGGGGCCGGAGTGGGCCAAGCGCCATCTCCTGACAGGCGACCCCATAGATGGCAAGACGGCGGAGCGCATCGGTCTGATCTACAAGGCGGTGCCCGCCGACCGCCTGGAGCAAGAGGTGGAGGGCCTGGCCCAGCGGATGGCCAACATCCCGGTGTCTCAGTTGGCGTCGATGAAGCTGCTGGTGAACCAGGCCTACGAGAGCATGGGCCTGCACACGACGCAGATGCTGGGCTGCATCTTCGATGGTTGGATGCGCCACACGCCGGACGGCGTGGCCTGGCGGCGGCTGATCGACGAGAAGGGGATTCGGGCCGCCATCGAGGCCAGGGACGGGCCCTTCGGGGACTACAGCGCGCGGCGGAGGTAGGCGAGCGGCTCAGGGGGTACTGTGCCCGAGGAGATTCTTCGCTTCGCTCAGAATGACGCCACTCGTTTCTGTCGCCCTGAGCGTAGCGAAGGGCCTCACCGCGGGCGGCGCCTCAGCGGGTCATCTTGCGGGTGAAGGTGACCAGGAAGAGGGCGATCATGAACACACCCATGAATGACTCCCCCGCGCCCAGGAAGCGGCCGGCCCAGCCCTGGGGCTCGGGCGCCCAGTGGCCGTAGCCGAGGGCTGGAAAGGACACGGCGCTGTAGTAGAGCGCGTCGAGGAAGCCGCCAGCGACCGTGCCGAACGCCCAGTGGACGAGGGCCAGGCCGAAGACGACGGCGGCTGCCCAGCCGATGACCCGCTCCGGGCGCTCGCCGTACCCGTACAGGAACCGCAAGGCGTACATGGCCAGCACATAGGGGAAGCGCCGCTCCTTCCAGCCTAGCTTGCGGCGGGCCTCCATCTCGCGGTAGTGGAACTCCCCGGCGACGTCGTACATGCCGGTTTCCGTATGGCGTTGCTTCAGGGCTCTGTAGGCGGGAGCCGCCCGGCCAAAGTTGCCGTCGATCTCCTCGCCCAGCACATAGTCTCCCCAGTTGGCCCCCTCCAGATTGGCGTCTCGCAGGTTGGCGTAGGCCAGGCTGGCCCGCCGGAGGTCGGCCCGACGGGCGTCGGCTTGCTGGAGATTGGCCTCAGACAGATCGGCTTCCTCGAGGTTGGCCTCCCTCAGGTCGGCTTCCTGGAGTTTGGCTCCACGGAGGGAGGCTTGGCGGAGGTTGGGCTGAAAGAGGAAGGATCTCTGGAGGTCAGCCTCAAACAGCCTGGCCCCCTCGAGGTTGGGCTGCCACAGTATGGCGCCCTGAAGGTTGGCCCCAGTGAGGTACGCTCCGCGGAGATTGGTCTCCAAGAGGGAGGCTTGGTGGAGGTTGGCCTGAAAGAGGTAGGCTCCCTGCAGGTCGACCTGGAACAGCTGGGCTCGCTCGAGGTGGGCTTCAAAGAGGTAGGCTCGCCGAAGGTTGGCCAGAAGCAGGTTGGTTCCCTCGAGGTTGGCCCCTCGGAAGTCGGCTCCCTCGAACTGGGCCTGCCATAGGTGCATTCCCTGGAGGTTCGCCCGAGAGAGGTAGGCTCCCTGCAGGTCGAGCCCACTCAGGTCGGCTTGCCGCAGGTCCGTGTCGCGCAGGTCCAGGAAGTTGGGCCCGCCGTGCTCCTCTATGAGGCGCAGCACATCGGCGCGGGTGAGGGACTTTTCGGCCTGTGGGGGCTGGGCCTCGGGCTCGTCCATGGCCTGTTCACCGCCTCTCCGCGCGCCGCCGCGCAGAACGCGTCTTGGTTGGCTTCTCCCCCGCCAGGGCCAGCACTAGGTTCACTAGCGTTCGCGTGGGGATGCCGGTGGCGCCCTTGACCCAGGCGCCCTTGTCCTTGTCGACGCTGTCGGTGCCGGCCATGTCCAGGTGGACCCAGGGGGTATCGCCCACGAAGTCGGCCAGGAAGAGGGCGGCGCTGATCGCCCCGCCCTCGCGCTTGCCCACGTTCTTGATGTCGGCCACGTCGCTCTTCAGGTGCTCCTTGTACTCGTCGTAGAGGGGGAACTGCCAGAACTTCTCGCCGGCCGCCTCGCCGGCGACGATGACCTTCTGGCATAGCTCCTGGTTGTTGGTCATGCAGCCCGTGGCCGCCTTGCCGAGGGCGATGACCATCGATCCGGTGAGGGTGGCCACGTCGAGGATGGGCGAGAGGCCCTGCTGTCGGGCGTAGGCGATGGCGTCGGCGAGGATGAGGCGGCCCTCGGCGTCGGTGTTGATGACCTCGATGGTCTTGCCGTCCATCGCCCGCACGACGTCGCCGGGCTTGGTGGCTGCGCCCGAGGGCATGTTCTCGGTCGCGGGCACGACGGCGGTGACGTTGATCCTGGGCTTGAGCTTGCCGATGGCCCACATCGCCGAGATGACGGCTGCGCCGCCGGACATGTCGCCCTTCATCGCCTGCATGCCGGCCGAGGGCTTGATCGAGATGCCGCCGGAGTCGAAGGTGACGCCTTTGCCCAGCAGGCCCAGCGTCGCCTTGCGGCGGCGGTCGCCGCGGTAGCGCAGCACGATCATCTTCGGCGGCTGAGCGCTGCCCTGGGCCACCCCCAGCAGGGCGCCCATGCCCAGCTCTTGCATCTGCTCCCGCTCCAGCACCTCGCACTCCAGGCCGGCCTCCTGGGCGGCGGCCTGGGCCTGCTCGGCCATGATGGCCGGCGTGAGGCAGTTGGCGGGCTCGTTGGCCATGTCGCGGGCGCGATTGGCGGCCTCGGCCAGGATGCGACCGGTGGCTACGCCCCGGCGAAGGCTGGGGGCCTTTGTGCGGTCGGACTCCACCAGCGTCAGAGCATCGATCTCCCGCTCGTCCTCATTCTTCTTCTTGTGTCTGGTGAAGCGGTAGAGGCCCATCGCTGTCCCCTCGGCGATGGCCTGCGCGCACTGCTGGGGATCGAGACCGCCTACGCCCGCGCCATGGACGACGGTGGCCACCGTGCTGGCACCGAGCCGCCGCAGGTGGCGCAGGGCGGTGGCGGTGATGTCGCGCACCTTGTCCAGCTTGAACTCTTGTTGCTTGCCCAGGCCTACCACCAGCACGCGCGGGGAGGGCAGGCGGCCAAGCGTGTGGATGAGGGTGAGTTCGTTGAACTTGCCCTTGATCTCCCCTTCCTTGATAAGCTGGCTGATGGCGCCCCCCAGGGCCTTGTTCACAGCGCCGGTGGCCCCGCCGGGCCTCTTCGTCCCCTCGAACAGGTTGACTACGATAGCCCTGGCCGGGTGCTGGCTGATATCCTCCGCTTGTACTTTGATCTCCATGGTGGGCGCTCCTTGGGCGGCTCCAAAGACATCGGGCCGCAGGGGAATCATAGCGAAAACGCATCTGGGCGGCAACGGCACGAAACGATGGGGGGCATTGCCAAATCTTCAGGGCCATGTTTAAATAAAGTTAGGGTCAAGAGGAGGGGACTTGAACCGTGACTGATCGCGTGGTGCCGGCCATTACTCGAACTTATCGGTTCGTCAACAAGGTTGGCGTCGTTGAACTCCTCATAGTGGGCGTGGCCTTTGTCTTCTACTACCTGGTGCGGGGCTTCGTGGTAGAGCGGACATTCGAGGCCACTTCGCGGGCCATCCGTATCGTCGAGCTGGAAAAGAGCCTCGGTCTCTGGGTCTGGGAATCGAAGATGCAGGCCTGGGTGATGTCCAGCGACGTTCTGGCGCACCTGTTCAACAACATCTATGTCTACGCCCACTTCCCGCTCATCATTATCATCGGTCTTTGGCTTTTCTTCTTCCACCGCCAACGCTACGTGCTCCTGCGCAATGCCTTCCTCATCTCGGGGGGCATCGGGCTGATCATCTTCAACCTGTTGCCCACGGCGCCGCCGCGGCTTTTGCCCTGGCCCCTGAGCGACCAGGTGGTGGACACAATGTTCGCCTTCTCCAGGGTGAACTACGATATGCAGCCGGCGGCCTTCGTGAACCACTACGCGGCCATGCCCAGCCTCCACTTCGGCTGGAATCTCCTCCTGGGCATCGGCATTATCTGGACGGCCCGAAACTTCCTGGGCGTGGCCTTCGGGGTGTTGATGCCCGCGGCCATGTTCATAGCGGTGGTGGCTACCGGCAATCATTTCATAATCGATGTCCTGGCCGGCACGGTGGTGGCCCTCATAGGTCTAGGCGCTGCTCTTCTTGTCCAACGCTATGGCGCCCGACTGTGGCGGCTGATCCTCCCCGATCGTATCTTCAAGCGCCTGGCGCAGTCGTCTGGGGTCTAGCCAGGTAGGCTGCCAAAGCCTCGCTGTGGAGAGAGAAAAGACCGCACTGGGGACGCTTGTTGCCCTACTGCGACAAGCGAGACGACGCATCGGCCGGCGCGACCTTCTGGAGGCCGCGCTGGTTGCTTTTGCCTTCCTTCTCTACTTCCTGGTGCGGGGCAGCGTTATCGACCGACCCCACGATGCCTTCCAGAACGCCCTGGACGTCATCGATGCCCAGAGGTGGCTGGGCATCTTCTGGGAGCCGGACATGCAGGAGTGGATCATCGATAACAGGTTCCTGACTCAGGCATCCAACTACGTCTACTTCTGGCTGCATTTCCCCCTGATCGTCGTCTTCGGTTTGATTTTGTATGTCGCAGATAGGCACAAGTACACCGTCCTGCGCGATGCTTTCCTGGCTTCGGGAGCCATCTCCCTCATCGTCTATGGTCTCTACCCCGTGGCGCCTCCTCGCCTCCTGCCTGAGCTAGCAGAACGCTTCAACGTCGGCCTCGATGCCGATTTGCAGGCCTTCGTGGACACCATGAACGTCCATCTGGGCTACGGCTACCAGGCTCAGTCCATGCAGCCCTTCGTGAATCCCTATGCGGCGATGCCCAGCCTCCACTTCGGCTGGGACTTTCTTCTGGGTGCCGGGATCATTTGGGCATTTCGACGCTATCCTTTCATCTGGCCGTTGGGCGTTGCCCTGCCGGTGATGCAGATCTTGGCCATCGTCGTCACTGCTAACCATTACTTCCTCGACGCATTTGCTGGCATGGGCGTTGCCCTCCTCGGAGTGGCTATCGCAGCGGCCCTGCAGCGCTGGGCCTATGCTCCCTTGGGGCGGCTGGTCAGGCGCCTGCCTTGGCTGGCGTCCTCCGAGGAGGAGAAGGGAAGGCCCTCGCCGGTCTAGGAAGTACTATCCCTGAATTGTGGCGACACTGGCCCTATTGAACTGAGACCCTTCGCTGCGCTCAGGGTGACAGCGGCGGCTGGCGTCATTCTGAGCGCAGCGAAGAATCCAGCGAGAGGCAGCGTTCTCAAGCGGAGCGAAGGGATGCGTCGCCACATCTCGGAGACAGTAGGGTCTAGGAAGGCGCTGGGGCGATGGCCTCCACGGCGGGGAGCTCCTAGTCCCAGTGGCGATAGGCGGGCAGGGGCCTGAGCGCTGCGTAGACCTCCACCGAGACCTCGCTCGCGTGAGGGAGCCAGCGCTCCCAGTCCTGGCGGGCCTGGGCGGCTTCCCTGCTGGCGAGGGCCTTCTGGATGATGGCCTCATTGGAGAAGATGAAAACGGTCATCCAGTTGGGCCCTGGCCGGGAGGACTGAACACGAAAGGCAGCGGCGATGCCGGGGATCTTTAGCATGTGGCGGAGATGCACCCCCAGATACCACCGCTCGAACTCTGGCAGGACATTCGGGTCAATATGGGCCTGCACCACCAAGAAAGGCTTACTACCCACAGGCAGGCCTCACGGCTCCTCTATCTGCTGCAATATAGCCGCGATGGTCGGCTCGATGTCGGCCGAGGTGTCCACACTGATGTGGGGACGGCCGATGGGCTCTACATCGCGCTGCATGCGTTCATAGACCTCCGGCCCGGCGTCAGAGAGGTCCTGGGAGTGGAGGCCTTTCACTCGGGCCTCCAAGCGTTCGTGCACCACGGCTGGGGATGCCTGGAGGTGCACCAGGATGAGCTTGGCCTTGTGATTGTCGGCGATGCGGTAGACCTGACGGCGGTGCACCTCGCGCAGGTTGGTGGCGTCGAAGATGGCCGCGATTCCCCTTGTCAGAAGGCGGCTCAGGACCAGGTGACAGGCGGAGAAGAGGCGACGGCTCTCGTCAGCGGAGTAGGTGAGCTGACCGAACAGCGCCTTGCGTAGAGCGTCGCTCTCCAGGCGAGCCATCGGATAGCGACAGGCGAGGCGGCGGCAGAAGTACGATTTGCCGCTGCCTGGGAGGCCGCTCAGCACTACCAGGGCGGGGCTGGTTCGGGGCGGCGGCAGCGGCTGGATGTACTCCTCGATCCTGCGGGCGTCCTCTAGAAGCTGCTGCCTTTGTTCTTCCACAGGTCTATGGCTCATTGTAGAAGGCCAGGCCAACCAGGCCCGGGCCGGTGTGGATGCTCATCACCTGACCGAACTCACTGACGAAGAGTTCTACCGGCCGGAACTCTTCTCGCACCTTCTCAGCCAGTTCCTCGGCTTCATCCGCTGCTCGCGTGTGGAAGACGGCGACGTGAAGGGGCTTTTCCAGCGTCAGGCGCTCCCCGGCCAGCGTGAGCAAGCGCGCCACCGCTCTGGGCTTGGTGCGCACTGCCCCCAACCGGCTGATTTCGCCATCGTGGAGCTGGAAAAGCGGCTTCAACTGGAGGAGGGCAGAAAGCCAGGCGGTCACCTGGGGTACCCGTCCTCCCTTGGCCAGATACTCCAGGGTATCCAGAACGCCTAGCATGTACAGCCGCGGGATCAGGGCCTCGGCCTTGTTGGCTGCTTCCTCCATGTCGGCGCCGTTGGCCGCTGCCCTGGCCGCCGCTAGCACCATGAAACCCAGGGTTGCCGCGGCGCAGCGGGAATCGATCACCTTTACCCTGAGGTCGGCCATCCGCTCTCTGGCCAGGGCGGCGCCATCACAGGCCGCATTGTAGGTGGCGGTGAGCTGGCTGCTGGTGACAATGCAGAGGGCCTCCCTAGAGCCCTGCTGGTAGGCCTCTCGGAACGCCTCCAGAAAGGCCCCCGGCGGTGCCGAAGCAGTAGTGGGCAACTGCCGTGCCGATTTCAGCAAGGCGTAGAACTCCTGCCAGCTCAGGGACACGTTGTCCACATAGGAGGTTTCCCCGAACAGGAAGGCTAAGGGCACAATAGCAACCTGGTAGTCTTCCTGCATCTCCTGGGGAATACTGCATGCGCTATCCGTTATTATGGCCACACTAGCCATGATAGATAATAGGAATGATTGCCATACCCCGCCATTCTTGCACAAGTATAGCGCACATTGCCTTGCACGGGCTACAGTGCTGTGCTATACTCACCCCGAAGAAAGGGAAGGAAGGGACGCCCCCAACTACCGAATCGGAGGGCGATGCTCACCAAGGAAAGACGCCAGGAAATCATCTCCGCCCACCGTCTCCACGCGAGCGACTCGGGTTCCTCGGATGTGCAGATAGCCATCCTCACCGAGCGCATAAAGGAGCTCACTGAGCACCTAAAGGTCCATCGCAAGGATCACCATTCCAGGCGTGGCCTTCTGAAACTGGTGGGACAGCGGCGGCGACTCTTGCGCTATCTGAGCAGGACGGACGTCGGACGCTACCGCAAGCTCATCGCGAGCCTAGGTCTTCGCAGGTAGGCAAAAGAGTAGCTGACAGAAGAGGATTCCCCTGCAACGCCCTTTTGAGGCAGTACCCGAGCTTTAGGGTTGCTATCGGAGGGATCGTGAGGAGTTTCTGAATGCTCGGGAGGATGGATACTATTATGCCAAAGTCGTATGAACGAGAGATAGGTGGTCGCCCGCTGACGATCGAGGTGGGGAAGCTGGCTGGGCAGGCTAACGGGGCGGTCACCGTGCGCTACGGCGATACGGTGGTGCTGGTCACGGCCTGTGTCAGCGCGCAGCTGCGCGAGGGGGTGGACTTCCTGCCCCTGACGATCGACTATGAGGAGCGGTTGTACGCGGCGGGCAAGATCCCTGGCGGCTGGTTCCGCCGCGAGGGGCGGCCCAGTGCCGAGGCGGTGCTGGCGGACAGGCTCACTGACCGCCCCCTCCGTCCCCTCTTCCCCAAGGGCTTTCGCAACGACATCCAGATCATCATCACCGTGCTGTCGGCTGACCAAGAGAACGATCCTGACATCCTGGCCCTGATCGGTGCAGCCACGTCGCTCTGCATGTCGGACATCCCCTTCGACACGCCGGTGAGTTCTGTGCGAGTGGGGCATGTGGATGGCCAATACGTGGCCAACCCCACATTCTCCCAGCTTAAGGAGAGCCTTCTCGACCTAGTGGTGGCGTCCACGAAGGATGCCCTGGTGATGGTCGAGGGAGGTGCGAGTGAAGTTTCGGAAGAGCTGATGCTGGGAGCGCTGGCCTTCGGCCATGAGGTGAATCGGCAGATCATCGCGCTGGAAGAGGAGGTGGTGGCCGCCGAAGGGAAGCCCAAGGCGGTCTTCGTCCCTGTCGAGATGGAGGCGGGCGTGCGTGAGGCGGTGGATGAGTTCATTGGTGAGCAGGGGTGGGAGGTGCTGGCGCGTCCGAAAGATGAGCGGGAGAAGGCTCTGGCGGAAAGGCGGCAGGAATTGCTGGAACGCCTGGGCGAGACCTATCCTCCCGAGCAGGTGCTGGCCGCTTTCGCTGATGCGCTGAAGAGCCAGGTGCGTAAGAAGATCCTCCAGGATGGCATCCGCCCGGACGATCGCCCGCCCGGGGAGATTCGGCACATTAGCTGCGAGGTGGGTCTACTGCCGCGAACCCATGGCTCGGGTCTTTTTAGCCGCGGCGAGACTCAGGTGTTGACGATCGCCACCCTGGGGTCCCAGCGCGAGGAGCAGCGGCTGGATGGCCTGGATCCGGAGGAGAGCAAGCGGTTCCTCCACCACTACAACTTTGCCCCCTTCTCGGTAGGCGAGACGCGACGTGTGGGCATCCCCAGCCGGCGCGAGGTGGGCCATGGCCTTCTGGCCGAGCGGGCTCTGGAGCCGGTGGTCCCCAATGAGGAGGACTTCCCTTACACCATTCGTCTTGTCTCGGAGGTGTTGTCCAGCAACGGCAGCACGTCTATGGCCAGCGTCTGTGGCAGCTCTCTTGCCCTTATGGACGCTGGCGTGCCTATTAAGGCGCCGGTGGCAGGTATAGCGATGGGTCTGGTGATGGACGAGGACGACGGCTACACCATCCTCACCGACATCGCCGGTCTGGAGGATGCGCTGGGGGACATGGACTTCAAGGTGGCGGGCACCGCCGAGGGCATAACGGCCCTTCAAATGGACATCAAGGTGAAGGGGATCACCGTGGAGATACTGGAGAAGGCGCTGGCGCAGGCCCATGACGCCCGTCTGGAGATTCTGACTCGGATGCGGGAGACGATCCCTGCCAGCCGGCCGGAGCTCTCCCAGTATGCCCCGCGCATGTATCGCATTCAGATCCCGCAGGAGAAGATCGGGCAGGTCATCGGCCCTGGCGGGCGGGTCATTCGCTCGATCGTTGAGGAGACCAAGTGTAGCGTCGACGTTCAGGACGACGGCACGGTTCTCATTGGCTCGAGCCGGGAGGAGATGGCCCAGCGTGCGATCCAGATAATTGAGGGACTCACGAAGGAGGTGACGGTAGGCGAGATCTACACCGGCAAGGTGACTCGCCTGACGTCCTTTGGGGCCTTCGTGGAGATCCTGCCCGGCAAGGATGGGCTGGTGCGACTGGGCGATCTGGCCGAGTATCGCGTTGCCCGGCCAGATGATGTGGTGAAGGTCGGCGATGAGGTCATGGTCATGGTGATCGAGGTGGATCAGATGGGGCGCATCAACCTGTCGCGGCGGGCAGTGTTGGAGGGTGCGCCGGCGCCGCGGCCTGAGGCGCGGCCAGCTGCCGGCCGTGGAGGTCGGGAGCGAGAACGAGTGCCGATGCGAGGCGGCGAGGGCCCGTCGGGTGGCGGTGCCGGCAGGAGGCCTCGGGGCGATGGTCCGCCACAGCAACGGCGTCAGGGTGGCGGTGGCTTCAGGGACAGGCGGCTGCGGGAGAGGCGCCCCTGGGACGACCGGCGTGGGAGTAGCGGGCCGAGTGGGCCGAGTGGGCCGCCGGGTCCGCCTCCGCCGCCCCGTCCGACCCAGGGCAGGCGCTAGTAGGGCAGGCCTCGATCTCGCATCGAGGGGGTATTCCAAGTGGCTATCAGGGTAGTGGTCAGCGGAACCGGTAATATGGGACGGGAGACCCTGCTGGCCGTCTGCCGAGACCCTGACCTAGAGCCGGTGGGGGTGCTGGAGAAGTTCTCCTCGGAGGAGTTCGTCTCCCTCCCCGACAGCTCCGATCTGGTGCCCCTGGGAGCCGACGCGGCTGCTCTGATGGGTCGGGTCCGCCCGGAGGTAGTTGTCGACTTCAGCAACGCCGAGTGGACGCCCATCGCAGCGCGGGCTGCTCTGGACGTGGGGGCTCGCTTTGTCAGCGGCACCACTGGTCTCTCCGATGAGTTTATGGCAGAGCTGGAGCGTGAGTGTCGCGAGAGGAAGCTGGGAGCGGTGATGGCGGCCAATTTTGCCATCGGCGCCGTGCTTATGATGCACCTGGCCAAGGTGGTGGGTTGCCACTTCGACTACGCCGAGATCATCGAGCTGCATCATGAGAAGAAGGCCGATGCCCCCTCCGGCACGGCTCTGGCTACCGCTCGCGCCATGCTCTCCGCTCGCGGGCGCCCCTTCGAGCATCCGCCCACGGCGAAGCAAACGTTGGAGGGCACTCGCGGCGGTCTTCTTGAGGGCATTACCATCCACAGTGTGCGGCTGCCGGGGCTGGTGGCCCATCAGGAGGTCATTCTGGGCACCCTGGGGCAGACCCTGAGCATTCGCCACGATACCACCAGCCGCGAGTCCTTCATGCCCGGCGTGCTTTTGGCGATCAAAGAGGTGATGAACCGTCAGGAGCTGGTAGTGGGGCTGGACAAGCTTATCGGCCTGGGTTGATGGCTCGGTCCTGGCCGAGACAGGGACTTGCAAGGCAGCGATACTTGTAGTATTCTGACAGTGCCTCTTCTGTACGGTATGACATTTCCCCATTGTTTGAGCGACGTTCGCGAGACCAAGCTGCGCAGGAGATCAGGATGAACCTGGCAGAACTGGAGAGCAAGACCCGCGAAGAGCTGATGGATGTGGCCAAGGATTTGGGCATCACTGGCCACACCGCGCTCAGGAAACAGGACCTCGTCTTTCGCATCCTCCAGGCCCGCGCCGAGCAGCAGGGCAATCTCCTTGCCGGCGGCGTCCTGCAGATTGTGGAGGAGGGCTACGGCTTTCTGCGGGGGGATGGCCTCCGCCCCGGCGCTGGCGATGTCTACGTCTCCCAGTCCCAGGTTCGCCGCTTCGGCCTCAGGACCGGCGACTACGTTACCGGTCAGGTGCGTCCTCCCAAGGACAGCGAGAAATACTACGGCCTGCTGCGGGTGGAGGCTATCAACAGTATCGACCCGGAGATAGCTAGAGGTCGGCCCCACTTCGGGTCCCTCACGCCTGTCTTCCCCGACGAGCTGATCAATCTGGAGACGAGTCCGAAGGCCCTATCGGCTCGCCTGGTGAACCTCGTCGCTCCCATCGGTCACGGTCAGCGTGGAATGATCGTCTCCCCACCCAAGGCGGGCAAGACGATGCTCCTCAAGAGCATCGCCGCGGCCATGATCACTAATTACGAAGACATTCATCTGATGGTCCTTCTCATCGGCGAGCGGCCGGAGGAGGTGACCGACTGGCGCCGCACCGTGGTGGAGGCGGAGGTCGTTGCCGCTACCTTCGACGATGCCGTGGAGGATCAGACGCGCGTCGCTGAAATGGGCCTGGAGCGCGCCAAGCGGCTGGTCGAGTGCGGCAAGGACGTGGTCGTCCTCCTGGACGGCATCACGCGCCTCACCCGCGCCTACAACCTGGCCGTGCCTCCCAGCGGTCGCACCCTCTCGGGCGGTATCGACCCGGCATCGCTTCATCCCTCCAAGCGCTTCTTTGGCGCTGCTCGCAACACCGAGGAGGGCGGCAGCCTCACTATCATCGCCACCTGCCTGGTCGAGACCGGCAGCCGCATGGACGACGTGATCTACGAGGAGTTCAAGGGCACCGGCAACATGGAGATACATCTCGTCCGTCGGCTCGCCGAGAAGCATGTCTTTCCCGCCATTGACGTCAACCGGAGCAGCACTCGCCGCGATGATCTCCTCTTCGATGCCGACACCTACAGGCAGGTGATCCTCCTGCGGCGGATGCTCGCTCTAGTGAATGCCGATGCCAGTGGCGGCACCGAAGCCACCCAACTCCTCCTCGACCGCCTGAGCAGGACGCAGAACAACGCCGAGTTCCTGGCCACCCTCAAGGACGCCATGTAGAAGCAAGCCCTCTCCTTCTCGCTGCGACCTCAGCAAGCTGCGAAAAACCCTGGCTCACATATTAGGACTGGCACTACCCTTCCGTTAGTTCGTGTTCATCGAGAGCCTCGTCCCTTTGCAATCGCTTTTCTTTCTTGCTATACTCCCCGCGGACAGAGAACAAAACGAAAGGAGATGAGGGCCCGATGGCAGTCAGGGGCCCTTAAGTTATGCCAGTAATCATTGTTATCGGTGGTCAATGGGGAGACGAAGGCAAGGGCCGGGTCATCGACCTCATCGCCCGCAAGGCGGGCATCGTGGCCCGCTACTCGGGGGGCAACAACGCCGGTCATACTGTAGTGAACGAATTCGGCGAGTCACGCCTTCATCTGGTGCCAGCGGGCATCTTCTACCCCGACAAGGTGTGCGTCATCGGCAACGGCGTGATCATCGACCCTAAGGTCCTCCTTGAGGAGATCGACGATCTGCAGTCCCGGGGGGTGAGCGTCGAGAAGCTGCACATCAGCAGCCGCTGCCAGATCATCATGCCCTGGCACCTGATGATCGACCGCCTGGATGAGGAGCTACGGGGCAAGAGTGCCATCGGCACTACCGCTCGAGGCGTGGGGCCCTGCTTTGCCGACAAGGTATTCCGCGCCGGCATCCGGATGGCCGATCTCATCGACCCCGAGGCCTTTCGCGAGCGCCTGTCCTTCCTCCTCCCTTACAAGAATGCCGTTCTGGAGAAGCTGTACGGAGCCGAGCCCCTGTCCTTCGAGGAAGTCTTCTCCACTTACACAGAGTATGCCGCTAAGATTGCCCACTTCGTCACCGAAACAGCGGAGCTGGTGCAGGACGCGCTGGAGCGGGGCGAGACGGTCCTCCTGGAGGGAGCGCAAGGCACCCTTCTTGACCTGGATGCCGGCACCTATGAGTTTGTGACCTCTTCGACGCCGTCCTCTATGGCCGCTGGCGCTGGCGTCGGTATCGGCATTGGGCCCACCCAGATATCGAAGGTGGTGGCGGTCTACAAGGCCTATCAGACGCGTGTCGGCAACGGCCCTATGCCCACTGAGCTCGTGGGCGAGGAGGGCGACACTCTACGCGAGCGTGGACACGAGTACGGCGCCACGACGGGTCGGCCCCGCCGCTGCGGCTGGTTCGATTCCGTAGCCAGCCGCTATACCGCTCGCCTCAATGGTCTAACCTCGATGGTCATGACCCGCCTGGACATCCTCGACGAGTATCCCAGCCTCAAGGTGTGTACGGCCTATCGTCTGGATGGCGAGGTTACCAGGATCTTCCCGAGCAGCATCAGGGCCCTTCTGCGGGTGGAGCCGATCTATGAGGAGCTAGCGGGCTGGCAGAAGGACACCAAGCAGGTTCGGGTCTTCGAGGACCTGCCGCCGCAGGCCCAGGCCTACATCAAGCGCATCGAGGAGCTTGTGGGTCGCCCGATAGACATGGTGTCCGTGGGCCCCCAGCGCGAGCAGGCCATCATCATCAACCCCATCATCTGAGGCTCTCTCCGCCTTCACCACCAGCACCCCCGCTCATGGTGAGCCCCGTCGAACCATGAGCGCGGCTGCCCGTCCTTCGACAGGCTCAGGACGAGCGGGTCCAAGAGCCGCTTACACCGCCGCCGGCAGGTCGATGTGGTGGCGGCGCACCTCGGCCATGATCTTCTCGCCCGTCGCCTCGTCGGGCTCCACCAGGGGCAGGCGGGGCGGGCCCACCCGGAAGCCAATCTGGTTGAGGGCGTACTTTATGGGAATGGGGTTGCTGGACAGGGTCATCAGCGCGTTGTTAAGAGGCAACAGCCTGCGGTGAATCATCGCCGCCTCCTCCGTTCGGCCCGCCAGAAAGCTCTCGATGAGCTGCTTCATCTGGAGGCCCGTCAGATGGGAGATGACGCAGATCACCCCGTAGCCGCCGAGGGCAAGAATGGGCAGGGTGTCGCTGTCGTTGCCGCTCCAGACGCGGAAGCCCTCGCGGGAGCCCTGGATGATGGCGGCGATCTGGCCGAAGTTGCTGCTGGCCTCCTTCACCCCCACGATGTTAGGGATGCGCGATAGGCGCAGGGTGGTCTCCGCCGTCATGTTGGTGCCCGTGCGGCCGGGGATGTTGTAGAGGATGCAGGGAAGGCTGGTGCTCTTGGCGATGGCCTCGAAGTGGCGGAATAGCCCTTCCTGCGGGGGGCGATTGTAGTAAGGCACCGTCAGGAGGAGGGCATCCACGCCCACCTTCTCCGCCTCGCGGGAGAGCTCGATGCTCTCGGCGGTATTGTAGTTGCCGGTGCCGGCGACGACCACGCCGCGGCCGTCCGCAACCGCCTTCACCTCAGCGAATAGCTGTAGCTTCTCCTCGTGGGACAGGGTCGGCGTCTCGCCGGTGGTACCGCCTATCACCATGCCGTCGCTCCCGGAGTCGAGAAGGGCGCCGGCAAGGCGCTTGGCCTGTGCGTAGTCAACTTCCCCCTTATCATCGAAGGGGGTCACCATAGCCGTCAGCAGTCGTCCCAGTTCCGCCATCGCAAACCTCCCCTATATCAAATTGCGCGCAATCAGTTCCTCGGCGATCTGGACGGAGTTGAGAGCCGCCCCCTTGCGCAGGTTGTCGGACACCACCCACATGGCGACGCCATTGGGATGGGAGACATCCTGGCGAAGGCGACCCACGAAGGTGGCATCGCGACCGGCAGCCGTCCAGGGCTGAGGATAGAGGCTGATACTGGGCTCGTCTTGAACGGTGATCCCTGGCGCCTCCCGGAGCATGTCCCGTATCTCGTCCGCCGACGTGGGGTGGCTCAACTCCACGTGTACCGCCGCGCTATGACCGACGAACACCGGCACCCGTACGCAGGTGGCCGAGACCAAGAGATCGGGCTCGTGCAAGATCTTGCGCGTCTCCTGAACCATTTTCCACTCTTCTTTGGTGTAGCCGTTGTCCAGAAAGACATCGATCTCCGGCAGGAGGTTGAAGGCGATCTGATGGGGGTAGATGTGAGGCATGGCCTTATTGCCGTCCAGCACCGCTCGTGCCTGCTCTGTCAGCTCACTCACAGCGCGGGCGCCAGTGGCGGAGACCGGCTGGTAGGTATCGACGATGATGCGCTTGATGGGGTTGACCCGATGGATCGGCCAGAGGGCCAAGACCATGGGCGTTGTGGAGGAGTTGGGGATGGCAATAACGCCCCCGTGTTGCTCTAGGTCGTCGGCGTTTACTTCCGGCACCACCAGGGGCACATCGGGCTCCATTCGCCAGACGGGGCTGTCGTCAATGACCACCGCCCCCGCCTTGGCAGCCAGCGGCACTAAATTCCGCGATATCTCCGGCGTGGCCCCGAAGAAGGCGATATCCGCCCCCGTAAACGAGTCGTGGTTGGTCTCCTGCACCTCTATCTCTTGCTCCCCCACCTGCAATTTCTTCCCCGCCGACTGGGGGGAGGCCAGCAATCGCAGGGACTTGATGGGAAAGCGCCGCTGAAAGAGCAATCTGATGAGCTCCCGGCCCACCAGGCCGGTCGCCCCAACGATCGCTACACTCAGTTCCCTGGACATCGAACGCCCACCCCCGGCACTTAAAAAGATGGCCGCCCCCTTGCGGCCCGAACATCTTAGCCCATTGTCCCTCTGCCCGCAAGCCCCGCGACCGCCGATCTGAATCTAGAGGCGTCGCAGGTGGAAGGGGCTATCGATGATGCCCCACGCCGCCTCGTAGATTGCCTCGGACAGGCTGGGGTGGCCGTGCATGGTGTGCGCCAGGTCCTGAGCGGTTGCCCCCATTCGCAGCGCCAGCACGCACTCGCCGATGATGTCGGTGGCTCTGGGCCCCAGGATATGCACACCTAGCAGGCGGTCCGAGCCTTCCTCACAGATGAGCTTCACCAGCCCGAGCGGCTGCCCCAGGAGCTGAGCCCGCGCCAGCGCCGAGAAGGGGAAACGGCTCACTTTATAGGGAATGCCCTGGCCGCGCGCCTCCTCCTCGGGCAGGCCGACGCTGGCTATCTCCGGCATCGTGTACACGCAAGTAGGCACCGCTCGATAGTCGGCCTGCCGCCTGCCGCCCAGCGCATTCTCGGCGGCTATGATCCCCTGATAGGAGGCGACATAGGCTAGCATGTAGAGGCCTACTACATCGCCGGCGGCGTAGACGTTCTCCACACTGGTCTCCAGGCGCTCGCTCACCGCCACCGAGCCGTCCTCGAGAGCGACGCCCTCCTCTTCCAGGCCGTCGCTGCAGGGCCGGTGTCCCACCGCCATCAGCACCCTATCCGTCGCTATCTCGTGCTGCTCTGCGCCCAGGCCGAAAAGCAGTCGCAGCCGCTCGCCCTCGGCCCTGATCTCTTGAAGCGAAGCCTTGGTGTGGATAGTCACGCCCTGGCCGCGCAGAACCTGCTGGAAGCGCCGGGCGATCTCCTCGTCTACCGGCGGCAGGATGCGGGGCAGGACCTCAAGGATAGTCACGCGTGCCCCCAGGGCGGAGAAGATGGAGGCGAACTCGCAGCCCACCACGCCAGCGCCGACGACCACCAGACTCTCGGGCATTGCCTCAAGCTCTAGGATCTGGTCGCTGGTGAGGACGCCCGCCAGGTTCGACCCAGGGATGGCCAGCCGAGTTGGCGAGGAGCCCGTGGCGATGATTATCTTGCCAGCGGCCACAAGCTCATTCCCGACCTTGATGGAACCCGGGCTAACCAGGCGACCCTCGCCCCGGAACACAGCGATCTTCCGCCAGGCGATCAGCTTCTCCAGCTCCTCCGCCTGTTGGGCTACCGTTCGCTCCTTCCAGGCCATCACCGCCCCGAAGTCGACGGCCGCCTCCTTCACGACGATGCCCAGGGCGGAGGCATCCCTCGATTCCAGCAGGGCCTCGGCGCTGCGAAGGAGGGCCTTGGTGGGAATGCAGCCGCGATGGAGGCAGGCACCGCCCAGGCGATCCTTCTCCACCAGGGCCACCCGCGCCCCTAGCTGGGCGGCCCTGATGGCGGCCACGTAGCCGCCGGAGCCGCCGCCGATGATGGCGACGTCGAAGGGAACATTCTGAGTCACTGGCCTCGCTCCCCTGGAAATGCGCCGCTATGATAGCACAGGCGTCGAGTGGGGTGGCCTAGCGCGTACTATCCCCGGGTTGTAGCGACAGGGGGCTCGTTGAAGTGAGACCCTTCGCTTCGCTCAGGGTGACAGCGGCGGCTGGAGTCATTCTGAGCGCAGCGAAGAATCCCGGCGATAGAAGCAGGGTGTCTTGTCCCACAGAGCCCGAAGGCGAGAGATGGAGCCCGCTACCCGAAATGAGTCGCTCTGTGGTCTCTGCGGGCAACCCCGGTCTTCTTGGCGGCTCTGGCAACAGCCTTGGCGACGTTTCTCACCACCCTTTTGTCGAAGACGCTGGGGATAATGTAGTCTTCGTGAAGGTGGTTTTCCGGGACCATGTTGGCAATCGCCTGGGCAGCGGCCAGCTTCATATCCTCGTTGATTTCCCGTGCGCCTGAGTCCAGTACTCCTCTGAAGAGGCCTGGGAAGCAAAGCACGTTGTTTATCTGATTGGGGTAGTCCGATCTGCCTGTAGCTATGATTCTGGCGTAGGGGGCGGCCTCTTCGGGCATGACTTCAGGCACAGGGTTGGCCATAGCAAAGATAATGGGGTCTCTCGCCATTTTGGCTATGGCTGCCGCGGGCAGAAGCCCAGGGGCGGAAAGACCAATGAACACATCCGCCCCTTGCAGAGCATCCACAAGCGTCCCTCGAAATCCGTCAGGGTTGGTGTTCGCGGCGTACCACTCCCTGATCGGGTCCATGTCCTCTTGCCTTCCCCGATAGAGCACCCCTCCCCTGTCGTAGCCAATGATATTCCTGACGCCCGCCCTCAGGAGCAATTTGGTGACGGCAGTGCCGGCAGCACCGACGCCACAGCATACTATCTTCAGGTCTTCCAGCTTCTTCCCTACGATCTTCAGGGCATTGATCAGGCCAGCCATGACCACCACGGCTGTGCCGTGCTGGTCGTCGTGGAAGACA